>Ga0190285_1000257_pt1 | contig 12415 bp, 12 predicted proteins | sample 48691823_MG_FD_163429 | JGI IMG/M metagenome (GOLD analysis project Ga0190285, IMG submission 163429) | Hydrothermal vent microbial mat bacterial communities from Southern Trench, Guaymas Basin, Mexico - 4869-18-2-3_MG | ecosystem: Environmental > Aquatic > Marine > Hydrothermal vents >...
CCGTGTATCGTAGCTCGTGGCTCGTTATCCCCCAACGGGTAGGGGCTTGATTTATCAAGCCCGCTCGGGTCACATAAATGCGACCCCTACAATTCTACCCGGCTTTAGCCCGCTGTTACACTGAGGTGGCAGAAGCCCTCTTCTGCCACATTCATACCATCAGATCGGGGGATCTGACGGCTCGTGATCCAATACTCTTGGGGCCTAAGGGCCCTTAACCCGCACTAAAGTGCGGTAGAAATCCTCTACTAAAGGTAATTTGAAAGCATAGAAATTTCCATTTTTGGACGCAGATAAACGCAGATTGTCAAGATTTTAACTTTCTGCGGTTATCGGCGAAAATCTGCGTCCTAATTATACCAGGGGGAGGGGCTACCTAATTTAATAAACTTTGCTCAAAAAACAAGATCTTGCAAAATTGTAGTACAGATTTCCATCGATTATATAAGAATAGTCAAGAATGTAGGCTTTCACCTTTCAGGTGGGGAGTGGGTTAACTCAATTTTTTGAGCTCTTTATTGTTCAGTGGTTTTCGGCCTTTAATGGGTGCTGTTCCTCCTGTCTAAAAATGGATTTTCTATATTTTGAGCTTAAACTCCCTTAGTGGGGAGTAGATGGGGCCCTGTGGGGTGAGCTTGCTTTTCATCACGAAGAGGGAGGTGGCCTCCAATCCCCCCGAGGAGTACCCCATCCTCATCACCTCCTCTGTCAACCTCTCTAGCCCCTGGGGGGTGCGGGCCCTACCTATGGTGAGGTGGGGGGAGAAGCCCCTCTTCTCCCTGGGGAACCCCAAAGTCTCCAGTCCTTCATCCAGCAGGCGAGAGAGCTTTGCCAACTCCCCCCCTTCCTTGATCCCTATCCAGAATACGCGTGGCCTCCTGGGGTTGGGGAAGATGCCTGCCCCGGAGAGGGAGAATGGAAAGGCCTTGATCCCCCTGATGCTTTTCTCCACCACCCGATAGATCTCCTCCAGTCCTTCTGGTTCCACCTCCCCTAAGAACTTGAGGGTTACGTGGAGGTTTTCTGGCCTCACCCATTTCACGTTCCCACCTAACCTCTGCAGCTTCCCTATTATCCCCCCTAATTCTCTCTTAACCTGGGAGGGGATATCCAGGGCAACAAAACTCCTGATCAACATTTATCTCCCGCTAAAAGGAATAACCGCACAACATTTAAGGCCGCCTGGGCCGCTCTCTCCTTGTTTGCTCTGCGCGGACCAGGGAAGAGAAATTTCTGGGAGGAGATGCCCTTTTGGTGGGCAAATCCTATGTAACAGAGGCCAACGGGCTTTGCACGGCTCCCTCCTGTGGGACCGGCAATGCCAGTTACCGAGAGCCCGTAGGTGGTCTGTGAGATTTCCCTTATCCCCTTGGCCATAGCTATAGCAGTCTGTGGGCTTACTGCACCGTGTTTCTTTATCGTCTCCACGGGGACTCCCAAAAGCTCTAACTTGGCCCGGTTGCTGTAGCTGATTACCCCACGCTCAAAGTAGAGGGAGCTCCCTGAAATGTCGGTGAGCCTATCACCGATAAGGCCACCGGTGCAGGATTCGGCAACGGATAAGGTCTCTCCCCTCTGGGTGAGGAGCCCTCCCACTACCTCCTCTAACTCCTCTTCCTCCCCTCCATAGATGGCCTTACCTATTATCTCCTTGATGCTGGCCACCGTCCGGGAGAGGTCCTCAGTTGTGCCCTGTTGGGTTGGTTCTATCCTCAGATCAACCCCCCGGGGGGAAGGGAGGAAGCTTATCCTTACCTTTTCCGATCCGGTGAGGGGTTTTATGCGGGCGTAAATCTGAGACTCTGGGATCCCCGTTGTCCGCAATACCTGGTAAGGTCGAGGTCTCCCCCTTAGCTGGGGGAAGAGATATTTGGCGGCCATTGGCCGCATCTCTAGGGGAACCCCGGGGAGGGCATAGAGATGGCCCTCCGCGACCTCTATATGGATGCCTGGAGCAGTCCCCAGAAGGTTGGGGATTTCCTCTGCCCCTCGGGGGAGGTATGCCTGAGCTCGACTCTCCGGGGAAGGGGCAAGGCCACTCTTGCTTAGCCTCTCTTCTATCCTCTTCCAAAGATCCTCCATAAGGACCAGAGGCCTTCCCAAAGCCTTGGCTAAGGCCTGGCGGGTGAGATCGTCCGGGGTGAGTCCCAGGCCACCGGTGGTGATAACCAGATCATTGTGGGAGAGGGCGTCCTTAACCTCATGGGCTATTGGCTCTAAGCCATCCCCCACGGTGGCTATCCGGACCAGCTCCACCCCAATCTGGGAGAGTCTTTGGGCCAAAAAGGCCGCGTTTGTGTCCGCGGTTTGGCCTCTGAGCAGCTCATCCCCAATGGTTATGATCTCAGCCCGCAAGCAATTTCCCCCTTTATCGTTCCCGGGCTATAAGGAAGTGCAAAGCGCTCAGATACTGATCTTTCCACCTCTGTTATCCGACGTTTGCCGGGATTTAAGCTGCCAAACTTCTATTCCAATCCCCTTGGCCTCTTCAGAAGTGCTCATCCCGCTTGACCAATGTCAAACGATATTGTTTGGTAATAGCGGCGGGCTGAACATCGTCTTCAGGTGTGGGGCAACCTTTGTTTCGCAGAGCGTTTTTAATCTCGCCATATTCCTTAGCAGTGTTGGGTCCAAAGCCAGCACTTATAGCAAGAAATCCGTCCACACGGGCAATGGCTTCCTCCGTGGGCAAAAGATCTTCGTGCGTCATCTAAGGTTCACCTAAAACAATACTTGATACAAAGACCTCCTCAGTTTCCATTAAGCCCTTTTGGGGTCTTCTAAATGAGTTGTCTCAGAGTTCGAGAGGTTTTACCTTCCAGGGCTTCACTCCTATCCACCATAGAAGCAAGAAGGCAAATATGATTTGGGAGAGATGCCGATTCAGTCCAACAGGAAAGGGATAGGGGTAAAGTTTTTGCAGCCAGCAATGAAAGATGTAGGATGTCTCGATTGATCAAGGGGGGATGTAAAATGGAAAGATAAGGGGTTGCTTTATCAAACCTATAAGGGAAAATAATTTTGACTTTTGCAATTTACACTTTGCAATCCCAAGCCTCGCTACAGGGTGATGTTCTTTTCGCTTTGGGAGTCAAAGAAGTGGGCTTTCCGCATTGCCAGGATGACCTCCATCTCCTTCCCTACTGCCACCTCCACATCCGAACTCATCCTGGCCACAAGCTGATCCTCCGCCACGCGGAGGTAGATGAACATCTCATTCCCCATTGGCTCCACCACATCGACCTTGACCTTGATCTGGGCCCCTTCCTCAATGGGGTAAGGTATATCCGGGGGATATATCTCCTCCGGCCTGAGGCCGAGGGTCACCTTTTTGCCCAAAAAGGGTTTTACCTTTTGCGCGAGGGCCTGGGGCAATCTTGCCCTAAAGCCCTTGGCCCGGAAGGTTATACCATCCTCTCCGGTCAGTTCCCCCGCGACGAAGTTCATCGAGGGGCTGCCGATGAAGCCGGCCACGAACTTGTTTAGCGGATGGTGGTAAAGGGCCAAGGGGGTATCAACCTGTTGGATTATCCCTTGTCTCATCACGGCGATCCTCTCCCCCATTGTCATTGCCTCCATCTGGTCATGGGTAACGTAGATGATCGTGGTCTGTAGTCTCTTGTGCAACCTGTTGATTTCAGCCCTCATCTGTACCCTCATCTTGGCATCCAAATTGGAGAGGGGTTCATCGAAGAGGAAGACATCCGGCTTCCTCACTATGGCCCGACCCACAGCTACCCTCTGCCTCTCCCCACCGGAGAGCTCCTTTGGCTTCCTTTGGAGAAGCCCCTCTATCCCTAAGATGGTGGCTGCCTCCCTTACCCTCCTCTCCACCTCCTGTTTGGGATATTTCCGCAACTTCAGTCCAAAGGACATATTCTGGAAGGCGGTCATATGGGGATAGAGGGCGTAGTTCTGGAAGACCATTGCTATATTCCTGTCCTTGGGAGCGACATCGTTACAGAGCCTTTCGCCAATGTATACCTTCCCCTTGGTTACCTCCTCCAGGCCGGCAATCATCCTTAAGGTAGTCGATTTGCCGCAGCCGGAGGGTCCAACCAAGACCATAAACTCCTTATCCTTGATCTCCAAGGTGAGGTCCTTTACAGCTACTACCCCCTTGGCGAACTCCTTCTCTACACCCTCCAACAGTACCTTAGCCATTGCCGACTTCCTACTTTTTCACCACCCAGAGCTTCAACCTAGCCGTAACCTCTGAGTCAAGTTTAATGGGAATGGAGTAAACTCCCAAAGCCTTGATTGGTTCCTGCAGGCCGATCTTCTTCCGGTCTATCTCAAAGCCCTTCTCCTTGAGGAGGTCTGCTATGGTCTGGCTGGTTACTGAGCCGAAAACCTTGTCCTCATCGCCTACAGCCACTGTTGCGGTACAGGAGATCTTCTCTAACCTCTCGGCCAACAGCTCCATCGTTCTCGTCTTCTTGTTGTCCCGCGCCCTCTTCTGTCTTCTGATCTCCTCAATGGCTTTAAGGGTAGATTTGGTGGCCTTTATCGCCAGGTTTTTGGGAATAAGATAGTTCCTGGCGTAACCATCCTTTACCACCACCACCTCTCCACATCCCCCCAGGCCAGTTATGTCGTCTCTTAATATGACCTTCATTCCCTCACCTCTTAATGGTAGATCTCAGTGGAGAAGGGGATAAGGGCTATGTGTTGTGCCCTCTTTATGGCCTTGCTCACCTGCCGCTGGTGTTTGGCACAGAGGTGGGTGGCCCTTCGCGGGAGTATCTTCCCCCGTTCAGAGATGTATCTCCTAAGTACCCGCTCGTCCTTGTAGTCAACCAACTCGTTATCTCCCTGGCAGAAGGGACAAGGCCTTGGCTTCCTCACAAATCTTCGCGGTTCCCTCTTTGGCTTTTTGGTAATTCTCCTCATTTCTCCTCCTTGGATTTGGCCTCCTCCTCCTTTAGCTTTTTCATGGTGGCCTTTGTGGCCACGGTGGTAAAATAACGCAGGCAATTCTCATTCAGCTTGAAGTTTCTCTCCAGTTCTGCGGGGATCTCCGGTCCCCCGCGGAACACCAACAAGGTATAATAACCTTGTTTCTTTCCCTTTATGGCATAGGCCAATTTCCTCATCCCCCATCTATCCTCCTGGAGGATTTCTCCCTTCTCCTCGCTGATTAGCTTCTTAACCTTCTCCACCTCCTGCGCGATCTTCTCCTCCTCTAAGAGGGGGTCTAAGATAAAGATGGTCTCATAATTCCTCATTTTCCTCTCCTCGGTATTGGTTTGAACTTAGCCGTCTTTAACGGAGCCTTTTGACAGGATTTTTGTGTAACTGTTTAGCCATTTGAAGTGGCTTCATGGAAACTAAGACGAAGATGTTCTATTCCGTCATTTCGAGCGTAAGCGAGAAATCTGGTGAGGTAAAGGACTAAGATGAATTTAGATTCCTCCCTTCGGTCGGAATGACAGTCCTGGGTTTCTCTGCACTCAATCAACCATTATCACATTTTCTTCACATCGCTAAACAGTTACATTTTTGTTTTATCCGCTCATCTTGTATAACCTGTCCAAGAACCAGAAACTTCAATTGTCAAGGGGCCCGGAATTTTATGGTCAGGATATCTCCATCTTTTACTATGTAGTCTCTCCCTTCAACCATAACCAAGCCCCGCTCCCTGGCCACCGCTTCACAGCCAGACCTTTGGAGATCTGCAAAACCAATCACCTCCGCCTTGATAAACCCTCTCTCCATATCGGAGTGGACAAGGCCGGCGGCCTCGGCTGCTGTCCCTCCCCTTTTCAGGGGCCAGGCCCTCACTTCCTTCCCCCCAACTGTGGTATAAAAGGTGATCAGATCCAAGAGTCTGTAAGATGCCTTCACCACCCTTTCTAAACTCGTCTCCTCCAATCCCAACTCCTGGAGAAATTCCTTGGCCTCCTGCGGAGTGACTTCCCCTAATTCGCTCTCTAACTTCGAGCAGATGGGGATGGCTTGACTCCCTCTTCTTTTGGCATGCTCTCTGATCCCCTGGAGTCCAGCCTGTGCGGGATCCGTCGCCTGATCCTCATCGATGTTGGCCACGAAGAGGACCGGTTTGAGGGAGAGAAGGCCCATCTCCCTGAGGAGGGCTTCCTGCTGCTCCTCAAGATGGTCAACCTGAGGGGGCTCCTCCTTATTTAAGCTCTCCTGGAGCTTCTCCAAGAACTCCACCTCATCCCTGAACTTGGCAAGCCCGGTCTTCAGCATCCTTTTGGCCTTTTCCAACCTCTTCTCCACCACCTCTAAATCTGAGAGGATGAGCTCCGTCTCCACCACCCCAATATCCCGCAAAGGGTCAATGCTCCCTTCAATATGGGCCACATCCTTGGCCTGAAAACACCTTACAATGTGCAAAATGGCATCGGTTCCCCTGATCTCCGAGAGGAACTGATTTCCCAAGCCCTCCCCCTGGTGTGCCCCCTTTACCAGACCGGCAATGTCTGCAAACTCTATATGCACCGGGGTGAGCTTGGGAGGGTTGAGCATCCTGCCCAGCTCCTCCAGCCGGGCATCGGGGACAGTGGCCACCCCGATATTGGGATTTATGGTACAGAAGGGATAGTTTGAAGCTTCAGCCCCGGCCCTGGTCAGGGCATTAAACAGGGTTGACTTCCCCACATTGGGAAGCCCGATGATGCCAAGTTTCATAGGCTACAAGTGGTAAGTTAGGCTTAATTGATGATGGAATTCTAAGGGGCCATACCACATAAACCCACTTGGACGGGCTTGCAGGGCATAGTCTACCTTAAACCTCCCCTTCCAAAGGTAACCAAATCCGGCAGTAAGGGTTGACACGCTCCTATCCATCGAGGGAGACGAATGTCGTTTGCTTTCGTTCTCCTTGTCATCAGTTTTTAAATCATACTTGGTTATCACAAAATTGGACCCCATTCTGAGAGAGAAATTCTCGGATAAGTCCCTTTCCATTCCTAAGCGAACGGTTTTGTTTAGATAATCCCTTTCCTCAGTCCGCCGGACATCGCCCCTCCGGTGTATCTCTCCTGTGTAAGTTGTCTCCGTCTCCGTGTAGAAATAATCCCAAGTGCTTTTCTCAGGGGTAAGAATCAAGTCAAGGGCTATTAAGGTCTTGGCATCTGGAGTGAGGGAAAGGCCGAAGCCGATATTAAAAGAGGAGAACTTCTCCTTTCCGGTATCCGTCTTCACCCCAAAATCCTTGTCACTATTTGTCCTTCTGCTCCAGGAGTAGGAGACTGTCGATGCAACCCTCACCAGGTCGTTAAGCCTGTATTTAGGGGTAAAAGAAAGGGAATAAGAGCCCTCATCTCCTAAAAACCTGTGTTGGGAGAGGGAATCGGGATCAACCACTATTGAATCCCGCACATCCTTTTTCTTCCAATGGTCTTCACTGTATTCACTGTAGGAGAAGGTGCCGTCGATTTCCATTGTTTCACCTAAGTTAACCAAAACCCCAGTGGTAAACTCCTTCCGGGAGTAAGTAGTCTTATATTCCCATTTCCTTGAGTAGTGAGATGTATCGGACATACCAGAACTCCAATAGCTGCTTTCGTCCTTGTAAGTCTCCTTTTCTGTGCTCTCCAAAATCAACTCTGTGCTAAAACCAAGGGCAATCTGGGGCGTAATCCTTACTTCCCCCAAAAGGGAGACTTCATTTTCCGGGGCCTTATCCTTCCACGAACTATGACCGTTATTCCAAGAGGTCGATGTGGTGGAATCCCCTAAAGTAGTTCTATCGGTGCTATAACCCTTGTATTCAGTAAAATGCCGAGAATAGGAAAAATGGTAATTGCCACCCAGAACCACATCAGCACCAAGGGGGTAGAGCCAGGCCCCTCTACAAATAGAGGAGGAATGGGAAGATCTATCTTGGTCCTTTCCCGAATGATACGAAGCGTAATCCCCACTGCGGAATACATTACTCCACTCATAGGTGTGTCTATAGGAATACCCCCGATGGGAGAAATTCCCCAAAACCAGAGGTTTGCTAATCCTCATCGCCTTGGCTGGGTTGACAAATGGATCTGACTCCAAGTCGTCAACGGCAATGGATACCCCACCCATACCGGCAATCCGCGCACTGGTGGCCAAGCCTGGAGAAAATATTGCCAAAGCAAGCAGCCAGGAAGCTACCAGGATAAATCCCTTTCTACTCATTCTCTGCCTTTCTAACTACGAGGTGGCAGAACCCCGATTCTGCCACCCTCCCCTGTGCGGTCAGATGAGGGCATCTGACCGCTCAATCAGCTACCTGACAAACAACGGGGCGAGGACCAGGGAGATGACCGACATCAGCTTGATGAGGATGTTGATCGATGGCCCCAGGGTATCCTTCAAGGGGTCGCCCACTGTATCCCCCACGACAGCCGCCTTGTGGGCTTCAGTTCCCTTCCCCCCAAAGTTCCCCTCCTCGATATATTTTTTGGCATTGTCCAAGGCCGCCCCCGTGTTGGCCGTCTGGATGCCCAGGGCCAGACCGGTAACCAAAGCCCCCACTAAGAGACCTCCCAGGGCTACAGGGCCCAAGAGGAAGCCAACGGCTATGGGGATCAGGATGGCCAAAACTCCCGGAAACATCATACTGTGTATCGCCCCCCGAGCAGCGATATCAACGCACTTGGAGGAATCGGCTTTTGCCTTCCCCTCCCTTAAACCCTTAATCTCCTTAAACTGTCTCCTCACCTCCTCAATTATCTTGAAGGCCACCTTTCCTACCCCTCCCGCCAGAAGCGAGGAGAAGAGGTAAGGGATCATTCCCCCCACCAGAAGCCCGGCAATGAGGGTAGGATCGGTGAGCCTGAGGGATATCTTTGTTGCGGCCACCGAGTTGGCCGTGGCAATGTAGGCGGTGATCAGCCCCAGGGCAGCAAAGGCGGCAGAACCGATGGCAAACCCCTTGCCAATGGCCGCGGTGGTATTGCCCACGGCATCCAGCTTATCGGTGATCTTCCTCACCTGAGGGTCAAGGCCAGCCATCTCGGCTATCCCTCCGGCATTGTCGGCAACCGGCCCGTAGGAGTCAACGGCCAAGGTGATTCCCAAAATGGAGAGCATCCCCAAGGCGGCCAGGGAGACCCCATACATCCCGGCGAAGCTATGCCCCAAGAGGGTGGCCCCGGCGATGACCACCACCGGGATGAGGGTGCTTCCCATACCGATGGCCAGGCCGTTCACCACCACCACTGCTGGGCCTGTCTGGGCGGAGCTGGCCAGGTTCCTCACTGGTTTATACTTGGCAGAGGTATAGAACTCGCTCACTGCCCCGATTATCAGGCCGGAGGCCAACCCCCCTAAAAGAGCCCAGAAGAAACCCAAGCCCCCATAAAAGTGAGATCCTGCGGTATAGCTTATCCCCATTCCCCTGATGATGAAAAAGCCCCCCAAGGCCATAAGGATGGCGGCTATGTATACCCCCATATTCAAGGCCCTTTGGGGCTCAGATGCCTTGACAGCTTTTACCCAGACTATCCCCAAGATGGAGGAGATTATCCCCCAGGAGGCCAGCCAAAGGGGGAGAAGGACCAGCTTTGAGCCGATCATCGTTAGGCTAACCCCAATGGCTATGGTGGCGATGATCGATTCCACATAGGATTCCAAGAGATCTGCCCCCAAGCCAGCGGTATCCCCCACATTGTCTCCCACATTGTCGGCAATTACCGCGGCATTCCGGGGGTCGTCCTCTGGTATCCCTTCCTCTACCTTCCCCACCAGATCGGCCCCCATATCAGCCCCCTTGGTATAGATGCCACCGCCAGCACGGGCAAAGAGGGCCATCAGGGAGGCACCCATAGCATATCCGTTGATGATCACTGGCTTCCCGCCGAAGAGCAGATAGACCAGACAGAGACCCAAGAGGGCCACTCCCACGATGGAAAGTCCCGTCGTCGCCCCTCCGGAGAAGGAGACGGAAAGGGCAGGTTTGAGCCCAGCGCGGGCTGCCTGGGCAGTGCGGGAGTTGGCTCGCGTTCCCACCCACATTGCTGTCCACCCGGCTATTCCAGAGGCAGTTGCTCCGATGATGAAGGCAATTGCCGTCTCCCAGTTCACCTTGACCTTTCCGCCGATGATTGGTCCCAGGGCCAAAAAGATGGCCACCAAGATAACCACCAGGGTTACATACCTGTATTCTCGCAACAAAAACGTCCGTGCCCCCTCCTGGATGGATGTGGAGATCTCCCTCATCTTTTGGGAACCGGCATCCTTCCTGAGCACAGACCAGGCCAAGTAGAAGACAAAGAGCAAGGCCACTAAACTGGCCAAAATCGGATACAGGATACCTGACATATCATCTCTCCTTAGGGTTAGTTGGTTTGTCCAATGCCGGCCTTTCGTTATACCTATTCATTGCCTCCATTAGGCCATCTTGCACAAAGCTGAGACAGGCCTCTGCAGCTCGCTCTATCACCTTTCCCATAACCTCTTCCTCCGCGGGGGTAAATTCTCCCAAGACAAAGCCAACCAAATCGTTCCTTTCTCCTCCACCTATTCCCACGCGTAACCTGGGGAATCCCTCCTCCCCCAGATGGTAGATAATGGAGGCCAGACCCTTATGGCCTCCATCCGAGCCCTTGCCTCTAATTCGTATCCTCCCCAGGGGAAGGTTGACGTCATCGCAGACCACTAAGAGCTGGGAAAGCTCCAAGGGGAAGAGGGAGAGAAGCTGGCTTACGGCTAAGCCACTTCTGTTTACATAGGTTGTCGGTTTTACCAAGAGAAGCCTGGTCCCTCCATATTTGCCCTGGGCAATAAGATATTCTCCTTCCCCTGGTTTAAGCTTCAGATTCAACCCTTTGCTCAAGGTGTCAATGACCCTAAAACCAATGTTATGTCTTGTTCGCAGATACTCCCTCCCTGGATTTCCCAGGCCAATTAGGGCAATCAAATCCTACTTCTCCCCCTCCTTATCTTCTCCCTCTGGGGCTTCTTCCTCTGGTTGTTCCTCCAGTCCCTCTGGCTTCTCCTCAACGGGTTTAGCCTCCTTGTAAACGGTGGGAGGAAGGACTGTGGCCACAGACCTCTCCGTGGCTGTCAATATCTGGGCATTGGGGATCTCCAGATCTCCTAAGTGGATTGAGTCGCCGATATCCAGTCCAGCCACATCTATCTCTATATGCTCAGGAATATCTGTGGGCAGACACTCTATCTCCACCTGTCTGAGGAGGTGCTCCAGCATCCCACCCCCTTCTTTAACCCCTTTGGGGATGCCCACGAGGTGGATGGGGACCTCAACGGTAATCCTTTTGCGCGGAGAGATATGCTCAAAATCTAGGTGAACGATCCTCCTGCTGAAGGGGTGCCTTTGAAGTTCTTTGAGTATTGTCTTCTTGCCCTTACCGCCGCTAAGTTCCAGGTTAAATATGGCGTTTTCCCCCTGTAGACTGCGGTAGAGGTAGGTGAAGGTATCCCCATCTACGGTGAGAGGGATCGACTTCTCCCCTGGCCCATAGAGGATGCCCGGTATCTTCCCCTCCCTCCTCAGTTTGCGGCAGGCGCCCTTGCCCACAGCCTCCCTCTTCTCAGCCTCCAATCTTATCTCCCTCATACTCTCTCCTTTTTTAAAAAACGGTTCACAGTGGCCAGCAACCAGTTATCAGGATTTCTTTCTCATCCCCAAAACTGAGGGGGCCTCCGCAGTCCATCAGGTATTCACCCAATTTACTTTTCTCCGATCCCTGGAAACTGATCCCTGTGCCTTGACCGCCATAAACTGTTAGTTCTTTTCAAAAGAAAAGGGAACTCACCGATTCCTCCTGATGGATTCGCTTGATCGCCTCCCCCAAGAGATCGGAGACGCTTACCACTTCGATCTTTCTTGAGTTAATCCCCTCCCTCAAGGGGATGGTGTCGGTGACCAAGAGCCTACTGATGGGGGACTTCTCCACCCTCTCTACGGCCCCCGAGGAGAGCACGGGATGGGTGCAGCAGGCATAAACCTCCAGCGCTCCCCTCTCCTTGATGGCGGAAGCCCCTTTGGTCAGGGTTTCTCCCGTATTTATGATATCGTCCTGGATTATCACGGTTTTGCCCTTTACCCTCCCCACTACATGCATTACCTCGGCCTTATCCTTATCCGGCCTCCTCTTGTCTATAAAGGCCAAGGAAGCTCCCAGCCTCTTGGCATAGGCCCGCGCCATATGTACTCCTCCGGGGTCTGGGGCTAAAACCACCAAGTTGGAGAGGCTCATCTCCGAAAAGACCTTGAGGAATATGGGGGAGGAGTAGAGATGGTCTAAGGGAATATCAAAGAAACCCTGGATCTGAGAGGCATGGAGATCCATAGTTAAGACCCTGTTTGCCCCAGCAGTGGTAATCAGGTTGGCCATAAGTTTGGCCGAGATGGGAACCCTGGGCTGATCCTTCCTGTCCTGACGCGCATACCCAAAGTAGGGGACCACCGCGGTTATCCTGCGGGCAGAGGCCCGGCGAGCTGCGT
>Ga0190285_1000258_pt1 | contig 12380 bp, 7 predicted proteins | sample 48691823_MG_FD_163429 | JGI IMG/M metagenome (GOLD analysis project Ga0190285, IMG submission 163429) | Hydrothermal vent microbial mat bacterial communities from Southern Trench, Guaymas Basin, Mexico - 4869-18-2-3_MG | ecosystem: Environmental > Aquatic > Marine > Hydrothermal vents > Microbial...
GCATCCGCCGAACCTAAGTTCTCTACAGCAGCAGTTATTGGGCTGACTACATCCGCACGCAGCCTTGCTGGTGTTTCTATTGCCGTTACGGTTAGGTCTGGCCCTGACTCAGTATAGAACGCATAGACCTTGCCGCCGCCGATTGTGAAGACTGTATCGTCTGCGACTGCTGGTGAGGAACCGCCTTCTGGGTAAGACCAGATAACATCGCCTGTGAATGCATCGAGTGCATAAGCTCCTGCATAGTCAAAGAAACTTCCTGGGTGTCCGACAAAGACCTTTTCATCTGCAACAGCAACTGAGCATGTCCAGCCACCGATTTCATCGCTTGCATCTGTGCTCCATATCGGATCGCCAGTCGTCGCATTGAAGCAGTATGTCTGTATATCGCTGTATCCGGAGCAGCCAACTGCAACATACACGTTCCCGTAGGCGACAGCAGGCGTCGAGTCTGTTCCCGATATTGCATCTTCATGACTCCACTTGATGGTGCCGTTTGTTGTGTACAGTGCATATATGCTTCCAGGACCGTAGAAGTCGTATGTGGTGACATATACGAGACCCAGGTCGGTTGATACCACTGCAGAGCCACATGTATTCTCTGGTGTGGTCCGATTCCACAACTCTACTCCTGTATCCGCATCAACACAATACACATGTCCGCCTGGATATACCCATGTTGTAAGATAGAATTCACCATCTTCGTATGCCGGTGTTCCCTGTGCGTATGCGGTTCCCCATGAGCCTGTGTTTGTTTCTGTGAATGTCCACAGCAGCTCAGCGGTCTCCTCATCTATGCAGTAGTAGTGCTTACCATCCCAGTCAGGGACAACAACCTTGCCGTTTGCAACCGTAGTTCCGCCGTTGCAGGATTCATGTCCGCTTGGTATAGCCCATGTCCATTTCTCTGAGCCGTCTGCCGCATATCTGCAGTAGACATTCGTGCCTGCTGTGATGAAGACACATCCGTCATGGTATGACGGCGAGTGCCATGAACCAAGCCCACTGCTGGGTATCGGTACACTCCACAGTTCATTGCCACTGAACTCGTCCACCGCCTTCAGTGCGCCGTTACTGTAAATGAAGACCTTGCCCTCTGCAACCACTGTTGATGAACCCGCAACTGCGCCTATATCATTACTTATCCAGAGCGTCTCGTTCGTGTCTGGTGCACCTGATGGTGAGAATCCGATGTTCACCTCATCATAATGGTACTGTGGCCAATCCGTTCTTTTGATTATCATTGAAGTTCTCGTGAGCGTGTTGTTCGTCTCGTCTGACTCTTCGACATCGTTGTTCACGTCCGCAGTCGCACTCAGCGCATGTCCGCCTGTGTTAGTTGGCGTCCATGCGAACTCCAGCTCGGTTCTATTTCCAGCAGCTAATGATGAAACCGTCTGCTCAGGCATCGCTGTTCCGTCAACAGAGAGCGCAACATCGAACGAGCCTGCATCTGTGGAACCGATGTTCTTCACCATAACGCCGAGTACGTTTAGCTCGTTCACATATCCTGGTGTCTTCAACGCAATTCTTGCGATGATGAGATCTGACTTGGTGCATGATAGGCATTCAAGTTCGTTTTCAATGCAGTTATTGGTCTCGTTACTCTCTTCAACAGCATCATCGTTGTCCGCACAGACCGTAACATTAACAGTCGTTCCACAGGGGCAGTCAAATGAGCCAATCGTGTTCGTGTAGTTCTCACCTGCTGGCAGTGCGGGAACAGGATCTTCCAGAACATCAACGCCATCAATCGTGATGGTCGTGTTGCTCTCGCCTGCATCATCTCCTCCCTGATTGCAGACCGTGTAGGTCACATTGAATGTGCCATCATCGAGCAGTTCCTCTGACTTCTCGGTGATCACAAGGTCTGGCATTGCTGCCGACTCAAGTGTAATATCCTTTGCAAATCCTCCGTTAGCATCTATTTCATCCTGCGTTACCTTATGCTCTACCGTCTTTGACTGCGAGCATCCAGATGCCTCTATCAAGAGGATGTTGCCTGCGCTCACGTCGCCACTGTCCTGTATGAGCTGATAGTGGTTTGATGTTGCCGATGTCGTAGCAGACCAGCTCTCGCTCGTGTTCGTATTCGTTATCTGAACCGCTGACCCATTGCATGAATCGCCGTTTGAGTTATATATATACCCATCAACCACAAACGGTGTTGGCTGTGCGATCATGGGTGCAACGCTCGCCATGCAGATGACAAGTGCGAGCAGCACCCCCACTATTATCCGTTTGTTCATTTTTCTTTACCTTCTACGGATACGTCAGCGTGCAGCTCGTTTTTGCTGCAATGAAGTATCCTTCTCCTCGCTCCATCGTTGTAAAGTCGTTGAACACTGATGGCGCACCCGGCACGTACACCTCGAATTTATGTGTCGTGACGTTCCATCTTGCTACGTACCTGTATTTGCCGTCTACTGACGAAAGCGCATCGCTTATGTCTTTGGTGCAGTTCAGCCAACCGATCATGTTCAAGCCTTGCTCAAGTGACACATCCATGCTGGTGTAAGCATTGCCTTCATACGACCATGTGTCCGCCGCTGCCATGTTAACGAAGTAGCCTTTGCCTGGGTCCATTATGCTTGCGTCCTCAAACAGTTTTGTTGTGCCATTGTAGCTATACACTGACGTGACATTTGCCCATACTGATGCTAATACACTGCTTGTATTGTTGTCTTCCGGAACGAGCGGCAGCGAGATTAGGTTCCAACCGTCTGGAAGGTATTCGCTGAAGGATTGTTGCGGTGCCTGGCACTGGAAGGTGCCGTTCTCGCCTGGTATCTCATAATCCCATGGTTCTGTGTTATTCGTTATATATAACTCCCCACTTTCAGCATAGAAGAGGAGATCAGTCAGGCAACCTGAGGTACAGTTGCAATGAACCTCGATTTCCGCGACAGAATAATCACCTGGTGGCAGTTCGATTTGCCCCCTAAAAGTGATATACACTCTATAACCTCCCGGTATATAGACATCCCCAATTGCATTCTGTCCACCACTGGAATTCATTATCACTTGTGTTCCATACGAGGGCCACTCTGTGCTGTTCCATTCACAATCCACAATCTCTCCGCACCCTACAACATCTGAATCAAGTACCAACATACCTGCCCTTATGGGTATGGACGAGTTAACTCGCACATCTATTGTTACATTCTCACAATACTGTGCAGTGCTGTCCTTCGGAACGAGGTGGTATATACCCTCCTCTCCCGGCGGTACAGGTGGCGCGGCACCTGCAAATGGTACCATCAACACAGCGATTAAAAGCACGATGTTCATCGCAATAAGCGATGTACTAATTCTATCTCCTATTCTTTCCATTTCTTTCTGTTTTCACCTCCTAATTTTTTATCCCCCTACCTGAATACTCAGGAGTTTCATGCTCCCTGACAGACCCAATGCGTATCTTATTCATTTCTTTGGTATGAAAATACATTTTCATGCTCATGGGTGTCCCCATGGGTCATGAAGGTTTCTTTTTAGACCCCCGATAATAAAGATAATAGCTAACAACAGCCAAGATCGCTAATATAAATAGTACTACAAACCAAATAGCCCTGTTAGTACCGGAATAGGGCTCTGTATCTTCTATCCGCTTTTCCTCTGATATGGGCGCAGGACTTTCAACAGGCTGACTTGTAGGAATAAAAGTCGGTTCTGTAGTTATTACACGTGAGGGCAAGGGTGTGAACGCAGATGTGGGTGTGATATACCTTATTCCACCGCCGCCACCACCACCTCTTCTTTCATTTCCGGGTTCCGGCGTGGCTTCCCGGACTGTAAGCGACCCGTTCCTGACGTTGTATAGAATCGGATTAGATGCCGGACTTGCATCTTTCAACGTTTTAACCGCGATAGAAAGCTTAGTTGACGAACCAATATCGCCCACCGGGATAAACGTCACATCCGCAACCACTATGTCACCATTCAGTCCCGGACTGGCACCTTGAAAAGCACCAATTCGTACAGATCCCACTGTTGTAGTTCCCTGGTTATGTAAAAGCTGGTCGAAGTCACCACCCGAAACGTTCGTGACCGTCACAACAGACGGCACAAAGAAGAGCGTCAAATCACATGCACCCACATCTGTACCATTTTTGAGTAGAACAGGAATATTGATGCTTTTTCCGGTTTCTACCTGATAATCACCAATAAAAAGTATACACTCCTCTGTTGCTGTTGAAACACTCAAATTAACGCATAATAAAGAAGAAACCGTTAATAGTAACAACAAGAGCCCTATTTTATTCATCATTATCACTTAAGCACCTCAAATCCCGTAATTCCTAATATATACTTTGCAAGATACATGCAATCCGCAATATCAATCACACGGTCTCCGTTCACATCTGCGGCAACCGCGATAATCTGCTCAAACCCGGGTGTACCTAGGAGATGCTTTGCAAGATACATGCAGTCAGCAATATCCACCACGCCATCTCCGTTTACATCACCGTTCAAAAAAACAGTAAAACTGCCGTTCTCAACCGTGTATGGAATCGGATTACATGCCGGGCTTGCATCCTTCAGGGTTGTCACCCTGATAGAAAGCTTGGTTGACGAACCAATATTGCCCACCGGGATAAACGTCACATTCGCAACCACTATGCCATCACTTAGTCCCGGGTTGTTCTCTTGAAAAGCACCAATTCGCACCAAGCCTGTCGTCGTGTTCGTGGTGGTGTTACTTATGTACACAATTTCCTGGTTTGAGAGCAGGCTGTCAAAGTCACCACCCGAAACATTATGAACCAGTACAACCGAGGGGTCAAAAACAAGCGTTAAATCGCATGACCCAATATTTGTGCCATTTTTGATACTGACAGGTGCAGAAGTTGTGCCTACGGAAGCGATGTCCGGGATTGTAATGACGACATTGTAAGAAGGTATTTCCGCGATGTCAACCCTACCGCTATAAATAACGGTATCAATGCTCATTACGTCGGTGTCACACAGAACCACATTCGATAGCGTAAGGTCGGTTCCTCCGGTGTCAGCAACGACCTCAAATGTTATTGACGCCAGCGTACCTTTGCCCGTGACGCCTTCCTGACTCCCAACTCGCGTCTCACCGTATTCCAGCTTGCCTATGCTATTATTGTAGCTGTTTGTTATTTCTATTGTACCTGCACCATCCTGAGCCAAAAACTTGCCTTCCGTCTGCTCCAGCACCTGTAATATCGCGGGATCAAATGCAAGGTCATACTGAGCACCGTAGACTGCTTCTCCTGCCGGGTCTACGCTTATATTGATGACAAACACGTCACCTGCTGACACGACACGGTGCGCGGGTTCTACACTCACACTTGTATTAATATGCGTTCCTATGGTCACCACGCCATTATACACACCAAAACCCTCAAGCCGCTGTGCATACGGGTCGCTAAGAACCACTTTCGATAGCGTAAGGTCTGTCCTTCCTGAGGTAGCAACTACCTCGAATGTTATTGATGCCAGCGTACCTTTGCCCCTGACTCCTTCCATTGTTCCTATTCGTGCCTCACCGTATTCCAGTTTTCCAACGGTATTATTGTATCTATTTGTTACTTCAATCGAGCTTGCACCATCCTGAGTTAAAAACTCGCCTTTCGTTTGTTCTATCACCTCCAATATCGCAGGGTCAAATGCAAGATCATATTGTACACCGGAAAGCTCCTCTCCCGCGGGGTCCACGCTTACGTTAACGATAAACACATCTCCCGCGGATACGACACTGTGCGCGGGTTCTATACGAACACAGGTATCAGTCGGCGTTACTATTCTCACCACGCCATTATTCATGCCAATACCCTCAAACCGCTTTGAATACGGGTCAGACAGCACCACATTCGATAGTGTAAGATTGGTTCTACCGGTGTTAGCAACGACCTCGAATGTTATTGACGCCAGCGTGCCGTTACCCCTGACTCCTTCCGCAGCACTTACGCGTGTCGCGCCGTACTCCAGTTTGCCTATGGTATTATTGCAACTGTTTGTTATTTCTATTGTACTTGCACCATCTTGCGTTAAAAACTCGCCTTTCATCTGCTCTACTACCTGTAATATCGCAGGATCAAAATTAAGGCTATACTGAGCACCGTAGATGTCACAACCTTGAGGATCAACAGTTATGTTAATAGAGAAGACGTCTCCGGTGGATACACTCTTATCAGTGGGATTGACGGCAACAACAGGAGTACACGAACCCATAGAAATCGCAGTAATCTGTAAAACACATAGTACTGCAATAACTAACATAACTATCTTTATGCTAACTATTTTTTTCATTTCATTTCGCCTCCAGGATTATAGCAGGAATCATATCGGTATATCTCTTACCGTTTACATCTATGAACTCGGTGCAGGTTATGTTTCCAATTATATTGTCAATATATGTTACGCGGTGTATCTGCGGATATGACCCGGTCCTGATCTCATAATAGTACGTGACACCCGCCTTTAGAACGAAAGGTGCATCAAAGGAAATATAATGATAATCACCACTTTGATAACCCTCCCAGGATTTGTTAATGTCTATGGTACCACCCTGGATGCTAATATACTTGCTATGTCCACCAGTCCCTTCGCTGGAATATGTGTATAGCCGTTCGACCGGAATATCCTTTTTTGGTTGGATTTCACCTCTATGCACACCCATGATGCTGGGATAAGTACCAGAACCTGTACCAAAGGTTGTAGTCCCGATCATCACGATGCTATTATTAACAGAAACCGGAATTGTCCGTGCCAGAGGGTCGCACACGATAACATTGCTCAGGGTTAGACCGGTAGAACCACGGTTTCCGATGACCTCGAAAGTGATTGTTGCCAGCACACCCGGAACCGTAGTACCGCTTTTGGCTGCCATCCGCATCTCTCCATATTCAATGGTGCCAAGAGTATTGTTGTACTTATTCGCAATCTCAATTGTACCTGTACCATTCTCTGCCAAAAACGTGCCTTGCGTCTGCTCCAGCACCTGTAAAATCGTAGGATCGAAAGACATTGTGTATTGTACACCATAGATCTCGTTTTCCATAGGCTCTACACTTATATTCACGCTAAACCGATCCTTATTTGTGATGTACTCAGGTTCTACACTCACGGTTGCGGAATCGCTACAAACTGAGCTTGTTATGCCCGCTACCACAATCGTGATAGCAATAAACACGGCAATTAATAGCTTTCGCGTATTCAACACTTTCATATCTGTCTCCTTTTCCGTTTTGATATTATTACCACGAGAATTGCACCGATACCGATTACAGCCCCGAATCCCGATGTACTTGCGGATGGCGTTTCTGCCGGAGTTACCACCGGTGTACCGCTCTGCTCCGGCACGCCGACCTCAGAAGGCGACTGCTCTGATAGCGTTTTTGTTACAGTCGGAGTCCCCACAGGAGTGGTCTTTGTATCAACAATTGGCGTGGGCGTCATTACTCTGTTAGAAGATGACGAATGTGAGACAGTTGCCGTGGGCGTTGCAGATGTCACGGTTGGCGTACTACCAACAGCACACGTTCCATTACGGATAACCGTATCAACCATTGTAACATTCGGATTAGTCAGTACCACATTGAAAAGCACTAAGTCGGTTGTTCCTGTTCCGATTACCACGAACGAGATAGAAGTCAAGGTTCCCAGATCCGTTACGCCCGTCTCAACGCCTATTCGTGTCACGCCGTATTCAACATGCCCGATAGTATTATTGAACCGCGTTACAATTTCGATTGTATCTGCACCATCTTGATTCAGGAATGTACCTTTAGTCATGTTTTGCACTTTTAAAATATCCGAATTGAACTTCAAGTCATATTGTGCCGCGTATATTTCGTTTCCTTTCGGGTCTACCGAAACATTTATCGTGAATGTTTCTCCTACTTCCGTATCAATAACCCCGGGGACAATACTGATTTCCGAGGCTGAAGCCGCCGTGGAAGCCACTACAAAATATAAAAGAATACAAAAAAGAATACTATTGCTATATTTCATCATTTCTTTACCTCTTCTTTTCGTTTCATTTATGTATGCCATTCCTTCTCGTTTTCATCATTTCCGTTTTCCTTTTTATACTACTGGTAATAAAATAAAAACTGGAGGGGGCGCCGGATAACGGAACCTCCCTCCCTTACATTTTTTCCGCTTTTTGTTTGGCAATTCTACACTATGTTCAAGCAGTGTTGCCCCAGTTCGCACCAACAGTTACAGCATCCTGGATGTTCACCCAACAGTCGTTGTTCAAATCAGCCCGGTCTGCCATATCTTCACAGCCCCAGCAAACACCTGTGTAATCGGCACAGACTTTATTCCATCGCAGACCGATCATAGCCGCATCGAGAACGTTCACCTTACCATCTCCGTTTGCTTCGCCCGGAATGAAGACCATGACTTCACAACCGTCGTCATCCGAAGCACCGCCGTTGTCCGTGACCGTGAGGTTTGCAATGTACGGTATGTAATTGCTTCCTGTCCACTGGTACGATGCGTAGGTATGCTTACGTATTTCACCCGAGTCGAAGTTACCATCACCGAACGCCCAGAGCCACTGGGTTATCGAACCGTCAGGATCGTATGACAACGACCCGTTGAGTACTGCTTTGCAGTAGAATACCGTGCCCACGTTGTTATACTTGTGGTCAGACGAGGCATTAGCAACCGGCGGCTGGTTTGGATCGCAGAGGGTAACGTTGTCATTGGTAAGTGTTGCGTTTATCTTATTAGCGTTGTTGTCCGAGACAACTTCGTTGCTCAGTGTGAGATTGGACGTCTCATGCGGGTTGCCCACGGTAGTGAATGAGAGTACAGCAACCGTGCCTGCTGTTGTTGTACCATTTGTATTGTCTTTTCGCGAGACACCGAAAGTCGCTTTTCCATTGATATTGTCTATTGTGTTAGCGTATACGGTCGTTGATGCACCCTGATTGAGTAGGTCGCCTTCGTTCTGCATGTTCAGCCTTATCACACTGGCATTGTATGCGAGCTCGTACTGCACGCCATAAACTTCAAGCCCGTTCGGGTCTGCCGTTATGTTCACGATGAAGTTACCATCAACGCAACCTGAAGGTGCATCTACTTCTAGTGTTACATCTTCAGAGCAGTAAGCAGTTGCCGTCTTATTGCCGTCCATATGAACGGTAATAGATTTGTTTACCGGGTCCTCTGTACTATCATATACCCACTTTTTGAATCTGCAGGTTGATGAGTCGAGGGCTTCAAGCGCCGCATCGTAGTAGTAACCTGCACCATAGGTTTTAGTCTGACCGGCAGGTACTGTGTCCGTTAAACCCCAACCATAAGTCACGTTTATCGGGCAGCAGCCCGCTGACGTGACTGTCAGGTTGTAGGTAAGCAGGTAGTTATACCAGTGCACGTATTCTCCGCCTGACAAATCGTATTTATCACCTGCTATCCATGGACTAACCCCATCAACGGCATACATCCAGCTATTGTTATTCGCAGCGTCATTGCCTATCTGAATTGTATAGTTACCCCAGCCAGCACTCGTTATCCAGACGTTAATGCCGTTATCCTGACAGTAGGCTACCATAGCACCCATCGCAGTATGGTTATTCATTGTAATTCCGTCTTCGGTCACTGTGCCCGGATATACCGCGTAGTTTGTTGCATTGATGACGTCTCCGTTGATGCCCTCTGCATGAATGTCCACATTAATCGGTGGTGCCGCCTGGCACTGGAATGTGCCGTTCTCGCCTGGTATCTCGTAATCCCATGGTGCAGTATTATTTGTTATATACAACTCACCACTTCCAGCATAGAAAGTCAGATTCGTCAGACAACCTGAGGTACAGTTACAATGAACCTCGATCTCACCGACAGAATAATCACCTGGTGGTTTCTCCGCTGGTCCCGCAAAGGTAATATATGCTCTATATCCTCCCGGTATATAGACATTCCCTGCTGCGTTCTGATAACCACTGGAATTAACAATCACTTGTGTTCCCGTTGAAGTCCACTCTGTCGAGTTATACTCACAATCCACAATCTCTCCGCATCCGACAAGGTCGGAATCAAGTACCAACATACCTGCCCTTATGGGTATGGACGAGTTAACCCGCACATCTATCGTTACATTCTCACAATACTGTGCGGTGCTGTCCTTCGGAACGAGGAAATATATACCCTCTTCACCTGGAGGTACTGCCGGTGCGGCAACTGCAGACGGAATCATAAGCGCTGCGATTAAAAGCCCGACAGCCATCACAATAAGCGATGCACTAATTCTCTTTTCTTTTCTATCCATTTTTTTCTTTTTCACCTCCTAATTTTTTATGTTTTTGGTGCATTCACCACGATACCCACGCTGCGAAGCAGCATTTTTAGCAGGTAGGTCCCCTTGCACCTCGCACCTTTTAAACCGCGGTTTGAAATAATTTGGGGCGGAAGAACTGCCCCAGTTTTTTCGTTCTTTTTTTCCCTCCTAATCATTGCAACAGCAGTCCAGTGTCGTACCCGGAACATGCCCCACGACATCATTCAACAGATTGACATCGCTCATGCGGTAGTTTTTATCACAGTTTACATCTCCTGCCCATTGGCTATGATCCAGTGTCGTACCCGGAACATGCCCCACGACATCATTCAGCAAATTGACATCGCTCATACGCAGCATATCGTCGCCAGTTACTTCTCCGCACATACCCTTATCAAGCGCATATAAGTTGCCGCGGTCGTTCCCGAAGAATACCCTTGCCTTACCCGATGCATCCTGGTAGAAAGAAACACCCTGCAGGATGTACTCCCCGCTTGACGTGGACTCTGTTGGTTCATAGTACCAGCACAGGTTACCGGACTCATTGACACACCAGAGCCTGCCATTCTCACAGTCTGTCGTGAAGTAGATGTATAGGTCATCACCATCAACAGAGATAGCAGGCGATGCCGTAATACCGGGGTTACCAGTACCGCCGTTATCGGGAACCTGGTAAGACCACTTGACCGTGCCGTTCGACTCATAGATGCTGTATAGCCTACCGTTAACCTGGAAGCTACCATCACAGACATAGACTCGCCCGTTGTGAACGACTGGTGTTGACTTTGATTGTGTACTCAATGTACGTTTCCAAGCATATGTAAGATCGCCGGTTGTTGTATTGAAATCATACGCCCAGAGACGTCCTGAGAGTGATGTCCCGCAGACCGTCCCATCAGTGAAGTAACACCTGCCGCAGGTTGCATTGTGATATGTCGCGTTGCAGGTAACAGATGACCTGATTGAAACTGCGTTTGTATCTACGGTTCTTATATTCTCATCATCAATGAACGCACCGGTGCTCTTGTTAACACATGTAATGTTACCAAGATCGTCACCAAATACGATGTAGTTTCCGATTATGCATGCACCAGCCCAGTAGTAGCCGTTGTTTGGTACAGCAGTAGGTGGATAGCTCCAGACGAGATTACCATTTGTAGCATAACGACAGTAATACTTCCCTGAATATGTATCACACATCGTGCCATTCCATGTGCCGAAGTAGACTTTACCGTTATCATAGGTTATTGGCGTGTTTATCTGTTCGCTCTCGTTTATTATCGCTTCCCATATGTGACTGGTTACATCATTTGCGTTTACCGCGAAGACATGCCCCTTTTTCGTACCACTGCTCATAGCGAAATATACTCTGCCTGCACCATAAGCTGGAGTGGAAGTCTGAAAGTATGGTGGGTTAGTCGCTGAGTTATAGGACTTGTTTCCGTTCTCAGCACCTGTTACGGCATTGAACGACCAGATATATCCAAGCACGTCAAGCACATAGACATTGCCCTCTGCAACAATCGGCACGACATCTATGCCTGCCATGTTCCAGGGGTCTGTATGTGTGTACGCACTCCAGCTAACGCTTCTTCCAAGAATCTTATCATTTGCAATGCCTGTATTCAGTTCATCCTTCTGGAACTGCTGCCAGTCTGTTGCCGCTACCGCGGGTATCGCGGTTATCGCGGCCATCGCGGTTATCACCATTATCGCACTCGCCAAAAGCGCGATCCCTTTTCCCTCTCTCTTTTTCATCTTTCGCATTCGCTTTTTTTTACCTCCTGCTCACTTTCTTGTGGTTACCCACTATAAGTGACTTTCTATTTTTATTTTTTGGCTAACTGTTATAATCCAATTGGGTAACTATAGGTGCGTTGAGCCGCCAACGAAAAAGCGTAATATTCAATTAAAATTAAGGTATTTGAATAGCTCCTTTTTATAGCAGATTAAGAATAGGGCGATAGCTCGCCCATTCTCGTCTCAGAACGGTACGTGAACCCTTCATACCGCTCAAGCATTTCATAACCCTTTCGGATCCTGCGGGCTTACCGCGCAAACATTACCATCGACGCGTTCCGCAGGCAGTAGGATTAGCCCGAATGGGGGGTAGTAGCCG
>Ga0190285_1000261_pt1 | contig 12342 bp, 11 predicted proteins | sample 48691823_MG_FD_163429 | JGI IMG/M metagenome (GOLD analysis project Ga0190285, IMG submission 163429) | Hydrothermal vent microbial mat bacterial communities from Southern Trench, Guaymas Basin, Mexico - 4869-18-2-3_MG | ecosystem: Environmental > Aquatic > Marine > Hydrothermal vents >...
GGTATTGTCTTATTTCTCTCGTTTATAATCTTATTTACCATGTCTTTATCTATATAACTACGCACATTTTAAAGATAAAAAATAGTATAAAAAAACCGAATAATATTTAATGTCGCATAAATCAGATTATATATAGAGTAAATGTCAACTAAAAAATAGAGAGTGGTATCAGATGCGAGAGCGTTGTAAAGGAGCCAAAAAAGGGAAGAAGGTGTTGCGCTTATAATGGACATAGGCACGGCATTGGAGCTATTCAGGTCTGCAGCGCAATCAGGGATATACCTTATTTCAACTAGTCTATTGTATCCTGTGATATTAATACTATTTGCTTTGATTGCCTGGAGTTTGATAGCGGCCGGTGGTTTTCTGTATGAGTGGCACAGGAGAGATCGCGATTTCGCGCCGCTTGAGCGGGGTGCGTTCAAGGCGAGGGCGTTACTGGACGATAATGACCTGGAAGCTGCTTTTGACATCTTGAATAAGTCATGTTCAACCAAATTTGTGCACATCTTTCTCAATAGATTATCTCAGTTCAGGAGAGTGCATCAGAGTAAGAAACTCATGGAAGTAAAGGTAGAGAAGCTATTACAGGATTTAGAGACTGAGATGACAAAGAGGTTGGAGAAGTCGAGGTTTGTGACCAGGGCGGGCCCTATGCTTGGCCTGATGGGCACGTTGATACCGATGGGCCCTGCACTGCTCGCGCTTGCTGGTGGCGACATAGAGACGCTGGCTAAGAACTTAATTATCGCTTTTGGGACTACGGTTCTCGGATTGGGGGCTGGACTGACCGGGTATTTTGTCTCAATGGTTAGAAGCAGGTGGTATGAGCAGGACATGAGCGATATGGAGTACCTATCGGAGATTTTGTTCGGAGATAGAGAACTCGAAGAAGGTTCAGAATTAGGGATAATCGAGGAATGTGGTTTTGAAGCAGAGGAGATGCGTAGTACGCGACTCAGGCGGTATTTGAGTAAGTGGAATGGGGCAGGGAGAATAAAGTTGAGAGGGGTATTCAGTAAGGAGGGAGGAAGCAGGAAAGATGAGTTATTTGAAGCGAAGAAGTAGGAGGAACGGAGGGAGGAGATGGAACCGGCTACACGAAGGAGATGATCCATTAGGCGGAGTTGCGAATCTGTTTGACGTGGCGATGATATTTGCACTGGGGCTGCTTGTTGCTCTGATAGTACAGATGCAAATGCAAGAGGCACTCACGAATCCAGAGCAGATGAAAGAGATAATCGAACGGGGTAAGAAGATGGATATGGCGCCAACAGAAGACGTAGTCACTGTTTCAGGGGACATAGAGGAATCAGGCACTCTGTATGAGATAAAACAGGGTGATAACTCAGTGTATATACTGGTGAATGAATCAGAGAAAGGAGCGGGTTGAAGCATGATTCATGAACTTACAATGGTTGCAGTTCAGGCGGGAAGACCCCGGGTAATAATAGGTTCTTGCTAAACTCGCATGTATTCTGGAGTGCATCGGCTGCTTTAGTTTAACTCATCTATTTTTGAGAGCCGAAAAAATTAATTGACGTGTGCTATAACAGAGGATATAGTAAACGAACAGAAATGGATAAAGAAGGTTTTCTACTCGATGTTAGTTACATAACAGAGAAAGATGAGGCAGGTAAAGAGAGGCCAGTGATAAGGTTATGGTGCAAGGACAAAGAAGGTAAGAACTTTGTTGTGCAGGACAATAATTTTGAACCCTATTTCTACGCTATTCCTTATCACTCCCACCTCTATGCAGAAGAAGGGGATATAGCAGAGAAAAAGGAGCAGATAGAGAATATCAGGATATACAGGAATAATGGCGATATAAGAGTAAAGCGAGTGGAAATCAGTCAGAGGAAATTACTTGGTGTAAATCAGAAGGTATTGAAGATATTCGCAGAGCAGCCGAGGCACGTACCGGCGTTGCGAGAGGAAGTCAGAAGAGCGGGTCTTACCGTTCTGGAAGCAGATATACTATTTGCTATTCGATACCTGATAGACAAGCAACTACGTCCATTTGACGGTATAAATGCAGAAGGAGAGGAAGTAGCGTTGGATTTTGTAGATACTGCTATTCTCGCTTCACACGTAACGCCCAAAAAGATGGCAGAGGGCGAATTGCCCGAGCTCAAAATTATCGCATTCGATTGCGAGATGGCTGCTTCGGTTGGGATGCCATCGCCAAAGAAGGACCCCATAATAATCATATCCGTAGCTTACAAGGAGTTAGACGAGAACAAAGCGAAGTTATTTGTTATGACAGAGCAGGAATTCAGGGAAAAGAACGATAGGAAGGTATTAACGGATTTTTTGGACTTCGTGGTGCACTTCAAGCCTGATATTATCGTGGGCTATAATTCCGACAGCTTTGACTGGCAATATATAAAAGAAAGGGCAAACATGCATGGCATTCGCATGAATCTGGGTGCTGATGGTAGTGCGGTTCAATACGAGAAGGGCGGGGCACTACCTGGAGTAAATATCACGGGCATGCTGAACGTTGACCTGTTTAAGCTGGCAAAGCGTGATCTGGACAGTGTAAAGGTGAAAACGCTGGAGAATGTATCAGAATTCCTTGGCGTGATGAAAAAAGCGGATAGGGTGAATTTATCGCCGCGGGAGATTACTGAATGTTGGTTTGATACGAGCGCACGTGAACGTTTATACGAGTATGCAAAGGCAGATGCCGTTAGCACGCTGGGTATCGCGACAAAGGTGTTACCACTGCAAATCGAACTCTCCAAGATGGTTGGTTATCCCTTAGACGAGTTATCAAAGATGGGGCGGGGTCGCCAGGTAGAATCATTCCTGACTTTAGAGGCGTATAAAAAAGGAGAACTGGTGCCACCAAAGGGCGGAGGCGAGAAGTCGTTCGAGGGTGGCTTCGTACTGCCGCCAGTAAAAGGACTGCATGAAGACGTTATCACGCTCGACTTCTCTTCCATGTATCCCAGCATAATGATCTCTTTTAATGTATCCCCCGATACTTTCGTGGACTCGCGAGAAGTAAGGGGCGAGGATTTGTATATCGCACCTGAACTGGGACACGGATTCAGAAAGTCGCCAGATGGCTTCTTTAAGAAGATAATGAGTGATTTAATCGTGCGAAGGAGAAAGCTAAAGGCGGAGATGGCGCGATATGCAAAAGATTCGGTGGAATATCGGTTGTTCAATATACAACAGCAGAGCATCAAGATTCTCACGAACAGCTTTTATGGCTATACCGGCTGGAGTGCGGCGAAGTTTTACAAGCGAGAATGCGCAGAGGCGACAACAGCGTGGGGGCGCTATTTTATAAGACGCACAGTGGGAATAGCGCAGGAACTTGGCTTAGAAGTCATTTACGGTGATACTGATAGCGTCTTCGTTAAACTGCCGGCAGGCAATTTCGAGGATAGAGAGGCAGTAATAAGGGAAAAGGCGAGGGAAGTGTCGGAGAGGATTACAAAGGAGTTCCCTCTTGAACTTGAGATACAGGATTTCTTCAAAGCGATTTTCTTTACGGGTAAGAAGAAGCGGTATGCCGCGCTTACAGACAAAGGTGAGATTTTGGTTCGCGGTTTGGAAGTACGTCGCGGTGACTGGTGCGAACTGGCAAAGGAGGTACAGACAGAGGTGATAGAACTGATACTGAAGCAAAAAGACCCGGAAGCCGCGGTGAAATACGTTAAAAGCGTTATAAAAAGCCTGAAGGAGGGTAAAACGCCATTACATAACTTGATAATACACAAAACATTAACCAAAAAGATAAGTGGATATGAGACAAAGCAGGCACATGTTATAGCAGCAGAGAGGGCTTTAGCTTCGCCTTCGCACATTGTCTATGAAGTAGGCTCGAAGATTCCTTATGTTATAATAAAAGGTGTGGGAAAGACGAGTGACCGCGCGTTCCCGGTGGACATCATAGAAAAAAGCGAAGGGATAGAAATATACGCAGACAGGAGTAAATACTTAATTGACGTCTCTTATTATGTCCGTCATCAGCTAATACCTGTTGCACATAGGGTGTTGCAACTCTTTGGTTATGACAATTCATCTTTTGAAGATGCGGGACAAGAGACGTTAAGTCACTGGTTTTGATATTGTTGTAGAGGGCTGAGCACCGAAAAGCTTTTATATACCATGCCATTACGTAATCATGGTGATGTAAATGGCACAACTACCAATTGCACCTGTAACGCGATTAGTGAGAAACGCGGGTGCAGAGAGAGTAAGTGAAGAGGCAAGTGAGGCATTAGTAGAGATATTGGAGGCGGAAGGCGAAAAGATAGCAAAGAGAGCCGTAAGCCTTGCCAAGCATGCCGGACGTAAAACAGTGAAGAAAGAAGACATAGACGAAGCAATGCAGTAAAAAAGATTTTTTTTAAAAAAAAAGGGGCATAATCCAAAACTTACCCCTTTTATTTTTTTTCCCGTTTCCGGGATACAGAACTCGTGTTTTTTAATACTTGATTTTGATTTAACACAGGCAATCTCCTCTCTTATATCTAAGAATGATGCCACCATAGTAAGGGGAAGAAGCAATGTTTGACAAGCTGAAAAAGAAGCTAAAAAGCTTTTCTAAAACAGTCGAGGAGAAAGTAGTAGATAAAGGAAAGGCGGCAATACGTGGTGAGACGGTTTTAGGTGAAAAGGAACTACGAGCACCTTTAGAAGAGTTAGAAGTAGCGTTACTGGAAAATGACGCAGCATTGTCCGTGGTGGAAGAGTTGATTTCCCAGGTGAAGAGGGATCTAGTGGGGAAGCGTAAGAAATGGGGAGTAGATGCAGAAGGGTTAGTGAAGAACGCGATAAGAGATGCGTTGTTAAATATCCTTTCGGCACAAAAGCTTGATTTTGATGAGTTCGTCTCGAATAGAGAAAAGCCGATAAATATCGCTTTTATTGGTGTAAATGGGACGGGGAAGACGACAACAATCGCGAAGGTAGCGAAGAGGTTACTTTCATACGGACATTCAGTGGTGATTGCAGCCGCGGACACATACAGAGCGGGTGCGACAGAGCAGATAGAGCAACATGCATCTAATTTAGGGATAAAACTGATAAAGCATCAATATGGTGCCGATCCGGCAGCGGTTGTATATGACACGGTGAAATATGCGAAAGCGAATAGAAAAGAAGTGGTTCTTTCAGATACTGCGGGGCGGATGCATACCTCTGTGAATTTAATGGAGCAGTTGAATAAGATACGTCGTGTAACGAAACCGGACATGGTAATATTTGTGGATGAAGCGGTTGCGGGGAACGACGCGGTGGAACGGGCGAAGAGATTCGATGAACTCGTGGGGATAGATGCCTCGATACTAACCAAGTTAGACATAGATGAGAATGGCGGGGCGGCTATTTCTATCGCTCATTCCACGTCTAAGCCTATATTATTCCTTGGCATTGGGCAGGGGTATGAAGACCTGAAGAAATTTGATGCAGAATGGCTTGTAGATAAGTTATTGAGTGGATAAAGACGAGAAGGGAGATAGAGGATGAAAACAGGGCAATATAAAAATTTGGTTTTAAGCATGGTAGAGAGCAACGAGGACGCAAAAACACTACTGGGATTAGTTTATGTACTGAAGGAATACGCCTCGGAAGAGGCGCTTATGAGAAACTTCGCGGCGATACGGGGGAAAGGGAGAGAGAAGGAGTGCAAGGACTTGTTAAAATCACTATGGAGAAAGCGGATATTGGGTATAGGACCTTATGATGAGTACATTTGTCCCGAGGGGCATGAGAAGGAATTCGGTGAGGTCACATCACGCTTTTTCGAAGAGCCGCCAAAATTATCGGAGATAGTTAAGGCAGAGATAGAGGCGGGTAACAAAGCGGCGATAACGATGATCTGGTTACTTTTAAAGATGGGTATACATGGAGTTAGAGGATTCACACAGTATGAATTCATAAAGTCTGATATGTCTGATATGTACTCATCTGCGGCTTTTCAGTCGTTAGAGGATAGTTTCCTCGCCGAGAGGCTATGTGTTTATGGACAAAGAAAGCCAGGGCATGAATTCCTGTGGTTATATAATCAGACAGATGAGGAGTTAAAGACTGCCAGTGATATGATAATGGAGTTTAGAGAAAGGGAATTCTCTAATATGCCAATGATAAAGGAGTTAGAAGATAAAATTGACGAGGTAGTAACAGAATCGAAAAAGGCAAAGGAAGGCTGGAAAGAGGGATTTGCAGAGTGGGCTAAATTCTCAGAGGATGAATTAGAGACAGTTAGCGGCTATTTCAGCGGGTTCATGCTGGATGAAGATTTCCTATCACTCACCGGCAATATGTACGTAGAAGATACACTGCATCTGGTGGTTACAGATAAATTATCAAGGTATAATGTAAGAGAATGGAGAGAGCAGCCAGTGGTCTTTGTAACTGCGGAGATGCCAATATGGATAAAAAAGATAAAAACAGTGTTTGAAGATTCCTATCCGAAATATTCGGACCGTAAACTTGCCATAGCAGTTCCGAATGAAGCAGCATACGCAAACTTTGAACAGGGGCTACTATCTAAACTCATGAAACAACTGGGTATTGAATCGATTTCAAAGTTACAACCAGGCGGTGATTAAGAAAGAGCAATAGTTGTATTAATATCATTGACATAACGGCAGAGGGCATCGCAGCCTGGACTAATATGACGCTTCTCAGTAATCCGTCTATAGCGAATAGTTTGAGTACCAGGAGAGCGAGAATAAGCATAGTGATGATTATTATGAGTGCAGCTAAGGCAATAGCGGCAAACTCGCTCAGGTTGATATCACTGCTTGCAATGGAGGCGAAGATTAAACAGGGAGCAGAGATATAGGTATTACTGTTTGTGCTAATGGCTGCATAGGGAAAAAGAATAGAGAGTAAAAGTAAAAAACATGCGAAACGAAGAGACAGATAGTGTCACGGGCGACATCAGAACTACCAATCTATGCCCAATTTCAAGCTATATTTCTCTGTTACAATATAGTCTTCAACACTGCCAAATTCTATCTCCTCTGCATGTAACGTAGCTTTCAAATCCTCATACATAGGTTCTAATTGCTTTTCTGTTCGCATATCGCATTTTATTAGTATTCTACTCATCGGTGCATTCAGTGCTTTCTTATTAAGCGTCTTATATTTCCGCACTGCCGAAATCACATCCTCTGCCTTATCGCCCATCTCCTCCTCCTCTTCGGCTATTAGCTCCTCAGCCGGTTCAGGCCATTTAGAAATATGGATGCTCTTACAATTCTCCTTCTGTGCGAAATAGATGTGATATATCTCTTCTGTAATGTGCGGCATCATAGGTGCCATCGTCTTGAGCATAGCCAGCAATGCAACATAAAGGGTATACTGCGCACTACTCTTCGCGGCTTCACCACGCTCGGGATTATATAACCGGTCCTTCACAACCTCCAGATAGACATCACAGAAAGTATGCCAGAAGAAATTCTCTATTGATTTCTTGACATTTGAGAATTCATAGGCATGGAAACTGTCCGTGCATTTCACAATCAGCCTGTTCAACTTGGAAAGCAGCCATCTATCCACGATCTCTAAGTCACATGCGTTCAAATCATAACCGTCTAAATGCATCATTGTAAATTTCGAGGCATTCCACAACTTATTTATCATTTTCACGCCACGTCTTATCTCTTTCTCTTCATACGGCAGATCTTCACCAAGTTTGGCTGAGCATGCCCAGAACCGTAAAGCATCGGCAGAGTACCGCTCGATTGTCGCCTGCGGCTTTATTATATTGCCTTTACTCTTACTCATCTTCTCCCGCTTCGGGTCGAGTACGAACCCGTTGATTATGACATCTTTCCATGGCAGTTTGTTCTCATGCAACAGCCCCTTTACTACGGTATTAAAGAGCCAAAAGGTGATAATATCATGACCATTGCTCCTGAGCGACATCGGATAGATTCTATTGAAAAACGCATCATCCTCTTTCCATTTAGTCGCAATCTGGGGTGTTAATGATGAGGTTGCCCACGTGTCTAACACGTCCAGTTCCGGTTTGAATCTATCACAGCCGCATTTCGGGCATTTATCAATTGGCGGGGCATTTTCCGCAGGGTTTACCGGTAAAGCGGTATCATCTGCCACCACGACGAAATTGCAATCTTCGCAGTACCAAACGGGAAACGGAATACCATAGTACCTTTGTCTTGATATACACCAGTCCCACTTCAAGCCTTTTACCCAATTATCGTATCGTGACTTCATATAGGGGGGATACCAGTTGAGCTTCGCGCCTGCTTCAAGGAACCAGTCCTTCAAGTCCAGATACTTTATGAACCACTGTTTAGTCATTATATACTCTACCTCAGTGCCGCACCGCTCATGCACATTTACGGTGTGATAAATGTCCGATTTTCCTTTTAGCAATCCCTGCTCCGCCAAATCCGCTACTATTGCTTTTCTCGCTTCCTTTATACGCATAGTTGCATATTTGCCCGCTTCCGCTTTCAGCCTGCCCTTCTCGTCAATAGCAGAAATCCAGGGTAATTTATGCGTCTTCCACCATTCTACATCCGTGCTGTCACCTGCCGTGCAGCACATTACTATTCCCGTCCCGCTATCTGGGTCCGCAGCCTCATCTTCCATTATGGGCACTTCATGACCAAACAGAGGCACTTCTGCCTTTTTACCTGCATAGCGTGTGTATCTTTCATCATCGGGATGGTAGAATACAGCCACGCAAGCGGGTAAGAGTTCGGGTCTTGAAGTGGCAATCAACAAGTCCTCACCTTCTACTTTGAACCTTATCTCATAAAGAGTAGACGGCAGGGTTTTATCTTCTGTCTCTACCTGAGCGATAGCGGTGCCGCATTTCGGACACCAGACCGTAGGTTCGTATTTCCTGTATGCTCTTCCCATTTCGTAAAGTAGAATGAAACTTCTCTGTGATGTCTTTCTGCACCATTCGTTAGTCGTACGATAAGATATATCCCAATCAGGGCTTATGCCCAGACTTTTCCAATCTCTATGCAGTCTCTTCTCCGCTAATTCACTCTCGTTAAAACAGAGTTCAACAAAGTCCTGCCGGGACATCTCTTCCGCCAGCTTTCCCGTCTTCTTCTCTACATAAAGCTCAGTGGCAAGCCCATTGTCGTCAAACCCGAATGGATAAAAGATATTTTTACCCAGCATCCGCTGAAATCGCATTATCGTATCTGCCTGAATGTACGCCATCGCATGTCCTATGTGCATCTCGCCGGAAACCGTAGGTGGTGGCGTATCTAATGAATAAATAGGGCTATCGGACACTGGATTGAACTTGTAAATGCCCTCTTTCTCCCAGTATTCTTGCCATTTACTTTCTGCTTCCTTAGCGTTGTATCTCTTTGGTATCTTTTCCATTACCATACGGTTCTCCTGTATTAAGATTATTTTATTTTTAGTTCTTCTTATATCTCTTTCTTTTATCTTTAAAATCGTCCAGTGCTCTTCGTCATCAATTCATGTAGAATATTATCTCTCTACTTTGGTTCAGGTTAATTAGCCCCCTCCACAAACTACACACACAAAACACAACTCTATCACACTCTAATTTGACAATGTCACATTTAATAAACTTTATATAACGGACGGTTGGGGAAGATAGACATGAGTCAGGTAGGCACCTTTCTGGCTTATGCCTACGGGTCGGGGTGGACGTGTTACCGGCGTTGTCCACGGCGAATGTACGAGCTCTGTTGCGTGCCGTCATGCCGCTGCCACAGTTAACGTATGCTGAAGCCGAGGCACAAGTGACCAAGCATCTGGTCAATCGGACTCGGTCGCGTAAAAGCCGAATGAAAAGCAGACACAGGGGTCCTTAAGTGGACAACAGAAGCATAAAGCAAGCGAATTGACAGGGCGGATAGCTTGGGCTATCTACGGAGTTCTGTCATACATCGCCCATTCTCAAGTTCTTTGCACAATGAATGAATGCCCGCGAGCTCAAACTCTTTTCAGTGACAAGCTCAGATTGCTTAAAAAGGGATATTTCCTGGATTATAATCATGTTATCGCAATGCTTTTTATACGAGCAGACCTTTATTAAATAATAAGTAAAGTTCAAAAGAAGTTACTATGACTGGATACAAATTAATTTATCATGATAAAGAAAGCTCAACAGGAGGCGTATCTCCTTTTGATAAAGCCGTAACAGAAATTGTGAAAAATATATCTGTGTCTATTGATGACCTCTGGATTCAGGAGAGACAGCGGGGACACATCCTCCAGACTCAGTGCTGGGATATGGATGGTAACAAAACCAAAGTCTCAAAGCATGGGTCAAACCGGTGCATTTGAAACAACGTCACTATAGCCATTATAGCCTGATTCCGTACCTTTTGGTCTAAGCGTAGCAGTCTGTTTTCGCTTATTATAAGTGACGACTCTTACAATGGTTCGCTTTACGCTCTTCATGGTGTTTTTTTATTTAATCCTTGCAGTTGATCTAAACAGGACTTTTAGATTTTACACGTTGTTCCGCGGGCTTACTACGTGGGCGTTGCCATCCGCGCGTTCCGCAGTAGGATTACCCCGAATGGTGGGGGTAGCCGGTTAGGCAGTCTCTGATGCAGCTTCTTGTCAACAGACTAGAAGATTAGATTGTGCCGTTTGCAGTTCTTTAGAAGCCAATATCTTTACTCGTGCCATATCCTCTTTTTAGGTCTCCTCATTTTTCGGTTTGTGGTTGATCGTCCTTGATATTTACGTATAACCCACTCAAAAGTGGTTTAGCTGTATTATCCCGGTAGTTTTTGGTTTCTTCAAAAAAACTATGGAATATCTGAAATTAAACTGTACGGTAGCGGAAATTATTTGTATCCCTTTTGACTTTTGAGAGAGTAATAGGTGATAAGAATGGCAAATAAAGGACCCAAGACATTGAGAGGAATAGAAAATAAGATAGCGACAGGAGATGGTAGAAAATCGTACATTAAACAAATGAACGAAGCGGAAGAAGCGTTTTTTGGGAAAAAGAAGAAACAAGGAAGAAAGAAGAAATGAACGAAAGAGTACTTAATAAATTTGAAAGGAGGTTGAGATATGAGGTTGTTTGATTTAGATTATGATCCTTTCACAGGGGAGAAAAATAAAACTGATGCTGAAACGATAAGGTCGGCTTTAACTTCTGCTAAGAGGAAAAAGATTATGGATGCAGTGGGAAATAAATGCGAGATTCGAGGATGCAAGCTCAAAGCTCAAGAGGTTCACCATATCAAACTCGTTTCTAAAGGAGGTACCAATGTAGGTAGCAACCTTATTGTTCTATGTGGCTACCATCATAACGAAGTACATAGCGGCGCAATAACCCAGACAAAATTGAAGGGGATTGTTAAAAACAGGAGTGAGAAGAGAAAAAAGGAGATTAATAAAATTTTGAGGAATAGAAAAAAAGTAGGAACTGAGAAAAGTAGTTCTTCCACTTCTCAAGCCTTCGATTACCCTTCCTTCGTTTGATCCTCCCTCATTCAGTCCATTCGATACGGATTCAACGAAAAAAGGTCCAAAGAAAAAGAAGGATGATGATTTAGGGAGATTTTGGTAAGAAAGTGCGTAAATGTAAGATATGCTGTACGCTCGTGATTACGAGTCTATGCCTTTTTAATGAGTGTGAGGCAAAATCCAATGGGGTTGCAAGATAGAGAATATATGAAAAAGGAATATGGCGGTTCGACAAGTCAGAACATTAGAATTCATGAGACACCCCCATATAAAAAGAGCACATGGAAAAAAGTATCAGCACAGAAAACTCCAAAATGGATAAAAAAAGAGATAAATAAATTAAGAAATAGGGGACAACTCAAAGCTGCATTATACAAGAATAAAGTAATAATTCTAAAAGGCAAGTATTTTGAATATAAGTTGGAACCTTGGGGGGAGGGAGCTTATGGTTTGGATGTATGCTTGGATATATACAGGAAAAAAAGGCATTATAATGTAAAGAAACCTTATAGAAAGCCGAAACCATGGTATAGAAGAAATAAACTTGGAATTACGTTAATTTTAGCCTTCTTAATATCCTTTGCTTTATTTTTAGGTGCTATGGCAGATTGGGATACGGAAGTTTTTACAGATATTTCGTTTACTAATTTTGAAGATTCTACGATGCCTAATATGGTTGAAGATATACCCATTCCCACTCAAGCACCACTACAAAATTCGCTATCAACACCTGCGGAAAGAAAAGAAGAATGTAAAGATGCCTTTAACAATCTAAACAAAATAAGAAGAGACTATGGGCGAAAAGAACTAAAATGGGATGATCGAGCATATGAACTTGCAGTAGATAGAGCTAAAGACATGGATAAAAGAAATTATTTTGACCATGTTACTCCTGAAGGAACTTGTGCGAAGGATCTG
>Ga0190285_1000265_pt1 | contig 12238 bp, 13 predicted proteins | sample 48691823_MG_FD_163429 | JGI IMG/M metagenome (GOLD analysis project Ga0190285, IMG submission 163429) | Hydrothermal vent microbial mat bacterial communities from Southern Trench, Guaymas Basin, Mexico - 4869-18-2-3_MG | ecosystem: Environmental > Aquatic > Marine > Hydrothermal vents >...
GTTTGTCATTATGAATGCTGCTATGTAGCCGGGAAGATAATAGTCTGTAGCACTCATATTTTTTTCAACGAGTGATTCTGATGTTATGGTCATCATCTGCTCTTCAACACCTATGAGTCTGTTATTGAATGCATTGATAACACTTTCAAGTATGCTGCGAACAGCCATAGCAGAGATGTCATTTTCATCCGCTAAAAATGTTAATTCAGCTCTCTCAGATGTGGGAAACGTATTTTTCCACTGTTCTAATTCCTCTTGTCCTTCTTTTATAGCTTGGAGATCACTCTCTTTCATGTAACTACTGAAATTTTTTTCAATATATGCGAAGGTATTAACAACAACATTCAACCTTACTGCCATGCTTTTCTCTTGTATATTCTCTTCAAATCCTTTGGGAATCTTCAATATCCTGTAGTTATACTCGAAAGAAGGATTCTCTTTTACATAAGAATTAACATCGATGCTCGGATCAAGCTCTTTTATCTCAAAAATTTCTATGGAATCTAAAGCATTAATGAAAGTTTTGGAAAGCTCAGTTGGCTCTCCATCTTTCACATCAAAATTCTGAACGTGCAGTACGTATTTTGTACTTCCAGTTCCGCCAAAAACAGATCCAAAGATCAGTAAAAGCATTAGAGGAAACAAGAACGAGAAAAATATACCTACTTTGCTTCTCAGCCACCCCTTTATAAGCGCTATAAATACTGCCAGAACACTTCTCATATCAATTCACCCCTCTCATTAACTCTGTGACCAGCTAACTGTAAGAACACATCGTCCATACCCGATTCAATAATTTCTATCCTGTATCCATCGCTCAGCTGGTAAAGCTCTGCTAATGCTTTACTTGCCCCTTCTCTTGTTTTAAATTTTCCTGTAACGATACCTTTATCGTACGAAATGTTCTCCGTAAATTTTCGCAGTATGTTCTCTGCTTCTTCAATTTTTCTTCCTCTTATATTCACTTTTATCCCTCCTCCATATTTTGAGATGAGTTCATGAATTGTGTCTGTGGCTATAAGCTTACCATTTACTATCACTCCCGCTCTATTACTTAACTGCTCTACCTCTTCCATATAGTGAGACGTGAGAAATACAGTTTTACCCATTTTTTTAAGAGTTTTTATCACCTCCCATGTATTTCTTCTTGCCTCAGGATCTAAACCTGTCGTAGGTTCATCCAAGAACAAGAGTTCAGGATCACTTACTAGAGCCATACATACACCCACACGTCTCTGCATACCGCCTGAGAGCTTATGGAACTGTCTGTTCCTCACTTCCCACAGACCGAGCTCCTCAAGAATCTGTTTTGTTTCTGGTTTTATGTTGTATATCCTTGCTATAAGCTCTACATTCTCCTTTACAGTAAGACGTTCAAATGCATTAAAATCCTGTGGCATTACACCTATTTTCTTTTTTATCTCTGTCTCATCCTTTGTTACATCAAAACCGAGAACACTTGCGGATCCACTTGTAGGCTTTCTCAGACATTCCAGTATCTCGACTGTAGTAGTTTTCCCTGCACCGTTGGGTCCAACAAGAGAAAATATTTCTCCTTGATAAACGTCAAAGGATATTCTATCCACTGCTGTTACAGTTTTATACTGTTTTACTAGATTTTCAACTTCTACAACTTTTTCTGGCATCTTTCTACCTCCTTTTTATTGTGATATTGATCTAGATTCTCTCTATATGTGCAGTTCTTTTAAAAATTTTTCTATTTTTGGCATATCAAAAAAGACCTTTTATCTTCCCGTTGACAATGTCCATATTTATCGCAGCAGGATTTTTTGGAAGCCCTGGCATCGTCATAATCTCTCCACACAATGGAATTATGAATCCAGCACCGTTGGCTATTTTTATGTCTCTGACAGTTATAGAGAAATTTTTGGGCGCTCCAAGTTTCTTGGGATCATCACTCAAAGAGTACTGCGTTTTTGCCATGCAGATCATTTTTTTATCCAGATCATGGTCTTCAAGATCTTTGATTGCTAAATCAGCTTTTTTCGTATATCTAACAGAATCGGCACCATAAACATTCTCAGCTATCTTTTCTATCTTCTCTTTTATAGTTTCGTTTAAATCGTACAAAAACCTGAAATCGTTTCTCTTTTCACATAGTTCAATGACTTTTTCAGCGAGTTTTATTCCACCTTCTCCCCCTTTTTCATAACCTTCGCATTCTATTGCCTCTATCCTCTCTTTTTCACATAGTCTCTTTATCAAATCTATCTCTCCCTTTTTATCATTGGAAAATTTATTTATCACCACAATTAAAGGGACTCCAAAATTTTTTATATTCACTATATGTCTTTTCAGATTCTCAAATCCTTTTTCTAATGTTTCTCCATGTTTTTTCAATGATCTTATAGTAGTAGTAAGAACAACGCAGTCTACTTTTTCTTTTGCTACTCTGCAGAAGATATCGAAATATTTTTCAGCTCCGAGATCTGATCCGAAACCTGCCTCTGTAACTACATAATCACAGTGCTGTAAAGCTATCTTCGTGGATGTTAAAGAGTTAGTTCCATGAGCTATGTTTGCGAAGGGACCTCCGTGAACTATAGCAGGCGTATTCTCTGTTGTCTGAACTAAGTTAGGCATTATAGCATCTTTCAGAAGAATTGTCATTGCCCCCTGGGCATTAAGGTCACTGGCTTTTATAATTTTTTTATCATATGAGTATCCCACGATTATCTCTGAGAGTCTCTTTTTCAGATCTTCCAAGTTTTTTGAAAGGCAGAGGATAGCCATTACCTCTGAGGCTGCTGTTATATTAAAAGATTCTTCCTGCATAAACGAATCCAATCCGATAATTATCCTCCTCAATGCGCGATCATTCATATCTATAACTCTGTTCCACTCTATTTTTTCTATTTTTAACTCATTTTTCCTGTATAGATGATTAGAGATCAATGCAGATAAAAGATTGTGAGCCGATGTTACCGCATGCATGTCTCCAGTGAAATGGAGATTTATATCCTCCATAGGTATTACTTGCGAGTACCCTCCCCCGCATGCTCCTCCTTTCATCCCGAAAACGGGTCCTAAGGAAGGTTCCCTCAATGTCACAATGCTTTTTCTGTCCAGTTTCCATAGAGCCTGAGATAGTCCTATAGCAACAGTAGTCTTTCCCTCACCCATACGTGTAGGCGTATTTGCAGTGACCAGAATTAATTTCCCTCTTTTTTCTTTTGCACACAGAGGAATTTTAGCTTTGTATTTTCCAAGTTTCTCTATTTTGATTCCTATTTTTTCAGCTATTCTCTCTATTTCGAGCATTTTTATGCTTTGGGCTATCTCATAATCATTCATAAAAACTCCTCAACAATTTTTAGGACATCCTTTTTAAGAATCTCTCCATTTTTATCTATCTTCTTATATTTTCTTTCTATATCTTTTACAAATATTACATCTTCTATGTACTTAGTATTTATTTTAATATTCAAAACAGCACCTTTTATTCCCGAATAAGCGAGAAGTGCAGCCACTCCTATATCTGTAATCGCGGATTTTTTTCCTTTTTTACTGATCTCTTTTAATTCTTTTAAAACTTCAAGACATTTTTCTGATGTTTCTAAGGGTACTAAACTTGCTTTTTTGAGTGCTTCATTTTTTAATTCTTTATTTTTTGTTTTATAGGCTGACATAACTTCTTTAAAGGCCTCTTCATCTTTCTCCACGAGATCTTCAAGATCACTTCTGAGATTTTCCAGTTTCCTATTTGGGATACCAGAGAGATTGCAGACCATTAACCCGAGACACGATGCGAGTACGCCGGATAATGCTGAAACACTTCCACCTCCTGGAACTGGGTCTTTTGAAGCCAGTTTATCTAAAAACTCCTTCATTCCCATATCCTCCCTTCAAAAATCTGATCTTTCTTGAAATTCTCAAGCTTTAGGTAAAAATCTGCCACATCTATGAGTGAATTCATCGGTGTTAATCCTATTATCTCACTTCCAATTATAGAGACCCCATATCTATCTGCCTCGCTCTTTATCATCTCAAAAACTCTATATATCGGTGTTTTTTTGTAATTTGTAAGGTTCATAGAAACCTGGACGATTTTTCTTTCTTTTATCTCGAATCCAAGAGCTTTTACATATCTCAATCCCCCATTTTTGAACCTCACGGCTTTTGCTATTTTCCTTGCGATACTCAGATCGTTAGTGGCCAGATTTACGTTAAAAGCTATCAGAAACTCACGAGCGCCTACCGCCGTGGCTCCCGCAGTCGGATGAATTCTGTCTCCAAAATCCGGAGGTCTTTTATTTATGTTTTCTTTGAGCCACTCAAACTCTCCTTTCCTTATATTGGCTAAGTTCTTTCTTTCTGGAGTTTTTGCTGCTTCTTCATACAAGTATACAGGTATTTCTAGCTCATTCCATATTCTTTCCCCGAGTTTCTCGGCAATTAAGACACACTCTTTCATGTTTACATCAGAAACAGGAATGAAAGGGATGACATCCGTTGCTCCCATTCTTGGATGTTCTCCTCTATGTTTATTGAGATCTATAAGCTCTGAAGCTTTTTTGCACCCCCTGAAGGCTGCTTCTCCAATATTTTCTGGATCACCGATAAATGTTACTACAGTTCTGTTGTGATCCTTATCATGCTCGTAGTCTAGAATTTTAATACCTTCAACACTCTTTATGGCATCAAGTATTTTGTTTATATTCTCTATGTTTCTCCCTTCGCTGAAGTTTGGAACACACTCTATTATTTTCATACTAATGCATAAACTTTTATTTTTTAAAAACTTTCCTTTCCCAATGAGAAATAAAACTATCATGAAAAGAAGAGCCTTGAGAAGTATCAATGCGCTATTCAGGAGGGCAGATACCATCTTTGAAGAAACTCCTGAACTTGCAGATAGGTATGCGCAGGTAGCGAGAAGGATAAGTTTGAGATGCAGAGTGAGAATTCCAAAAAGATGGAAAAGAAGGTACTGCAAAAAGTGTCATAAGTTCCTGAAACCTGGTATAAATGCAAGAATAAGACTGAGAAATAAAAAAATTGTTATAACATGTTTAGAATGCAAAAATATAGTGAGAATTCCGTACAAAAACTAACTCTTCTTTGGACATTTTGGATTTATACAGAATTGCCATCTTCCTATTCTGAGGATAGGATATCCACACTCACATATCTTCTTTGTGTTTGCAATTTTTCCTTTCTGCGGGAGTGGAAACGAGTTTTTACATTTAGGATAATTTGAACATCCTACGAATCTTTTTCCGGTCTTTTTTGATGTTATTATCTTAAGTTCACCGCCACATTCTGGACATTTCCCTATAGTATTATTATTTTTTTCCGTTATTTTGAAAGCCTCTGCAATTTCTTTTCCTATTTCTTCTTCTTTTTTCCTAAAATCTTTAAAAATTTTTATTAATTTCGTTTTTGCTTCTTCGATTACCTCTTCCCTCTTAGCTTTTCCCTCATAAACACTCTCCATTTCTTTTTCAAAATGTCTTGTGAGCCTAACAGAAACTATATCCTTGCAATATTTCTCTAAGGTATCAACTATTTTTTCACCGAGCTCTGTAACCTCTATCTGCATTCCTTTTATGTAATTTCTGTTATAGAGAATATCGAGTATCGTGGCTCTCGTTGCCTTTGTTCCTATACCCAGTTTTTCCATCTCTTTTATTACAGAAGCAGGATTATACCTTGGAGGAGGCTTTGTTTCTTTTTCTTCCACGACTATCTTATCGATCTTTATCACTTCATCTTTACTGAGACCAGGGAGTATTTTATCTTCGCTTTTTGTATACTTCCCATAGTATCTGAGCCACCCTTCTTTTACTGTCCTGATCCCTCTTGCCACAAATATGTATTTATCTACCTTTATATCTGCTCTTATGCTTTCTTTAACGGCATTTTCGCTGAAATGCGAGATAAACCTATGAACTATAAGATCGTAAACTTTTTTCTCATTTCCATATATCTTTTTTAACTCTCCTGTGGGATAAATAGCAGGATGGGCGGGGTCTTCTTTTTTTCCCTGCACAGGTATAAATTTTCCTTTTTGTAAAATCTCTTCTGCAATGCTATACTCTTTTCTCAGATTTTTGAGTATTCCCTTAAAATCTATTGTTTCAGGAAGTTTCTGAGAGGATGTCCTTGGATAGGAGATCAATCCAGATTCATACAATGCCTGCGCTATTCTCTGGGTGTTCTTTGGCGAGAATCCAAAATTCTTATAACACTCTGCCTGGAGTATCCCAAGATCCATTGGTACTGGAGGTTTTATACTCTTCTTAGTTTTTTTAATGCTATTTACAACACCATCTTTTCCCTCACAGTCTTTTTTTATCTTCTCAGCTTCTTCTTTTTTCAATCTTCGAGCGTAAGCAGCTTTTACTTCTATGCCCTCCTTTTCAAAGAGAATAAAGAGTTCATAATATATCTCAGGCTTAAAAGCTCTGATCTCCTTCTCTCTCTGAACAAGAAAATAAAGAGTCGGCGTCTGGACTCTACCAGCGGAAAGCATTATAAATCTGCCAATTGCTCTTTCCATGGATGAAGAAAGTGCTTTTGATGTATTTATCCCCCATATCCAGTCCAGTTCATGTCTCGTTAAACCTGACTCTATCATAGGAAAGTTTGGAGGGTGAAGATTCGCAAAAGCTTCTTGAAGTTCGTTTTTGGTAAGCGTGGAAAACTTCATTCTTTTTGTTTTTTTCGGATCTGTTCTACATGCAAACCTTAAAGCATTGTACCCTATTACACTCCCCTCTGTATCATAATCGCAGGCATTTACGAACTCATTACAGTCTTTAGCCAGTTTTTTTAATGTTGTCTCATAATCTTTAACATATTTAGAGTTCTCATTGTACTTATAAACAGGCACCCAGGTGTAATCAAAGAAAGGATAATCATCTATGGGTCTTGCCTGTCTCAGGGAATAGATATGCCCCACAGCAGAAGCTATGACGATATCCTTATCTTTTATGACATAATAGCTGACTTTCCTATTCTTCTTCTGAACAGGTTTACCCAGAGAGTTTGCTATTTTATTGGCGACATTTGGTTTCTCTGTCAGAATAAGCATCATTGAGAACTTTGTAAACTCAGTTCATTTATAAATCTTTGGGAGTTTGTGGAGGTATCAATTGCTGTGAAAAACGACGATAATTCATTGTCTGCATAAATTAAAGGCATCTTATTGTGTCGAAACGAATGTTCCATCTATTTTGGACGTAGCGAAGCCATATATGCCTCCGTTATACGCTCCCGATAGGGACGAGGAGCGTTAGCGACGAAGAGTCGGCGAAGGGACGCCTAACGATTTAAACATTTTAGACCACACTTCTCCATGTTCCAATATACACAAACATCGGGCGATGAGCGACATATCTCCATATGTTTATTTGAAACCTTTGATAAAATTAATGGGTTGTTATACTTCTTTAGGGTGTTTATCGCTTCTTCTTTTGTTACATATCGGGCTTTTCCTACCTCGACAAGTCCTTCAGCTAATTCATCTAAAAATACCGACTCTGTAAATTCTGAGTTTTTGTGTATTGCTCTGCACACACGTTCTCCTACTGCACATTTCCTTGATTCTTGAATCAACTTTAATGCTGTTTCCATGTCTATCTGTTTTGGCTCGAATTTCCTTATTTTCTTTAGTAATTTCTTTCCAATTAAAGAGCCAACAATTGGAATCTTTACAAATTTAAGAGAGTAAAGAGCCAGTTTTGTGTCTGTAAGTATTCTCCCTGAGGTGTAATCATTCACATTTGCCATAATTATCAACTTTGTTAATTTGCTTTTTATAGATTATCAGCGTCCCGAAGCCGATTGCGTATAACGTTTCGAGGATAAAAGAAGTTGCCGAAGGCAATTTGGGCGTAGCCGAAGGCGAAGTTACATACCCTCTTGTTAGGCGTGGGCGGTAGCACCGAGCCCCGAACCCCGCTCACATTTTTTCTTCCTCCATCCATCTTTTAAGATAGCTTTTCAACGTTTGAACGAAATTCTCAGCCGTTTCTAATGTATCTCTCGCCTCTCCTTCAGTGACGATAAAGCCTATACCGTAATCCCCTATCAATCTTTTATCATAGGCATCGTTAAGCGTTTTCCCCAAACCTCTATCAAAAATTCCTGCTTTTATAAAGTGTTCTCCAAATAAACTTATCACTCCTTTATGAGAAGAAGCACTCAAGTTCTTGGTAAGAAGTGCTGCTTCTGCCATGAAAAACATCGCATAATAGCATCTTGAAACACAGGAATCGTAATCTCCAATATTAAGGGCTTGTTCTGCTGTTTTTAGAAATTTATCAGCTTTTTCTATGAAATATTTTATCTCCTTCATACCTTTATCCCCTCTTTCCTCACATTTATTACAAATGGATAATTATAATTTTTAAAGAAGGTCTTAGGAAGAACCACGACTGAAATAAGTTCTCCTTTCTCAAGTAATATGTCAAACAAAATGTCACTCAAACTTCTCCTCACATCAGAAGGATTAATTGAATCGTCAATGAGCACAAGTAAATCTATGTCTGAATCTTTTGTCGCTTCGCCTCTCGCATGAGAACCATAAAGAATAATCTCCCTAATTTTATCCCCATATCTTTCTATCAGATGACTTTTTACTTGATTTACCAATTGAGTTGTTCTCTTATCCATTCCTTTTCACCACTTTAAAGCTGGGTTCGGGATTTCGCACAACTCGTTCATATACGCATTGCGTATATACTCGTTTTGGATGAATCCTTTTATTTCTTTATAGTTCTTCATCTTTTTATAAAAATTTCTATTCATTCTTTATATCATCTCTTTTATTGTCATTTACTTAAACCTCCAGATCTCATCTTGTTTTACTCTTCTTAGGTTTCTATCTTTCTTATCTTCCCTGATCTCTCCGATGATCGAACTTTCTATGTTGTTTTCTCTTAACTCTTTAATCAGCGTTCGAGAGTATTTTTCCGGGCATGTGATTAAAAGAGCACCGGAGCCGATCAAGGCTAAAGGATCAATCTCTAAAGCTTCGCAGATCATTTTCGTTTCTTTGCCGATAATTATTTTAGAAATATCCACAAAAAATCCCTTTTCAGAAGCATCGCAGAGTTCATGAATGCCTCCGAGGATACCACCTTCCGTGGGATCGTGCATCGCAGTTGCATACTTTCGTGCGATTAAAGCTTCTTTTACCACGGAAAGTTTTTTCATATACTTTTTTGCATTTTCTATGATGTCTTTATCTATCTTATTCTTAAGAGAATCATTAAAATCGTTTGACAGGATAGATGTACCCTCGATACCTGCACCCTTTGTAAGGATTATACTATCGCCCGTTTTAGCGTCTGAAGAAGCTATTATTCCCTCATTCTTTTTTATCACGCCCAGAATAGATGCAGAGACTATATTTTCCTTTAGATTAGGAGTTATCTCACTGTGTCCTCCGATTATAGAAATTTTCAGCGCTTTACAGGCTGAATCAATCTCTTTCATTATTGTCTTTACATCTCTTTCATCGGATCCTTCTTTAAGCATTATTACAGGTAAAAAATACTTTGGAACAGCACCCATTGTAGCTATGTCGTTAGCATTGACATTGACAGAGTAAAAACCTATATTTTTCTTAGCTCCCGTAACAGGATCTGAAGAAATAACAAGATAAAACTCGTCAAAATCAAGAACTGCAGCATCCTCACCTACTTTTGGACCTACTAATACATTATTATCTCTAAATCCTAAAAATGGAAAAACAAGATCTTTTAATTTTGATGGATCTATTTTTCCTTTCATTCTACCACGCCCCATCTATCTATAGCCGTTTTAAGCTCGTCGTGTTCTTCTGCATATTCCCTTAAGCTGTATCCTTCCATTACACCTTCAACGGCCTGCCTCATTGCCATAGCGCCTTTCTCACTGCCCATGGGATGCGCATGTACTCCTCCTCCCGCCTGTATAATAGTATCTTTGCCAATAATTTTTATAAGTTTTTCAACACAACCTGGATATAACCCTCCAGAAGCTACAGGGAATGTCTTTTTCATTATCCCCGATTTTAAAGCTAAATTGATCTCTACAATCTCATCCTTTTCTCCTTCCATCTTACCGATCACACCTCCGGTATGTAACTGATCGACTCCTACGAGCCTTGCAAACTTTGCAATTACTATCATCCTTATACCATGCTTGCTGTTTCTTGTAAATGCTCCGTGCATCGCTCTGTGTCCATGAATTGCGAGCTTTGTGTTTCTTGATATCTCCTGAAGAGAAGACCATCCCGAAGTAAGAATATCTATCATAACGTATTTTCCGCCAAGATCGGTAACGATATTCGCTCTTTTTTCCATCTCTTTATAAGGTGCTGTGACATTTGGCATATATCCTTTTTTCTCACCCGTTTCTTCTTCAGCTCTATCTTTTAGTTCCAGAACTCTTGATACTCTCTCTTCAAATCTACTGAAATTCATGCTTGTCAAGTTTTCATCATCCTTTACAAGGTCTATCCCACCTATCCATGTTTTGTAAGCTACATCACTCTGTTCTTCTGGCGTTAGACCTAATTTTGGCTTGACGATTGTACCTATCAAAGGCCTATCCTTAATTTTCAAAAAACTTCGTACACCTGATATCCCAAACTTTGGGCCTTCATAAGATTTTAACATCTCCTCTGGAATTTCAATGTCCAAAAGTCTCAGATTCTCTATAATACTCATTCCAAAAACATTTCCCGCTACAGATGAAAATATCTGGGAAACATTATCTATTTCAAATAATTCTAAGGGGTATGCTATCTTTATTTTATTTCCTTTAATTTCGAAAACTTTAGCGGCAAGTTTTTCAATTCTAGGCTTCATTGTAGTTAAATTTGGATCCCAGGTACCTATGCTTGATTCTGCGGCTACAGCACCTGCTGCTTTTTTGAAGTTTTCTTTTGTCTCCAAAGAATATTCGCAGATCAGATCGTCATCCGGCAGATAATCTAAATTTACAAAATTTTCATATTTCATGGAACTCACTTCTCAGGATGCTCATGAATATTGTATTATGATATTTACCATCTCTAAATAGATCCTCTCTCATTACACCTTCTATCTTAAAACCACACTTTTCATAGCACTTTAAGGCTCTCTTGTTGAACTCATAAACTCTCAACTCTATTTTGTGAAGATTCATTTTGTTAAATGCATATTTTAAGATGGTTTCAATTGCATCGGTACCATATCCTCTGTTCAAATAATCCCTTTCTCCTATTATGATCCCCAGTTCAGCTTTTCTGTTTATCCAGTCTATCCCATGGAGACCTATATTCCCAATATGCTTTTTATTTACTTCAATGGCAAAAATCTTGTTCCTATCATCGCCGATACTCTTTTCATACCATTTTTCTTCTTCGTACTTTGACATTGGGAAGATCATGTAAAGTCCTTTGATTATCTCTGGATCGTTTATCCATTTCCAGCAATTTTTTATGTCTTCCTTCTCTAAAGCCCTCAGTATTACTTTTTTACCTATTATCATTTTTAACACCTACTATTAACGTTAATCCCTCAATTCTAATAACTTTAACTATTTTTCCCTTTGGTATAATCTTCTCTGAATAAGCTTTCCAGTATTCATTCCCTATCTTTACAATACCATAAGGATTGATCTCTTCGATCACTACTCCCTCTCTACCTTCTATTCTTAAAAGATCTTCCTTTTTCAATGCTTCAATATTCATTCTATAGCTGTATCTCGCCCAGAATAATATAACAGCCGCTAAGGGCACCAAGAGGTATAAACTCAGCCCTGAGATATATATTATCACTGCACCTATGGAGAAATAAACTATGTTGAAAACCGAAACTCTTATAAAAACATTCTTCATACTCACATGTAAGACTGACAAAATTTATAAATGGTTCTATCAAATAGTTCTGTAAAAAGCGACGGAGGAGATACATTGATCGATGGACTGAGAAAGGAGCTTGCCTCTCTACAGAAGAAGGAAAGAGAACTTCAAGAAATCAAGAAAAATCTGACAAAGGATACAAAAGATCTCAAGAAAAAGAGAGATGAAGAAAACAAAAAATTTTCAGAACTCATAGAGCTCGGAAAAAAACAAAGAGAAGAGAGAAATAGCATAAACGAAGAGATATATAAGTACAAAGCTTTACGAGACAAGGAAAGAGAAAAATTGAAAATTTTGAAGGAAAAAGCAATGAAACTTAAAGAAATCAGGGAAAAAAACTTTGCACTCTGCAAGGAATCTCCAGAAAGAGTAATAAGA
>Ga0190285_1000266_pt1 | contig 12225 bp, 12 predicted proteins | sample 48691823_MG_FD_163429 | JGI IMG/M metagenome (GOLD analysis project Ga0190285, IMG submission 163429) | Hydrothermal vent microbial mat bacterial communities from Southern Trench, Guaymas Basin, Mexico - 4869-18-2-3_MG | ecosystem: Environmental > Aquatic > Marine > Hydrothermal vents >...
GTTTAAGCTTGTATATGCTTTCAATTGTTGAATCGCCAAAATCTTTTATATTTTTATTGCCAAAAATAACGGATGTAAGACTTGAGATTTTTCCAACCCCAAAACTAAAGTCATTCAGCAGATTCACAATTTTTGATACTTCTTTTCTATTTTTAGGATCGAGATGAAGACTAAGCTTTCTTATCTCCAAAAACACATTTCTAATTGAAGCGAGTTCTGTCTCGATCTTTTTCATTGCTTCTTCTTTCATCTATCCTATCTCGTAACTTGCATTTATATTTTTAATGTTCCATAACGAAAGAGTTTTAAAGATCGAAAAAGATGTATAATCGCCTATGGCAATAAATTAAATATAAAAATATTAGGAGGCAAAATGATGCTGGAAATAAGATTTCATGGAAGAGGCGGTCAGGGTGCAGTGACAGCTGCGAATATTTTGGCAGAAGCCTGTTTCAGAGAGGGGAAAGATGTTCAAGCATTCCCCATGTTCGGAGTGGAGAGAAGAGGAGCTCCTGTAACAGCATTTCTCAGGGTCGATGAAAAACCTATAAGGATAAAATCACAGATTTACAATCCAGGTATAGTTGTAGTTCTGGATACTACACTTTTGGAAGCTGTAGATGTCACCTCGGGCCTGAAAGAAAATGGAATGGTAATAATAAACACAGACAGAAACCTGGAAGAGCTTAAGATAAAGGCTAAAAAGATAGCTTTGGTAGATGCTACAAAGATAGCTATAGATCATGGACTCGGCAGCAAAGCCGCACCTATTGTCAATACAGCTATTCTCGGTAGTTTTGCAAAAGCCACAGATGCAATTAAAATAGACTCAGTGCTAAATGCGATAAAAGATAAATCACCGGCAAAGTCAGAAGAAAATGCAAAAGCTGCTGAAGACGCATATAAAAATACGAAGGTGTTTGGATGAAAGATGAAATAATTCTTAAAAATGCTTCAGACATACCTCCAATGGCAATGTCTTTAGGAACTACACTTGTCAGCAAAACGGGATCATGGAGATCCATGAAACCTGTTTTTCACAAGGAAAAATGTATAAAATGCGGATTGTGTTGGAAGTTCTGTCCCAATGGATCTATAAAAAATGGAGAGTATCCTGAATGGGATTACGAGTACTGCAAAGGCTGCGGTATATGCGCTGAAGAATGTCCAGTTAATGCTATCGAGATGGTGAGAGAAAGGTGATATTATGGTAAAAAAAGTTATAGAAGGTAATCATGCGGTTTCTTATGGAATAAGAGATGCAAGAGCAGAAGTTATTGCAGCCTATCCAATAACACCGCAGACTCATATAGTAGAGCTTTTGAGTGAGTTCTGTGCTTCTGGAGAATTAAAAGCCAAGTTTATTAAGGTAGAGTCCGAACATTCAGCTATGGCTGCATGTGTCGGAGCTTCAGCTGCTGGTGCAAGAGCTTCTACTGCTACTTCTTCTCAGGGATTAGCTCTAATGCACGAGATGCTTCACTGGGCTTCGAATGCAAGACACCCTATTGTAATGGCAAATGTTAACAGGGCAATGGGACCGCCGTGGAATATATGGACAGATCAAAACGATTCTATAGCACAGAGAGATACGGGATGGCTGCAGTTCTACTGTTCTACAAATCAAGAGGTTTACGATACTACACTCATGGCTTTCAAAATATGTGAAAATGATAAAGTTTTACTTCCGGGAATGTTAGTTCTGGACGCTTTTGTACTCTCGCACACATCTGAGGTAGTCGATATGCCACTACAGGAAGAAATAGATGAGTTTCTACCTCCATACAACGCGAAATACAAGTTAGATTTAGATGATCCGAGATCTTTCGGCGGCTTGATGTTTCCTGACTGGTACTATGAACTGAAGTATAAACAGCAAACTTCAATGGAAGAAGCTTTGAAAGTCATAGAGAAGGTGGGTAAAGAGTTTGGGGATCGTTTTGGGAGATATTACGGTCTTGTTGAGGAGTACAGGATAGAAGATGCCGAGATTATTTTGGTAGTTTCAGCAACGATCGCTCAGACCTCTAAGGAAGCTGTGGATATTTTAAGAAAAGAAGGAATGAAGATTGGTCTGGTAAGAATAAGAACATTCAGGCCATTTCCAAAAGAGAAAATTAGGAAAATTGCATCAAAAATAGATAAAATGATAGTTCTTGATAGGAATATTTCCATTGGAAGCGAAGGAGCTTTCTTCACAGAAACAAAAGCTTGTTTGTATAACGAAAAGGACAGGCCTGAGATATACGGTGTTATAATAGGTTTAGGGGGGAGAGATGTAACTGTCGAGGATATAATGAAGATAGCAAAAAAGGGCAAAGAAGGAAAGTTTAAAATAAATGAAATTAACTGGTGGGGTGTTAAATTATGAAGCTCACAATACCTGAAGAAGAATTGATGTATGAAGGAACAGTAGATTGCCAGGGATGTGGAGCTGGACTTGCAATGAGATATGCATTAAAAGCGCTGGGAAAAAAGACTTTTGTTGTGATCCCTGCATGTTGCTGGAGTATTATAGCTGGTCCATTTCCAACTTCAGCGTTACAGGTGCCGTTATACCACACTGCTTTTGAAACAGCGGCCATTGTTTCTTCAGGGATAAAAGCAGCTCTGGATATAAAAGGTATAGATGCCACTGTAATGGCATGGGCTGGAGATGGCGGTACATTTGATATAGGAATCCAGGCTCTCAGCGGAGTAGCGGAAAGAAACGAGGATATAATATATGTTTGTTATGATAACGAAGCATATATGAATACAGGTATCCAGAGATCTTCAGCAACACCCTACAAAGCATGGACGACTACAACTCCTAGAAATTATCCAAAAGCAAGGCCGAAGAAAGATATAGATGAGATACTGGTAGCTCATGATATACCTTATGTGGCTACCGCTTCTGTAGCATATCCCGAGGATTTTATAAGAAAACTGCAAAAAGCCAAAAAAATAAAAGGTACAAAATTTATCCATGTACTCGCACCATGTCCTACGGGATGGAGATCTCTCCCTCAGCACACGATAAAACTGGCAAGATTGGCTGTTCAGACTAATATCTTTCCATTATACGAAGTAGAAAACGGAAAGTATAAGATCAATATAAAGCCTAAAAATCCAAAACCTGTGGAAGAATATTTAAAACTGCAGGGGAGGTTCAGGCATTTAACAGAAGAAAATATTAAAGAAATTCAGGAGGCTACCAATAAAAAATGGAAAAAACTATTAAGAAAAGAGGAATTTTTTTAATGGAGGAGACAATATGGAAAAAGAAATGTATGAAGTTAGGTTCCATGGAAGAGGAGGACAGGGTGCAGTGACAGCAGCTACTATACTGGCTGATGCAGCATTTCGCGAAGGTAAAGACGTTCAGGCATTTCCTATATTCGGAGTAGAGAGAAGAGGAGCTCCAGTAGCGGCATTTATGCGAATGGATACAAAACCCATCGATCTCAAAACGCAGATATATGAACCTGATTCTATTGTGGTGCTTGATCCAACGTTATTGGATGTGATAGACGTGACAAAAGGTCTTAAGGAAGGCGGCAAAATAATAATAAATTCTTCAAAAAAGGCGAGTGAATTTAAATTTGGCAAAGCAAAAGTTTACACCATAGATGCTACTAAAATAGCCGTAAAACATGGGCTAGGCACCAAAACAAATCCGATAGTTAATACCGCCATACTGGGTGCATACTCGAAAGCTGTTGGCAACGTAAGCATAGAAGCTATTGAGGAAGCGATCGGTGAAAAAGTTCCCAGAAAAAAAGAGGAAAACAAGAAAGCTGCTAGAGAAGCATATGAAGAAACAAGGGGGGAGTAAAATGGTAAAAATAACTTTAGGAGCGATAAATGAAGTGGCTGGTTCTTCAAAAAACTATAAAACAGGAAACTGGAGAACATTAAAACCTGTAATAGATAAAGAAAAATGCAAAAAATGCTGGATATGCTACAAGTTTTGTCCAGAAGGCTGTATTAAAAAAACAGATGATGGGCCAGTAATAGATTATGACTATTGTAAGGGATGCGGTATATGCGCAAATGAATGCCCATTTAAAGCGATCCAGATGGTAATGGAGGAGAGATAAATGGCAAAAATAACAATAAGAGGAAATATGGCTACAGCTTTGGGCGCAAAGTTATGCAGGCCGGATGTCGTACCTGCTTATCCCATAACACCATCCACACTGTTTCCCGAGAAGATCTCTGAGTACATAGCGGATGGAGAAATGGATGCAGAGATGATCAGAGTGGAATCAGAGCACTCTGCAATGTCAGCATGTATCGGTGCAAGTGCTTGTGGCGCCAGAGTCTGCACAGCTTCTGCAAGCCAGGGTATAGCTTTGATGAGTGAGATGATGTTTATTGCAGCTGGAATGAGATTACCGATAGTTATGGCTGTTGGTAACAGAGCATTGTCAGCTCCAATTAATATATGGTGCGATCATCAGGATACTATATCGCAGAGAGATACTGGATGGCTGCAGTTCTACGCTGAAAAGAATCAGGAAGGAGTAGACCTTATGATAATTGCCTTTAAAGTTTGCGAGGATAAACGTGTTCTCCTACCTGCGACTGTTGGTATTGACGCCTTCGTTCTTACGCATACGATAGAGGCTGTAGATGTGCCTGATCAAAAGTTAGTAGACGAGTTTCTCCCAAAATATAAACCAGAGCTGTACCTCGATCCAAGCAAGCCAATGACCTTCGGTTCTTTTGGAACTCCAGAATTCTACCAGGAATTCAAGTATGCCCAGACAAAAGCGATTGAAAAAGCGAGTGAAGTGATAGATGAAGTATTTGCTGAGTTCAAGGAGAAATTTGGCAGAGAATACAAAAAGATTACACCTTATAAATGTGAAGATGCAGATGTAATCATCTTAACAATGGGATCAATGAGTGGTACTGCTCGTGCTGCCGTAAATAAGATGCGGGAGGAAGGTAAAAAGGTAGGGTGCTGTAAATTAACTGTATACAGGCCTTTCCCTGGTAAAGAAATCGTGGATTTAACAAAAAATGCCAGGGTGATAGCTGTTTTAGACAGGGACATATCTCCTGGCTTTGGCGGTGCGTTATATGGAGAAGTGGCAGCCCAGTTTATCAATGAATCAAAGCATCCGTTGATCACCAACTATATTATAGGTCTGGGTGGAAGAGACGTTTTAATAGAAGATTTTGAAGAAATATACGACAAATCGATAGATGCTGTAAAAAAAGGCAGGGTAGAGAAGCCAGTTGAATGGATACATCTAAACAAAGAGGTGTTATAAATGGAAGAAGAAAAAGAATTATTTTCTAAAGGTCATAGGGCTTGTGCAGGATGCGGCGAACCTATTGCAGTGAGAACTATACTTAATGAAGCAGGTCCAAATACCGTAGCCATTGTCTGTACCGGCTGTTTGGAGGTAGTATCCACAGGCTGGCCAGAGACTGCCTGGGAAGTGCCTCTAATACATGCAGCTTTTGAAAACTCTGCTTCTGTTGCTTCCGGTGTTGAAGTGGCACTGAGAAAACTTGGCAAGAAGGATACAAACGTAATAGCATTTGGAGGAGATGGCGGAACTTTCGATATAGGTTTCCAGGCGTTATCTGGTATGCTGGAAAGAGGGCACAACGTAAAATATGTCTGTCTGGATAACGAGGCATATATGAACACAGGAATCCAAAGATGTTCATCCACTCCTTATGGCGCATCTACTACTACTTCTCCTGCTGGAAAGTGCAGCATCGGAGAGGACAGACCTAAAAAACCGTTAGCTGCAATATGTGCATCTCACGATATTCCCTATACAGCTACAGCTACCATTGCCTATCCAGAAGATCTGAAGAAAAAGGTAAGGACAGCGATAGACACAAAGGGACCATGTTTTATTCATGTACTTGTACCATGTCCTACAGGATGGAGATTTTCATCGGAGAAAACGGTAGAGCTAGCAAAACTGGCAGTTGAAACTGGAGTCTTCGTTTTGTGGGAATTGAAGGGAAGTAACTTCAATAACATAAACATTACGAAAAAACTCAGAGGAAGAAAGCCTGTAACAGAGTATCTTAAGACTCAGGGGAGATTCAGGCATCTTTTCAGACCTGAAATAAAGCAAGACGTAATAGACAAGATACAGAGAGATATAGACGAGAAATGCAAGCGCTTTGGCGTTGATCTATAAACTTCCTTTTTCTATTCTTTTTTTCAAGTTTTGAATTTCTATTAATCTTTTTTTATTGAAAATATGAGCAATCCTTTCAAAGGCCTCTATTCTGTGGACCACACTGTTAAGATAAGAAAATACATCCCCTGAGTATAAGATCAGATTATATTTCAAAAATTCTTTTGATATTTTTTTTGGAGAGTATCCTTTGAGTCTGTATTTTATGATCTTTCTGGAAACATTCTTGATTGGACATTCGCAGTATGGATAATCTTTGCAGTCACAGTTAAAAAACTCCAGGATCAGAGGTTCCACAATCTTAATATCCTTGGGTCTTGCCACAGCTTCCAAAACTTCTCCTGAAAATAGTTTTGCACTTTTTAATTCCAGAGTACTCTGAAGGGTGTTTGTTATATAAACGTTTTCGAATCTTTCCAGGAAAACTATACCTCCTAAGATGTCTTTATTGAGATTTTTCCTGATAAATTCAGCTTCTTTTATATTTAAAAAAGAAATTGAAACAGCTTTTCCATAGAGTGTAGGTTTTTTATTTTTTACTAGTCTAAAATCCTCTAATATTTTTATTTTATTAAGATCCATGGGCTGCAGAGAGTTTCTGTTGAACTCCTCAAGCTTATCTGAAGAACAGCAGAGGTTTGCAAGAAGATTCTCCAGTACCATGTCTTCGGTATATTTTACCTCCACATTCTCATCAGAACTTTGAAGAAGTTCAAATGCTACCTTGTCCTCTGTAGTTTCTCTATAATCTTTTAAAGGATCAATTAAAAGGTAAACCTTTCCTTTCTCATGGAAATCAGGTCTTCCAGCTCTTCCGAGCATCTGATGAAACTCTCTCGCTTTTAAAACATTTATTCCCATCTGAAGAGACTCGAATATCACCTGAGAAGATGGGAAATCCACTCCTGCTGAGAGAGCGGCTGTCGTCACGACGCATTTAATTTTCTGATCCCAGAACTTTTCTTCTATATTTTTTCTCTCGACATATGAAAGTCCCGCATGGTAGCTTCTTGCTGTTATTCCTCTACTCTGGAGATAGGAAGCTATCTCTCCGCATTTTCTTCGTGAATATGTAAAAACTATACTCTGCCCATGGTATCCTTTCTTTGATATCGTTTCCCACTCTTTTTTTGCAAGTTTTCTTATTATCTCCTTTTTTTTGTTTTCCTGAGTAAAGATCAAATGCCTTTCTAAAGGTATTGGCCTTTTATCGTATACAACAGGTTTTAGATCGAGATCTTTTGCCAACTCGATTACATTGCCTATCGTTGCAGACAATCCAATAAACTGGGCTTCTGGGTATATTGTTCTCAATCTTGAGAAAAGACCATCGAGTCTCGCTCCTCTCTCTTCATCATCCAGCATGTGAAGCTCATCGATTACTATAGTTCCAATCTCTCCAAGATATCTTCCGGATCTCAGTAAAAAATCTATTCCCTCATATGTACCAACAATTATCTCTGCATCTATATCTGTATCTATTATAGGAAATTCTTTTGTCTTTATTCTTGAGATTCCAACTCGCAGGGCAACACGAAAGGAATAATTCCTTTTAAACTCTTCGTATTTTTGATTTGCTAAAGCTACTAAAGGTACAAGAAATAAGAGTTTCTTACCTTTAGAGATATTTGGTACTCCAGCAAGCTCACCTATTAGGGTTTTTCCCGAAGCAGTTGCTGAGGCTATTAAAAGATTTTTGCCTTCAAGAAGCCCGTTATCTATTGCCAAAGACTGGGTAGGAAAGAGTTCTTTAATTCCTCTATTTTTTAAGCTCTTTTTAAGAAAATCCGGTATGTTTAAAGATTCTATTTTCTTTCCTCTGTAAGAGTGTGCCTCTATCTCATCGAACTTTGTTATCTCAGGATCCAGATCAAACCTCGGATCAAAAAGCCTCAGAACTTTGTCAACATCTTTTAATCTCTTCAAGACTTTCAAGATCCCTTCACTTGAATCTATATTTCTGTACCTCATCTCTCTGAATATCTCTTTTTTCGCACAGGCTTCGCAGATTGTTTCTCCATGATACCTGTATCCTTTCTTCATAGTATTGATCTTTCCCTCTATCAAGCAGAATCTGCAGAGACTTATTTTATCGTAAGAGAGATTAAAATCTTCAAGCATCTCCTCCATTTCTTTGCACTCTTCTGCTGTATATATATCTCCATTTCTGAGAAGATTTATAGCATCTTTAGGTTTTAAAAGCACCTCCCCCTCTCTGAACCTCTTTGGCCTGTAACCTTTTGGTGTCTCCTCCAAAATAAGATTGAATTTTTTTACTTCTTCATTCTCTTTTTTATAAACTTCAAACTCGTTCTTCTTATTTCCTCTTTTAATAACTATCATTGCCTCTATAAAATATGAGAAGATTTTAAAGGTTGGTGTGAGGGATTATTTATCGTGATATTTAAATAGGTCTATTATATAAAATGATATGATAATAAAGATGAAAAAAATAAAGTTGTGACAGTTAATGAAGACTTTGGGAAGGTATTTCAAAAGATTACTGAAAAATATCCCAAAAAAAATTCCTATGATTTCTTACATACCAAGAAAAGATGAGTTGGAGTTATTGATATGAAGGAGTATATTTTCAGATGACGAAAAGTTTAAATATACCTAATACATTGGATGGATGTGATAAAAATGGAAAGGAAGATTTTAGTTGTTTTGATTATATTTGGAATTGTTTTTAGTGGGATTAGTGTCGGTATAAGATCTATAGAAGCCCAAGAGGGGCTTCCTAAGATGCCTTTGATGACAGTAAGTGCTCCTCGTACAGCCCTGTCGGGTGAGGAGATAAAGATTACAGTTACAATAAAAAACACAATAGGAACAGGAATGTATGATGGTAAGGTCTACATAGATACTCTTATGATCCCTGGAGATGTACTTAAATATCTGGAGATTATAGTGAAAGAACAGGAGCTTCCCCATCTTATGGAGGTAAATGACGAGGCGACTGTGACCCTTAAGATAAAAACTACTCCATCGATACCTGCAATGAAGCTCGAGATTCCGATAGTTTTAAATGTAATGGAAGGAAGAGCTGAAGAAGGGAATGTACCCTTTGTCTCGGATCCTTATTATGTGGATATAGATATAATCACAACTTCGTCAACAACTCCTCCACCAACGACGACTCCTGCTCCTACACCGTCAAAATCTACTGCGGGAAAACATAAAATTTCTGAAGAAAAACTTAAAATTCTATATGATAACTATCATTGTGGTGGAGGGATCTATGATTACAGTGACTTAAACTTAGAATTATCACACCAATTTACTGCAGATTCCATCGATGAGCCATTAACATTGGAAGAGCTCTCTAACTATGATATACTAGTTATTTCGCATCCTACGCTGAAATATACCTCCTCCGAGGTTCGTGCAATAAAAGAATTTGTGGGTGAAGGAGGAGGCTTATTGCTTATGGGTAATGGATGGGCTTGGGCAGATTATAGTAACAAGCCAATGAAAGATTTTCCATTCAATAAGATCGCCAAAGAATTTGGTGTGACGGTTAATGACGATATTATCGGAGATCCTACCAATTACCACACTCCAGGCGATGAGGGTAATACAATATTTACGAATTTTGCAGTTCATCCCGTGACAGAAGACTTGACAAAAGTATATGGAGGATTATGTTCTTCTCTTTCGATAACTGGTGATGCAGTCCCTATTGTAATGGGAGATGAAGATTCTTATTCTGGATACCACCCCGGACCATACAAAGCTGGAGATTACCCTCCCGTTGTAGCTGCGTTGGAATACGTCAAAGGTAGAGTAATTTTTATCGGGAAAGACGGATTTATTACCAACGAAGATCTTGACAAATATGACAACTTAAAATTAGGTATGAATATCTTTACTTGGCTTGCTGGAGACATGTCCATTTTGCGTATTAATTGTGTTTCAGGTCCCGCTACTGTGTATGTAAGTGGTAGAAATGTTGGGGAAACTCCACTTGAAATAGAGTTAGAAAAAGGGAAGTACAAAATCAAAGTGGTGAAGGAAGGATATGAAGAATATATCTTTGATATTGCCCTAAAGGGAGGTGAAATAAAGAACATATCTGTATGGTTGAAGCAGATTCTTGGAGAACTCTCGATAGATTCCAGCCCAAGTGCATCAGTATATATAAACGACGTTTATAAAGGCGATACTCCATTGAATTTAGAGTTAGAAAAAGGGAAGTACACAATAAAAATAGAGAAAGAAAATTATGAAACTTATACTGAAACTATTGAGTTATCTTCTGGAGAGACTAAAACTATATCTGTAAATTTAACTAAGATTACTCCAGCACCTACTACCACACCTGCCCTCACCACTTCAGCACCTATCACAACATCTCCACCCACAACTACAGCACCTCCTAAACAGCCCAACTCTCTCTTATATATTGGAATATTTGTAATTGTAATAGTCTTAGTCCTTGGAGCATATTATATGGGGAAAAAGAAAAAATAATTAAAAAAGAGGCAATTGAAAAGCTATCTTGAAAACTCTTAATTTTTCCTATTTCACAGCTATTTTCATCAACCATATGTCCGAGTTTTCAGGAGCCCATATATTGGCAAGAAGGACAAATTCATTTTTTCCAGTTTTTATCATTGGACCTCCAAAGCTGCTTCCCTCGGTGCCGTATAACTGATCACAGAGTTCTTTTCCATCTTTATCCGTTTTTACAAGGAAAATAGTGGGAGTACCCTCTTCATTTATGAACGTGTAGCCAGCTATTACATATCCATTATGCATCTCTAAAACTGAAAAAGCATAATCTTCCATGTAATTCTCAATATGTTTTGTTGGAGCTTCGGAAATATTATGTCCATAAGTTTGCATCCATATTTCCTCCCCGTTTTTATCAGTTTTTATCAACATATAATCTCCGCCATAATCCAGATATTCCTCTTCTTTTTTAGATGTATATCCCAATAGAATGTACCCATCTGAAACTGTTTGGACATCTTGCAGCCAATCCCTATCGGAATAATTGTATATTTTACTCCACTCTACATCTCCATCTCTGTTTATTTTGATCAACAATCCACTACGATCTGTATCGGTAAAAATACTGCCTGCAATTATGTATCCATCAGGAGTTTCTTTTATCGATTTCCCCATATCGTATCCATCGATATTTAATATTTTTTTATAGACTTCATTTCCGTCTTTATCCAATTTCAGGATCATTGTATCACTCTCATCTCCACGAGAAGACTGAACTGGTCCAACTATAATATATCCATCGGAAATTTGCTGGATGGAGCCTATGTTAAAATTTTCTTCAACCTCAAGAGTTTTATCCCAGAGCTTCTCGCCGTTCCCATCTGTCTTGATTATCCAGATGCTATAATTTTTTGTATTTAAACCAGTGATTCCAAATATCATATATCCTCCATCAGTTATATGAATAGAAAAAGCCAGATCATTTTCAGGAGTTCCAAATGTTTTTCTCCATATCTCTTTCCCATCTCTATCTATCCTGATCAGTAAAATATCGTAACTCTCATTGAAAGAAGTACCTGCTAGGATATAACCATCAGGGACTGTTTGGAAAGAATAAGCCAAATTGTTCTTTTCTTCTCCATAAGTTCTACTCAATTTCATTTCAAATTTCTGAGGCCCAAAACTTATACATCCAGTGAATATAAGGCTTAAAAGACTTAAAACAATAATTTTTTTCCATTTCATAAAATCACTACTTTAAATGAAAATTATTCTTTAAAAAGGTTTCTGTAAATAAATCTTATAAAATAACAAACCTTTTTTATCTCCATTGAAGATATTCTTTATGGAGACTCGCATCATAAAAATAGATCAGATAAATCCAGATATAAAAAAAATTAAGATAGCTGCAAACATTATCAAAAAGGGGGGATTGGTGGCGTTTCCCACCGAGACCGTGTACGGCCTCGGTGCGAATTCGTTAAATAGTGAAGCTGTTTTCAAGATATTTAAGGTAAAAAACAGACCTGCCGATAATCCTTTAATAAATCATATAGCGGACAAAGAATGGATCTACAAATTAGCTGAAAAAGTCCCGGAAGAAGCCATTATA
>Ga0190285_1000271_pt1 | contig 12107 bp, 9 predicted proteins | sample 48691823_MG_FD_163429 | JGI IMG/M metagenome (GOLD analysis project Ga0190285, IMG submission 163429) | Hydrothermal vent microbial mat bacterial communities from Southern Trench, Guaymas Basin, Mexico - 4869-18-2-3_MG | ecosystem: Environmental > Aquatic > Marine > Hydrothermal vents > Microbial...
CAAAAAAGAGCGAGTGATGCCTTTGCAGCTTAGAGAAATCGCTTTCTTTATACGCTTTCTCTATCCATTCAAGCTCACGCAGCCGCGGCGGCACACCGGGACCGGCAGCCCATGGTTGCAGTCCTATCATAAGCGTGTATATAGCAAAACTGTGTGCACGTGCCGGCGCATCTAATTTCAGAACGTCCGCATCTTTTGCAAATCGTTCGGTCACCATGCTCTTGAACGCGCCACCACCGAGCCGAGCATCGTCAAAATTATCCGCTCTCGTACTCAATACCGCGATGAAATGCCCGAACTTCTCCGCCTCATTCACCACATTCCCCTGCGCATCCACGGTGAGGAATCCGTAGTCGTTGAGGATGTCTATATAATTCGATGCCATGATATTCTCGATTGCATGCCTGTAATTCAGCATTGGATTGAATATAACGTCCCCTTCGTTTATCGGTGCGTGAGTCCAGCGGAAATACTCGTCCTCACGCGCCAGTCGCTTCATAATGTCTAAGAACGGTAGGTTCTTCAGGTCCTCCCTGCTCTTCTTTAAATCGCGCACCTCTTCTTCTGATAACTCTATCTGGTGATAGCTTCGCGTGTTCACCGGCGTTGTTATCTGCCGTAGCAGCTTGTTCTTTAACGCGTCCAGCCGTTCCAATTTACGCTCCATCACCCGCTTCTCCTCTTCTGAATCACTTACCCGTATCTCGAGGTTGAACACGCCTTCTTTCAAATCCGATAACTTACGCTTCGCTCTGTCCAGTTTCGCCTTCGCATCCACGGTTGCTTTTGTATTCACATGTGACAGCAGTCCACTCGCCGATTCGTACTTAGCTATCTCGCGCTGGACTTCTTTTATCCTGCCTTCAAACCTCTCCAGTTCACCACGTTGCAAATCTATTTTCCCTCTTATATCCGCTGTTTTCGCCTCTATCTCTACCAGCCTCTGTCTGACTACCGGTATCTCGTCCTCTATGTCATAATATAGGAACAATTTATCTGTGGGGAATACGCACTCGTAATAGCCCAAGGAATCAAACCTGTTTTCATAGCCCCTTGCCCTGTTCTGCAGGTCGTTGAGGTCGAGCCATTTACCCTTCGTCTCTACTGATCCTCCAGGTAGGAATCCAAGGTCGAGAAGGAACCTTGGTATCGCTCTCTCCAGTTCCTCATCCCTGTTCTGACCCTGAAGGTCACGCCCTAAAAGGAAGAACAACTTGAAAGGATTTGAATAATTCTTGTCGTCTATTATGACGTCTTTTGCGTGCGACATGAGGAAATGAAGCTCTTTCATTGTTCCTAAAGCATTAGCAGTCGGGAGCACGGATTCCTTACTCGAAGGCAGAATACCAATTCCAAACATCACCGGTTGTGACCCAAACTGTTTGGAAATCCAATCCCGGATGTCTATTGCAATGTCGAGCAGCATACTCGAGCCCGTACCACCGCCGAATGCGCATACCATCAATATGAAGAAGTCTTTACCTCCGGTTCGGTTCCGCAACTCAGACGCTGCTGTCCCTATCGCACTGAATATCCGCTCGCGATGCACGTTATACATCGCCCTGCCGTATATTCGATGCTGACCACAGCCCGCGCCGGCAGCCGCAAGATACGGATCGGGTAACCATCTGTTCGCGTTCTTCATCAATACCGTATCCGGCCTGTTCAGTACTATCTTCCTCCGCTCTTCTACTTCTGTGCACGCATTTGCTGATGCCTGATCGGTATCAATAATCAAAAACTCCTCATTCTTCGGCACCTTCCCTGTCTTTGCCTTTAGCATTCTCAACAGGTTATTTACTATACTGCCTCCTTGACCCCCTATACCTATTACTATCCGGTTTACCGTATCCTCCCCCGTCTCCATACCCCTGCTATCATACCTCCTTATCTTTCGATTCGTAATTCGCCATCTTCGTCTTTATAGCGTTCATCTCATCGTCAAAGTGCTCTATTTCCATCTCACTTCCTCTTATATCGCTGTCAATACTGGAAACTGCACTATCTATGCCTTTCGCCGCGCTGATAATCCTCTTCGCTGCCTTCTCCCCCTTGAGCCATACCATAATTCCAATTACTGCCAGTATAATACCAACAGCAAGCAACAGATATATCACAATAAGTGCAGCCGGTTTGGATAAAGAACCGAGTATCTTATCCCTATATTCACTCAACACAAAGGCGATAGTGGCGCATAGTACGCCGATGACCGGCATAAGAAGTAGCATCTTGTCCACTTTCAACTTTATCAGCATCAACGCTGCTTCCACAATTATCAACAGAACAACGACAAGTATTCCTATACTCAATTGATCCATAGTCATGACCCCCGGTACATATTTCTAAATAATTATTGCTTCGCTTTTATATACTTTAACCTTTCGGAATCATACAGAAACCGTGAATGCGCATCTGATGCTAATAGCCTATATCTGCGCACGAAGTCTTTGAGGTCGGACGTAGGCATTGACTTGAGTTCCTCTGTCTCGCTCATCTTAGCTCGTGTCCAGTATTCCACGGGATATAAATCCGTTGTCGGGTTCTCCTTCAGTATCTCCTCTTCTGTATCGAATATACCTTTATAAACTGATTCCAGAGCGCTTATGGCTAATTTTAGTAGCGTATCGCCATAGCCCCGCAGCTTGCGCATCTGCGCAGGTAGCATACAGCCCTCTATTTTTACCCGTAACTCCTCTATCTCCTCTTTCGCACCCTCTTCTGCTTTGTCCAGAACCTCAACTACCACTTCTGTCAAGGCAAGCGTGTCCTGTTTATACTGTACAAACACGCCCTCAAGCATCTTGCTCAATCTTACAATCACGCTATTCAATAGTTTCGATGCGCTCTCGTAGTTTCCACTCTCTATGCTGTGCTCAACCATCTTCAGGTCGGTTCTTACTCTGGCAGTATCCGCATTTGCCTTCTCTCGCACTTCCGATTCTAAGCCGTGTGCATCATGCAGACATGCTCTCAACGCTTCCTCTATGATTGATACCAGCTCATTCATGAACATAGAGAGTTCAAGGGAGTCCTTCCTCATGTTCTCCTCCTCTGTTATCTTTGTTTCTATCTGCTCTATCTCACCGTGAATATACTCGTATCCTGCATCTTCAAGCGTTTTTAGTACCGCCTGATATGCTCTACATCTGTCTACTACCCGTGAATAAAGTACGATTTCATGTCGCTCTCTTATGTCCTCAAACATCTTAGTTAGCCATTCAACATCGGCAAAAGCCACGTTCCTTTGTCTCGCTCTGTCCATCCTGACCCAGCCGTTTACCTCGCAACCCAGTTCACTTAAACCCTGCTTTATCTTAGCCAGCTCATCACGGAATTCTTTCGTGCTTATATCGTATTTATGCTCGAAATCATGTAGAATCCGCATCTGTTCTACGTATCTGTTCGCTATCCCTTCCACGTCTCGCGTCATCACCTTCTCCCTTACGCTTCCTTTCCGTACCGTAACGAGGTAGCGAGCCAAAAATGCCACTCCTATCATCGCAGGGATGAAGATAAGGATAATGGTTATCGCAACGTCCGACCCTGTGCTGAAGAGAATGAAGATACCAAGTGCAATCAATCCTAAAAGCACTACGGGAACAAGTATATTATATCTCCCCATACGCAAAACCCCTTATATCTCGCAATCGCCCCAATTGCTCAAATTTATAGATAAATAAATTAGTTACCGCCGCCATGTTTCGCCTCGTAGTGGAAACCGCCAGATGTGTCTCTTTTGAATACGTAAGCATAAAATCTTCCATTAAGCTCTTATCCACGCTCCTGACATAATAGTCCGGCACACGTAGGAATGATACGCTTTTCTCACACCCTATCGGCACATCAGAAACGCTGAACTTCTCCAGTGAAACACGAAGCAGAGTCCTGAGGTCAAGCGGTTTGTGCTTCATAAACGGGAATATATAACCCATTAGTCCCTGTGTGAGTTCCGAAGTCCGTGATAACGCTACATAGCCGGGATCATCACCGAAAGATAGTGCATTCTCCAGCTCGTCTACATGCAGAATAGTTTGCGGTTTCTTTACCTGTATCCCGGCAAGGATGTCCACGAGGCATGCTGCGATATACTTATTATAGCGTGGATAAAACTCCTTGTAGTTTGGATGGTGCGCTATCCTCTGGTTATCCACGAGTATAAATGATTTTACATGCTCCTTTAGCGTATCCAGCGAGTGATATGAGCTTATTATTGCATCCCTCTCTTCTCGTCTATTAGCAGGTAAAACGGCAATAAATAGCGGCTTTTTGCACCGGTCAGCCAGTAGCTCTGCTGCTGTTATGTTACTGCTATCGCTAAATCCCGATAATATAAACGCTAAGTCCACCTCTTTTGCATTCTTTAGCATTGCCTCTATCTTGTCCGTCTCACCATTCCCTGATTTAGGCATGATTACGATCGGTTTAGTTCGCCTTACCTCTTTGTATTCCCATAGAGCGTTGAGTATACCACTTCCAGCGTTTCCTAATCCAACAAATAGGTGTGTCATATCCCGCAGCTAAAAAATAAAATGTATGCTACTTCTATCATGGTAGGGAACTACTATAAATATTCCACCTATTTCGCTCTTAGGCAAATCACCTTATTTTTTATTGCACTTACTACTAATTAATCACTCTGATGAAACCACGAAGCTTGATTGCACTAACACTAACCATAATCATAATCAACAGTTTGACGTTATCTACACCCGCAGCCGGGTCAGACGCGCTGAAGCGGGACCTGCTTGATGAAATCTTATCGCTGGACAAGCCTGGATTATTTGACGATTATGGCGAGTTATATCTTGCCAAAGCAGGGCTACAATCAGTGGTTCAGGGTATGGAAGGTACAGAAGTTAGTTATACGACAAAGGACTGTGTGACTATCTTCCTCAATATTGTTGATGAGTTTGAAAAGATGAGAACATTGAGCGAAAGTCAACTTCCCGCAGATCATAAAGCAGCCCTGGAAATAGCGGATACTGTAAATAACTCCATAAACGCTCTTAGCAAATACGACACAGCAGATGGGATACCAGTACTTGTAGAGCGTGCGCTTTACCGCTTTTACAGGAGCGAAGGTAAATACTTCGAGGATATAGCCACCAGCACGGAAGAGACGAAGCTGAGGATAGGATACGAGTATATAAGCTCGGATTCATACGGTGAAGGTGGCAAGCCCAGTGACGCAAGCAGGATGAAATTCGAGGCGAGACGAGACGAGAGGGTGTATAAAAGGGATATGGAACGAGCATCGGATTATATACGTGCAGCGAGGCTACATCTTGCCAATGCACGGGACCCACCCTCGGGTTTCTTTGGCGCACCATTTATGGAGATAATAAAAGCGCGGGATTCGTTTGAGAACGCGGAGAAGATATATGAACAACATAGCGATAAGGAGTTGGAGAATGTAAAAGGAATTGTCACAGAGATAAAAATCGTTTATCAACGGTTGATGTTTGATACGCTTAAGGTTGTTGCCATTTATCTTCTTATCCTCTCCTGCATTACTGTAATACTGTGGCTGGATTTCAACAGGTGGGCTAAGGAGCTGGATGACACGAGATTGGGCGAGGAGCTTATTGTTTAACTCATAAAAAGCAGAGGTAATAAAATATATGGCAGAAGCAGTTTCTGGGGGCAAGGTAGAAGAGGAAGTAGTAACTTTATCTGTTGGTGCAGCCAGGAAGTACATAGAAGAGGGTGAGCGGCTACTGGAAGATGGCGATGTTGTGCAGGCAAGCGAGAAGATTTATAAGGCTGCGGAGGATGCTATTAAGTTGCTTGCATCCGTACATGCGCCGGATATTTACAGAGAAGTGGAGGGCAGAGGCAGGTGGACTGTCTCTACACTTGACAAAGCAGTCAGGAGTCTGGAAAGTAAACTTGGAGAGGACGTGGGACGAGGGTGGGACGCTGCATGGGTACTGCATGTCGAAGGCTTTCACGAGGAAAGGCTGAACGAGGCGGCGGTAAAGTGGAGATTGAAACACGTCTGGAGGCTCGTAGAACTCACTAACAACCTCTCTTCGTAGCTTGCATAAGGTATAAAGTAGAATAATCTTTTTAAGCACAAAGATAAATACGAAATACATGGAAAAAATCCCCGGTTGGGTGGATAAAATTTTCACACCAAAGGTTAATGAACTTATCGGTGAAGTTAAGGCTTTGAATACGAAAGTAGATAGTTTTAGAAATGAAATACTGGCAAGGTTTGAAGCCGTGGATGTGAAAATAAGCAGTTTGAGGAACGAGACAAAAGGCGATATCGAAAGCCTTAGAAATGAAATGAATTCCAGGTTCGAAGCGGTAAATGCAAGGTTCGATTCCCTCGAAACGAGGATTCCTGTGATGGAGAATCTGCTTTATAAACTATAAAAGGAGGAATTAAATAAGATATGGACATGGAATGATTTCAAGAGATGGGGTGAGAAGTTGGATGACACGAGGTTGGGTGAAGAGTTAACTGCAATGTAATGGGAGGTGGAGGAAATGCGAAAAGAAACGGTAGCGATTGTAGTTGCAGTTTTTGCGTTGTGCTTGCTGTTGGTAAACAATGTCGCTGCCGATAGTATAAGTGTAACACCTACTACGATAGAAGTAAGCAAAGTGTTTGACCAGCCTAAAGATACTACGCCTTACTTTACCACTTCGCCGAAAGTCACTATCACGAATAATGAAGTAAATAGAACAGTTAAATATAGGGTGTCCAGTACTACTGGTGAAATAGCAATCTCACCAGATATTTCTTCAGGCTCAGGCACGATCAACCCCGGCAATTCAGTGTCAGTATCGCTCACAATCACGCTGAGCAGCAGTCTGGACGAAAACACGTATACTCGTGAAATTGCGGTGACGGATGTTGAGACTGACAAACATTATCCAATTAAGATTTTCATTGCCATCACACACAATGCGAAGTTAAAGGTTTCACCAACTTCCGTCACTTTTGATACGATAGGTGCAACCGGTTCAGCGAGCAAATCGGTGACTTTTTCGGAGACGCTTGGATACAAATCAATAGAAGTGAGCCTGACCGGAGGAGATGAATGGGTGACGGTGAGCGACGAGGACAAAAAATTTACAGTAAGTAAGGACAACCCGAAAACTGTTACCTTCACTTTTAAGCCCCGCGGAGTCACACGAGATAATTGTGTAAGATACCACTCATGGACATACAGCGTTTCAAGTACCGAAGGAGCAGGAAGTTACACAATTGATTTAAAAGGAGAAATTTGCTGCCCGGCTAAACTCTCTTACGACCACCACCCCGCCACAACAACTATAACATTTAACAGACCTAAGACTGAGCATCATACATATCAGGCGACAGCTAAAATCAGGGTCAGCAATACCGGCTGTGAGCAAATGCACCTTAATCCGCCACGGCTAACAAGTCCTTCAGGCGGGGTCTCGCTATCGGTAAAAAAATACCCCTCTTATGTCAGCGGTTATAGTTCTGGATATATAGAAATAGCTATCTCTGCACCTTATGATGCACCCGAAGGAACGTATTACGGATATTTAGATATAGATGCCGGCGGGGCAGGGCATGGTAAAAATGTGCCCATACCAATAGTGATATTATGGCCCGTGGACTTCACCATCTCCTCCACATCGCCCTATTTCTCCTCTTCTCCTCTTTCTATTGAGTTCGGCTCGTTAGAGCTAAAAGAGCATGGCTATGACACTAAAAACTTGAGCCTGAGATTAACAGAGTACTATGGTTATAAACCGGTAGAGAATTTACGGTTCTCGTCCAGAGATGAACGCAGAGATTGGCTAAAAGAGGAGCGTGATTTCCTGGCAATCCCTGCTGGCGGTACAGGAAACGTTATACTCAGGATTGAACCCGGCCTGGAAGCGGTGCCAAAGCACTATTCCTGGCAGTATTACATAAGCGCCCGGGAGATAAGCGCAAAGCGGATAGACATAACGGCGAAGATCGTGCCTATGAATATCAGTGATATGATAAAACGTTTTGAATCGTTCAGAAATAGCCCATTATACCGGCGCTATCCGGCATCAGAGAATATAATATCAAATGCTATCGGGCTGCTGGGTGATGTAGAACGAAGCGATGTAGGTGCGGAAGACTGGCAAAAGATACCGGTTTTGACTAAAGGGTCTCTATCGCTGTTAAGCTCGCTGAACGATAGCATAACGTACTATGAGGAGCAGAGCTATGGAAATGCGGTAGAGGCGTTGTGGACTGCATGGGTATCACTATCCATAATAGATGCGAATTACGAGCTGAATAACCGCGATATAAAGGGCTATGCAAAGGATAGTGCAGCAGGTGCGGACAGGTTAACAGAGGAGGTATTGAGAGCAGAAGCGAAAATGCTTGAATTACGTGCCTGGAACATAAAGAAAGCAGTAGAGCACGCAATGCCCACTAATGATATAAGTAAATTAGAAGAGGAAGAGAACGTGCTGGAAGCTGCGTTGTCATATCAGTACGCGGCTACCTTATATGGACTGCTCAATGATAAGGAAAAGCGGTTGGACTGCTCCTATGAAGAGACGCGGATGATGGATAAGCATGATGATTTGGTAAGTGCAGCATCTGACCTTCGTATCCAGACCGAGAATATCATATTAAATGCTAAGGAGAAAGACCTCAATCGGGTTTGGGATACATACGTACTTTCAAATCCATATAACTACGATACCGCTTCTGGTAGCTATGAAACTGCGGGGCAATACCTGGAAGAAGCAACAAAGAAGTACCGGCTCGCGGGTGAGGTTATTATGGCAAGGGACACAGAAGAGGATTTGCATGATTTAAGAAGTGAATGGCGGTATATGCAGTCTTTGTTCTTTATGGTGGCTATTGTGTATGGTGCTGCTTTAATCTATGTGCTAACTCGTATTATCCGCGGTACCATAGCATATATGAATGATCTGCAAGAACGTGAGATAGGTGATGTTGTAGTCTCGTAGTGGAACTCTGTCGAGTTTCTTACTTGCCTTGATCGTGAGTGATTATACACAGGAAGCTTTTTTATGTGTTGCTTTGCATATGTGTTCGGTTAAGTACGACTCAACATAAAAAATAATGACCCATAAAGTAATATAACAACACATTTTCGACACAGATTTATCTTTTTCCCCTTCCATACGATATTTTACCATCACAGAGCAGAGCGCCAAAAATTAATTAGAAGTTTGCGGTTTCCATCTGCGTTAATCTGTGTCCATAAAATACTTTTTGTATCTCTTTTCTTTTGGTTTTGTGTGCTATAAATACTTAACCGAACACACATGGGTTGCTTTGCTACTAAAAATCGCTATTTTAGTTCGCTAAATCTCACTGCCGCCTTTATACGCTTGATATTACGCTCTGATTCACTAACCGCACTCGCTCTATTATCACCAACACCTATGGCAGTAGCTATCGGCTCACCCTGCTTTATAACCTTTCCCTTCTCCGGCACGTCCACAATCCCATCACTATCTAAATTAACCTCTACCACACCATCCTGCTCTGCAAATGCAATAACCTTCGCTGCATACCGCTTTGTCACTACTCTGTCCGGCAGTAACCCGTCTCTAACTGCACGCACACTGAGGTCTACAATATTCAAACCCGTAGAACACTCCACAGAGTCCAAACTACCCTGAATACGCGGGTTCACTTCTATTACAACTGGACCATCGTCACTAACAACAAAATCAACGCCATTACTACCTATTAAGCCCAATTCATGCGTTAAGTACCCGGCAATATCACACATACGTGCAGAATAATTCGTTTTGAAGGGGGTAATGTTTCCGCAATATACCAGTGGTCCCGGGGCACAAAGCGAATCCAGCCCGATTAACTGCTCGTTTACTGCCACTGCGCTTGTCTCCTGCCTTGTAGATACAGTGGATACCGAAGCATGCACGCCTTTTATGTATTCCTGAAATAAGAACTCGGGCAGTTGTCGCGCGCAACGAATCAACTCCGTCTCGTTGCTACACAGGAAATTGGCGATTCCACCACCGCCGTGTGCTGGCTTCGCTACTACCGGGTACCGCATAGACTTCACCAATCCCTGTTCTTTTACTTCACGCCCGGTATATGTAACAGGATGTGCGATACCTAACTCATCTAATCGAGAAGCCAACCACGCTTTGTTTGATACTTGCTTCGTCTTCTCAGGTGTGTTGCCCAGAATCTTTCTATATGAATTAGCCCCTGGTAACGCTTTCTCTTTTAATGATTTGCTTTTTAAGAAGCCAAACTCCACACACTCCAATCCGGAACCTATAATAATCGCGTCCATAATATCTATAACCCCTTTGAGACTGCTAACAGCGGCGTGAAGCTGAAGTGGGTCTAACGGGAAAAATCGCTTTGCACGTTTACGCGTATCCACATCACCAAAGGCATCGGCTGCATACATCTCATAGCCCGCTCGGCACCCAGAACAGACAATATGCCTGACTGAATATCCAATTGCCAGTATCTTTTCTGCCTTTTCTTTGCGGCTCGGCACGCCTTTATGCTCTTTATTCAACATATACAACACAGTTTCTTAAACGGGAAAGAGATTTAAACACATAACCCAAAGATAAACTTGCAATGTTAATTGACATCTATCCCTTGATGACGCCGTTTACGGTACTGATAGCAGTGGCACTTTTACTCGTGCTTTTTTCCTACGTAAGGCGTAAAATAAGCACTTCTGCATTCATCGGAACGCTTCTGCTCGGTGTGGGTATTGTGGTAACGCTTGGACGGCGATATAGTTACGCAGGATTGCTTGCACTAATGACCTTCTTCTTCTTCGGAAATATGGTTACGAAGTACAAATACAGTACGAAAGTCAAGCTCGGTGTTGCAGAAAGTAACAAAGGCAGACGCAGTATAAAAAATGTACTTGGTAACGGTTTGGGCCCCTTAATATTCGCAATATTATATGCCGACTATCACAATACTATCTTCTTGCTTGGATTCTCCGGTGCTGTTGCAACCGCATGTGCCGATACATTTTCTACCGAAATAGGGCAGGCACGAGGAAAACCACGGTTAATCACAACCCTGAAGAAGGTTCCGGTGGGCACCAACGGTGGCGTTAGTTTCAGTGGTTTTGTAGGTGCAATGCTTGGTTCCGGTTTAGTCTCTATCGCTTGTCTCACATTCAGGTTAGCAATAGAACCGCAACTGTTCTTTCTATTCTGCTTCTTATCCGGGTTCATAGGCGGCATCGCTGATAGTATCTTAGGTGCGACAGTAGAAGACAGAAAGCCACTAAAATTGAATAAACACCATGTGAATATATTAGCCACGCTATTTGGGGGATTGTTTGCTATTGCTCTGTGCTATACAGTTCTTGATTATCTGCGGATTACACAGATTAGTCAGCTTACGCTGCTTTTAACTACAAAGGCGCAATACATTATTGACTATTTCATCCATCAAATACAGACCCATATTTTTTAAATGCGTTATGCAAATAAGACAACCATGACAATCCTGATAAAGAACGTGCAGTTGGAAGGCAAAGAGCGGAATATCTACATTGAAGGCAATAAGATAGAGGCGATTAGCGAGCCTGGTAGAGCGGAAGAGGCGGAATTTGTGATTGATGGTAAAAAGAAGGCGGCAATTCCCGGACTCTTCAATGCGCATACACATGCAGCAATGACTTTACTGCGTGGCTATGCAGATGATATGCCGCTTCAGGAATGGCTGGGGACGAAGATATGGCCATTAGAGGCGCGATTAACGGAGGATGACGTTTACTGGGGCACGAAACTCGCATGTCTGGAGATGATAAAATCAGGTACTACATTCTTTAACGACATGTACTGGCACTGCCGGGGCAGTGCGAGAGCAGTAGCTGAAATTGGGATGAGAGCGGCGTTGTCCGCGGTATTTATTGATGGCTTTGACGAAGTTAAGGCAAAAGAGCAGATAAGCAGGAATGAAAGCTTATACGAGGCGAGTAAAAAACTACCAGCACGAATTGATTTTGCACTTGGTCCTCATGCAATATATACGGTCTCAGAGGAAAGCCTCTGCTGGACACGTGATTTCGCAGATAAGCATAATCTGCTGGTTCATATTCACTTATCAGAGACAGAAGAGGAAGTGGAGGACTGCATAAACC
>Ga0190285_1000272_pt1 | contig 12086 bp, 10 predicted proteins | sample 48691823_MG_FD_163429 | JGI IMG/M metagenome (GOLD analysis project Ga0190285, IMG submission 163429) | Hydrothermal vent microbial mat bacterial communities from Southern Trench, Guaymas Basin, Mexico - 4869-18-2-3_MG | ecosystem: Environmental > Aquatic > Marine > Hydrothermal vents >...
GAGGAGGAGTCTTAAAGTTCGTTGAGCTTGTCGAAGACTACCTTCGCGATCTTCTCCGAGAGTGGGGGTGGAACGGCCTCACCAACCTGATCAAATTGTCTATTAACTCCTCCAAAGAATACGTGCCCATCTGGGAATCCCATCAATCTCGCCTGCTCCCTAACCGTCAGCAACCTATCTTCATGCGGGTGGATGAATCTAGCCTTTCCATGAACCGTTGGAGCCAATCTCCTAGGATGAAGCCTCACCCAATTCCTATACACCTTACCCGTCGAATCTTTAAAGGTGAATAGGGCGTCACCCCACTTAAGCCTCCTAATCTTCCTAAGCCTAAGCTTCCCAACCTTAACTGGGAGGTGATTTGGAACCTCTCCGAGGGGTGGGAGACCCTTTAAAGCATCATCCACGTACTTGGCGTTCTCCTCCATCCCAGTCAAGTCGAGTTTGACGTTTGAGATGAATACTCTAACCCTTCTCGATGGAGTTCCATACTTATGCGCTCTCAAGATGTTGAAGTATGCTTGATAGCCTATCCTCCTGAAAAATCTCCTCAGCATTCTCCCAAGAGGCTCTTCGATGAGTTCCACGACGTTCTCCAGCACATAGATCTTGGGTCTAAGCTCATCGACGAGCCTCATAAACTCCATCACGAGCCTTCCCTGAGGATCTGCCAAGAGCCTATCGAGGGGGTCTCTCCTCCTCTTAGGATTCATGCTGGTGAATGGCTCGCATGGAGGACCTCCGATGACAATATCGATCTCGCCCACGGACTCGGTTATAGCCTTACCGCTAATCCTCTTAACATCTTCCGGGAAGATGGAGACCCATGGAAAATTCCACATATACGTCTTGACGACGTGTGGGTGGTTCTCGATGGCTACCGTGACAGACTTCCCGAAACCTAAGCTAAAGCCACCGCATCCCGCGAAGACGTCGAGAACTCTTACATCCAAGCCTAAAGGGATTTTTATCGATCCACCATTTTAGGATTAATAAGGCTTCAATAGTCCATCCGCTTTCCCAACCACTTTTCATGATAGTCGAATATAACATCCCCCTCATAGCATGTAATCTGTAAAGATGTAGCTCATCCAGAGATCTTTGCCTCGCAAGCCATTGCTGTAGATCAACACGCTTTCAGTTAATCGATAATTTTATGGGAGAGAAATGGTGGATAAATTTATCTGAAGATTTGAATTGTCATGCTGGCGGCCTGATACTCTTTTGAAAGTTGTGAGATAATTTTAGCTAGATTTAGGGCTTGGCTGAGGGGGACGTTATCGGACTCATGCTTTTCCAGATTCTTCTGCAAGCCATTCCTCATACACTTTCCTAACCCTATCGGCCGCCGGACCCGAGCCCTCGACGACGCCCTCTCTAGTCACCCTGATCCTATCCATGACTAGGATGACGTCCGCTTCACGAATGTATCGAACCATGTTTGGGAAGACCTTATTGAGCCTCTCGGCAAGCCTTGAGAGATCCGGGCCAGCCTCAAGAACCGTTAGGTAGGCTATGCTCTTACCGGCTATGAAGACCTTCTGCAAGCTCTTTCCCTCCATATCCCTAACATCTTCGAGCCATAGGCTGTAATCGTTTGGGTTATAGGCCGACACCTTTCCCTCAAACCAAGCTCCATCCACAAGCCTAACCCCAATCCTTTTCCCGAGAATTAGGGAGAGCTCGTCGGAGAACCGCTTAGAAGCTATCGCCGCCAACCGCCAACCTCCAAAACATAGCGGGATCCCCAGCTAATTACCCTTTTTCCAAAACACCCATAGCTCAACATTAATTAACAAGCACAAACCCCGAATAAAAGGAGCAAAACATCCCACGCTCCGGTAGTATAGCCAGGACAAGTATACGGGCCTTTCGAGCCCGTGACCCGGGTTCAAATCCCGGCCGGAGCAGATTCTCAACTTTTACCCTTTTAGATTCTTCATCTTTAGATGTTCGGCGATCCTTTTAGCGCTTTGAGTTTCGCGAGTTCATCCGCGAGCATGGGCAAGAATACCCCGACATCCGATACTATTCCTATCGATTGACGAGTTCCACGATCGACTAGCTTTAATGGGACTGCGGGGTTTATGTCGACGCAGATCACCTTGACCGTCGATGGGAGCATGTTTCCAACAGCTATTGAGTGGAGCATGGATGCGAGCATCAGCACCAGATCCACGTCTCTCAAATATCTCCTATACTCTCTCTGAGCCTCAACCATATCCGTTATTACGTCTGGGATTGGGCCGTCATCTCTTATCGATCCCGCCAAGACGTATGGAACTCCCCTGACTATGCATTCATAGAATATTCCCTTCTTCAGAACTCCTTTCTCGACGGCTCCCTTCAGCCCTCTGCATCTCATTATTTCATTGATCGCGACTAGATGGTTTCTATTTCCTCCGGGCATCCTATAGCCCTCGTCGACCTTGAATCCGAGGGATGTCCCGAACAGCGCGTATTCGACATCGTGAACGGCTAGAGCGTTTCCAGACAATAGGACATCGACGAAACCCATCCTAATTATCTTGGCCAAGTGTTCGGCGGCTCCGGTGTGGATTACGGCGGGACCCGCCACCACCGCGATCTTCCCCCCATTCATCTTGATCTCGTAGATCTCCTCCGCTATTCTCTTGACCATCGTCTGGGTCGGTCTCTCGGATGATGCCCTGCTACTCATGAACTCGAAGATTCCGGCGCCCTTCCTCGGATATTCTGGGAGCTTCACTCGAACACCTCTCTCCCCCACAACTATCAAATCTCCCTTCTTGACATCTCTTATCCCCTTACAGTACGCCCTATTCGCCTTTGGATCCACGACTATCACCTTATCCATACAGATGTCTTCAACCCTAATCCATCTTCCATTAAATCTTACCCATGTTGGGTGGTGAGTTGTGGAGTAGAATCCATCTGGGAGGACCATGTCGGCTGGAGCTTCCTCAACCCTCACCTCTTCAGCCTCGACTGGAATTGCGCCGAGGGTTCTCAGCTCTTTCAGGATGAGGTTTAAGTGGTTTTGATTTTTGCCCTTGACTAGGAGCTTCGCGTAGCTCGTCTCATGCTTTCTCCGCCCGATCCTGAATTCGAGGACCTCGAACTCCCCTCCTAAGTCCATTATCCTATCGAAGACCTTTGGAAGGATGTAGGAGTCTATTAGATGGCCTTCAAGCTCAACTATCTCAGAAAACTCGTCACCAGCCTCCTGGAACTCGGTCACCTACCATCCCCAACACCCCTTGAGCGGGTTAAAACGGCCAAAAACTATATTTAACATTTTTCCGATAAGGAGGCTTGGTGGATGAGAAGGGATCTAATAATGATTAAATCTAAGCTCAAAGAGCATTAACAATGGGGCCCGTAGCTCAGCCTGGTGGAGCGCCCGGCTCATAACCGGGCGGTCGTGGGTTCAAATCCCACCGGGCCCATTCCTCAGAAACTCTCCTATCTTTTGGTTTGCAGCTATATCACCCTTCTTTAGTTAGGGTTGGGATGCGGTGTTCTAGCATGAGTCTCGTGGCCTGGGATGAGTAGATTGGTTAACTATGAGTTCAATCGAGCCTAGATTGAGAGCCAAGTTAGCCGCCTGGCCCAATATACGCGATATAAGCCTCAAAATCTGTGAGAGCTGTTTTTCATCTTCCACCGTTTATTTTCGGTTAAAACATTTTTATCCATGATGTCATCTCTTGAACTCGTAATGGAGGAGGTCGCGCTTAAGAAGGAGGAGGTAAAGGTCTTATCGACCACCATTAGCGTGTGCCCGGAGTGTAATGCCGTCATCCCAGCGGAGATAATCGAGAGCGCTGGAAAGATCTTCATGAAAAAGACCTGCCCAGTCCATGGAGAATTCACCGAGCTATATTTCGGAGACGCGGAGATGTATCATAGATTCTCGAAATACGCCCACGATGGAAAAGGAGTAAGCAACCCACAGGTGAAAGAACTCGGATACACATGCCCATTAAACTGCGGCCTATGCCCAGGCCATATGAGCCACACAGCCCTCGCAAACATAGTAGTAACAAACAGATGCAATTTGGCGTGCTGGTACTGTTTCTTCTATGCTGAGAGGGCTGGATACGTGTATGAGCCGAGTATTGAGGAGATTAGGAGGATGGTTAGGATTTTGAGGTCGATGAGACCTGTTGCCGGAAACTCCGTCCAGCTCACGGGCGGTGAGCCAACCCTTCGAGACGATCTACCCGAGATCATTAAGATGATAAAGGAGGAGGGGGTCGATCATGTGATGTTGAACACGAATGGGATTAGGCTTGCGAATGACTTTGAGTATTATAGGAGGGTTAAGGAGGCAGGGGTCAGCAACCTCTACCTGAGCATGGATGGAGTCACGCCTGAGACCAATCCCAAGAATTACTGGGAGATCCCGAAGATCTTGGAGAATGCTAGGAAATTAAACGATGGAATAGTCTTCGTCCCAACCGTGATAAAGACCGTAAATGATCACGAGCTAGGAGACATAGTGAGATTTGGATTCCAGAACGTCGACGTTGTGAGGGCGGTGAACTTCCAGCCAGTCTCCCTGACAGGTATGATGCCGAGAAAAGAGAGGAAGAAATTCAGGATAACCATCCCTGATTGTATACATCTGATCGAGGAGCAAACGGATGGGCAGATTCCGGCGGACGCCTGGTTCCCGGTTCCCGCATGCGTTCCAGTAACCCATATCATCGAAGCCTTCACCAAGCAGCCCAAATACGAGCTCTCAGTTCACTTTGCATGTGGCGCTGGAACCTATGTCTTTAAGGACGGCGATAGGATGATTCCGATAACAGATTTCATAGATGTTGATGGGTTATTAAAGTATCTCCAAGATAGGGCTGATGAGATCGAGTCTGGGAGGAGTAAGGCCATAGCCGCCTCCAAGATCCTCTGGAACTTCAGGAAGTTCATAGATGAGAAGAAAGCTCCAACTGGCATGAATGTCACGAGGATGCTGCTCAAGATCTTGATAAAGCATGACTATAAGAGCGTTGGAGACTGGCATAGAAGGAGCATGTTCATTGGGATGATGCACTTCCAGGACAAGTATAACTATGATGTTGAGAGGGTTAGGAGATGCGCCATACATTATCTCATGCCCGATGGGAGGATAGTTCCCTTCTGCGCCTTCAACATAATCCCAGAATGGTATAGAGATCTTGTTCAAAAGATGTATTCGATTCCAATCGAGGAGTGGGAGAGGAGGACTGGTCGAAAGCTCAGCGACGACATCTATCGAAGAGTTTTGCCCTCAAAGGAATAGTTATATTTGGAATATAACGCGTAATCCTGAATGAGGTTGCCGAGGCTTAGAGCGCCTCCAGAATGGGGGATAGAGCCCGTCCCCCAACGATTTAGAATCCTCAGGACGATAGACCTCTTCGTCCTCTGGTCGAGCCTAGGGGTTGGGTTGCTCGTGCTCGTCGCGGGCTCCCTCCTCGTCCCAGCGTTAGGTCTTCTAGAATCCTTTCTTATATCGCTTCTCGGATCGATTATTGGGAGCATCTTCCTTGCATTGGCGGGTTTGATTGGAAGCGATTATGGAGTTCCAACAATGGTGAGCTTGAGACCGATTCTAGGCAGAGTTGGATCATATCTGCCCACCATCCTCAACGTCATACAGCTGGTCGGGTGGACCGGATTCGAGCTGATGATAATGGGCGCCGCCGCCTCAAACATCTCGGGGCCGATTCTAGGAGAATATACCAAGCCGTTCTGGATAATCGTCTTCGCGGTCTGGTGCACGGCTCTGGCCTTGGGAGGGCCGCTGATGGTCGTTAGGCAGTGGCTTGAGAAGGTGGCTATCTGGCTCGTATACTTCTCAACCGCTTGGATAACCTTCCAAGCATTCTCGAGACCAAATGTATCCGAGATCCTCTTCAAGCCCGGCGATGGAAGCCTCCCCATCCTCCTCGCCCTAGACCTCGTGATAGCCATGCCGATCTCTTGGTGGCCTCTGATCTCAGACTATAACAGGTTCTCGAAGGATTCGAGGAGCGGCTTCCTCGGAACGTTCCTAGGATACACCTTCGCGAATACTTGGTTCTATTTTCTCGGAGCCTCGATAGCCTTGATCATGGGGATAAGGGATATTGTATCCTCGATCTCGATGCTCTTCCTCGGAAACCTAGCTCTAATATTGATCCTAGTGGATGAGACGGATAACGCCTTCGCCGACATATACTCAACCGCGGTCTCGCTCCAAAACATCTCTCCAAAGACCAGGCAGTGGAAGTTCATCCTCTCCGCCGCCGCTCTGGGAGTGATTCTCGCCGTAACGATTCCGTTGGAAAAGTATGAGTGGTTTCTGCTGATGATAGGTGGATTATTCGTCCCCCTACTCGGAGTAGTGGTCTCGGAATACGCGGCCAGAAAGAGGGAGGGAGGCTTCCGCGTCGAGGAATTCTATGAGAGATCTAAGAGAGTTGGGGTTGGGCAGTTGATCTCATGGTTCATCGGCATAGCCCTATACTTCATGATCACAAACCTATATCCCCAGATAGGGGCAAGCCTCCCATCATTCGCCCTATCAGCCGCCCTAAACCTATTCTTCCACAAGATCGTTAAAGTTTAAGAGCCTCTCGAGGCCAAATCTGTTGGATGAACCTAGATTACGAGCACATTCATAGACTCCTCGAGGAATCCTTTGAGATATTTTCGAAAGAGCCTCAGCTGATAGTCCGAGAGAGGGGAGAGTTTCTGATAGTGGGAGACACCCATGGAGACGCCGACACAACCCTGAATGCGTTCAAAGAGGCGGAGAGCTTAGGGCTAAACCTACTATTTCTAGGAGATTACGTCGATAGAGGGCCGAAGCAGGTCGAGAACATAGTAACGTTACTCGAACACAAGCTTAGTTGGAGGGATAAGCTGATAATGCTCAGGGGAAATCATGAGTCGGCTCAGATGAATCTCTGGTATGGCTTCCACTCAGTAGTGGCGTCGAGATATGGCGAGGAACTCTATCGTGAGTTCGCGGAACTATTCTCTCAGCTACCCTATGCCGCCATACTCCCAAATAGGATCATATGTGTCCATGGAGGGGTTGCCGAGGGATTAGAGAAGGCTGAGGAAATCCGTTCCCTCCCGAAGGGTGAGATTGATCCAAGAAATCCTATAGCATTTCAACTGGTGTGGAACGATCCATGCGAGGATATAGAGTGGTTTGCGCCTAGCTGGAGAGGGGGTGGAGCGAAACTATTTGGATGGAGGGCGTTCAACGAGTTCATGGATAAGAATCGCTTTAACCTGATGATCAGAGCTCATGAACCCCAGGACAAGGGATACGGCTACCTATTCAATCATAGGTTGCTGACGGTGTTCTCATGTAGATATTATGGAATAAAGCCCGCCGCCGCAATATCCAGAGAAAATATTGAGATCATCCACTTAGACTGAACTCCATCTCTTGACGAACCAGTCCACGCTTTGGTAGACCTTTCCACATAATCGTTGGGAAATGATCTTGTCTAATGTTTTTCTTTCCCGATTAAGTCTGTTGGAGGCGCTTATGCTCCTCATCACCATAACTCCTATACTTCAAGATTATCGGACACCACTCCCTCTCCGGACAGTATCCCAATATCTTACACTTCTCCCCCATCAACTCTCCAAGCTCGGGGTATCTCTCCCCAATCTTCCTCCAGATCTCATACGCCACCTCCCTCTCCTCCCACTGGGCACGACTGCATGTTCTCATGGCCACATATCCCTGAGGCCAGAGGAGGTTGAACGCATTATACATTCTCGCCACGTAGATCTTGAGAGCTTGAGGTAGGAGATAAGCTGCATCCGATGGCCTCACATTCTCATCCAAGAATCTCTGATAGGATTCGAGCATGGCTTGTATTGTGTCGTAAAATCTCCTCATGAGGCTGTCAGAAGATTTTATCTTTGGGGGAATTATCAAATTTCTCCTCGGATCTCTCAAGGCTCTTCTAGCGGCGGAGTATATAGATTCAACCGCCGTTGGAACTGTTCGATGCCTTATCGATTGGTGGTAGGCCACAAGCGATAATGGCTCGAGGAATAGGGCTTGGATAAATGGGTTTAGGGAGGCGGCCATGAATGGATCTCCTAGCAGATTTTTAGCATGCTCTACAGCCCTTGGATAAGCGTTCAAACCCAATAATATGGGCTTATCAGGGTAACCCGTATCGGCTATGATCGACTCCATCAATGGATCTTCAGGCTTATAGGGGTTCGCGTATGGATATGTTGGGAGAGGTGTTTTGAAATCTATCCTCGCCCTCAAGAGCGCGGGCGCTATGGATGAAACCCTCTCTTCAATTAATCGGCCTATCAACGCTAGCTCCTCAGGATAATATTCCGATGAATCTTCACGCGATCTTAGGATGAATCCGATGATCGATTCTAGGCTTGAGCTTATGAAGAGGGAGGTCTTCGACGCCAATGGGAGAACATATCTAGCATCTTCAAGCTCAACCCCCTTATCAATCATCCAGCTATAAGCCTCATAAGACGAGCTCACCGTCCTCTCAAATTCCCTCTTAAGCGCTTGATTGGAGGCGATCTCCCCGGGGATCATGAAGTCTCTTGATTGAAGCCTTCTCCTCCTCTGAGACTCTTGTAGGTATGATGCGAAGGGTGGGGAGACTAGAAGCATGGAGGCAACCCTACTACATACGTTAATCTCGAGCTGAAGCGATAGAGAGGTAGTCAGCGATGCATGACCCCTTCTCGTGGATTCCTGATGCATCTTGAATGCAATCTTCTCGAGATCCTTTCCGGCTTTCAGAAATTCTTGAAACCTCTCCTCGAGGGTTACTCCCCTAAATGTCCCGATCCCCTCTAAGGCTATTAGCAGATCTGGCTCAACCTGAAAATCTCTGCCATCTATCTTGAGCCTTGTCCTTGGGCCATAGCTTAGAAGCTTTACCTCGATATCTCTTGGGGTGAACATCTCCTTCAATCTTCTTAGATTTTCGCGGATAAAATATCCTTTTACGCTGGCAGCTTTCCCACGGTTATCTCTACTTGCATCTCCTTTCCATTCCTAATTATGGTTAGGGTCGTCTTATCCCCTGGCCTGAGCTTCTCCTCTAGGTATGCTAGGATGTCTCCGAGCCCCAGAACCTTAACCCCATCTATTCCGACGATCACGTCTCCACCTATCTTTATCTCCAACCCGTTTGATAGCTTAACGGTCTTCGTCCCTCCCCTTATACCAGCCTTATCCGCGGGGCTCCCTGGGCTGACGTATATGACTAGGAATCCCGCGGGCTTGGAGAGGTTTATGAGATCCGCTATCTCGGGGTTCATGTCAATCCCACTTATCCCTATCCATGGATGCTCGTATTTTCCAGTGGTTATGATCGAGTTCACAACCCTTGAGACTATGTTTGATGGTATCGCGAACCCTATTCCCGCAAACTCCCCCGTCCTAGACCAGATGGCATTCGTTATCCCAACAACCCTTCCAGAGTAGTCGAGGAGAGGGCCTCCGCTGTTCCCCGGATTTATGGCAGCATCTATCTGGATTAAGTCTGGGATCGGCCTCTTACTACTACCCGTTTCGAGGAGCCTCCCGAGCTGGCTTATCACTCCAGTCGTGAGGGTTCCCCTGAATCCGAAGGGGTTTCCGACGGCTATTATAGGCTGACCAACCTTGAGTTCTGAGGAGTTTCCGAGGGTTAATGGCTTTAGCACCCTATCTTTAGTATCTATCTTCAAGACGGCTATATCCAGATATGTGTCCGCTCCAACGAGCTTCGCCTCATACATGCTCTTATCCGGGAAATAGACCTCGATCCTAACCGCCCCCTCGACGACGTGGTAGTTCGTGACTATATGTCCCTCCTTATCGTAGACAAAGCCAGATCCCTCAACATGCTGATATGATTTCCCGAAGAAGGTTGTGACGACGGTTATTGCTTTTATCATTACCACCGAGTCCTTGACGAGTTCATATACTCGTTCAGGGGCTGTTATATTCTCTTCAACCACGATCACCTGCTGCGACTTGTTAGAGGCCAGCCCGCTTAAACTCTCCCCAAGCTTTACCACCCTATCCTCAAGATTCGAGATCTTCGATGAGATCGATGAAAGCTCTGAGTCCACGGCCATCAACCTATAGTGAACCATAATTAAGCCGAATACTGCGAGTAGGGAGATCGCGAGGGATATGGCGGTGAGCGCATATAATCCCTTCATCCCAGAACTGAGTCTCGTCGAGGAGGAAATAAGGATATTGGAGAAAATCTATAATGGATTATAGTCTCGTTAGATGAATGGCTTCGCCTTCCTCCTCTCCCTAGCCCTAACCTTGAGGATGCCGTAGTGGATCGCGCAGCTTATACAGAGGTTCTTAACGACCACGTTCTCGGCGATATATGCTCCCTTCTCCTTAAGCTCTCGCGCCAAATCTCCCCTAACGAGTGAGACCCTCCTAGTAACCCTCTGGATCTTGCTCCTCGGCACCAGAGCCCCGCAATTATCGCATTGAACAAAGCCTTCCTTGCCCTTATTGCCCTTCCTTCTCCCACGGCTCTTACGCTTAACAGGCATCGCTTCTCATCAAAATCCCATGAAGACTCCTTAATAATTCTTATTTTTCCTTCGGGGGCCATCATCCCTCAAAGAATCCTTAGCATCCGAGCCAAGCCCTTAAAGCTTCATGTCCAACGGCCATTCATTTTTAATTTTTTTGGATTTTTTAGGTATTGGTCAAATTTTTATAGGAGAAAACTCGATTTTATGAAGGAGTCTTAGGGATGGGCGGGGAGGTCGAGCTACTCTACGATGTCCCAAGGCTTGAAGAGAAGCTCATAATGAGGGCTTTAAAGAGCTCTGGAATCGAGCTCAAGCTAACGAACGTGAAGTATTCTCCACTCTCTTGGAGCGATCAAGCGGCTCCAGTGGCCCTGATAAGACCCATCTCAATGGTTAGGGCCATCTATTCCGCTTCTCTTAGGGAGTCTGTTGGGGCTAAGGCGATAAACAGCTCGATCTCCATAATGTTCGCGGGAGATAAGATCTTAACCCTAAGTAGGTTTAAGCAGGCTGGAATACCCTTCCCGGAGAGCATGATAGCCTTTGGGTCTGAGGCCGCTGAGAAGGCTGGAAAGATGATAGGTTATCCCGCGATAGATAAGCCTCCGATAGGTTCTTGGGGTAGGCTCGTGACCCTGGTGAAGGATCATCAAACCCTTCAAAGCATAGTTGAGCACAGAGAACTCCTCTTAAGCCAGTCCGTGAAGACCCATATAATCCAACGCTATATAGATGGTGGAGACCACGATTACAGGGTTCTAGTTCTTGGAGGAGAGCCTCTTGGAGCGATTATGAGGAGCGCGGCTAAGGGAGATTGGAGGAGCAATGTAGCGAGGGGTGGCAAGGTTGGGGCGGTCAAGCTCGATGAAGAGCTTTCGGAGCTCGCGGTCAAGGCAGCGGAGGTGATCGGCGGAGAATTTATGGCTATAGACCTATTCCATGACGGCGAGAAATATCTTGTCAATGAGGTGAACGGTGTCCCAGAGTTTAAGGGATTTATGGAGGCGACCAAGATAGATGTCGCTGAGAGACTCGCCAAATACGTCAAGCTGGTGCTTAAGAGATGAGCGTTAGGGTGGCGATTATAGGCGCGAGCGGATACACGGGTGGAGAGTTATTGAGGATCTTGGCAACCCATCCAAGAGCTGAGGTGGTCGCCGCTACATCGAGAGAATATGCTGGAAAGCCCATAACCCACGTCCACCCACATCTACGCGGATACTATAGGCTAATGAGATTCGTGAAGGTTGATCTCGACAAGCTTCTAGACTCGGATCTGGTCTTTCTAAGCTTGCCAGCTAAGGTCTCGATAAACTATGTTCCAAGAATTCTTGAGTCTGGGGTTAAGGTCATCGATCTAAGCCCAGATTATAGGCTGAAGAATCCGGAAGACTATGAGAGATGGTATGGGATGGAGCACCCACATCCAGATCTATTGGAGAAGGCTGTCTATGGGCTTCCAGAGCTCCATCGAGAGGAGATCAAGAGGGCTGAGCTCGTGGCCTCGCCTGGATGCAACTCCACCGCGGCCATCCTCGCCCTAATTCCAGCGATAAAGGAGCATCTAATAG
>Ga0190285_1000275_pt1 | contig 12037 bp, 12 predicted proteins | sample 48691823_MG_FD_163429 | JGI IMG/M metagenome (GOLD analysis project Ga0190285, IMG submission 163429) | Hydrothermal vent microbial mat bacterial communities from Southern Trench, Guaymas Basin, Mexico - 4869-18-2-3_MG | ecosystem: Environmental > Aquatic > Marine > Hydrothermal vents >...
ACTCACTCATCCTTCCTTCTCGCCGCCCACTTCCTTTGAGGGCTCCTTCACTTCCTCTTCGAGCTTCTTGAGCTCTTCTTCAAGCTCCTTCTCGATCTCCTCGATGGGCTTCGGCGGCGGGGTTGTAGCCAAGGTGTATCCTATCCAAGCCAAGATTCCCAAGACCGCGGCAACCGCGACGAACCCTGTTAGTTGGAGTAGGAGTATCGTCCACTCCGTGAAGAATAAAACCCACCCATAAACTATTATGCCGATCACGGATGCCGCCAAGATCAGCGCCCCAATTACCTGATCCCTACTCAACCCAACAGATCACCTTAAAACCCCACTAACTTAAATAATTCTTATCCTTTTCGGATTCAGAGGATTCTCCCAAGGCATCTCATGAATCTCCAGAATCCCTTGATGCTTAGAACGTCTCTTAGGGTATTAAGTTCCGGATGACTCACTCCTGGGATAATTCTCGATAGTTGGAGCGCGGTTAGCCCACAGTAGAGTTGATATGCCCTGTCATTCTTCCAGCTCTCAGCACCTCTATTGCCCCAACTTGAGGCAATCCTCCAGGCTCTCCAAGCATATTTCACCCCAATCTCGGACAGTAATCTTGAGGGGCTTAGGAGAGACTTAACTCGCTTTAAGATCTTGATGAGCACGGATAGGACTTCACGGCTCTTAAACTTTATGCTCTCCAGGCTTGATGCTAGGGTTAGCCACCCTCGAGTAGCTGGGTCTAGATGCCGCCAAACCCTCCTAACCTTTAACCTATATATAATATCTTTAAGTTGTCGCCGGATCTCCCCCGCAGAGGTCGCTTCTAGGGAAAGACCCGCATCCAACATCACTATCACGTATTTTTATAAATCTGCTGTAGCATATACTTTTTTGCCACTTTTTTTTAATAGTTGAAACGGTTGGAAAACCGTGCCCCCTTATCAAAGCCCATACACGGCGCTATATTGGTTCGAGAAGAGGATGTCGCGCATATCCAGCCTTTCTCTCCAATTGCCCGGCAGCACGATACCATAGGGTCCTAGGAGGTAGCCGTTCTTAGCCATGGCCGCGTAGGTTGAGAGAAGTCGATTAGAGCCGTGACCACCGCCTCTGAGGAGGAATTTATAGCCTCCCATGGAGTTCACTCTCAAGCCTAGGTAGTCTCCGAGAAGATACTTCACCTTTAGATCGCCGTAGATCACTTGACCCGTCGAGTAGTTCTTGACCCATATGGCCTGCTGGTACTCTTGTGGGAGATAGAGCCATTGATAGCCTAGATAATTCTCCTGTAAGATCACGGCTGAATAGCTCTGTGAGGCCAAGGCCGCGGCTAGGAATATAATAGACATGGCTGACAGGATGCGGTAGACCTTGTTCCTCGATGATATTCTGAGGAGTCCCACGCCGGCTAGAGTCGCTAACGCCGGGATTATGAAGTTTGGAAGCCTGTAGGCGAGGGTGAGCGATAGGCTTGGATTCGCCCCGAAGATCGCATAGCCCTCAAGACCTAGTGTGGCTGAGAGCCAGAAGAGAATTGGATGAACTTCGCCGTCAATTCCCCAATCCTTCACAGCATATAATCCTATCACCGCGGGGAATCCTAGGGAGATTAGGATAGATGCGTAGAACAGGGTCGTTGGTGTGAGGTGGGGTGATGCTGGCAGGATCGGCGTCACTTGATTGATGAATAAGGCCATAAATGCGATCAGGACGGACGCTATCCACATATTCGGAATCCTCCTAGGCTTAGGCCTAGCGACGACATAGAACATGGTCATAAACGCCAGGACCTGGAAGGAGAAGGCCGAGAGCCAATCCGAGAGGCTTAGGGTCACCTTCAATCCGGGTAAGGCATAGATCAGGTAGTAGATTGCTCCGATCGAGATGGCTGCTACTAACATAGCCATCCCCCTCCTCATAGAGTTTCTATATAGCCTCGGTAGGAATAGCTCGGCGAGGAATATGCTCGTTAGGATGATCACGCAGACGATGTATGCGATGTGGTGGCTCATCACCAAGGCGGCGATTAGAAGAATGAGCTCCAAGAGCCCGCGGCCATGAGGGCGTAGGACTGAGAAGGAGTATATCGTCTGGATGAAGAGGAGGTTTGCGAAGGTTTCCTTAGTAACCCCGGCCGTAAAGACGGCGTGGGGACCGCCAGCGGCAAATAACATTGAGGCGAAGAAGCTTAGGGTCTCATTCTCGGTCAGTCGTCTCAATAAGAGGTAGAGTGTGGGCGGGGTGAGGGATGCGAGGAGTGGGATATAGATCCTCATGACGTTCATGGGGGAGGCGTTTAGGATGAGCGAGAGTATTGCTCCATAGATCTGGCTCAGGGGCCAATAATTGTTGTAGCCATCAAATAATTTACCGTTTAATGGTGTCGGAGAGCTCTCGACTAGCTTCTCAGCATTCCGTATCAGCGGCCAAGAGTCTGTCGAGAATGGAAGGCCGGAGATGATTGTCGGATATATTCTCAAGGAGACCGAGATCAAGAATACTGCTATGAGATAATATGATCCCCTCCTCAATCACCTACACCCTGCCATACTCCCCTCTTAGAATCGACTCGAGCTCAAACCTCATACCCACGACCATTATCACCACCGCCACCAGCACGGTTATCGGGAGAACTTCTAGGGCGATGCTTGGATTCGCCGTATACGGCCCCATCGCTATGAGGTTCTCGCTTGAAAACATGCTTGAGATGAATATTCCTAGGATGAATCCGACTATGCTTGACGCGGCGGAGAGCGATATGATCGCGGAGGATAGCAGGAGCATCAATCTCTTCCTAGAAGCTCCCAAGGATCTCAGGATTATGATCTCTCTTGAATGGGTTGAGGCCATTAGGGTTGATATCAGGTAGATTAAGAGCGTTGACCCGAATATTACCGCGAACACGATGCTCCACATGGTCGCACGATTAATCTTGACCTCCCTGCCGAGGAACGACTCCATACTCTCCCTAGGACTCCTAACCACACATTCTACACGATATCTCCTAGCATGTGGAAGCACTAGAAGCCTCATGATGGAGGATCTAGTTATCGGCGCTGGCTTCTTCTTGGCCTCCCTGGCCCCGCGTAGGTGGAGTATGAGATCATTCTTGCTGAGCTTCCTCAAATCTATCTTAACCCTGATGAGGGAGACGAGGTCTCTCCGCAACCCCCTGAGCCATTGCCCGACGAATATAGGGGCCAGCAGTTCATCGTCAAGATATGATCCAGACTCATAGATGCCCACTATCCTGAGCTCTACGTAGTTGTTTGAGAAGGCGGATCGGAGAGTTATCAAGTCGCCGACACCCAATCCAAGCTTTCTAGCAAGCCTCACGCCAGCCAACGCCGAGAAGGTTTCTGAAAGCTCATCTTCTCCCTCCACGACATGGATCCTATAGAATTCTTGGATGAGGGTTGGATCAACTCCCCTAACGATTATAGCCTTATCTCCGGCCAGCGCTATTGCTGCGGCCTCTGGGCTCGCGGCCTCAACTCCATCGAGCTCCACGATCTTCTCATAAACCGTTAACGGTATTATGCTCGTTTGAGGGGTTCTGGCAGATGCTCCATAGATCACCAGCATGTCCTCACCACAATCTCCCATCAGATTCGTCGTTGTGTCGTAGATTCCGAGGAAGGTCGAGGCCGTGAACGAGATCGAGGCCGATATGGCGATTAGGGCGATGAGGAGTGGGATGAGCCTCCTATAGCTTATTATTGATAGCTGGATCGCCATGCGGCTTCACCTGAGACCTTCAGAGCCGGATAGATGGCACCAGCAACTGTGGAGATTTGGGTTAAGCACATCGTCTTGACCAGATCTAAGGCCGTCAGGCTTGGAGGCTGATATGAGCCCGTTGAGAAGATGAGGGATAAAGCCCTGAAGATCACCTCCGCCGAGATGATCCCAAGGGATAATCCGGCGATTATCCCAAACTCTATTATCAGGAGAGCCTTGAAGAAGATGTATGAGAACGCATCCCTCCTGGAAGCACCTATACATCTGAGGATCGCGACCTCTCTCTGCGAGTCTATCGAGATCTTAGTGGTTGTAAAATACGCCGCGACTAAGATAACGGCATAGAGTGGGAGAGTCCAGTTCTTTATCGAGTTAAAGGTGGCCTCTATCAGGTTTTGAGCTGCCTCCTCAAACGGCCTTTCACGCAAAACCTTAACATGGCTTGAGCTTTCAGACAAAAACGTCTCAAGGTCTCCCGACCTCCGGCCACTTGCTAGCTGCAGCTCTACGATGGATATCTTGTCCTTAAGATCTGGCTTAATCCTCCAGAGTGTATTCAGGCTTGTTAAGACCTCGTAGTCGCATGGGCATGAGCAGTCTATTATCCCGACGACCCTAAGTCTCCAAACAGCTCCTCCTTCGACGAGATTTAACTCATCTCCTAGGTTAATGTTCAGCCTTTTGGCAAGCAGGATCCCGACATTCGCCTGAAACTCTCCCCCGAGCTTGCTACCATTAACTCTTATGTTCATGTATCTGTAGAATCCATCCACATCATCCACCCCTCGAACGACCGCATTTAGAGTTTGATTTCCGGCCATGAGCCTTGAGCGGATTAACAGTTCTCCGTAAACCTCCTTGACGCCATGTTTTCGCAATTCCTTGACGAGTGAGTAGCGCAGGACGCTTGTTGAGACCGTGTTTGCAGAGGCGTTCATAATAATTGCTCGACTACTCGCATAGGCTGGGATTAGATCTGAGAGCTGCTTCGAGTATCCATTGGCTATGGCCGTCGGAGCTAGGATTACCATGATCAAGAACGCTATTGTGAGGATGTAGAGGAGGGATCGCTTAGGATCGTTTAAGACGCTTCTAAGGGCTGGGATGAATGTCGAGGTCAAGTCAGCTAATCTGGGTCGAGAATAGGTTATTAAGCTTATTTCACATCCTTGCGTTGAATGGGCGAAGAGGTGAACGCGGTCAGGCTCGTCAACGTCTGGAAGATCTACCCGCCTAACGAAACAGTGCTACGAGGGGTGGACCTAAAGGTGGATATTGGGAGCTTCATCTCGATCAGGGGGAAGTCCGGGGTCGGGAAATCAACCCTCCTAAGAATAATAGGCTTGCTCGATGAGCCCAGCAAGGGGAGGGTTTTCATACTCGGAAACGATGCCTCCAAGCTGGATGACGATGAAGCCTCTAAGATGAGGTTGAACCACATCGGATTCGTCTTCCAATTCTTCAATCTAATGCCATCCTTGACGGTGTTGGAGAACATAGAGTTGCCCATGGCCTTAGCCGGGGTTAAGGGGGAGGTTAGGAAGAGGAGGGCTATGGAGCTTCTCGAGAGATTCGGGTTATCCAGGCTCGCCGATAAGCTTCCAAGCCAGCTGAGCGGGGGCGAGCAGCAGAGGGTCGCGGTCTTGAGGGCCTTGGCGAATGAGCCCGACATAATATTGGCAGATGAACCCACGGCGAACCTAGATGAGGAGAATAGCGAGATCCTACTCGACCTATTCAAGGAGATTAATAGGGAGGAGCTCGTCACGATAATCTTGACCACGGTCAGCGTCGAGGAGAGGCTTCCAACAAACCACGACTACATCCTCAGAAATGGGAAGCTATATCAGATTCGATGAGCTAAAGTTGAGCCGAGACCTTCTCACCAAAGCCTATCTCAGCCCCCATCTTCTCCAATCCTCTGAGCAGTTTTCTATGAGACTGGTATGCCAGATATGCTTCCTCGAGATCTTTAAGGTCTAGCCAAGGCTTCATAGGAGTCAGGATCGACAGCCTACCCCCAGCCTCCGCAACTATGGAGGCCAATTCCTTAACAAACGTCGAATCCACCAATATGCATCCAACATATATGACATGCGTCTTAGGCTTCCTCAGAAGAGCTCGTAAACGCCCTAACATATCATCCAACCTCAGCTTAATGGCCCTCTCCAGGGCGGGCGCCTCAAATTCTCTTAAAATATTCAATAGCCTGCGAGCAGATTTGGGCTCAAAGAGTTCGTAGACATCCCATTTCTCGACGATATGCGACTTGAGGATGTAGGCTAAGACGGTCTTTAACATGTCAACCGGATTCACATCCTCTAGGTTGAGGATCAGCTCATCGCCATCCTTCAAGACTATGCTGGGAGATAGACCGGCTCGAAGAGATGAGACCAGGGTTGAGAGGAAGTATGTTGCGCACTCATCCCTCGATATGGGGCCATGCGCCCTGACATCATAGATGATCTTAACCGATCCATATACGTCTTCCAGAAAATCCTTCGTCATGAATTTTTGAAGCCTGGCAGTCGCCTTCCAGTCGATGAACTTGAATGGATCCTGTAGCTGATAATCCCTACTCCATAGATATTCGAGGCCATGGCCCTTCCTCTTTCCGGGGGTCTCGCCGAGTCCCGCGAGTTCTCCGCCAAGAAGCCTTAATGCCTCAATGATCCATGGGATGACTCGGGGGTAAACTATGGCCTCAAGCGTAAAAGGTAGTTTAACATGGCTTCTGAAAAGTTCGAGGAAATCATATACACCTATCCTTAAACCAGTTAACTCATATCTCCCGCTCAGATTTGATCCAACCCTAAACTTGAGCAGGCCTGATGGAGGCTCGATAGCTCTCGAATCGCAGCTCAGCCATTCAAGATCCTCCTCGACCTTGAATCGCGTTTCAGTATATGCCTTGAGGAGGAGCTCGCCTCTCTCGCCTGCCCTGATCTTAATATCGAGCTTCTTGGGCTCAAGTCTTATCCTTCTAGCCCTCTTCATCCTCCTAGTGAAGTCGATTATCGATGTTGCTAAGATCGTTGCCGAGATTATTGAGGTAGTCAAGAGTAGCGGATCCATGAATAGGATGGATGAGGCTGAGAGAAGTACTATCACCGCTATAACCTTCCAACCCCTAGGAGTAGGTCTCAATAGAGGGGAACCTCCACCTCCTCGAGGACTTTTAAGATGAGATCTCTCGGCGTAAGATTGTCCGCGAGATATTCAGGCTTAATCTTGAGCCTGTGAGCTAGGACTGGGACCGCCAAGCTCTTAACATCATCCGGGATGACGTAGTCCCTTCCCTCGAGGAATGCGAGCGCCCTACCACCCTTATACAGCCAGATGCTCCCCCTAGGGCCTGGCCCGGAGGCGAGCTCCTTAGACTTCCTCAAGTTTCCGACCACGTCAAGGATATACCTCTTGACCTGCTCTGAGACCCTCACCTTCTTAACCTGCTCGATTAACGCCTCAAGCTCTCTTGGAGATGTGACGGGCTTGGCGCTGGGGTGCTCAAGCTCATCTATCTTAGAGATTATCTCCAGCTCCTCAGACCTCTCCGGATAGCCTAGGTCGATGCTATATGCGAACCTATCTATCTGGACATCTGTTAATGGGTAGGTTCCCTCCCCGCCCGATGGTAGCTGGGTCGCGATCACGAGGAATGGCCTTGGAAGCCTTAGGGTTGATCCCTCTATGCTCACCTGCATCTCCTGCATGGCTTCTAGAAGGGCTGATTGAGCCTTAGGTGTCGCCCTATTGAGCTCATCCACTAAGACCACGTTGGCGAAGATAGGCCCCCTCTTCAAGGCCCACGAACCTGAGCTGACATCGAAGTAGATGGTTCCGATTATGTCGGCTGGGAGGAGGTCGGGCGTCATCTGTATCCTCTTAAAGGTTCCCCCTATCGCCGCAGCGAATGTCTTCGCGAGGGTCGTCTTCCCAGTGCCGGGAGGGCCTTCGAGCAGGATATGGCCCTCGGTTAGCATCGCGATTAGCATGAGCTTGATCACGTCTCTCAGCCCGACGATATATTTTGAGACCTCCGATACTATTCGGCTTATGATCGGCTCGCCTCTCATCTCCTCATCTCCCTCTCAAGCCTCTGCAATAGCTCCCTATCCCAAGTCGGATTCCTCATTAAAATCTTTTCAACCTCGCTCTCAGGAGCCCTAGCACCCCTCGTATACTTAGCGATCACGAGAATAAGCCCGACAAGTATGGCATATCTGGCCTCGGGCATAGCGATCACCCTACCCAAGTACTCGACCGCGGATTTGGCCGATGCCAACCGGCTTGGAGTTCGATGATAGTAGTCCATCGCCAGAGACCTATTCTCAATCAACCTCTCCAAGAGCATTCTGTTATCCTCCATCTCGAGCATGGAGTTTATCCAGATGCTCGAATCCGAGACCGCTATCAATCGCCCCTCTCCAACATCTAGCCCACACGCGACGATAAACGGCCCCTTAGGCTCCCCCTCATCCCACCTCCCATTCGCGTTTAGATCTAGGAAGCTGTAGGAGCTGCTGAGCGCCATCGGTCTCCCACAGCCCTCTAATATCGTCGCGTAGTTGAAGACGATCTCATCGATTCCAGATAACCTCACATCCCTTATCCTCGGAAACCTCATGTTGCGCTCCTTAAAGAGTGGGTCGACCAACAATGATCCATTTAGACGCACATCCACTCCAAGAGATCTTAACAGCTCGTTCCCGCTCCCGAAGTCATCCGCCAAGATGATCCTGCCACCGGTCTCTAAGAAGCGTCTGAGAATCCAAGCCTCGTATTTTGTGAAGTTCTTCTCAGGCCCAATTATTAGGAGCGTGGTGTTGGACGGGTTCTGGAGCAGTCTCTCATCGAGCGGGTCTTTAATCAGCTGCGGGTGGTAGGCGATGTATAGGCTTGAAAACCCGTTCCAATATGGGTTGCTTGGATCGAAGTCCTCTGACGATGGAGCTATATAGATTATGAGCGTGATCGCGATTATTGTGAGAAGCGAGGCGGCGATTATGCTACGTCTCATACGTCCTCCTCCTCAACTCATCTAAGAGCTCTCTTGCGAGCTCCATATCCGGCTTCACACCACCATATACCGCGACCTCGGTCATGTAACTGAGCTCCTCGAATATGGCCGCCCTCTCACCTAAGCCATCCATTACCCGGCCTAGAAACTCTCTGATGGTCTCGCTTGGCTTCTTAGCGATTCCAATCATTCCCTCAACGATCTTGACGGCTTCAAGGTAGATTTCCACGATCCCAGCCGGTCTAATCTCCCGCTCCTTAACAGCCTCGGCTCTCTTAGTTGCGGTCTCAAATCTCGGTTTCCTCCTCGGAAATACGATCTTAAGAGCCGTCCTCGATAGATAGACAGCTCCGAGTAACGGTATGAGGATGATTATCGGGTTTATTATCAGTAGCTTGAGCCTCGCCGTGGAGCGATCATAGGTGGGGTTTGCTGGATAAAACTCGATCACGATATCGGTGAAGCCGCTTGAAGCCATTAGAGGTATGCTTAGATCCGCCGAAAAACTCCCATTCTCGACCCTCAGAACCCTTCTATCTCCAAGAAGCTCTAGTATGATCTCCCCACTGAGAGTATTATTGGTGAGGTTTCCAGCGGTCGATAATCCTCCCTTAACCGATATTTGAGTCCCCGTTAGAGCTATCGCCGGAGCCTCAATGGATAGGTTGACCGGGACTCTATACACGTTTACCCTGATCGTGCTTCGAGCCGGGGCTAAGATCCCGTAAGCCTTCGTGTAAAAGATTATCTCATGAATTCCCGTCGAGACCCTTCCTGGAATGTTTATCGTGAGGTTGAAGAAGCCATCTCCAGAGATCTTGACGATCCTAGTCTCGCCGAACGCTTCCACGTAGAGGTTATTTGGGAGGATTCCGCTATCGGTTAGAATCTGGCCAGCGATCCCGAGTTCTTCCAGTGGAGTGAGGTTAATCTTATCGACATATACGTTTATTGACGGGACGTCGTAGATCAGACTTAATGTTATTGGCTTCGACTTGGATGCCTTAAACCTCCCAAAATCGCCTCCGGTTGGAATATATTTGGCAATTAGCTCGACATTGGGCTTATAAATGCATGGGATCTTGATGGGGCCGTGAAAGCATCCATCCTCATATGTGATAAATTTTCCAACCTCCCTTCTATCGAGATATATTGTTACAGTTCTCCCAATCAGCGGGTTATCATCCTCATCGAGGAGAACTCCGTTGATCATTATCCGCGACCCAATCCAAGCCTGAGTGGAGTTCGTCCACAAGGCCAGCCTCGTGCCTATAACTCCCTCCTCCCTAAGCCGTTTAATTTGTTGTGAGAGGGCGCGGATTTCATCGCGGTATCTTCGAATTAGATCCCCTAACTCCTCAAGCTTGCTCGATAGCTGGCGTAATGGTATTCCGAGAATTCTTGAAAACTCTTTAGAGGAATCCTCCAACTCATGGTGTATGATATCCGCCTCGGCCAGCGCTCTCTCAGCGCTCTCTAAAATTCTCTCGGCGTTCTCGAGGATGCCTCGAGATAGCTCAAGCTCGGCCTCTTTCAAGAAGCTCCTCGTCTGATTGAGCTTTGAAACCTCCTTATCAAGAAGCTCATTAAACCTATTATAGACGTATCTCACATTCTCAGGAACATATACTCCATGTAATTCATCGATCTTCTCGAAGGCGTGGGTGAAGTTCCCGCCGATTACGGCATCTATTATCGAACCATAGATCATAAGTAGTTCAAGCTTGGAGGGCATCTCAGGCTTGGCTTGCTGAGGATTTAGATGTCTCGGTAAGTTCGGGTAGGTCAGCGCAGTCGCCAAGAGAACCATTAACGCGAGGACTATCATCTTGTTCATGTCAAGAGTATCTCCGCAACCCTAAACCCAACTATGAGGGAGAATACTATCAAGAGGATTAGGGCTAAGATGTCTTTTATCCTCCTCCTAGGTCTTAGGATCGCCGTTGCTATGAAGTATTCGAGGGTGAACATGCTCACATACGCATCTAATCGCATCTCTCCCAAAGCTCCTAAGATGGGAACCGTTAGGGCGATCATCCCGCCGAGAACTAGGTTGAATAGCAGGTTCTTATTCATGTTCCCGGACCTCTAATATTATCACCTTAGAGTTTCCCTCCAAGATCTCATCCGAGACCCTCACCACCCCGATTAGATTCGCTGTCAAGCACGCCGCTATACTCGCTTCAAGGGATCCGAATACTGATTTGAATCTTCTGGCGGTCACATGAGACTTGACATTTTTTAATCTAATGGTTACAACCCCATTGCTCACAACGTCGACCGAGTCCGCGAACTCCAGGAGGTCGACGAACATATATGTAAGAGCTGAGTCGAGGCTCGCTCCCGAAATCTCCGGAATCCTAATGAGCTCTGAGGCTGGTGGGATGAGGACTAAGTATCTGGAGCCCCCTTCCTCGTGGATCAAGCCCGATGGTTCAGCCCGCTCGGCGGGAGGCCCTCCATCTTCGCCTAACGGGACATAGAGATATACCCTGTCATCATCCGCCCTGACATAGTATCCACGCCTAGAGACGTCGAACTCCTCAAGGATCGCCTCCAGGCTTAGTATGGATCCCTCGAGCATCGCCCTGACGGCCTTTGGCGGTATGCTCTGTAGGGGTGTTAGGAGGATGGAGGAGGCCAATATCATCAGACCTATGCCCAAGGCCGTCAAGGGGATATTAGATAGGATTATGTGCGATGTTATGGTTAGCGCTATGGAGAATATGAGCAAGCCTAGGGCGAATATGTGAAGCCTCTCCATCAACTACCCCCTCCACGCCTCTCAGAGACGACCTCCAGCCTCAGAAGGGAGTATTTTCTCGCAACCGCTCCCGAGGCCAAGCCCAAGGTTAGTAGCGATAGTGATGCGAAGATCGGATCTAAGCGGATCCCCCATGGAGTATAGTTTAGGATCAATCCGACGAGTGGGACTAAGGCGAGGCTTAACCCGATCGAGAGGGCGAGCCTCTCAAGCTGGGATAGATCCTTCGGCTTCGGATACAATAGCTCTATCAGGGCGGCGCCTGGGAGGTATAGGACGAAGAGAGATCCGAAACCATATCTGAGATACGTGAATGGAGGGTTTTGGGGCGTGAGATAGATTAGGGAGAATGTTGCGATCACCGATGCCACTAGGAGCCAAAACCACACCACATGACTGCTGAAGAAGTATCTTGGGAGGGATCTTGGAGGATTTGGATCCGCGAATCGGATATAGCCTAAATCCTTCAATCTATAGAGGAGCCTAGCCGCCTCATATTTCTCAACTCCTAGCTTCGCCGC
>Ga0190285_1000276_pt1 | contig 12027 bp, 13 predicted proteins | sample 48691823_MG_FD_163429 | JGI IMG/M metagenome (GOLD analysis project Ga0190285, IMG submission 163429) | Hydrothermal vent microbial mat bacterial communities from Southern Trench, Guaymas Basin, Mexico - 4869-18-2-3_MG | ecosystem: Environmental > Aquatic > Marine > Hydrothermal vents >...
CGAGAAACCTGCTGGTCGTGAGCCCAAGCTATGGAGACTATGATCTCCTATGCGAGGGAATCGAGGCCAAGTGTAAGCATCTGGTAATGAGGGAAGTGGACGGGATCTTCAAGTTTGATGCGGGTCCGGTGGTTGAGGAGGTCAAGGGTCTCGACGCGGTTACCATAGTGGTCACGAATCCAAATAATCCAACCGGCTTGGTCGTCGATGAGGAAGTTTTGATCGGGTTGGCGGAGGAGCTTGATGGAGAGGCATGGCTTATACTGGATGAGGTGTATGCGGAGCTAAGCGGCCATAAGGGGCTTCTCGGAAGAGGCTTGGAGAACGTGGTGGTCGTTAGGAGCTTCACGAAAGTCTTCGGGACGCCGGGCCTACGGCTCGGATTCGCCTACACAGCTTCAAAGAAGTTGTTGAGGAGGATGGAGGCGATTAGGCCGACTTGGAACATAAGCTCGATCGCGGAGGCAACCTTTAGGAAGATATTGGTCGAGGCCAAGGAAGAGCTTTGGAGCTTCATAAGGAGGTCGAGCCAATATATCGCGGAGGAAAGGGCTAGGCTCATTCGATCGCTCTCAAGGCTCGGCTACCGCGTATATGGGTCTGAGGCGAACTTCCTCCTCCTAAAGCATCCATGGATAGACTCCCGAATCCTTAGAGATGAATTATTGAGAAGGTATAGGATTCACGTTAGATCCGCGCATACGTTCCGCGGCTTAACTAGGTTCCATACTCGAGTCGCCGTTAGAAAGAGGGATGAGAACGAATTATTGGTGAGGGCGTTTGAGGAGCTTGCTGGAGAAGTTTAAGGGATTCATGGCCCTCCTATCATTCCTAACGATAATACCGACTGGAGTCCATGATATAGAATCCGCCTCCAAACTCTTCTATCTGACGCCGATAGTAGGCCTGCTCGAGGGATCGATAGCCACGATCCCAATTCTTCTTAACGCGCCGATCTATGTTAAGGCGGCTCTAATACTCGTCGTCTCCTATCTCATCACCGGGTTCAGCCACCTAGACGGCTTCGCAGACTTCGCCGACGCCCTAGGATCTGGGAGGAGCGGGGAGGATGCCCTAAAGATCATGAAGGAGCCGGGGAGGGGCGCAATCTCAACCGCGGCCACAGCCCTACTAATCATAGTCACGTATTCCTCGCTGGTCGCGCTCGTGGCCGAGGGCTGGTGGGATATAATCATACTCTCCCACGTCTCGGCATCCGAGTCCATGTATCTCCTATCCACGGCATCGGCTCCCCCAAGCTATCATGGGCTCAGCAGGGACTTCATAATCGAGTCGAAGCATGGAGCTAAGGTTACGATAAACTTGCTCGCGGTTGGAGCAATCTTCCTCGCGATCGCCTATATCCGCCGAGATACTATATGTCATCAGCTTACGATGATCGCCTCAACCATAGTCGCGGTAATCTACGCGCGGGTGAAGTCTCATAGGGTTCTGGGATTCGCGAACGGAGATGTTCTGGGATTTTGTTATGAACTCGCGAAGGCCGCCGCCCTCATATCCTCAGCAACCCTAACATCTCTGTGGAGAGGGCCATGATCGAGGAGCTTAGCCGAGGATTTGAGGCGATCTTCAGCGCTCTCAAGGCAATTTATCCGCCGAACTTGACGATCGGCTTGCTCGCATTATTGTTCGCGATCCTCCTAGACCTCCTCTATCCCCGTCATCGAGGTCTGATGCTTAGAGTCCACCCCGTGCATACATGCTTCTTGATGGCTAAGCGGCTTGTGAGACCATATGCTGGAAGGGCTTATGGCGTGATACTGGCCCTCACGTGCATCCTAGTTCACCTAGCTCCGCCCACGGCCATGCTTACAGCAATCCATCTAGCCGAATATTGGGCTGCGCAGATCTTCTGGCTAACCGTGGCAGCATGTATCCTGAAGCTTAGCTTCTCGATAAGGTTGCTGGCCGAGATTGGGCTCAGGGTCGGTAATTGCGCTAGGGTGGGCGACTGGGAGGATGCGAGATTCTGGGCCCAGCAGCTCGTTAGGAGGGATGTATACTCGCTTGACGAGGAGCACGTGCTATCGGCGGCGGTCGAGTCCCTCGCCGAGAGCCTCGTGGACGGGATAGTCTCCCCGCTATTCTATTACCCGCTTCTAGGGGTGATCGGACCATATCTACAGAGGATCATAAACACGCTCGACGGGGCTGTAGGGTTTAGGAGCCGGGAGCTTGAAAGGGTTGGATGGTTCTCAGCCAAGCTCGACACAGTAATAAACTATCTCCCAGCTAGATTATCAGCTCTCTACATAATCCTCTCATCGCTGCTACTCGGCCACGACTGGAGAGGGGCCTGGAGGATTTGGAGGAGAGATCATGATAGGACTGAGAGCTTGAACGCGGGCCATCCCATGGCGGCCATGGCCGGAGCACTCGGCGTGAGACTTGAAAAGATAGGGCAATATGTTCTCGGGGATCCCATTAATGGCCTGGATTGGAGGCGGATATATGATGCGGTGAGAATAGTATTGTGTTCTACGGCTCTCCATCTAATCTTGGTGACGGCCACCACCATGATGATCTATGGGATTGTTTTGAAATTGCCGGTCATTTAGAGATCATGTTAAGAAGCCTGCCCGTTGGAACGAACTCTCCGAGGATCTTTTCATGAAATCTCCTCGATACTTCCTCAGCCGGCTTCTCCGCGTATAAGAAGGGCATCTTCACCCTGAAATGTCTCCCGGTCATTGAGGACGTGCCGTGATCTATCACGAGAAGTATTCTGCAGCCGGTCTCTCGATATAGTTCTTCGAGAATGTGATCCGCCTCTTCTATTGCCGAGACCTTCCCAGTATATGATCTCTTATGAGATTCCATGTCAGGCCGCTCGAAATGTATTAGAACGTTTCCTTCCTTGACTAGCCTCCGAGCCTGATTAAGCAGGTCATCTAAGCTGGAGATGTTGTGGGCTTTGATTTTTAGGAGCTTTGCGAGGCCATGAGCCGCTGGACTATTCGATAATATCGAAAGCCTTCTAACCCTAGGTCTTAGACTGAGGTTTTTGAAGACTCCGCCTCCCCAAGGGATTATCGTTAAGCCATTATTTCTCAAAGCTATTCTTCTCACGAAGTCTTGAAGCATGATGGGGAGGGCGTCGAGTCCGCTGTCTTCAAAGGGCGAGCTTGAAACAGGTTTGAAATCCGTCTTCTCCAAGATCAGGATTCCTCGGCCGTCGTTGAAGTATATTCTTGGACTCAGATCCGAGATCAGCGGCAGCATTTTATTGACTAGGCTTTCGAGGCTTTGCAACATCCCTTTGGATAGGTTGTATTCGAGCTCGATAGATCCTCCATCGATCCTCGCCGGGCTCAGCCTATAAACTATCATACCCTCTCTTAATGGAATATCTAGTGCTAATGCCTCCAGAATCCCGCGGGGAACCTGCCCTCCCTCGGCGAGTAAGTCGGCTAGAAATTGATGAGTATGGAGGTAGGCTCCAGTATATCCCACTAAGCCTGAAGAGGCCAACCTATCTATGAAGGGCTTTCCCGCGGCCTCAAGCGGCGTTTTATTAGCTAGGGCTGGGATCAGTTCGTCCGCGGCTCCATCGAGCAGGGCGATTAGGGCTCCCAACTCTATTTGGATGGATTATCCGCCCAAAGATATATACTGCCTCAGAAGCTGGAAGAATGGGAGCCTAGAAGATGGGAATCTATCACATAACCTACGCGCCTGAGCCGAGGGAGCTGTGTATATACTTCGATGGGCCATGTAACTTCTCATGCCATGGATGCATCTGCAAGAATCGCCCTCTCGACATACATTTGGCCGAGAGATCTGAAGGGGTGAGACCCTCGATCTCGGCTGAAAAGGTCTTGAGGCTTGTCGAGGAGCTTGACTTCAAGAGGGTGATCTTCATGGGGTTTGAGCCGACCGTGAATCGAGAGTTCTATAAGCTCGCTGGGGCGATGAAATTCCGATTCAACTCATATAACGTGCTCTTAACGAATGGCTATAAGTTCGTGGAAGCCGATGTCGTGGACTCGGTCTGCGTCAGCATAAAGGCCGTAACCGAGGAGATCTTTAGGAGGTTCACGGGGAGGAGGGGATCTAAGAGGGTTCTCCAAAACTTTAGGAGATACCGAGATCTCGGGCTGGAGCTTAGGGCTGAGAGCATATTGGTGCCGGGCTTGATAGATGCCGAGGAGATCGAGAGGATCGCCGAGTTCATAGCTGAGGTTGATCCAAGAATCCCGTATCGGATAGACGGTTATATACCGATGGAGAATGACGTGTATAGGAGGCCGACGATCGCGGAGCTTGAGGAGGCTAGGAGGAGGGCGGAGAAATATCTGAGAAACGTCTCGATACTGCATCATGGAATGAAGCCAAAATATGCTGTGAGGAGAATATACTAGTCCCCAAATCTCTTCTCGGCCAACCTCCATCCATGGATATTGAAGATCGCATAACCTCTTGGAATATGCTCAATCCGGCCCTCGAGGACTTCAATCCGCTTCTTGAATATTGGGCCGTCTAAGACGAGTGTGTGGTATTCGCCGTATTCGCCGCAGGGATCTACTCCGGCGTTCTCTAAAGCCTTTATCACTTCTCGATCGAGTATCCTCCCAAGCAGTTCCTCGGATAGCTTATCTAGCTTAACGCATACGATCATGGCCTTGAAGCCGGCGTCCAAGAACTCCATCATGAGCTTCTCCTCATCTTCTCCGTAGAGCGGTGAGAACGCCTTAACTCCAAGCTCCTCGCAGACCCTTATGGTCCAACGCCTATGCTCCTCCAAGAAGATGTCTCCGAAGACCACTCCCTCCGCTCCCAGCCTACATTTAATCTCCTCAACAGCTTCCTTGAAGACTTGCTCATAGCTCTCCCAGCTAGCGGTCCTCTGAACTATCGGCAGCTCCAAGGCCTTCGTCTGGTCAATGATTATCTTAGGGTTGAGGCCATGGACTCTAAAGCCTTCTCCAGCTCGGGTCGCGATGTTTAGGAGGCAGACAGGCTCGAGTCCATCGTTTAAGGCCCTGTAGAGCGATAGGCAACTATCCTTGCCACCACTCCAAGAAATTATCACCTTCAAGACCGATACAACTGCTTGGATTATGTCCAGCGGAATTTATATCCATGACCTCGATTAGGGATCGTTGGGGTTGATGGTTCCGGAGAGACTCTGCAGAGAGCTTAGAGAGGTCCTCGCGAGAGCGGTTGAGAGGAATCTCGGAGACGTGATCCTCCTCTCTGGGGGCTTAGACTCAAGCATCATCGCCTTACTCGCCTCAAGGATCGGGGACGTGAAAGCCGTATCAGTATATCTTGAAAACTCTCCGGGCAGCGATCTAAGCTATGCGAAGATGGCCGCGGGCTTTCTTGGGATCGAGCATCTGATCCGCGTCTTCGACCTAGATGAGCTCGAGGATGCTATCCGATCCACCATAAGGATCTTGAGGACATTTGACCCAATGGAGGTGCGCAATAGCGCCGCCATCTACATAGCGTTGAGACATGCGAGGGATAATGGCGGAAGGATTGCCATGACCGGGGATGGGGGAGATGAATTGTTCGCAGGCTACAGCTTCCTCTATAATCTAGATATCGAGGAACTGGATCGTAAGATTAGGGAGATTTGGAGGAGGATGAGCTTCTCGTCGACCACGCTTGGAGAGGCGCTTGGAATAAGGGTGAAGCAACCATTTCTAGATCGAGAAGTTTTGTCATTCGCCGAGAACCTCGACTCAAGATTTAGGATAGGCTTTAGGGATGGAAAACGACATGGGAAGTATATTCTGCGGATGGCGTTCGAGAATATGCTCCCAAAGGAAATAATCTGGAGAGAGAAGGTTCCGATAGAGGGTGGATCTGGGACATCGATCCTACCGAGGATCTTCGAGGAGAGAATCTCCGACCAAGACTTTGACAAGTTAAGGGAGAGATACCTCGTGGAGGATGGCGTTAAGATCAGGGGCAAGGAGCAATTATTCTGCTATCAGATTTATCGAGAGTTGTTCGGCCCACCCCATCCAGACGGCTCGACCAAGAAGATCTGCCCGATGTGTCACTCAAACGTTCCAGACGACGCAAACTATTGTAAGGTATGCGGCGCCTACCCAATCTAACTCTTTACATCCGAATCTTTGATCCATAGAGGTGTGGCGGTCGATCTCTCATACAGTTTTTAGTACATGAATTTGTCCTTCCACTTATTCAGCTCCTCGACCGATCTTCTGACATCCGAGAATAGGCTCAGAGCCCGATCAACGTCTTTCACCGAGACCTCATCCCTCCCCTCCGCCTTCGCCGCCTCATAGCTCGGAGTCAATAGCTGGACTGCGTATCTGAGGGTTGACTGAACCCCTATCTCGGTTAGCTTCTCCATGGCCTCCTCTGAGACCTTAACCCCTTCCTCCTTAGCCCTTATCTCGAGTATCTTCCTAATCTCATCTCTCGTGTACGGCCTCGTGCTTATGATGAGCATTCGGTCGAGCATGTCGAGCGGGATTCCATGAGGCGACGTTATATCGGTTCCCCTAACCCTCGTTATACCCCTATTGCTCGCGAAGATCATTATCGGCGCGAGCTCGCTCTCCATGGCCGCGTTCAAGAACGAATAAGCCTCAATATCCAATAAATGAACCTCGTCGATGAATAGGACTCCCGGAATTATCTCAGCCGTCCCCTCCTCAACCCTCTTCTTCACCATCTCATCTACATCCCTCCTAACCTCGCTGTCAATCTCCTTGGTTGGAGGACCTCCAAGCAATAGGCTGAATAATCCGCCGCTCCTCGACTGGGCACTGATCTGATCGAGATCATGTAGGGTTAAGACGTAGACGAACTCCTTCTCCTTCTCGACTGGGCCGCTCGGCCTGGGAACGGGCTTCTCTCCAAGACCTGCGATGTCGTATTTCTCGGCCGCCTCCTCTGATCTACCAACCCTTGTAACTCTGCCTGTCTCAGCGTCTATCGTTATGACGTCTCCAACCGTTATTCCTTGTTGAAGTATGTAGGATGCTATTGTGGCCCCAGCCCTGAAGACTCTTCGATCATCCTTTGTGGTTAACCCGATCACGACGTGATCCGGAATCTCTTGATATGGATTGTATGGATGTTTTCTGGTCTTTATCTCGAGCTGGGTCACCTCTCCCTCATACACCCTCCTCCTCTCCCTAAGCTTCACCCCAATCGCCTTCCTCATGGCCTGCGTCAAGACCTCAGTCTTCTTGAGCTCCGATGAATAGATCTCTGATCCACTGAGGGCGACGAATGGGACATCCTTGCCGAGCTCCTTCGCGATCGCGTAGGCTATCGCCGTCTTGCCGGTTCCGGGTGGGCCTGCGAATAGGACTGCTCTACCCGCCATCTTCCCGCTCTTGATCATCCTGACGATTATCCCAGCCGCCTCCCTCGCCTCTATCTGGCCTACAAGCCCGTCTCCAACAGGCTTCGCCTTTAATCCGTCAAGTCCGAGTCCCTTGACGTGGCTGTGCGCTCCAACCCTTAGAAACCTTTGACGCGGGTAGCTCGTGATGTCTTCGAGCATCCTTACATCACCAAATTATCGTGGGCTGAAACCTCAATAAAGATTTAACCTCGGCTTGAAATCGCTTGGAGATGGTCAAGTTAATATCTCCCCCTTCACTTGAATATAATCGGCATGACAAGCTTCCACCCACTTCTCGTCGGAATCCACCCTAGAAGTGAGAGGCTGATAAAGACGTTTAGGGCATATTCCCGTAAGAAGATAGGCTTCGATGAATTGAGTAAAGTTCTTGAGAGGGAGTCGAGGGAGATAATCGAGCTCCAACTAGACTTGAATTATAGGTATGTGATCGATGGGATGCTTAGATGGCATGATCTCTTAAGGCCTCTCGCCGAGAAGCTTGATGGGGTTGAAGTGGATGGGCTTTCAAGATGGTTTGACAACAATCTATTCTATAAGAAGCCCGTGATCGTGGGCGAGGTTAAGAGAACGAATAAGATCTTGAAGGAATACGTATATCCAAGCAAGATCCCTAATAGGAGATTTAAGCTAGTCTTACCCGACCCATTCACCTTCACATCGCTCTCAGAGCTCGGGAAAAGGAGGTTCGATGATGTCCTCTTCGAGGTCTCCAAGGCCATGAACGAGGAGATTAGGGAGATGGAGGCGGAGATAGGGCTTGGGCAGGTTCAATTATCCGCCCCCTCACTCGTCTGGAGAAAACTCGACGAAGACTCCCTAGAGCTTGCCAAGGACGCGGTAGATGAATGCCTTAAGGGAGTTTCGGCTGAGAAGATGATCCACCTACCTTTCGGAGATGCATTAAACTCCTTTCCACAAATCCTCGACGCGAGGGTGGACATGATAGGATTCGACATGACCTCAACCAAGCTTAAGGAGCTGAGAGAATATAGAATTGATAGAGGTGTCGGGCTGGGATTCGTCGATGGAAGAAATAGCCTGATCGAGGATGTCGAGTTTGTGAGGAGGAAGGTTGAGGATTATCTTGAGGCGAATGAGCCTGAGACGATCTACATAACCCCGAGCTGCGACCTAGAATATCTTCCAAGGAGCGTCGCCGATGAGAAGGTCAGGCTTCTAAAGAAAATCGTCGATGAGCTTGAGGAGGTTGAGTGAGTCGATGAAGCTCTTCCCAACACAGGAGGTTGGAAGCCTCTCGAAAGCACCATTTCTTAAGAAGATAACTAGGGAAAGGATCGAGGAGACTAAGCGGTGGGGTGAGCTACTCGGAGTCGAGGGATTGGATGAACTCCTAAACCTGTTAAGAGATCCAAGTAAAGCGTATAGGAACATGGATAAGCTCTACGACTACGCATCGCTCTTCGCGATAAGATTCTTCGAGAAGGCTGGATTAGATGTGGTCTGGGATGGGGAGCAGAGGAGGATAGAGATGTATGAATATCCATTGAGCTATGTAGAGAACTTCAAGTTCCTAGGAGTCGTGAAGGTCTGGGACAACGAGTTCTATAGGAAAGGAGCGTTCACGGGAGAGCCCAAGCTCAAGAAGCCATACCACCTAGACGAATTCATCTTCGTCAAGGAGCATGCGAGGAGGGAGGTTAAGATACCGATAACCGGAGCATACACCTTGGCCGACTGGTCCTTCGACGAACACTACATCAAGAGATACTTGGATCTAGACGACCCAATCGAGGCCAGGAGGAGGGCGAAAGAGGATCTGGTGATGGATTTGGCGAAGAACATCCTAAGGCCGAATATCTTGGCCTTGGTCGAGGCTGGGGCGAAGAGGATTCAGATAGATGAGCCCGCGGTCACGAGTAAGCCCGATGAAGTCCCATTGATGGTCGAGGCGTTGAATGAGTCCGTCAAGGGGATCGATGCTAAGATAACATTACACGTCTGCTATAGCGATTATCGGATGCTCTTCCCCCACATCGCCGAGGCCAGGTTAGATCAAGTCTCGATCGAGTGCGCGAATAGGGATACAATTGAGCTTGGATTAGATGATGGGAGGAGGAGAGGTTACCACATATTAGACTACTTTAAGGAATATACTCCATGGCTTGAGGTCGCCGTCGGGGTTATAGACGTTCACACAAATTTCATAGAGCCTCCGGAACTCGTCAGAGATAGGCTGATCTACGCGGCGAGGAGGCTTGGAGATGAGTCGAAGATCGTGGCATGCAATGACTGCGGCTTGAGGACTAGGAGCTGGGATGTGGCTTTCGAGAAGGAGGTAAACCTTGTTAAAGGAGCGGAACTTGCAAGGGAGCTGTTTAAATGATCATCTAATTCTACGTCTCGAGACCCCGACAGCCGTCCCGGTTCTCCCGGTGGTTCTGGTTCTCTGGCCTCTAACCTTCAATCCAAGCGAGTGTCTGACGCCCCTCCAAGACTTTATCCTCATCTCCCTCCTAATATCCTCCTTGATCGTGTAGACTAGATCCGATCCATAGAGGTGTAGATCCTTACCAGTCGATAGATCCTTTCTCCTATTCAGGAGCCATGATGGAATTCCATGAGCTAGAGGGTTCTTAGCCACCTCCTCAAGCCTCTTAAGCTCCTCCTCGCTCAAGTAGCCTAGCCTCTTTTCAGGATCTATTCCAGCAGCCCTAGCCAAGGCGTATCCGAGCATGACGCCGATGCCCTTCACCCTCGTGAGTGCATAGGGAACCTTTAGAGACCCGTCTAGATCTGTTCCCATGAACCTTACGACCAGTTTGAACTCTTCCCTCGTCGTAGCCATCTCTCGGCCACAGATGGTTTCCAGAAGTTTATAAGGATTGAATCGACCACGATCGTATGGAGATGCATATCTCTTTAACCATTTAACCATCAAGAATTAGAAAAATTCGGCGAAATCCTCCGCGTAAGCCCCCTGTTCAGCGAGTTCGCCTTAAATAGTAGTTGATGTGGATAAGTTTTGAGAATCATGATTCAGGGAATTGAGTGGATAATCGTCGCCGCGATAATCGTCTTCCTCCTATTATGGGGGCCCTCAAAGCTACCTAAGATCGCGAGATCCTTAGGCGAGGCCAAGAAAGAGTTTCAGAAGGCTATGAAGGAAGCTGAAGAGGTGAAGGAGGAGGGGAAGCAGTTTGTCACCGAGGTAAAGGAGGCTGCCGTCGAGCCCATAAAGTCTGTTGCGACTACCGCCGCGGAGGAGGTTAGATCCGCTGAGGATAAGTTGATCGAGGTCGCTAAGGCTTTAGGTATTCAGACCGAGGGCAAGACTAGAGATCAGATCGCTAAGGAGATTCTGGAGAGGACGAAGAAGTAGCTCTATAAGTGAGCTGAGATGGCGTTACTCGGCCTCGAACTCCTAGTCTTGCTAATATTGCTCATAATCTTACTTAGGCCAAAAATTATAACCGAGATCGGCAGAGGGTTGGGTGAGCTAGTCAGAGAGTTTAAGCGTGGAGAATCTAAGGAGAAGAAGAAAAAACTTGTCAAGGTTGCAGAAGATCTTGGTATAGATCCGAGGGGGAAGAGTGATGAGGAGCTTCTAGAGGAAATTAGGAGAAAACTTTTCGCCCAGAATTCTCGAGGAGAGGTTGGGGATGCCTGAGAGCGAGGAGAAGCCTAGAAACATGAAGGAGATGACCCTGCTCGAACATCTAATCGAACTCAGGGATAGGCTAAAGGTATGCTTGATAACGGTCGGAGTATTAACGATGATAATGCTGGTCTTTCCAGCGCAGCTCAACTTAGGTTGGGAGGCCCTCTACGCCTATAAGCCCATGGTCTCCCTAGTCTTAGACATCTTGAGAGAGGCGGTCTTGCCGAAGGGCATGAGGCTCATAGGTCTCACGATAACGGCTCCACTCGAACTATATTTCACAGCATCTCTCATCTTCGCCCTGGCCTTCAGTAGCCCTGTGATTGGCTATGAGATATTCAAGTATGTCGATCCAGCCCTCTACCCGCATGAGAGGAGGATGATATACCCGTTTATGGCCGCCTTCCTAGGACTCTTCACAGGAGGACTCCTCTTCGGACTATACATCATAACTCCCGCCACCTTTAAGGCCATGGTGATATTCTTCACCTTCGTCGGAGCCGAGCCAATAATACACATAAAAGACTTCTACAACACGATACTCATAGTAACCTTAGGGACAGGCATAGTCTTCACATCCCCGGTCATACTCGTCCTATTAGTCAGAGCCGGAATCATAAGCACTGAAGCCGTCACGAGGAATAGGAAGTGGATCTATGGAGCGGCCTATATTGTCGCGGCGATAATAACCCCAGATGGAGGAGTGTTCACAAACCTCATCCTACTCGGAGTATTCGTGGCCTTGATTGAGGGAGCGGTGATAGTGGCTCGAAGATATGAGAAGAAGAGAGAGCTTGAGGAGATGGGCGGATCTGCGGAGGAAGCGGAGCACCCGTCGCCTAAACCCGGCGTGGATGTCTGTAAGTTCTGCGGCAAGCCATTAAATGGAAAAATATTCTGTCCTTGGTGCGGCAGGTCTCAGAGATAGTTCTCCGCGACCTCTTTCGCCTTCTTCATAGTTCCGCTGATAGTTAACGTTCTTATGGCTGCATCTTCTCCATTCAACTTTGTCACGGACGCTGTAGCTAGG
>Ga0190285_1000277_pt1 | contig 12025 bp, 12 predicted proteins | sample 48691823_MG_FD_163429 | JGI IMG/M metagenome (GOLD analysis project Ga0190285, IMG submission 163429) | Hydrothermal vent microbial mat bacterial communities from Southern Trench, Guaymas Basin, Mexico - 4869-18-2-3_MG | ecosystem: Environmental > Aquatic > Marine > Hydrothermal vents >...
TGACTGATGGAGTCATAATAACCAGGAACCCTGTATTGGTTAAAGAACTTCTTAAAGTTACCCAGTCCAACCCCCAAAAGAGGATGGTCTTTGATCATTCGCCAGGAGGTTTGCCAGAGCCTCACCCGGGTACCACTGCTGGGGTTGTTTAGATCTGCGGCATCCTTAATCCTCTCCCTGATGGTGGGCTGGGTGAGGATTATCAGACCTCCCAAGAGAACTATCCCGCTCAAGGTGAGGAGAAGAGCTCTCCTCCCTTTGATTAATGCCATAGAGATGACTCCTCCCACCAGGCCAAGCCAACTGCTGCGAGCATAGCTAAAGAGAAGTCCCAGACCGGAGAACAGAATGGATGCCCCATAGAGGGGCCTCCACCTTCTCTCCCCCCAGAGGAAAAAGGCCAAGGAGAAGAGAAGGATGACCATCACATAGCCCCCATAGGTGAGGTGATGGCCAAAGAGCCCAGTGGAGATAAATACACTCCCTTTGGCCTCCAAGGGCCGATTCCGATAAAGGTCCCAGCCAGAGAAATGCTGCCAGATAGCATATAAGGAGACTAAGGAGGTAACCCAGACAAGCACCCGTAGCAATCTTTCCACCGTCCTTTTCTCCTGAAGATTGCTTAGCAGAAGGAAGAAGAAGAGAACTATCCACTCGTTCCTCAATGCCTTGAGGCTGTTAAGCTTGTAGGGGGAGAAACAAAGGGAGAGAAATTGTGCACCCAAATAGGCCAAGATGGGGAGATCCAAGGGGGATCTCTGCCATCTTTTTCCTTCAGCAAAGAGGAGTTTCCCCCCCCAGCCCAAAAGGGAGAGGATTATCGCTCCCCCTGCCCCAGCAACGGACCAAGGGGAAGTGAGCACAAAACCATAGAGCCCAAGGATAACACCCCCCTGAAAGGCCCTTTCCAACTTTCGCCCCTTCATCAGTAAGCCCCTTCCCTGAAAAGCACAGCCGGTAAGGTCCTTAACAATATCTTTAGGTCCAACCACAGGGACCAGTTCTCGATGTAAAAGATATCCAACCTAAACATCTCCTCAAAGGAGAGGTTGCTGCGTCCACTAACCTGCCAGAGCCCGGTCATCCCCGGTTTGGTGTTCAGCCTCTCCTTCTGCCAGTCCTCATAGTTTTCCACCTCCCGAGGTAGGGGCGGACGAGGTCCCACCAGGGACATCTCACCCCGGAAGACATTGATCAATTGAGGGAGCTCGTCTAAACTTAACCTGCGTAACAACTTCCCTACCCAGGTGACCCGAGGATCATCTCTGATCTTGAAGAGGGGACCCTGAGCCTCATTCCCCTTCTGGAGGCTGTCAACCATATCCTCCGCCTCGGGGACCATAGTGCGAAACTTCAGCATATAAAAGGGGCTTTCCCCTCTGCCTACCCTCAATTGCTTGAAGAGAACAGGCCCCTTGGAGGTCGACTTGATGACCAAAGCGATAAGGCCCAGCAACGGGGAGAAGAGAACCAAACCCAGGGAAGATATAAAGACGTCCATTCCCTTCTTGGCCACCCTCTGCCAGAACTTGAGCATTACCTCCTGAAAGGAGAGAAGCGGTATCCCTAAGGAGTCCTTTACCTCAACCTTTCCCTTGAGGAGCTCATAGACATCGGGAACCATCTCAAAGAGAACCCCCTCCTTCTCACACTCCTTGAGCAGTTTCCACACCTGGGGAGGGGAAAAATGGGGAAGGGTGAGAACGACCTCATCCACCCCCTGCTTGCGAATCACCTTCCTCAGGTCGCTCAGCCTTCCCCATACCTTTCCTGAGAAGTTAGGAGGATCCTCCCCTGCGGTAAGATAACCCACGAGGCAAGGAGTGGAGGAGACGGCCTCAGCTATCCTCTGGGCGATCTCTCCAGTTCCCAGGATCAAGAGCTTACTGGCTCCTATCCCCCTTTGCAAAAGTTCCCTCTTTACCCACCTGAGAAAAACCCGGAAGAGAAGGAGAAAAATCAAGGAGAAGAGTATGGTGAAGAGAAAAACAAGCCTTGAATAGGAGAAACCCCTATAAGGGAAGGTGAGGGCCATAGTGACCAGGCTGGCCACAAAAACCGCCCTCAAGAGCTTAAATCCCTCATCCAAGAGGGTAACATTGCCCCCAACTCGATAGAGGCCGAAATGACTGAGGATAAACAGCCAGAGGATATTCAAAAATAGACCCGGATAGAAATAGGGCCCTAAAGCCTGTAGCTCTTTCAAGGGAATGAGTCCGGAGTGGAACCTAAGCCACCAGGAGAGGAGGAGGGAGAGATTAAGGAGCAGGAAATCCACTGCCGGAGTAAGCAGGGCCAGAATGCGGCGAAATGAGGGCTTAATAAGCATTTTCTTCCACTTGGTATTCCCTCAGCTTCTCCTCCACAAAATCCTTTATCCTCATAACGAAGACCTCTTTGGTAAACCTTTGGGCATTGACCACACAATCTTGGGGATCAAACTTGAGATCTTGAAATCTCCTTATGGCCTCGATCAAACTCTGAGGGGTCTGATGGTTAAAAAATATGCCTGTCTTGCCTTCCACTACCGTCTCCCTCGCCCCCCCAATTCCATAGGCGATAACCGGCCTTCCACTGGCCTGAGCCTCCACGGGGACTATCCCAAAGTCCTCCTCTCCGGGGAAGATGAGGGCCTGACATCCGGCATACTCCCTGGCCAACCTTTCCCGCGGCAACCAACCCAGGAATTTGATGTTGGAGTGGGCTAAGGCCCTGAGCCTTCTCTCCTCAGCCCCCTTGCCTACTATCTTCAAGTGATAACCCAAGAGGTTAAAGGCCTGCACCGCAAGGTCTATCCTCTTGTAGGGAACCAACCTGGAAACAACGAGGTAATGGTCTTTCAACTCCTCGCTGGGGGAGAAACCAGCGGTATCCACTGGAGGATAGATAACCTCTGACTCTCGGCCATAATACTTTTTAATCCTCTGAGCCACCCAACGAGAGGAGGCCAAGAAGTGATCGACCCTTTGGGAGGAGGAGAAGTCCCATAACCGCAGGTAGTTAAAGATGAAGGGAAGGAAAAGCCTGATCGGTAGGCTTGACCTCTTTAGATAGAGAGGATACATATTCCACACCGGCCTCATAGGGGTATGGCAGTAGGAGATGTGGCAAGTGGAGGGTGGGGTAAGCACCCCCTTGGCGAAAAGATAGCTGCTGCTCAGCACTAAATCAAAACCCCGGAGATCGAACTCCTCAATGGCCGTGGGATAGAGGGGTAGGTATTTCTGGTAGTGACTTCGCAAAAAGGGAAGTTTGGTTATCAATCGAGGGGTTCTTATCCGCCAGCTCTTAAAATCCGGAGGAAGGGAAGGGGGGTTGTAGATGAGGGTGTAGACGGGAGCCTCTGGAAAAAGCCCATGAAAAGCCTCCAAAACCTTCTCTGCCCCCCCATACTGGTTTAGAAAGTCATGCACAATGGCTACTTTCATCCTCTGGAAAGCACCTCCTCATAGATCTTTTGCGTCATTTGGGCTGTCTTTTCCCAGGTAAATTCCTTCACTCTTTTTAACCCTTTATCCCTTAACTGGCTTTGCAAGGAAGAATTGCCCAAGACCCTCTCCATCCCCTGACAGATGCTCTCTGGCCTCTTCGGATCCACGATTATCCCTGCCTCCCCCACCACCTCAGGTAGAGAGGAGCCGTTTGACACTACCACCGGTGTGCCGCAGGCCATAGCCTCTAATGGGGGGAGGCCAAAACCTTCATAGATCGAAGGGTAGACAAACAATTGGGCCAGACCGTACAACCCAGGGAGATCTGCAATGGGTATATAACCTGTAAATATCACCTCTCTCTTTATCTCCATTCTCTTCCAGGTTTTTATTATCTCCCCGTAGATCCAACCCTTATCACCAGTAATGACCAGTTTGTGAGGGAACTTTCTCTGTGACTTTAACATCTCAAAGGCAAGCAAAAGGGATGAAATGTTCTTCCTGGGCTCCAAGGTGCCGACATAGAGAATAAATTTGGAGGGCAGATTATATCGTTTTCGAATCTGGTTTAGCCTATCCTCATCTTTCCAGGGAAAGAAGAAGGGGGAAACGCCCTCGTAAACGACTTTTACCCTCTCCCCCGGGAAATGAAAAATGGAACTGATCTCTTGAGCGGTGAATCTGGAAACAGCGATAATAAGCTTGGCCTTTTCTATAGATCTTCTTAGCAAGAGTTGGTGTTTAAACCTCCTCTTCCAGGGGTGAGTTTGGGGATATCTGAGCACTGCCAAATCATGAATGGTCAAAACTATAGGGGTCTGGGAGATAATAGGCACGATATAGTTGGTGCAATGCAAAAGGTCTACTCCCCTCCTTCGGCATTCATGGGAAAGTCTGGTCTGTTCCCAGATTATCCCTTTAACAAAGGGGCAAAAAATAGGTTTTAGATTAGGGAGATTTAATGGGACCAGACTCCTCCGGGGAAGGAAAAGATCATACTCCGTTTCAGGGAAAAGTTTAGCCAAATTAAGGAGCAAATTATAGGTGTAGAACCCCACTCCAGTTAGCCTCTTGGTCAGAGGAATCCCATTTATCCCTATCTTCATCCCTCTAATACCTTCCTGTATATCCGCTTATATCCATCGATAAATTCATTATGTGAGAAGTGTAGCTCGGCACATCGGCGAGAGGTCTTCTGATACGCACTATAGTTTCTTTCCATCTTCCTAATCGATGCCACTAAGTCTTCAACCTGGGGGGGGAAGACTATCCCGCATCCCTCCTCTTCCACTAAACTTGCTACGCCTACCTTGTTAGAAGCCAATATTGGCCTTCCAGCCGATAAACTCTCAATGACCGAATAAGGACAGGATTTATTGTCCTCCATAGTAGTGAAAGGCAGAAGGGTAGCAAATACTTTGGAATAGAGTAAGTTTATATCCTCCACCCTCTGATCTATGACCCTAACATTTTCCAAATCTCTACTTAAGTTCAAAATCTCTCTTCTGTATCGCCCACGCCATAAAATCAAGAACTCAATGGCTGAGAGCCTTTTGGCTGTTTCCAAAAGCAGAGGAATGCCGCGGCTCTGGAAGTGCTTTCTCTCAAAAGGGGAGGAAGCAAAAAGCAGGCTGAACCTATCCCCTCTGGGTAAATCATACGAGAAATTCTCTAACCTTACCCCTGGATAGACCAACTCCACCCTATCCTCCTCTATTCCCGTAGAGATGATATACTTCTTGTCTCTTTTACATTCAACTATAATCTTCTTTAGCTTCTTATAAAAATGCGGTTCAAAAAGGGGAGCCAAGGAGATCACAGTTAAAATAAGACGGGAGTTCATCAAACGAGAGAGAAAGTATAGATCGTTTGGGCTGGTAAAGATGTGAGAAACCGAAAAGGCTCTTTCCATCAGAGGCAGAGAGAATTTTAGTGGATAGAGTTTGGCATAAAAGGAGAACACTCCCCCGCGAAGCCAGACCCTCAGTTTTGGGCTGGCCACAAAGACCAAAGAGGTTTTAAAAGACTGGGTAAGAGCCTCTATCTCCTTGGAAACTGCCTCCTTGCCCGGATCAAAGAGATGAGTAAAGAAGGCTATCCTTTTTGGCATATTGCTAACCATTCTAAGGGTTGACTCCACTTAAAAAATTCTGTCATTCTGATAAGGGCAGAGGATATGGGGCCAAAATTTAACCGAGAAAGGATAGCCTGAATCCTGTAATGATGGATATTTCCCCACATCTCCAAGACCGGTAAATCATTTTGGGACATCTCCCTCAAGAATTCCTCCTTCCGCCAGAGCTTATCATAGATGGGATAGTGGTCCAGCCCCTGTTTTAAACGGATAGGATATTCGACCTCGTAGTTAGGCACATCGAAGATGAATAAACCTCTGGGGGAAAGAACTCTCCTGATTTCGGAAAATATCTTCTCCCTCTCTCCCAGGTCAAAGTGTCGAATGAATCTGAGGGCAAAAACAAGGGGAAAAGAACATTCCCTAAAAGGGAGATTGAAAACATCTCCTCCTACTAAACCCCCTTTTCTTCCAAGCCTTCCTTTAGCCATCTCTAACATCTCTGAACTAGAATCTAAGCCGACCACTCTTGCCTTTATATGGAGGGTAACCCTTGCTGGACCACAGGCCAGCTCCAGCACCCGGGTGGGTTTATGCTTAAGGATGCATTTATTTAAAAAACGAATCTGGTTGTGATTCTGAAATTTACCTAAGGGGTTTCCAAATCTCTCCCTCAGATAGTCACCAACCACCTCCTCTCTCTGATAATAGGCCTTTAATCTCTGCCTGTCCTTGATTTCGGATGAGTTCACCTTCCCCCCAAGAACCTCTTAACTGCTCGGCCTTACCAGCCTTCCCAGTAATCTCCTGTCCTCTTGATCGATCACCTTGAGCAAGGAGAGGGAAAACAGGTAGAGGGGTATCACTCCAGGAATGAGCAGGAAGAGATCCTTTCTTTTTAAGATAAAGACGGTTAGACCGAGGAAGAGGGAGATGAGGAATGGCTTATAGAAAACCCTGGGGAAATGGTAAAGGCAAAGGTATTTTGAGACGTATCCAAAGTAGAGGGCAAAGAGAAATACCTCAGTGATCAAAGTAGAGATCCCTGCTCCCAAGAAGCCATACCTTTTAATCAGGATATAGTTGAGGATAACATTGACCACCACTGTTATCCCCTGACTCTCTGCCCTTTGCCTCTGTCGGTTTATGGCCCAAAGGACAGTGCCGGTGGAATAGTTAAGGAATTTGAGAAAGATAAACCAAGAGAGAATCATTATCACGGTCACCGAATCCATATACTCCTTTCCATATAGGATGAGGATTATCTGGGGACTGAGGACAAAGATGGCCACAGAGAGGGGGAAACCTAAAAGGAAGAGATATTTAAAAGATTTTCTATAGAGATCGGCAACCTTCTCCTTGGAAATGGGGTAGGATCTGGACATCACTGGAAAAAGAGAAGTCATAAAGAAGCTGGGAAGAAAAAAGAGAGACAACAGGGATCGGTAAGCCACCCCATAGAGTCCAGCCTCTGCATCTCCCCTCATCAGAGAGACCATTACCGTATCAATCTGCCAGTATATGGTGCCAAAGACTATGCTCAGGGCGAAGGGAGCAGCCCCTCTTAAGATCCCCTGGAGACGCTCCAGTTTAAAGCTGAGACAAGGTTTGGAGATCTTGAGGAAAAAGATTATGGTATTACACACCAAACCAAAGAGTGAGCCAACCAGGAGAAGCTCTGCTATCCTCACCAGGGGAAACCTCTGGTGAATCCCCCAGAGGACCATCCCCAGAATAAAGAACCTCTCCAGAAGGGTGCCCATGAGCTCATACTCCATCTTCTCAAATGCTCGGAAGAAAGCCTTGGTAAAATCGGAGAAGGAACCGACAATTGCAGCCAGACCGATGTAAAGGATGACCAAATTTCTCTCTCTTCCCCCACCGAGCTTCAGGGTAATCAGAATAATTATGATCAAGGAAAAAAAGGAGAGGATGGCCTTTACTCCCAAGCCGTTAGCATAAAAATAGCCCGCCTCCCCCCTTTTGCGGGATACCTCCCTGACCACAAAATCCCTTATCCCCAGATCGCCCAGGACAACAAATATGATGGTAAAGGAGAGGGCAAAGGCATAGATGCCCATCTGGCCTTTTCCCAGATAGCGGGCCAAATAGGCCAGAAGGATCAAAGAGATTCCCTTGCTAATTATATGAGCCCCAATTAGAACCGAGGTATTTTTAAAAACCCTTCTAACTGTGTTCAAATTTGCCACACTGGTTTAGGACTATTGTTGAAAAAACTGCCCACAGCGATGATTCCTCAATCAATTTATCTATTAAGTCTTTAATATCCAGATATTCAGCCCATTTATAGAGATATTCTATGCCCAGATTGTTAAGTTGAACCTCATATACACCAAGCGCATCCTTAAATTGAGGATCACTTCCCCCAGACAGTTTATACCATTCCAACTTCGTCAGGATTACATCTTCGGACTTTGCTATAAAAGTATCCTGGCCTAATATGGTATGTTTACCCCGTCTCCTAAAGCAGGTCTGATGATAAGCATCGGCTTTCAAAAGCCAAAAATCCGCCTTCAAGCCAGTATGGGAGTCAACTAAATTGAACATATCTCCACGCTTAACTGCCTCTTGAATAGTTCTCTCGTCAAACTAATATCATGGACTCTTAAAGCTATGTGCCAATCTTTTAATATCAGCAAGATGGACGGCTACAACAAAATCGATGGTATGGGTAGACCGTGGTGTGCCGTAAAAGCTCGAAGCATTAGAACCGGTAAGCATATATAAAATATTCAGGTTATTAAGAACATTTACGACTTTCTTTAAGAATTCCTCCATTGACATCGCATCATCCTCCGCACTACTTCTTGTTGAATCCCCTCAAAGGTAATATCGGGGTTTTCTGCTTTGATCCCCTCGATCATAATATCTTTTGCCATTTCAAACAGTTCAAATCCAATTCGCATCCGCTCTTCTCCATTCATCCTCCGAAGGATTAGTATATATTGCTTTCGATTTGGCTCTGGTTTCAAAATCTTCATGTAAGACATTATAGGTCTACCTCTCCTCCCTGTCAAGCCGTTTAAAGAAGGTCATAGTAAAGTCTCTCCGTGGATTCGGCCAGCCTCTCTAAGCTGAACTCCTCCTCGACTCTTCTCCTTGCCTCTCGGCCAAATTCATCCCTCTTATCCTTATCCTGCAGGAGCTCCAGGATGGCTTGGGCCATTGCCTGGGGCGCCGCGGGGGGGACGACAATCCCATTTAGACCATCGGCAATCAAATATGGAATGGAATTTACCCTTGTCCCCACCACGGGCTTCCCCATAGCCATAAACTCCAAGGCCACCCGGCAGATGGTCTCCGAACCCACAGAGGCCACCACCCCCAGATCAAGGGCGGAGATCGCATTCCTCACCTCTTTCTGATAAGGGAGGAAGACAAAATTCTTAAACACACCCTTGGAACGGGCCAAACTCCTTAGTTCCCTTGATTTTATCTGTGCATCCTCCCCGGCGATGAGAAACCTCACCTTTGGCCATTCTCTGACTACCTGGGAAGCGGCATCTATGAAGAACCTATGGCCCTTAACTGGGGAGAGCCTTCCGATCATCCCCACCAAAGGGGTAAGGCCATCCAATCCCAATGACACCTTGGCCTCTGAGGAGCTGACCTTGGGTTGGAAATAAGCAGTGTCCACCCCAGGGGGGATAACTTCAAGCTCTTCTTCCCCCAAACCCAACTTCAGGAGAGGTGGTCGGAGGGAGGGAGAGGGAATGATGACCATATCGGTAAGCCAGCGATGCAACAGAAGGTTCAGGGGATGAACCAATGGGGGCCTCTGATCACCCCTTGTCCTGACCAGGGGGACCCTCTGAAATCCCCTGAGAAGGGAGGCATAGCTGTGTCCCTCACCGCGATGGGCATTGACCACATCAACTGAAGAACCCTTTATCAGGGATTTAAGTCGAAAAAGATGCACTGCTGCCCCATACGGGTTTACCCTGCCTAAGGGAAGGTTCACCACGGGGAGCCCATATTTCTCTGCCCTTTTGTAGACCGGGCTCCCTTGGTTACCGGCAACGATCACCTTATGTCCCCTCTCCCTCAATCCCCGGCTGAGGTTCAGGGCATACCAGGCGCAGGCATTGAACCAGCGCACATTTATCAGTTGGAGGATTTTAAGCCTTTTTTTCATAATCTACTTGACAAGGCAGCGTTAGCCTTCGTATCCTTTCGACCTATGAAGGTAAGCGGATTCACATTCGTCAGGAATGCGGTGAGCTTGGATTACCCCATCGTGGAGTCGATAAGCTCCATTCTTCCCATATGCGATGAATTCGTGGTTGCCGCCGGTGATTCTACTGATAACACCACCGATCTTATCAGAGGCATAAAAAGCGATAAGGTTACGATAATCGAAACCAAATGGGACCCAAAGCTCTTTGTCCATGGGGCGATAAACGCCCAACAGACCGATATCGCCCTCTCCCATTGTCAGGGGGATTGGTGTTTCTATCTGCAGGCAGATGAGGTCGTTCACGAGAAGTTCCTTCCCATCATCGTAAGAAAGATGGAGGAGGCCCTACTGCGCAGAGAGGTGGAAGGGTTGCTCTTTGACTACCTCCACTTCTGGGGCAGCTACCAAACCTATCAGAAGGCCAGGAACTGGTATCGCCGGGAGGTGAGGATCGTCAGGAACCATATCGGAGTCCATTCTTGGAAGAGCGCCCAGGGTTTTAGAAGGGACGGAAGGAAACTCAGAGTCATCCATTCCGGTGCCCAGATCTACCATTATGGCTGGGTAAGGGACCCAAAACTGATGAAGCGTAAACAGATAGCCCTGGATACCCTCCACCATCCCCAGGAATGGGTGGAGAGACATCATCCGGATAAGGAAGCAACCTTCCAATATGGCTCTCTGAAACACTTGGCCCAATTTAAAGGAACCCATCCTCGGGTTATGGCCCAAAGGATTAGCAGAAAAAATTGGAATATAGTCCCCAATCCCAAAGTTAAACATAAGCATAATAAGCTATCTATCCGATTTTTCACCTATATAGAGGACAAGATTCTCCACACCAGAATCGGGGAGTACAAAAACTACATCCTCATCGATTGAGCCCGAACTATTCATAAGTTCCTGTTCAGATTCTCTGAGCCGCCAATGATTGAGCGGTCAGATGCCCTCATCTAACTGTTATCGGTTAGCCATCAAGCGCCCTTACCTACCAGCACGGAGGAGGGTGGCAGAACCTGGGTTCTGCCACCTCGTAGTTGGGCTGAATAGTTTGGGATAGATAGGTCTTTGTAAATAATTCAGGTAAGAGACCTCATCCATTCTATCTCCACCCCTAATCCTTTCTCAAGTTTAACTTCAGGTTTATATCCTAATTCCTTTTGAATCTTTGAAGTATCGGCTAATGTATCTCTAACATCCCCCCTCTGGACATCATCGTATTCAACCTCTGATCTCTTGCCACAGAGCTCCTCTATGATATTCAGAGCATCATTTATGGATACCCATCTCCCTCCTCCAACATTTAATGCTTCTCCCACAATTGGGCTCTCCCCTGCCCTAACCGTGGCCTCTACCACATCGGAGATAAAGGTAAAATCCCTCCTCTGCTCTCCGTTACCAAAGATCCTGACCCTCTCTCCTCTGAGGATGGCCTTGATGAAACGGTGGAAGGCCATATCAGGTCTCTGTCTAGGCCCGTAGACTGTAAAGTAGCGAAGGAAAATGGTAGGAATTCCATAGTTTTGGGCATAGAGCCTGCAGAGCTCCTCTCCGGCATACTTGGTCAATCCATAGGGGGAGACCGGGGATAGCCTCCCGCCTTCCCTAAGGGGAAGGCTGGGGCTTTCTCCATAGACAGATGAGGAGGAGGCATAGACAAATTTCCTCAGGGGATAGGAGATACAAAGTTCCAGCAGCCTCTGGGTGGCCAAGACATTGTTCTTCAGATAGGTATCAAAACCTGGTCCCCAGCTACTTCTCACCCCTGGCTGGGCGGCTAAGTGGTAGAGGTGAGTAAGACCGGGGGGGAGCTTCTGCAAATTTAGGATATCCCTCTCCATAAGGGTAAATCCACTCTGGCCCAAGAGGGAGGTGAGGTTTGCCCTCTTCATTGTCGGAGAGTAGTATGGGGTAAAGCTATCTAATCCCACTACCTCATAACCTCTGGCCAGAAGTAGCTGGGCTAAATGTGAGCCGATAAAACCGGCTACCCCGGTGACCAGTGCCTTTTTAGCATCCATTTTGAAGATAATCCTCCCATCTTTGGATAACCAGATCATGGGAAAAATCCCTCTCTGCCTTAAGCCGGGCTCTCTCCCCTAACCCTCTACCAAGCTGTGGATCCTGCAGAATGTGGGCGATCCTCTCAGCTAATTGATGATGATCGAGCTCCTTCACCAGAAGAGCCTCCTCCCCATCCCTTACCACCTCAGATATCCCCGCCACCCTCGTGGCTACAATGGGCCTTCCGGCGGCCATAGCCTCTAAGAGGAGATTGGGAACCCCCTCATTGCGAGAGGAGATGACCACCACACTTAGGGC
>Ga0190285_1000281_pt1 | contig 11960 bp, 7 predicted proteins | sample 48691823_MG_FD_163429 | JGI IMG/M metagenome (GOLD analysis project Ga0190285, IMG submission 163429) | Hydrothermal vent microbial mat bacterial communities from Southern Trench, Guaymas Basin, Mexico - 4869-18-2-3_MG | ecosystem: Environmental > Aquatic > Marine > Hydrothermal vents > Microbial...
TTCGCTTCTCTGCACCTCCTTTTACGTATGGGTAGATGACGTCATAGACGTATGCGATTTTCACTTCGCTGGCTAACCTCTCGCAGATTTTAGTTCTATTAGATGAATGCTAATTAATTAATTAATGCAGGCAGCTAAATAAATTACTTTTATATGCCCGTATCTATCTGTTTATTATGATGCCAGATATAAAAATCTCTTGAAGTTATACGATAGAAGCTATGAACGTACTTGCAGTAGATATAGGAGCAGGAACGCAGGATATAATGGTCTATGACACTAATAATGGGTTCGAGAACGCATACAAGCTCATATTACCTTCACCCACGCAGTTCTTCGCACATGAGGTACGGAGATCAAAACAGGACATTGTAATATCTGGTGATACAATGGGTGGTGGTCCTTTTAGTCGTGCCGTGCTCGAGCATAGGCAGAAATACAGGGTTTACATGACGGAGCCAGCAGCAAGGACATTAAGGGACGATCTGGATTCTGTTCGGCAGCAAGGGATTGAGATCATATCCGAGGATGAACAGGAGAGCATAGCGAAAAGAGCGAAGCATATACGAATTTCTGACTTCAACCGCAACCTACTGCCGGTTCTCTCTTCTTTCGGGCTGGATACTTCTTTCGATGTCATTGCAATCGCAGCTCAGGATCACGGTATTGCACCACGAGGCGTTACTGACAGAGAGAACAGGTTTCGATTAATTGAAGCTAAAGTAGGTGGAGGATTAGACTCGTTTGTGTATCTCGATGCAGTACCGGAGAATCTCAGCAGAATGCACTCAATCTACCAATCGGTGAAGAGCTGGTATAATGGCCATATCCTCCTGATGGATACAGGACCTGCGGCAGTGTTAGGCTCGACAGAGGATGAAAGAGTGGGTGAAAAGAGTAATCGTATTTGCATAAATGTTGGGAATGCGCATACCATTGCAATGTCGCTGAACGAGAGGAGCGGAATAGCAGGTATTTTTGAGCACCATACGAGGATGCTTGATAAACGGAAGCTAAGTTATTACGTTAAAAAACTCGCGGATGGTACAATAACATTTAAAGATGTTTTTGATGATGGCGGTCATGGCGCACTGGTGAAAGAAGAGAACCAGCCGGAGATAATCTCGTTAACCGGTCCGAAGCGCGAGAAGATGAAAGGGCTTGGCATTTTCGCCGCTCCTGGTGGCGATATGATGATGACAGGACCGGTAGGGTTGATAAAGGCGGTGCGGAGCCGGATTTATCATAAGTAAATAAAACGTAAATTGCTTATATATATCCTGCTATGTATAACATTAACCAGAAGCGCGAAAAGGGGAGGATAATATGGAGCACAAATCTGCCTGGATAATTATAGCAATTGTTGTATTTGTGACGGTAGTCTTAGGAAGTATAACACTTTGTACTGCGGTTAGTGGTGATAACAACAATGCTTTGAACCGTTCTGAAGAGACGCATGTTTATGATAGTGCCACTATTACCGTGCCTGGTAACTATACAAAGATACAATGGGCTGTGGATAACGCATCCACTGGCGATACTGTTATTGTAAATACCGGCACTTACTACGAGAGCGTAAACGTAACCAGGCAACTCATTTTACGCGGTGTCGGCGAACCCATTTTAGACGCAAACGGAAATGGCAGTGCGATTATATTGAGTGCGGATGGCATTACGCTGCACGGATTCACAATAGTAAACGCAACAGAGGATAGTGCTGCCGGGGTAAATGTAACCAGCAGTAACTGCACTATTACAGGCAATAACGTCAGTGGCAATAATTACGGCATTCGCCTATACGAATCCGGTAACTGCACTATTACAGACAATAATATCAGTGGCAATAACTACGGCATCTACCTCTTCCATTCCGGCAACAATACCGTTTACCACAATACATTTGTAAATGACGGGCTCTTTGTCTATTATTCATACCAAAATACCGTGGAGGATAATACGGTAAACGGGAAGCATCTGGCATATCATGAAGGTAAGTCGGATATCCATGTTACCGGTGCGGGACAGGTAATACTTGTGAACTGCAATAATATCAGTATAGTGGCTCAGAATTTGTCCAATACCTGCGTGGGTGTAATGCTCTGGAATACCAAAGATAGTGTAATCAGAAACAATATAGTTCGCAACAACAGCAGGTACGGCATCAACCTCTACAATTACAGTAACCATAACGACATCAGGGACAACACAGTCAGCGGCAATAACTACCACGGCATCTTACTGTATGGTTTCAGCACGAATAACCTCGTTTATCATAATAACGCCTCTGGTAACCACTACCAGGGCATCCTGGTATCGAATTCATGCAACGGCAATACGATTTCTTATAATTATCTATGCAGCAATGACTACCACGGCATCTTCCTTAATTCTTCCAGTAGCAATTACATTGCAGGCAATACCGTGTGTAATAACAGTATGTACGGCATCTTACTCTACGATTACTGTGATAACAATACCGTTATAGACAATAACGCCAGCAACAATAGCTATCACGGCATTTATCTTGACCATTTCTGCAATAACAATACTATTACAGGCAACGATGCCGGTAGCAATAACGAGCATGGCTTATTCCTCTTCAATAGTAGCAGTAATAATAGCATCACAGCCAATAATGCGAGTAGCAATGGCTACCGGGGCATTTCTATTGTGTCGTCCTGCTGTAATAACACTATTTCTAATAATACAGTCTCGGGAAATGACTACCACGGCATCTTACTCTATTCTTACTGCAATAATAATACCGTTTCTGGCAATGATGTCTGCAACAACAGGTATCACGGCATTTTCATCAACTCCTTCAGTCACGACAATATCATCTCTGATAACAGTTGCAGTTACAATACTTACAGCGGCATCCTGGTCTATGCGTCCAGCAACAACAACACTCTCTCTGATAACAATTGCAGTTACAATTTCAACTACGGCATCGAGCTTGATGCGTCCCGAAACAATAACCTTTATGGCAATAATGCCAGTAACAACTACGATAGTGGTATATCCCTCATGAGTTCCAATGACAATACCATTGCAGACAATAATGCCAGTAGCAACAACGACAATGGCATCTACCTCTCCAGTTCTCGCAACAATACCCTCTCGGGTAACGATATCGTTAGTAATAGAGAGACCGGGGTAATCCTCTATGATTCAAGCAGCGGTAATACGCTTACAGAGAACACATTTGTACATGATGGTCTCTTTGTTGATCAATCATATCACAATACAGTGAAAGACAATACAGTAAATGGTAAGCATCTTGTCTATCTTGAGGACGCATCCAATATAGAGGTTACAGATGCGGCGGGACAGGTGATACTGGTAAATTGTATAAATATCAGGGTGAAGGATCAGAACGTATCGAATACAGACGTTGGTATAGAGCTATTGGATACAGACGATACGGTAATCGCGAATAACACGGTCAGCAGCAACGGCTATGGTATCAGGCTCTACTTGTCCAGCAACAATACCATATCAGCTAATAGCGTCTGCAACAACAACGAATACGGTCTATTCTTTATCTATTGCCGTAACAACAGCATTTACGGTAATAATGCGAGTCGCAACAGTGACAGCGGCATCGCCCTCGGATCTTCCACTGATAATACCATTGCAGGCAATAATGTCCGTAGCAACAATGACGATGGCATCTACCTCTATAAATCGTTTAGCAATACCATTTCCGGTAATAGTGCGTGCAACAATAACGGTAGCGGTATATTCATGCTCTTTTCTGGTGACAACAAGATATATCTCAATGATTTCATAGACAACGCTGATGATCTCTATTCTCTATATTCAAACACTATCTGGAACACAACGGAGGAATTAGAGTACGCATACAAAGGCAGTACTTGCAAGAGCTACCTGGGCAATTACTGGGGCGATTATGAAGATAAATATCCGAATGCTACGGAGCAGATAGATGGATGCGGTATTTGGGATACCAATTACAGCATAGAAGTTGATAATAATGACTCGTATCCACTGATGGACCACAGCGGTAAATACAGCGCAGCAGCAGGCTTTGATACAGGACCAGGTGAGTATCCTGCCATTTGCGGCATACACAAGGGCACAATAACGCCAACTAGAAACATAACAGAGGTGCAGAAGCTGTACACATATCCATGTGCAGGCACAGGTGGGCATACCGAATATATAAGAATCGAAGAAGGTGCGAGAATATTAGCAGAAGAATACTGGGACGGCTATCAAAGCGGAGATTATCATAACATAACATTTTCGCAGCAGTTTACAATGCTCAGAGGTCAAACGTATAATTATACATTAATAACAGGCTCTTATCCGCAGATAATTCACAAATCTCCATTTAATGCAACTGGAGGAGTAATTACGTGCACTGAGTTTGTAGATGCAAATGGTAAGAGATACAACAACAACTGGATACCTGCCATTAGACTCGGGAAGGGTTAAAAAAAAACTCTGGTCTTATGACAAAACAGGGCATAATTGGTGGAACGAGCTTATTTGGCACGAAACTTCTTGAATGTGCACAAGAGAAGGAGATTGAGACACTATATGGCTCGGTTTACCTTCTCGTTTCTGATGACTACGTCTTCATCCCGAGGCATGGAAAGAGGACTAATATACCACCGCATCGCATAAATTATAAAGCAAATATGGCGTCATTCAAGGCGCTGAGCGTGGAGAGCATAATAGGATGTACGTCTGCCGGTAGTTTAAAGCTCGATATAACCCCGCGGTCATTGGTGATACCTCACGACTACATAAACCTGTGTAACATACCCTCTGTTTATGATCACGAGCTCGTGCATATTACACCGGGTCTGGACGAAGGTTTGAGGACCGCAATATTAAACGCAGCGAAAGAGTTGGGCATAAAGCTCGTAAAGAGAGGCGTTTATTTCCAGACCGCGGGACCACGACTGGAGACAAAAGCGGAGATAAACTTCATGAGAAACTATGCTGATATAGTGGGCATGAACATGGCTTCTGAAGCAACACTGGCAAAGGAGTTGGGGCTTCGATACGCGAATATAAGCACGGTGGATAATTATGCACATGGTATAATCGCCGATGAAGTGCTGGACTATAAACAAATAGTCGCGGATGCTGCTAAGAGCAAGGTGGATTTGGAGAAGGTGCTTGTGAAGTTGATAGAAGATGGTGAATTTTAGATTAAAGAACGTAAATAGTTAAATACACTGGAATTAGAGGAGAAGACTGCGGGAACAGATCCGAATGCCCCATGTGACCCAAATCCGGATTGTATAGCATGTCTGGCAAAACGAGGACTAACACCAACGCCGGAAACAAAGAAACCAACTGCAACACCTACACCAAAGCAACCGGGTTTCGATGCGGTATTCGCGGCAATCACGGGCCTGTTAGCAATCACTTACTTGATACTGAGAAGGAAGAGGAAGTAACGCGAAAAGGCAAATAAACCTTTCACCGCAACTCATCCCGTGCTATCACCATTCTCTGTATCTCTGACGTCCCCACTGCGATGCTGAGTATTCGCGCATCCCGTAAATACCGCTCGGCAGGGCATTCCTTCGTACAGCCAAAACCACCGTGTATCTGCACCGCGTTTGTCGCCGCGCGGAACGCAACTTCAGAGGCATACAGCTTAGCCATTGACGCCTCCTTTGTGAACCTTGTGCCGGTATCGGCGAGATATGCCGCTTTGTACGTGAGCAACCTTGCCGCTTCTATCTCCACCGACATGTCAGCGAGCATAAACTGCACAGCCTGGAAATTGGCGATCGGCTGCGAGAACTGCTTCCGTTCCTTTGCATACTGCTTTGAGACATCTAAGCACGCTTGAGCAATGCCGACACCAATACTGCTTGTCGCTATTCTATCCCTATCCAGAGTAGCCATGCCTATTCTGAATCCGTCTCCCTCGGCACCAAGCAAGTTCTGCACCGGCACTCTACAATTACGGAACTCCAGACCTCCAACCACGCAACCACGCATACCCATCATATCTTTTATATCAGTGAATGAGAAACCCTTTGTGCCCTTCTCCACGATAAATGCACTTATACCCTTCCTCTTCTCGCCCCTGTCCGTGTAGGCAAAAACTATATAGATGTCGGCAACGGCAGTGTTAGTAATAAATGCCTTCCTACCGCTCAGTACGTATTCCGCGCCCTCTCGTACCGCAACCGTCTCTATGGACAGGGGGTCAGACCCCGCGGACGGCTCAGTTAAGGCAAATGCACCTAATTTCTCGCCATTACACAAAGGCATGAGGTATCGCTCCTTCTGCTCCTTAGAACCTGCATAATAGATGGGGAACATGGTAATAAGCCCGGCGGAACTCAAGAAGCCAATGCTCGCACTTGCCTTTGATAGTTCTTCTAACATCACGATATAGCTCATCAGGGTTGCACCAGCGCCACCGTATTCACGCGGGAACGGAATCCCAAAAAGTTTGAGCTCTGCCATACGTCTCGCTATGTCAGATGGGAACTTACCTTTCTGATCTATCTCTGCCGCTCTCGGTAACACCTCCGTCTCGGCAAACTGCCGCGCTACGCGCTGAAACTCCATATCTCGCTCTTTTAACTCTAATTCCATCCGCCTCACTCACCTGGAACCCTACCACTAAAAGATGTTTATCTGAAACATCCGTTCCAAAAAGAAAGCTTTAGTAAAGAAATAATATAGTTCATATAAATTAAAAAGATTGAGTAATAGGGGGTAAGTGAAACGAAAAAGCCGTCTTTGAATATAGGAATGGTAGGGCATGTGGATCATGGTAAGACAACATTAGTAAACGCGCTGTCGGGTGAATGGACTGACAGGCACAGCGAGGAGATAAGACGAGGTATTTCTATCCGACTTGGCTATGCTGATGCAACATTCAGAAAGTGCCCTGTTTGTAAAGAGCCGGATTGCTACACCATAGACGAGCTATGCGAACATTGCGGGTCAAAGACCGAAGAGTTACGAACCGTTTCGTTCGTTGATTCACCGGGACACGAAGCGTTAATGGCGACTATGCTAAGTGGTGCTGCGATAATGGACGGTGCGGTTCTCCTCATTGCGGCTACGGAACCCTGCCCACAGCCACAGACGAGGGAGCATTTGATGGCTCTGGACATAGTGGGGATAGAGAAAACGGTGATAGCACAGAATAAGATAGACCTTGTATCGCGTGAGGAAGCGATAGAGCATTATGGGCAGATAAAAGAGTTTGTTAAAGGCACGATTGCCGAGAACTCTCCTATTATCCCTATTTCAGCACAGCAATCCGCGAATATAGACGTGTTGATCCAGTATATAGAGCAGACAATACCCACACCTGCTCATTCTTCTGATGAAGCTCCGCTGATGTATATCGCACGCTCTTTTGATATAAATAAACCCGGAACACTGATACAGAATATAAGTGGAGGCGTAATTGGTGGCTCTTTGCTTCTGGGCAAGTTAAGAGTGGGTGATAAATTAGAGATAAGACCCGGCCGCATGGTGACTTCGGGGGGCAAGGAGAACTGGATACCGATAGAGACCGAGATAACATCTATAATGGCAGGTGGTGAAAGACTAAACGAGGTGACTCCCGGTGGCTTAATAGGTGTGGGTACAAAATTGGACCCGAGCATGACGATAGAAGACTCTCTCGTGGGGCAGTGTGTGGGCTTGGTTGGCTCTTTGCCTCCTACCTGGTATGAACTTACTATCCAGTTTCAGCTACTGAAGCGTGTGGTCGGTGTTGCAAACGAGATGGAGACTACGGCGATAAAAATGGGTGAAAGTTTAATGCTAAGTGTAGGCACATCAATCACGATGGGCGAGGTGACGAAGGTGACGAAGGACAGTTTAAAGGTGAAACTAAACAGACCGATATGTGCAAAAGAAGGCGCTCGTATCGCAATAGGCAGGAGAATAAGTGCAAGATGGCACTTGATAGGTGCAGGTACTATTTTATAAGCTAAATTACGATTTAACTCTTATTACGCCCTTGAATAAAAGTATTGATGAAATAATGGTGGATTCTTCGGTCTTCAGTAAGTTCAGGATGGAAAGAGAGTGCCATTATATTCCCGTGCCTGGCTGCTACTATATGCCCCTTTAGCGTGGCCAATACTTCTACCGGGTCAGCGGCATGAGTTATTATAGGTGCTCTAATGAAGACTGCGTGAAAAGGTTCCTTTAAAAATGACAGGCTCAATAGTGCTTCAAAAGATTCCTTCTGCCTGCCAAATGCGTTCCTCTTTACCTTTACGTCCATTAAACCGAGAAGTGGCTGCCCGGTCTTTGCAACTTCAACTTCTCCTTCCTTTGCAAGTAGCACCAGCCCTGCGCAGGTGCCCAATATTGCCTTTCCCGCTCGTGCTGCTTCTGTTAGCTCGGGTACGATGCCTTCTCGTTCCAGTAGCCTACCAATGGTCGTGCTTTCACCACCTGGTATGACAATGGCATCACATGATTCAATTATTCCTCGATGCCTTATCTTCACTACCACTCCTTCTTCCCGCCCTTGCTCTGCTAAAGTCTTCTCCAATGCCCTAACATGCTCTTCTACATTGCCCTGTATCGCAATTACGCCTATCTTCATCGCTCTCATTTTATTTGTGGTTTTGCATACCACTACTCAAAATATATATAGCCCATAAACAGTAAATAAAAGAAGAAATAGATGCTATTAAAAGCGATAACACTGCGGAATTACCGTAAATATAAGAATGCGTCCGTTGAATTCCCAGATGGCGTTATAGGCATCATCGGATTGAACGGTGTGGGTAAAACGACCTTGATAGAGGCGATAGGCTGGGCATTGTTCGGGCATCACGCAGCAAGGACGAAGAAGGAGTTCATAAAACGGGAGGGTGCATCTACAAAGGAGGCATGCAGTGCCACTCTGGAGTTCGAGCTGGAAGGTGACGGCTATAAAGTGGTACGAGAGATGACGGGCAGGAATTTAGTGCCAAAAGCCAGCCTCGTTATTAATGGTAAACACATAACCAGCAATGCGGATGAGGTAACAGAAGTAATAGAGGATAAAATAGGTATGGATTACCAATCTTTCTTCACTTCCGTCTTCGCACGGCAAAACGAATTGAATGCACTGTCGTCAATGAAAGCAGCGGAGCGTAAAAAGCTTGTGCTTCGTATGCTTGGTATAGAACGGATAGAGAGCAGTATACAGACGATAAGAGAAGATAAGAGGGGAAAAGAGAAGAAGATAGAGGGTATAAAAAGAGCAACCGTGGATAAAGAAGGTAACAAGAGGTTAGAAGTGCTTAAAGCAGAAGATAAAGAGCATAAAAAGGCGAAAGAGGCACTTTTACCTGTTATAACAGAGATAGAAGCTTCTAAAGCGTGCAAAGAGGAAGAAGTAGAAGCAGCCAAACACGAGCTGGAGACGGCAACGGCGAAATACGAGAAGTATGTGGAGTTAAGCAATAGCCTGAGCAAACGAAGACGCGACTTAGAGAACTCGCGAAAGCAACGGGAGGGTAAGGAAAGAGAACTTGCTGATTTGCGTGATAAAGCAAAGAGGCTTGCAACGATAGAGGCGAATGAAGCGCGGTATTTCGTGTTGCGGGACAAGAAAGAGGAGCTGGAGACGGTACGAGAGCAATACAGGCATAAGAGGGAGTTGATGACGCGAGCAGCTAAAATCCAGAGGGACATAACGAGACGCGAGGGCGATATAAAAGGATTGAAAGAGAGCATGGCAGTATTTGCCGGTGCCGATGATGCACTCGAGTCCCATGTACGGATAAGGGAAGAGCAGGAGGAAATGCGTGAGAAATATCAGCAGAAGGTAGAGCTAATCCGAAGTAAAGAACGTGCAATGCGTGAAATGAGCGAAAGGGAACAGAGAGTAAAAGAATTGGGAGAAGCCAGTAAGCAATTCGAGGAAGTTGAGACGCTATCGGACGCATTGAAGCAGCGAATAGAAGAGCTAAGGCAACAAAAGGAGCGGGTACATACTTCACTCGGCGGTCTTAAATCCACTGCATTACAGATTAAAAGCGATATAAAGGAGAGAATAGCGAAAAGGGAGCAGATAGTGAATTTGGGTCCCGATGGCGAATGCCCGATGTGCGAGCGGCAATTGGGCTCGCACTACGAAGGGTTGATACAGAAACTAAAAGAGGAGATAGAAGCCAATAGGGAGCGGTATCAGTTAAAAATCAAGCAATACAAAACCAGGAAGGCTGAACTGAGTTCCATGGAAAAGGAGGAAAAGAAGCTTATAAAAGAGAGTAAGGACCTGGATGAGCGAGTAGCAAAGAAGCGTGAGCTGGACGTAAAGATAGAAAACGAGCAGAAAGAGCTGAATAAATGGAGAGAAGAGTTAAACCAGGTTTTAGCTGCTTTAAAACCTTTTGATGCTCTTACGTTCGACGAGAATGCGTACAAAAAACTTATTTCTGAGATAAAGGAACTTGAGAAGCGGGTTATGCATAAGAAAGAACTGGAGGTGAAGATAGCACAGGAAATACGTGAGTTGGAACACAAGAACAAGGAATTGAAGTCAATAGAAACCGATCTGGCGCCTGTTGCAGAGCTGGAATTTGATGAAGACGCGTATAAAACAGTTATTGCTACACTAAAGAGTCTTGAAGTAGTGTACCGTGAGATACTTGGTCTGAGAGCAGAGATAGGCAGGATGAACGATGTGAATAGAGACGTCCAGGAGTTAAACGAATGGGAAAGCGAGATAGTGAAGCGTATAAAAGCGTTACAGCGTCAAATGGAGGATTTAGCGTTTGATAAAATGGCGTATATGGGGCAGAAAGCGGGATATGAACGTAAACGGGACGAGTTGAGCGAAACGAAGCTGAAGCTTCTGGAGAAGCGAAACGAATACGATAACGTATGCAAGGACATAGAGCATGTGCTGACGGAGATAGAAGAGCAGAAACGGTTGATAGAAGAGAAAGAAGAGGAAGAGACAGCGGTAATGTATCTAAACCTGCTTGAGAAGGTGATGAACGACTTTAAGGTCTATATGGTAGGTATGATTCGCCCTATGCTTTCTGATTACGCATCTGATATGCTGAGGAATTTAACGGATGCGAAATACAGTAAGCTTGAGCTGGATGAGAATTACGATGTGTATATTTACGATGAAGGTACGCCGTACGAGCTGAGCAGGTTCTCGGGTGGTGAGGAGGACTTAGCGAATCTGTGTCTACGATTAGCTATTTCCGCTGTCGTATCAGAAAGGAGCGCGATTCAGACGAATTTTATTATTCTGGATGAGATTTTCGGGTCGCAGGATGCGCTTCGGAAGAGGAATATAATTACGGCGTTGAATGAGCTGTCGAAGAAGTTCCGGCAGATATTCCTGATTACGCACATAGAAGAGGTGAAGGATTATATGGAGTACGTGTTGAGGGTGACGGAAGACGAGGAAGGGGTAAGTCGGGTGGGGATGGGGTCGTAGAACAAGATAGGGTGGTAAAGTTGAAAAAAAAGGTGAGTTTTGCTTTGATTGGAGCAATAATATGTGTTGCGTTGTATCACTTTCGTTCAGCACTTTTGACAAAATGTGCAGAAATAATTGGCTATGTAGAATCTAAACCAGCTATGGCGCAGGTTACTGTCGCCCTCGCCACATTAATATTAGCTTCCGTTGTGGTTTGGGATAGATTGACTGATAAACCAAAGCTGGAAATAAAAGCGAAAGATAGAACCGAAATATCAGATGAGGGTAGATATTCCGTTGAAGTCCCTGTTTTAAATAAAGGCCGTAGAGATGCTTACAATTGCGGTATATCGGTTCAAGTATTCAATCGAGAATCCGGGAAGAAAGTAGATGAAGGTTCAACCTCGCAACCGCACCTGAAACCCGGCGAGAAAAAGTCATCCTCTATCCATAATCTTTGTCCGTTCAGCGGTGATTCTGTAGCCATAATTTCGGCTGAAACACATAAATCAAAAACTGATAAGATAGTAGGGTATAGCATAGAAAATAAATC
>Ga0190285_1000282_pt1 | contig 11955 bp, 16 predicted proteins | sample 48691823_MG_FD_163429 | JGI IMG/M metagenome (GOLD analysis project Ga0190285, IMG submission 163429) | Hydrothermal vent microbial mat bacterial communities from Southern Trench, Guaymas Basin, Mexico - 4869-18-2-3_MG | ecosystem: Environmental > Aquatic > Marine > Hydrothermal vents >...
TGCCCGCCGGTTCCCGACACCCGCTGGAAATCAAGATGCCCGGCCAGCCTTGGGTTGACGAACACCAGCCCACATTCGATGCACTGGACGTGGCGAAATCCTTCCTTCACAAAGAGGAGTCTATGATCGGCCCCGCCGCAAAGGTCGCACGGCACAAGCACAGCTTTGTTTCCGTCCAACATCAGTCGCATCTTATACCAACCATCGCAAGAATGCGACAACGAAGTATGAAAGTCCTTTCCGTTGTTCAATGGTCCGGGGCTTCGCCTTGGACAGGGTAATCGAAGAGCGCACGCTGCGCCTGGACTCGAAGGGGGAGCCCATCTTCCCCTTCGAGCATCGCACATCGTAGGCCCCGAGGCTTTACTTGTTAAATGGCGAAGCGGTACTAAATGGCCGCCCCAACAATTCCTTTCGTCAATTGATCCGCCATGTATTTCTCTGTGCTCTCTGTGCTCTCTGTGGCCAAATTCTTTCTTCGCCACAGTCGAAAGGCTGGAACGGCAATTCAGAAAAGCCCAATACCGGTGTTGACCCCTTGCACTGGCGAAGCAGAAAGAATAGCAAGATTTAGCCACAGAGGACACAGAGAGCACAGAGAAAGATATTGGCCACAAATCCTCTGTGTGCTCTGTGATCTCTGTGGCTAAATAGTCTTCGCCCCCCTTGCCCGATGGAAGATCGCTGCTCTCGCGAGTGCGGCGGCTTAACACCTGCCGCGCCTCAGACCTTGACCTTTCCTTTGGAATCATTGATAAAAGATACGGAGGAAGAACTATTGCCGCCGGTGCGAGTCGTATTCTACAAAGAGGATGATGGAACGCTTCCGATGGTCACCTGGGTTGATGGACTTCAGAAGAAACCCAGAGAGAAGTGTGTTGAATGGATTGAACGGTTGATGACTTTCGGTTATGAACTCCATCGACCGTATGCGGACACCCTGAGAGACGGCATTCATGAACTCCGAGTGAGAGTTGGAAGCGTCAACTACCGTATGTTATACTTCTTTCATGGGAATACCGCGGTGGTTCTTACTCATGGGTTCACCAAGAAGAAGAAGGTGCCGGACAAGGAGATCGACCGAGCCTTAGATTTGAAGAGTAAGTTTGAAGCTGATCCGGAGTCCCACACCTTTCTATGGGAGCCTTGAAAATGAAAAGGAAGAAACTCAGTTCAAATGCCTATCAGTGGATGTATGACCGGTACATCAAAGATGATCCTGAAGCTCAGGCGTCCCTGAAAGAGATAAAGGTCCAGGCCGACCTTGCCGGCCAGATGTACAACATCCGTACCACGCTCCACATGACACGTGAGCAACTCGCGGAATTCTCCGATCTGACTGCCGATACGATCGAGGATTTGGAAGAATCCGATTACGACGGTGACTGGGACGAAGCGATCAAGAAGGTTAACATCGGCTTCCACAACTGGTTCACCAACGTCATTCTTCCCGTTGCCCGGATGAAACCGGAGGATTACTCGGTGGGTGTCAGCGCGGGTTGACGTGAACCCAAGGCAGAAAGAATAGTAAGATTCAGCCACAGAGATCACAGAGCACACAGAGGATTTCCGGCCAATATCTTTCTCTGTGGCCTCTGTGGCCTCTGTGGCTAAATAGTCTTCGATTGACGCGTTGACGGGTCAAGTCTGGTTATGCGCCTTTCTGAATTGGGACCCCAGTCTTTGGAAGGCGGGGGCAGGTAACCCATCGTGCTTATTGCGACGGCTGTGGGGACAGGCTGAACCGCGCGTAGCATGCTGCGCCCTCTTGGGATGTTCATGACCTTACATCTATCGGCATTCCACACCCTCTTCGGCGGTATGAAGACGGCTCCCGCGCCATTGTTCAGTAACGGGGCGGGTCGATGAAAGACACGCCTGAAATCGTGGGACACATCCAGCGATGGCGATTGTAGTTGGCTCTACGTGATACCCCGGGGTGAAGGGGGCGACGCATGCGTAGCCCCTACGTCCTTGGCCCGCGGCGCCTTCCGTTGCTGTCAGGTGTGTTTTGTGACAAGCCCTAACCAGCCAATTTGGGGATTGCTTCGCTGTGCTCGCAATGACATGTTCACCGGAAACGTCCTCCCGCCCAAATGGTTACCCTTTTGCTTTCTTTGTAATTGACTGACAGATCACCTGGAAGTTAAGATCTCATTCGGGCAGAACACCAAGAGCATCAAATCATCATCAGTTCATATTCTCCCTGAGAGAATTGGGAAAGCGAGAAGAAACACCATGGCTGAATCAGAAACAAATAAACCCGGCGCTGTTTCCTTTGAGGAAGCAGAACCCGGTGTCGGCCTGATTACCATTCAGCGTCCGGACAAACTCAATGCCTTGAACATGGCCGTTCTTGAGGCGTTCGACGAACTGTTCATTAAGCTTTCATCCGACGACAGCATCCGAGTAGTGATACTGACGGGCGCAGGCCGAGGGTTCTGCTCCGGCGCGGACCTGGCCGAGGCCATGGCCCACAAGGACGCTCCGGAGTTTGCGTCGGCCGACAACTTCCTTCGGATGGTGCAGGAACGTTACTCCGCTTTGGTCCTGGGGCTGCGACGGATCCCTCAACCGGTAATAGCCGCTGTGAACGGTGCGGCCGCGGGTGGAGGCTTTGCCTTGACCCTGGCAGCGGATATTCGTCTTGCCGCGCCCGATGCCTATTTTGTGGCGTCATTCATAAACATCGGTCTGTCTGCGGGCGAGATGGGAACATCGTATCTTTTGCCCCGGCTGGTAGGGATGTCCCGTGCTTCGGAAATACTGTTCACCGGCAGACGCGTGGGCGCGGAAGAATCCGAGAGGATCGGGCTTGTGAGTAAAGTCGTCCCAAAGGACGAACTGCTCCAGGAGGCGTTTTCCGTAGCAAAGATCCTTCTGCAAAAGAGTCGAGGAGGGCTCGCGCTGACCAAAACCGTTCTGGACACAAACGCGTCCGCTCCCTCTCTTGAGGCTGCCATAGAATTGGAAAACCGGAATCAGACTATCCTGGTGGTTTCGAGCGCGTTCTTTCAGCAGGTGAGCTCGTTTACGAAATGATCATATCCCGGAGCCGTAATGGTTCACCGGGCTTGAAGCGGTTCTGCGCCCGGTGAGAATGGAGGGGGAGACTCATCTCCCCCTCCAAACCTCCCCCATACGTAATTCCGGGAACTTTTACGGTTCACGGTGAACGGTTACCCGGAACCAATTCCGGGGCTGGTCTCAAGAATCCTTCCGGGACACCCATGAGGGAATAGCTGTGCTCATGGACGTTCCGGAGGGACAACATCCGAATTCCCGATTTCCCGATCAAACGAACATATTCTCGGCCTTTTCTCGTGCTATGGTTGACGTGGGGGTAACGCCGTATGCGTGGCCCGGGAGGACTACCGTGTCATCCGGGAGCGTGTAGAGTCTGTTCCTGATCGAAGACTGGAGCACCTCGAACGACCCGCCTGCCAGGTCTGTACGCCCTACCGCGCCCACGAACAGCGTATCTCCAGTGATCACGTACCCGGGAAAGTACAAGCAGATGCCGCCACGGCTGTGCCCGGGGGTGTGGATCACCTCAACGGATTCATTTCCGAATGTTATCTTGTCCCCGTCCTTGAGCAGAAGACCGGGTGGAGCGGAAGGTTTTGCGCCGAACATGGCCAGGGCACCGGGATTGGGATTCGACAGTTCCGGAGCGTCCGCTTCGTGGATGGCAATGGGCGCGTCTGTGGCCTCGTGCATATCCGCATTGCCCGCTATGTGATCCACGTGACAGTGGGTGTTGACGATGTATTTGATTGAAGTCACGCCCCGTTCCTTGGCTTTGGCCAGTATCGGACCTGAAGGCCCACCGGGGTCTACAACGATCCCTTCCCCTGTGTCGGAGTCACCGAGTATATAACAATAGATCTGGAATGCTCCGATCTGAATTTGCTCAATAATCATGTATTCCTCCAAGCTTGATCTTATTCTAGGAAGCGTCCCAGGGCACGGCCTGACCTGATTAGAGACGCCTAACCGTTCAGGAGGGCGTAGCATGCTACGCCCCTACGCCTGGGACCCGGCGCGTTGCCGGAATTCTCATGTTTCGCTGTGCCCGGCGCCCTGCCGGGCATGTTGGTTTACCTGAAAGTCCAGTGAAGAAACCACCCCTTTGCGGTTCAACGTATGGGGTGGTTTGGAGGGGAGATGAGTCTCCCCTCCAATGTCGTGCGCAGCGTGCGCGCTCTTGGAACCCCTGTCCGAGGCGAAGCCCCGGACCACTGAACAACGGAAAGGACTTTCATATTTCGTTGTCGCTTTCTTGCGATCATAGTTGGTGTGAGACCGCGCCTCACCCGGACTCAGGCGTGCTCGTGTCGTCAGCGCCCTGCTTTCTCTTCATGGCAGGGGGCACGTGCGCACAGTAAGGCTCTTCAGACATGTACCGGCCCGTGTGTTCATAAGCCCGCGCCCTACAGCCTCCACAGAAACGCAGGTAGTCGCATTTTCCGCATTTTTCCTCCAACAGGCTGAAATTCCGAAGCTCCTTGAACAGGCCCGCATTTTCCCACAGATCCGCAAAGCTTCTTTCCCTGATGTTCCCGGCTTGTACGTCAAAGTACCCGCACGGCTGCAAGTCACCCCTGTGTGAAACAAACACAAACGAGAGGCCTCCCAGGCATCCACGGGTACGTGCATTGAGCCCAAAGGTCTGTTCAGTCACTTCCAGTCCTTCCGCCTTCGCCTGCTGTCTCAGTATCCGATAGTACTGGGGAGCGCAGGTGGCCCTGGTTTCAAGTCCGGATTTCCGACTGAGCCGGTAGAACTCCAGCAGAGTCTCCTCGTATTCTTCAGGACCCATCTCCTCGCCTGACATCTCTTTCGCTCGCCCTGTGGGGACAAGGAGAAATACGTGAAATGCGTCAGCGCCCATCTTCTCAGCCAGGCTCATGATCTCCGACAACCGGCGCCGATTTCTGCGGGTGAGGGTAGTATTGATCTGGACGGAAACGCCCGCGCTGCGAAGGTTCTCGATTCCCTGCACCGAACCCTCGAACGCGCCGGGGACTCCGCGGAAAGCGTCGTGATCCTCGGGCGTAGCGCCATCCAAGCTGATACTGACTCTCGGTATCCCCACGGAGGCTATCTCTCCAGCCGTCTCTCGTGTGATCAGCACCCCGTTGGTGGCCACAACCGGACGCAAGCCGGCTTTGGTTGCATAGCGGGCCAGATCGAATAGATCCGGTCTCATCAGGGGTTCCCCCCCGGTCATGATCAGAATCGGCTTTCCCACCCGGGCGATTCCGTCGATCAGAGAGCGGCCCTCTTCAGTAGTAAGATCATCCGGATCCGGTTCAGCACAAGCTCCTGCACGGCAGTGTACGCAGGCCAAGTTGCACGACCTTGTCATCTCCCAGGCCACCAATCTCAATTGAAAACGATTCACTTTTTCCTCTGGCGGGGAGAATCACCTTGTAGGATTCGAACGGCTTCCAGGGCGTGATAGGAGATTATCAGATCCGCGCCCGCTCTCTTGATAGCGGTAAGGGCCTCCATCATGCAGCGATCCCCGTCGATCCAGCCCTTTTCCGCGGCGGCTTTGATCATTGCGAACTCACCGCTGACATTGTACGCAACCAGCGGGAGATCAAACGTGTTTCGCACCCTCCAGATCACATCCAGATACGGCAGAGCGGGCTTGACCATCAAGAGATCCGCGCCTTCGTTGACGTCCAGGGCCGCTTCACGAATACCCTCGTCCGAATTCGCGGGATCCATTTGATAAGACCTACGATCTCCGAACCGGGGCGAAGACTCGGCCGCGTCCCTGAAAGGCCCATAGAAGGCCGACGCGTACTTGGCCGCGTAGGACAGAATGGGCAGCCACTCATAGGCGGCTTCGTCCAGGGCCTCTCGTATGGCCGCCACTCTCCCGTCCATCATGTCGCTGGGCGCCACAATGTCAGCGCCTGCCCGAGCATGGGAGACGGCCATCCTGGCAAGAAGTTCAATGGTCTGGTCATTGTCCACATCGTTGTCTCGGATAATTCCGCAATGTCCATGATCCGTGTAATCACACAGGCAAACATCGGTTATCACCACCAGGTCAGGGTATGTGTCTTTGACTCTACGAACCGCCTGCTGGATGATGCCCGACTTTGAATAGCCTTCGGATCCCACCGGGTCCTTCTTCTCGGGTATCCCGAAAAGGATGATCGCAGGCATACCCCGCTCGACCGGTTCCTCCAGATCCCGTAGAAGCTCGTCGATAGAGAGCTGGAAGACTCCCGGCATGCTTGCAATGGGGTTTCTTACATTCTTACCGTGTCGGACAAAGAAAGGGAGTATAAAATCCCGGTGATCAAGTTGAACCTCTCGAACCATGCTCCTGAGTGTTTCGGTCCGTCTGAGGCGGCGTGCCCTGTATTCCGGAAACTGCATACGATCTCCCTTGCCTTTTTCTTGTGGCGCATTGTCGTTGTTTTTCTTATAATCTCACCAGGAGGCTGTGTCAACGTTATGGACGGGAATCACTGTAATCGATGCGGACGTTCCATTCCGGAGGGATCCCTCAAATACCACGTTGCGGTGCGGGTGCGTTCCATGTTTGACGGAGTGATCCCCCACGCAGATGAAGATGATCCGGGAGAAGAACTCTCCAACATAATGGCCGACATGTCTGCGTGCAGCGAAGAGGAACTCAATCGCCAAGTGTACGAAGACGATGCGTTCGTAATGTGTCCGCGTTGTAAGGAAGAGTTTCTGAAGGACATCTACTCCCACATCCGTCCAAAAGATTCTCCCAAGGGAGCCCGGGAACATTTGATCCACTAAGCATTCTCGATCCCATGAATACGGTATCACGTGTCTATCGCATGTCAACGCTCCTTAGGATGCGGTTCCCGGGAATGGGCGATAAAGACGGCAGTGTGTGAGGCGCATGACACAGACTGGAGTCATTTGCGGTCGAGCAGGAGAGGCGTCACCAATGAGGCAAAAAACGCAGCCATGTATTTCTGTCCGCGTCCGTCCGGACAACTACGGTAGTGTGAGCAGTGTCGCGTGTCGTATGAAGATCACGCTGAACCATGACGGGAGGCTCCGAAGAAGAGTCGAAAGGCTGGACCGGCAACTCGGAAAAGCCTAAGGTCAGAGTTGATCCCTCCCTCGACATCTTCGGCGCCATCGCGGACTTGAAAGGCACCCGACAGATCAGATTAGCCCGCGTCTCAGGAGCCATGCAACATCAAACCCTGGATTCACTGATGGAATGACGGAGACCGGAACGCACATTAAGTATGGTGTCCCCGGAATTTTGGTTTTAGGAATTCCTTACGCAGCCTGTTGCTTCTGATGCCGGCCACGTAGACGGCAACCATTGATTGTTCCTCCCTTCGATTATGGTCGATTAATCGATTCAAACCGTATTTGGCGACGAGAAAACCAAAGAGCACTGCTAAAGCCACGAGAAGACGACAGCAGTTTGGTGACCCAAGGTGGTCCAGGCGAGAAACCAATCCCGAAACAAGCCCCAATCCGAGCCCGAGGTGCATAGCCGTTTTCCAGTTCTCGCCCACATACATGTAACGCCTCCGAGTTCGGCCCCATTCACGGAGAGCTTCCTGCGGATCGGAGTATTGGGCCCATACGAAGAGCGCATCATCGCTGGCATTGGTTATGCCACTTTTGATCGGGCAATCGATGGCCGAACACCACTTCACCTCATCCTTGATGGCCGCGGCAAATGCCTTACGATACGGGTCCTTTCCATGCTTCTCCTGATAGAGAACAATTGAAGCTACTCGCACGATCAAACCGAGGGAACTCAGAGCCACCCCTAGCACGACAAGCCGGGCAATAACCTCTGAAACGCCAGTTTCCTTGGTTGAATTCGGGACAACCAGCAGCCTCATAGCCTGCATCGCTTCAGCATCATTGATGACATAGAACACAGGCCATGTGAACGCCAAGACAATGAGGCCGACTACCGTGCTCTCAAATATTATGTGCTTATCGTCCATGATCCATTGCCTCCGTACCCACCAATCCGAGCCTCAAGTCAGATGTCCATACACGTTAGGTGGGACGCCCTGGCTCAACGCCTCTTCGGACAAATCCGCGCCTTGACGCGCATTGCTTCCCGCTTGGTCGTGAACGGCCCGTCGATTGATTTCCGTGTCCAGCCGCGGGCCTTAATGACACGACACACACCATTCTTGTCTTCAATAATGAAATAGTCCGCTGCCGGCGCCGGAATGGGGGCGCTGAAGGCAAGCAGCGCTACGAACATCCCGGCAAATAGATATTTTCTCATGAAGCCCTCCGTGATTGACTCCCACCAGAAATCTTACGTGTGAATCAAGTGGGACACCCTTAAGAAACTAAGAATCCGAATCCAAGAATGGATGTTGCCGGTCATCAGTAGAATAAACGCCCGATTCTCTACAGTACCCATCCAAAACCGGTCGTTGGCGTCCCGTGAAGGCATTCCGCAACCCGATTCAGGAACCTCCTCTGGATCCCGCTTACCCCTGAGACTTGCTCGTCGTTCCATCCCACGGGCACTGATACCGCGGAGCACACCCGGGGCGTCAATTCCGCCTCGCCTGGGCATGGATCAGATCCGCGTCTATTCCCTTCCGCTTCAACTTAGTTTCTTGTGAGCGTCCCTGTCCTGACTAGCGAGTCTCGCCCACCCCTGTCGGTAATTGGACGGTTGCTTCTATTCAACCGTCGAGAAATTGAGTCATGACTTGCGACAATGGACAATTGCCAAAATGAGCAATATACGTGCCATCATTATCCATTATTCCCTGCAATAAGACTAAATGCCCGGAATTCCGTCAACATCATGCCGCATCCGCTGGATCACTCCAACGAGCCCCCTGCGTGAGCGGCAACGCATGGAAAAAGAGGATAAGAGTTCGGCGTGAACCGTACAAGCTCCCGGAATAACGTATGGGGGAGGTTTGGAGTCGGTTGTTGTGGGCGCTTCGAGAAAGGTATTGGGTTTATGCTTCGTACGGGGAGCTACAGTTGTATTAAGTCAGCGCCTTTGGGGTAGGCAGGTTGCGCCAACAACAAGGATCTCAATCGGATGACCACAAGACATGGTATGTGGTGGAGTGATCCGGATAGCCCCAAAAAGGAAACCGCTACCTCGACAGATTAGGCCTATTCTCATAGATGGCATGTGGAAATAGGCCTACTTCCCGGCTGCACGCGGCTGGAAATCTTGAATCTTTTCCGCCGACGTCCTGTTGCGGAACTCACATGACGAGCTCATTCTTCAGCCGGCCCGAACCTTCCGCATGCCGCAGTAGGCCGGTATCGAGTAGTTCTAAGAGATTTAGCGCCGCGTAGACCTTCGATCAAACCCTTTTCCTGAAGGGACACGAGCAGGCGTCTGGCGGTCTCACGCCCAATAGTAAACAGCCTTTGCACGTCGGATGCTTTGAATGTGTCTTCGCTCCGATGAAAAAGAAATTGAGCAAGCCTACGGCGACCGGCCTCGGATTTAAGGGCCCTAAAATTGTCATCCTTGTGTATCTCCAGCAGGATGTCCATCAGTCGCCCCTCATGCTCGGGGGAGGCCCTTAGGAACCCGGGCAGATGCTCCGGACGGATCGCACCCGCGGGCCTGCGCCGCACCAGAAAATCAGTAATCGTTTGTAATTCAAGCATGTTTCCGGGCCAGCCATACTCATGGAGCAGATCCATGGCATCCGAAGTCACGCGACCGGTAGGATCTCCCCTGCCCTGCGAACCGGCAAGGAAAGCCATCAACGCGGGCAAGTCCTCCATTCGATCCCGGAGCGGCGGAATCTCCACCCTGGTTGGAGCGAGAAACGCAAATAGATCCACAAGATATCCTGGTTGCGGATCAGTGAGCGGGTTCAGGGGCTGTGACGTCACAATCAATCTAAATGCCGGAGTATGCCCTAGTTGACCAGCCAACAGGCCGTACAAGGATCTCTGGAACGACTCTGATGTCCGGTCCAAATCCGTTATAAACACAGTGGTTTCCTGGCCCGCGGCCCCATCAGTCTCGGCACCGTTCCAGGATTTGATCTTCTCAGCCGACAAAGCCTGTTCCGATCCCCACACCACAAACGTGTCTTCGGGAAGCCCTCTGAGCCTGTGGATAAGTCCGGCGGCCCACTCCAGCTCGGTCCCCTTTTCCCCCACGAGCCATACCGGAAGGTCAGTGGCGGCCAATCCTGCAAGCTTTAGGTACACCGCTTGCATTGGAATGCTCTTGGAAGAAGGGACCTCCGGGAGCAAGCGCCTACGACTCGTGGCCGACAGCTTCGCGGCGGCAGACAGCCTGAAGAGGTAGTCCAGTGCGGTAAGCAGGAGGGATTGTTCCTCCGAGGACAGGCCGGACCCCATGATCTCGTTCATTATGTTTCGCCGCGTGTCCACGAGCTTCGCGTGGGGCGCTGATTCCAGCGAGTGCCACACCAAGTCTAGCCATTTCAGGACATTGTCTATTGACACGGGACTTCTCAAGAGATCCGGAGGGTAACGGTCCTCCCCTTTGAACCTAAGCGTTCGTAAGGCCTTCCCCACTCGGGTGAGCAGAGGAAGAGACGATTCATGATCCCGACCCCGTTTGAGGAGGATGAGAGCTGGCCATAAGAGAGGCCGATCTCTTCCAAACGTTGGATCTGAAAACAAGGAGTCGGTTCTTGACATTGTGCCGTACAAATCACTGGCTCCAGGTTGCGAGAAGTGTGCCAAGAGAGGCGTTTTGCTCGATGTCGCTTGCTCGGGCCCGCGCGGATCCCAGGAACAATAGAAGCCAACCACCGGACGGACTCGCAAGTTGTCTCGCTGCCATCGCGGCCGACGGTCACGAGACTCGCGCGAAATAACAGCATAAGGCGGAGACATGACCTCAAACGACAATAGCAGCGTCGAAGGACAACCGCTAGCGGTTTCCAGGGTTCTCATAGAGTCGATAGGGATTTGCCTGGATGGGATGGAATCCAGACTCAACATTGAACTGGAAACCACAGCGGTTCTGAAATCAATGGCGAGCACGGCCCTGGACTATATCCAAGTCCGTCGGAACGGTCCTTACCAAGACCTGGAGTGACCGGACCGATCGGGGGACACTCTCAGTGTCGGTCTGTCGATGTGCGTCCTGCCGTATGACGTCGGCTGAGCGCTCAGGACAGATCACCCAACAGCGGTACGCAAGTCTACCCATTTGGCGCCCATGAGGGCAGATTGGACGAATAGGGAAATGATCAGCCAAGAAACACGAGTCCTGCTCTCTTTGTTTCTCGTCATGTCCCTTTTCGGCCTCACCGACGACTCGTGCGCCGAGCGACTCAGGATCATAGCCTGGAATGTCGAGTCCGGCGGCGCCAGTGGTCAGGCGACAGCTATGGTGATCGGCTCTACCACAGGCTGCGATATTTGGGCGCTCTCCGAAGTGAAAAGCAAGAAGTGGGCCCACCTCTTCCGGGAGGCCGCTGCTTATGCAGAAGGAGCTTCATTTGAGCAAATCCTTGGAACCACTGGAGGCGGAGACAGACTGCTCATCCTGTACAATTCCGACCGTCTTGAAAAGGAGAAGCATTTCGAACTGAAGGAGATGATGGTCGGCCAGCAGATTCGTGCCCCATTGGTGGCCCAATTTCAAGTCAAACCCAATGGTCGTCGATTCCTGTTCATGGTGAATCACCTCTGCAGTTGTCGGAAAAAGCCCAGCGTACGCCGGCAGCAGGCCCGCCTACTCAATGAATGGGCGCAGGGCCAAACTCTACCCATTATCGCGGCCGGAGACTTCAACTTCCAATGGGACCTCCAGAGGGGCCATTTCAGCCATGACACGGGATATGACAACCTGACAGCCGAAGGGGTTTTTCAGTGGATTCGACCCGAACCACTGTTGGCCACCCACTGCAATAGACAGTACAATACTGTGCTTGACTACATTTTCGTGTCCGGCCCAGCGAAAGACTGGGAAGCCGAGGCCAAGAC
>Ga0190285_1000284_pt1 | contig 11894 bp, 15 predicted proteins | sample 48691823_MG_FD_163429 | JGI IMG/M metagenome (GOLD analysis project Ga0190285, IMG submission 163429) | Hydrothermal vent microbial mat bacterial communities from Southern Trench, Guaymas Basin, Mexico - 4869-18-2-3_MG | ecosystem: Environmental > Aquatic > Marine > Hydrothermal vents >...
TTATATTTATATATTTCAACTTAGAAGTATACTATGTGATAAAAAGGTGATAAAAAATGGCGGAAGCAAAAGCTGCAATGAAAGGTGAATTAACCTTAAGCCCAGATGCTTTTAATACATTAGTCAAATTGAAGGAGGAGCTTGAAGTACTTATAGAGACGATTGAAATAATGAATGACAAGGAGTTAATGGCAGGATTGAAGAGGTCCAGGAATGATGCAGACGAGGGCAGGGTCTACGAATTGAAAAATGTTGATGACCTTGATGAAATCTGGAAATGAAAATAATCTATACAGAAGAGTTCAAAAGAGACATGAGGAAAGTGAGGGACAAGAAGATTCAAAGTAGAGTAAAGAAGATGGTCAAAAAGATAAAAGATAATGCAGAGGTTGGAAAACCATTGCGATACGAGCTTTTTGGGCTTAGAAGTATTGAAATTCCTCCTTTTCGGATACTGTATGAAATAGGTGAGGATTTGATAATTTTACATAAGTTCGAGCATAGGAAAGAAGTATATAAGTAAAAATGAACAACAAAACCGCTTGCAATACTTAGGCTACGCAGGCTTGCCGTTAGCTAAAGCTTCTATGATTAAAAACAAACCAGTAGCGATTATCTTTTTCATATGATTACACTCGTCTCTTATTATCTAAGTATGTATTGATTGTTTAAATATCACTTTGAGTATCACAATCCTAATAATGCACACAATATCATGATATTATTCAGATTTTTACTTGCTTGTGATTTATCTCTCGCAACTTCTATAATCAGCAATGTACTGTATCCCAAATCCGAAAACACGGTAAAGACCGCTGTGAAAGCAAGAGCAAATGAGTATTTACCGAAAGCGACTGCGCCCAAGTTGCGAGCGATGGAGATAGATAATACAAGCGATATTATTGCAACGACAACCTGAGCTGCGAACAATGCTGCTGTGTTCTTTGCTTCAAGATTCGTTGGACGGTTTACATTACAGCCCCACAAAATATCTTTTGGCATACATATAAATTGGTCTTCCCAACCAATCCCTCTTCTCAGCCATCTCATCGAGTTTTGTGAGCGCTTGATGCGTATCTATTCTTCCTCGTATAACCAACACTTTAAGAATAATTGGAGAGAGAACTACCTTCTCACCAATCAGTTTTTCTATCTCACCAAGAGCCCTGAAATCGTCCGTCAGTAAATAATCCTGTTCCCTGCTCTCGATAATCTCCATGCAAGATGCCTCGCCTGCATCGATTCTACTTGTCTTAAATCTTTGATAATTCAATGTCTTCTTCACCTTTATCCGATCAATATTCCTTAAAACTTCGCTCGCGGCAGTGCCATATAGGTCCGCATACGTGCTCATCTCTCTGAGTTCTCTGCAATTTTATCTGAAGATGCGATTGTGGAACTGGCGAAAGAATAGGGGGTGGAAAACAAGCGTAAGAGGAAATTAACCGTTGTTCCTTCCTTCTGGCTAATGGTACTGTCTGCGATTGAATCGGCTCCGCGGGGCTGCCTGTCAAAACTGGTTGCCTTTTTCACTGCGTCATTCTCCCTCATTTATCCCGGTGATCAAGTAACAGAGCTCAGTCGCATGGCGCTCAGCAAGAAGCTGTCGGGCACCAACTGGATGTTCTTCAGGGGCGTGTATAACCGACTGCTCACGTGCTATATCAACTCGCTCGAGCCTGATGAGCGATTCTTCTTCGCACGATTCAAAGACTGCTTCGCTGTGGATGGGAGCGTTATACGACTCAATAAGACCCTTGAAAAGGTATTTAAAAGCACGAATAAATCCCAAGCCGCTTTGAAGTTAAATGCCAAATTTTCGGTAATGTCCTAACATGTAGTTGATATACAGGTAGATTACCTACCTATATTTATGACAAATAACAAATTAGATGCAGATCCCGAGAAGGAGTTTTGCTCTAATCCAAATTGCCTGGATTACGGCAAAAGGGATGTGGGAAATATAGTGAGATATGGACACGATAAAAATGGCAGGCAGCGATTTAAATGCAAGACATACGGCAGAGTCTTTGTAGAAACCAAAAACACAGTTTTCTACAATCGCAAGTTATCAGATGATCAGATAATCCTTATTTGCAAATCGCTGGTCGCGAAAAATGGAATAAGAGCCATTGAACGCATAATGGATATCCATCGTGATACGATATCAGATGTCGTAGGAGACCTGGCAAGACACGCAAGGGAATGGCGGACTTTTTGATACGGTATGTTGGACTAACCAAACGGTGAGAAAACGAGAAAAGATACCAACAAAGGATGAGAAGGCTACTTTCGCCAGTGACGGTAACGTTCAGTACACCAGTGCTATCCTGGAGATTTTTGATGTGGAGACGATCAATTACGGATAACTCGTCAAAGAAAGGGAAGGGGGCAGAGTGGTTGGTAAGACCAGAACAATCATTTTCGGTGAGGTAGATGACGTGGACATCTACATAGAGAGACGACCTAACGTTGAGGCACGGCATTTCGAGGCTGGTCAGGAAGAGCCTATGCTTTTCTAAGCGTAAGGAGATGTTAGACAACCATCTGGACGTGTATCAGTGCTATAACAGGGGTTAATTCGGCATTGTCCTTTACACGACCTGGTTTGTGCAGAGGGTTAAACTAACTACCAATTCGTAATTGCCCTTAAAAGAAATCATCAAACGTTTTTTGCGTTTTTAGCTTTTCCTCCTCCTCTACTTCCGCAGTTTCTGATTCCTTTAGCTTTATTTGCACTACTTCAGCCTCACCCCCTCGGTTTTGGGGCGGAACAGATACCGCTTTAGGCTCCTCAGTCTTATCCGTCACTTTTTTTAGCGCGGTAATCGCAACTGCATCCTGGTATATCTGCTTCGCCTTTTTGTTCCTCTCCTTAGTATCTATCTCAGTACCGCTAATCAGGAACGCTATTTGCTGTGCCTCCAGATGCAGCACTGCCACCATATCCACCGCCTTACTCGCGTTTCTAAACGTAATTTTCAAAAGTGGTATGACAACAGCTCTGGCATATTGCAGCGGTACTTTGCAATACGTACCCACCTTCTTCGCTATCTCCTCCTTTACCGCTGCATATTTACTCTCTTCTCCGTCTTGCGGGCGGGCGCGTTGCCAGGGCGATTTATAGCGGTCGTAACGCCGTCGTGACTCCGTCCTTGTAGAGCACACGGCACAAGCCATCAAACTGGAAGCATAACGCCAGAACTTGTAATTATCACGACTGCGTGTTCGCCCTAAAAACACATCCGCCCTGTTCAGATAATGCAAAGCGCGTAGAAAGTCCCTCTCTTCTCCTTCTCCATAAGCATTCGGTAAATTTACATATATCCAGCTTATGGTCTCTTCAGGCGTCTTGTCAAGATTGTAAAGCGAAAAAAGAATCTCTTGCAGCTCCTGTTCCGAGTCACCAAGGATCTTCTTCAACACCTCAAATATAGACACTTCCACGTCTCTTTTACCAGTCGCTATATCGGCTTTTACTATCCCCTGTCCCCTATCAGAAATAGAACTTGCCTGCAAGTCATTTATTGCCGACCTTAAATCGCCATTGGCGTTCTCCGCCAGAGCGTATACCGCTCCCTCTTCTACCTCTATCCCTTCCAGAACACTCAATCTTTTAAGCACACGAGCAATCGTCGGGGTTCTTATCCTTTGAAACCGAATTACCATACAATTACGCTGCAATGCCTTACCCATCTTGTATAAATCATTTGCAATAAGGATGATGGGCTGTGTGCTGCTTTTTACTATCTCTGTTATCGCTCTGGTACCGCCCCGGTCTTCATTGCCATGCAGGTTGTCCGCTTCATCCAGAATGATTAACCTCGTTGTCCTGCTGAAGGTATTGCATGCAGAAGCAGGACCCACGATGCTCTTTATCACCCCTTCGCTCCTCTGATCTGAGGCGTTTAGCTCTATTACCTCCCAGCCTTTCTCAGAAGCGAGCGCGTAAGCTGCCGATGTCTTTCCACAGCCTGGCGGTCCGTGTAGAATAGCAGCTTTCTTCGCTTTTCGCTTATGGATACTCTCACCCCACTCTTTCAGCTCTTCTACCGCTTTTACATTACCCACAACCTCTATTAACTTCTTTGGCCTGTATCTCTCGGTCCATTCCTCGCTGCTTCTTTGCATTAGTAATATATGAAAGACATGAGTCTAATATAACAATTTTGAAAAACAGAAAAGTTCTTAAGTAAGACGCAAAAAACATCATAACGATGATAGGGAATGAAGCGGGAAAGGAGAGAGCAGCGGAATCAGTATCTTCATTGATAAAGGATGGTATGGTAGTGGGATTAGGCACGGGATCAACGACAGAACTGGCGATAATAAAGATAGGCGAGCAGATAAGAGAGGAAAGCCTCGATATTCTTGCCATTCCTACTTCACTAAAAACCGAGATGCTCGCGGTAGAATGCGGCATTCGCGTTACTACACTTACTGAGTTTTCTTCTCTGGACCTCTGTATAGATGGCGCGGACCAGGTTGATTCTCAACTGAATCTGGTCAAAGGTGGTTGGGGCTCGCATACAAGGGAGAAGATAGTATCATACGCAGCGAAGAGGCTTGTTATCTGTGTTGATGATACTAAAGTAGTGGAGCAGCTAAATAAACCCGTTCCCTTAGCAGTTTTACCTTATGCTGTGAAGGTGGTGGAGCAGCAGGTAAAAGAGCTTGGTGGTATCCCTGTTTTAAGGCAAGAGGGAAATAGAGGCGGCTATTTTATAGCGGAGGGCGGTAATCTGGTAGTAGATGCGGACTTTGGCGTTATAACTAATCCCGAGAAGTTGGGGGTGGCTCTTTCTTCTGTTGTCGGCTCGGTCGAGCACGGTATATTCACAAATGCTACTGAGGTGCACATAGGGGATGATACCGGAGTGGAAATATTAAAGAGATAAAAGAAAGATATGCTTTTATATGTTCGTAATATAAAGCATCATAACATGTTGCATGCTCAGACCAGAAGAGCACTCGGGCATGAATATTAGGGGATAAAGTAATATGAAAGTGTTGGTAAGCCCAAAGGATGTGGAAGAAGCGAAGGCAGTGATCAGTGGCAATGCGGACATTGTAGATGTAAAGAATCCGAAAGAGGGTTCTTTAGGTGCTAATTTCCCGTGGGTAATAAGGTCAATAAAGAAACTGGTGGACGAGAAAGGAAATGGAATGGAAATGAGCGCAGCAATAGGCGATTTCGATTATAAGCCGGGAACTGCATCTTTAGCTGCGTTAGGCGCAGCGGCTTCTGGTGCCGAATACATAAAAATCGGGCTGCACAAGATAAAGACGAAAGAGGAGGCGATAGATTTGCTTACCGGTGCGGTAAAAGCGGTGAAGGGTTTTGATCCAGCGAAGAAGCTCGTTTCTGCTTTCTATGCCGACTACAAGCGGATAAATTCGATTTCACCTTTCGAAATAGCAGAAATAGGAAAAGAAGTGGATATAGATGTGGCAATGATAGACACGGGGATAAAGGATGGGCGGTCAACACTGGAATTTCTAAGCGAAGACGAACTTAAGTCATTTGTTGCAGACTCGAAATCGCTTGGGCTGGTGACTGCACTTGCGGGCGCACTAAAATTTGAGGATATTCCTGTAATAAAGGCAATAAAACCAGATATACTGGGTGTTAGAGGTATGGTCTGTGGTGGTAATAGGGAAGATAGAGTAAAAGCGGAGTTGGTGACGGATTTGAAGCGAGCCGTTGCGGTGTGAGTCAGATCAATCAGGGTTCACATGTCCTCCTTTAATTAGGATCCGTACTCCTCTGTCAGACTGTTAGCCCGGCTCTCGAAAATTCATTACCCTGTATTCTGTCTTGTAAGGTTCACAAATAGTATTATTCTTATGATCCACCGACAGATGTAGTGCCCAATAGCCATAACGCCCTTCATCCAGTAATATCTCTATAGAATCAGTATCATGGAATTTCGCGGAGTTTGAGACATTCTCAAAGGCATAGAATTTCCAGTAGGGGTCTACTATAAGCCAGTTAGATATATCGCGCCACTTGCCACCGGTATATATCATCCCATAGGTATGAACGCCAGAAGAGCCCCATGCTACCGTCTTCGGTCCTAAAGTTTTATACGCCAATCGGCAGAGGTCACGAGCGTAATGAACACATACTGCCGAGTCGTTCTTAGGCGGTTCAAGACTCGTGTACTGCTTTATCCATGTAATTACACGCTCTGGATTTTGTGGATAAACTACCTCATCAAGAATAACGGCAGGCATTTTTCGCCGCTCGATTGTATAATTCGATAGGTTCCAAACCGCTGTATTTGCCTCTACCTGGTAGCGATAATTCAGCGGCACATGGTCTGCGAAATAATAAAAATCCCTGTGGTCGCACCTGAAATCAGCATTCAAATCCCACGCTACGTACCTGCTATATCTTTCGTTAAAGTGCGACTTCAATATATCAAGGTCTAACTGATTGATATATCCATCGTCATTAAAATCAAGGTCAGTCAAGCATTTAACGGGCTCTTTACCATCATCCATTTCTGCATGTACTACCGAAGACAAGACCAAAAGTAGCACTATACCAGTGCACAAGAAGCCAAATATCTTTTCCATTTCCTGTCTGTTTACACCTGAACGCTCACAAAATCCATCACTTTTCGCTCAATCTCGTCAGCACGCATAACGGAAGTGCCGGCAAGCAAAGCGTCCGCACCAGCATCAAACATCCGTCTTGCTTCTTCTTTACTCGTTATTCCACTCATTGCTACTAAAGGCACATTGGCAGGTATCTTCAACTTTATCTCCGGTGCAATCTGCACAAAAGTCGCCACGTCTACCTCAAGCGTGTCCAGATCGCGATTGTTTATGCCTATTAGTGTCGTAGATGCGGTCGTAAAGTCCATATCGAGAATCATATCCTTTGATACTCGGTCTATCTCGACGAGCGCTTCCATGTCAAGCGATGCAGCTTTCCGTATCAGTTCGTTTAACTTACTTGCACTTATAAATCGTGCTATCAGTAGTATGGCATTCGCGCCGTGCACGTATGACTCCAGTACCTGGAACTCATCGAATATGAAATCCTTTCGCAGGACAGGCAGTGCAACAGAAAGCTTAACATCCCGTAAATCACGTAAACTACCAGAAAAAGCCGCTTCTGTTAGTACTGATATAGCACATGCACCGCCGGCTGCCATTTGCTTCGCAGTTGCTACCGGGTCTACGTTTAGTGCTTGTTCGCCTTCTTTCAAGCCTTTTCGCTTTACTTCAGTGATTACAGGGTTCTTTCCTGCTGCTCGGGCTTCTGAAATCGCCTGCTTTATGCTCCTTCGCTCCTTTAACCGCTCGATAATCTCACGTTTCCGTCTTAAAATTTCCGCCACCATCTTTTCCACTCCAAAACTGTGTATATGATTTTAGATATACAAATACTTAATTTTTAGATGGAAAATATTCAGAATACCACCCGTTTTTGAAGCCTTGTATAACAAATTCCTTTTCACTCAATGGCAGGCAGCATTCGTTGATAATATTTGGAACTGGGCGCTTTCTAATGCTTTGTCTTAGTTAACGCTACCGCTATGCATGCGTATCAGGCTCGATATAATCACCTTGTTCTTCTCTTGCCTTGATTAGCCTTTGCCTTTGCTCTTCGAAGACAGTAAAGACGATTGCCGGCGTATCAGGCACTTTTGTCCGGTAGAACTGCTCCACACGCTCGAGCTTAGCTAAATTCTCCGCAACCCTAACTGTAAACTGCTTTATATACTCTTCACGGGTATAGTCTTTGTTAAGCACCTCTCTGAACAGTCGCTTAAGGTCATCGTATTTTGGTATTAGCCCCGTAGGCGTTTCTATTGCTTCTACTTCCTGGTGCGTACGCAGTTCCATCCATTTAAGCCACGCAGCCTTATCTATCTTAGCATTCGTGAAATTACCCGCCGTGTCTCTCAAGAAGTAATTCACAGAGAATATACAGGGAGGATTCGTAATGTGACCAAAAGCCAGATGATTCTCTATATATTTAGCGATGGGAATAGAGAGGAAATCAAGGTTAGACATGGGATTGAGCTTCCGTTCACCCTCTTTGCCCAGCGTTGCTGCTGTCGTTTCCGATTCCAGCGCGGCACCCATAGTAATAACGCCATGCACCCAATTGAAGGATTGCTCAACCGGCACTTTCGTATCTGAATCCCGACCACCATAGATTATTCCATCTATTACCACACCATCGGGATTGTCGATATTTGGGTCTAGATTATTCAATAAGTGCATATCAAGCGTGAACCTGGCATTAGGATGTGAAGGTGTTATGTCGTTACCATCGGCATCTTTCTTCCCGTGCTGCCACTCGCCAGAATGATTAATGCCCTTTTGTGGCGGGTCTTCGTTACTGCCAAGCCAGTAGGGCGTTTCTTCTGCCGTAACCAGAACATTGGAGAATATGATTTCACCTGGTGAGTGTAATATAGCCCATATAGATGGGTCGTCTATGGAGTTTACGCCCCGTATTATACCAAATATGCCTCTCTCTGGATTGACTGCACGTATTCTTCCATTCTTTTGTCTTAAGTACGCTATATCATCGCCGACTATTGTTTCCCCAGGCAGCATAGAGGTTGAAGTCTTGCCGCAGAGCGAGGGGAAGGCACCTGTAAAGTAAGTCACCCTATTTGAGGGCCCATGCACACCCATAATAAACATGTGTTCATTCAGCCAGCCTTCTCTTGATGCACGATTTATTGCAGTACGCATTGCTAATTTCTTCAGGCCAATTGTGTTACCGCCATATTGCGTATTCGCACTATACACCGTTTCCGATTCGAGATCAATATAAATTCTGCGCTTATCTATGTTCATCGAGGTCTTCCTATCGTCCAATTCACCCGCGGAATGCACAAACTTGAAGTAGCGTGCAGATTGCCCTAATCTTACAAACTCTTCATAACCCTGCCTGTACAGCAAGTCCTCAGAATGAGCTACGTAGCCAGAATCTGTGAGCTGAACCGCGGTTATTGAGAATTCGGATTTGAGAGGTCCCAAACAGAAGAACCGCACGTACAACTGGTGCCCGCGCATGATGTCGCGCATAATATCATGAATCTCTTTGAGACCCTCTTCTCTATCCATTGCATTCATACCCGTGCCTAAATCAACACCCTGCGGCAGAAGGAACTTAGTATTGCTCTTATCCCTCGCCTGATCGTAATAGCCGTCAAAATGAACCGTATGACCCGCTACGGCAAGTTCATGCTCCTCTGCCGCTCTTATCGCCTCTGTCCGAATGTATTGTATATCCTGCGGTGAATCGGTGCTGACAAAAACCATATCAGGATTACAAAGTTCAACATACTTAGCAATGAAGTGGTGAAGCTCCGGGTTATCAATCCTGATAAGCTTCTTGTAGCTTTCCGCACCCAGGCGTGATTTTAGCCGTTCCATCTCTCTTTTGTCTTCCATCATTCCTTCGCTCCTCTATATTTTATATCCTTTCTATCTTTCTTTCCATAGACCAGAAAATATAATCAATTTATAAAGTTTTCGCAATTTGGTTTTGACAAATGGCAAGAATAGTAAAGAGTAATGTGGACAAAAGCATATTGAGCGGGGCACTCTCGAATTTTACAGTGAAATCACTATTTACTAATATAAACAGATATAAATCAGAGACAGAGAAGAGCGTAAAATGCGAATAGCGATATTGAAGCGGGATAAGTGTCAACCGCGGAAATGCGAGTATGAATGCTTGAAATACTGCCCGCTAGTGCGAACAGGATCAGAGGCGATAGTAGTGGGTAAAGATAGTAAGCCGGTAATATCCGAGGATTTATGTGAGGGTTGCGGAATATGCGTAAAGAAATGCCCTTTCGGTGCTATTTCTATCATAGGCTTACCCGAGGAGCTAAGAGGCGAGGAGACGCACAGATATGGTGAAAATGGGTTCGTGCTTTATGGCATCCCGATACCAAAAGCAGGTAAAGTAACAGGACTGTTAGGAGCGAACGGCACGGGTAAGAGCACGGCAGTAAAGATATTATCCGGGCTGCAAGTTCCGAACCTTGGCAATTTAGCGGTGGAAACAAGTTGGGATGGCATAATAAGGAACTATGCCGGCTCGGAATTGCAGAGTTACTTTGATAAACTGGCGAAAAGGGAGTTAAAAGTATCATATAAGCCTCAATACGTAGATGCAATCCCACAGTTCTTCGAGGGCACTGTTCAGGAATTGCTGGAAAGGACAGATGAGACAGGAGTATCAAAGCAGCTCGTGCATGCTTTTGAGCTCGAAGAGGCACTGGATAAGGATATAAAGGGGCTAAGTGGCGGCGAACTGCAAAGGGTTGCGGTAATCGGTTGTATGATACGAGCTGCGGATTTCTTCTTCTTTGATGAAATAACACCATATCTGGATATTTATCAACGTGTAAAGGTGGCAAAAGGCATAAAGGCGGTATTGAAAGATAAACCAGTGGTTGTTGTGGAACATGACCTCGCTATCCTTGATATGCTCGCGGATTATGTCCAGCTCATATACGGTAACCCCGGGGAATATGGCGTAGTGACGATGCCAAAGGGCACGAATAGGGGCATAAAGGAGTATTTGAGTGGATTCCTGCAGGCAGAGAACGTGCGGATTAGAGACAAGCCGATAGAATTCATTGCACATCCGCCGAGGGAGAAGCGGCAAGAGCAGAATGTGTTCATCGCCTATGAAGAATTTGAAAAGAGTTATGGTACTTTTGCATTGAATGTGAAAAGGGGCAATATCGAGACCGGAGAAGTATTTGGAATAGTAGGTAGAAATGCCATAGGTAAAAGTACGTTTATGAAAGTATTAGCAGGCGAGACTGAGCCGACAGTGGGGGAAATATCGTTTGATATTACGGTTTCTTACAAGCCACAGTACATAAAGGGAGAGCAGGACATCACGGTAAAGGATTTTATTTATTCGCTAAAGCTAAGCGAAGCGGACATTATTGATGTGCTGCATCCATTAAGAATACAGGAGATAGAGGAGAAGAAGATAAACGAGCTCAGTGGTGGCGAATTACAAAGCGTTGCGATTGCTGCATGTCTGTGTCATGATGCGTCTTTGTATATGCTGGATGAGCCATCGGCGCATCTGGATGTGGAGCAGAAGGTGCGGCTGATAAAAGCGATACGGAGATATGCAGAGCGAAGGGACGTATCCATGTTGATTGTTGACCATGATATATATTTGATAGACCTGTTAAGTGACCGTTTGATGGTTTTTGTGGGTGAACCCGGCGTTCGAGGCGAGATAAAAGGGTGCTTTGAGATGCGAGAGGGTATGAACAAATTCTTAAAAGATTTAGGTGTGACATTCAGACGAGATGAAAGCACACTTCGTCCACGGATAAATAAGCTGGGATCGTTAAAAGACAGGGAGCAGAAGGAAAAGGGGCAGTATTATTATTTGTGATTATACCTGCAACTTCTGCTTTATTGCCCCCAATTCGCTATCCTTCAGGTTCAACATATCCGCTATCTGGGATTCTGGATAATCTTCTATATACATCCAGATAAACTCCTGCTCCACATGCGACAATTTCTCCTCTTTCACTAGCTCGCTAATATTCGCCACCTTCCGCTTCACGTCCTTCAGGAACACGCCTATGCGAGCTGCCGGTTTCGCTTCTGCTGGCTGCTTATCTTTCCTCGTACCCGCTTTTGGGTATCCAAAGGTATTTAACGTACGACCTATGGAGTTAAATTTCAACAGTGGAATACCCTCACGGGCTCGTCGTGCGTTCTCTTCTTCGTATATCTCCTCAGCGGATAGCCCTTCTTTACTCGCCACCCGCTTTAAGTAAGCTCTCATCCAATGGTCTTTACTAACCCCTTTAATTTCGCTCATCGCCACCACATTCCTATTTCTTTCTCTCCTATCTATATATTACAAG
>Ga0190285_1000291_pt1 | contig 11816 bp, 13 predicted proteins | sample 48691823_MG_FD_163429 | JGI IMG/M metagenome (GOLD analysis project Ga0190285, IMG submission 163429) | Hydrothermal vent microbial mat bacterial communities from Southern Trench, Guaymas Basin, Mexico - 4869-18-2-3_MG | ecosystem: Environmental > Aquatic > Marine > Hydrothermal vents >...
GCGCCCTTCCCAGCATGTTTTCCGCCGCCGATGACGTTTCCAAGCGGATATGGTAGCCTGAATTCATCAACGATCCTAAGATGTTCGAATAGGGGTTTTCCCAAAGTCTTGGCCGCGGCTAGGGCTGTTGCGAGTGAGGTGGCGAAGGCTGCGTTTCCGCCGAGCTTCCTAAAGTCCTCGGTTCCATCAAATTCTCTCAGCAGATCGTCGACGGCCTCTTGATCCGATGCATCGAGTCCGATGAGCTTCTTAGCTAGCTCATTATTTATCAGCCTGATAGATTCATCCACCCCTCCAGCTGGATAGTATGCGACCTCCTTCCCTCCCTTGCTCTTCCCAGCTGGGGCTGCGGCTCTCCCATATCCTTCTCCAGCCCATACCTCTACCTCGACCGTCTCCTCCCCCCTGCTATTGTAGACCTTACGCGCCTTAACCCTCTTGATCTCGACGGCCATCACTCACTCACCTCCCAAGATACTTCTTATGCTGGCTGAATAGGGTGTGGAGCCTGATCACCTCGTCAAAGTACTCATAGTGGCTTAAGAACATCCTTCTACAACAGTATCTCTTTATCCCTAGGTCGTCTAAGACCTTTCCGGGATCTTCTCCGGCCTCAACCCTCCGTTCATACTCCTCCCACTTATCCGCTATCAAGGCTCCGCATGTAAAGCATCTGATCGGGAACATCATGTCCGTTTCCAAGCCAAAGACGGGAGATGACTATATTTTAAGGTATTCCCATCGCGCTAAGGCCGTTAAAGGTCGAAGTGGATGACTTAGATTTATAGGGTCAACGAGATCGCGGAGTCTTTCAGCGGAGGCATTCTATCTAATTATCTCCCATCTAGGCTGATACTTCTCAAGCTGCTTCCTGGTGTATTCGTCCATTGGATGCTCTCGCTCAGGTATCCTAAGCTCCTTCTTAACTCCGAAGACGGCGGTCGAGAAGTATCTATATCCATTGTCGTTTATCATCGTAACTATGTTCTTTAGCTCTGGATGCTTTTTAGCGAGCTTTATCGCCATGACGACGTTTGCCCCAGATGAGATTCCGCAGAAGATCCCCTCCTCCCTGATCAACCTCTTCGTCATCTCTATCGCCTCCTCGGATGAGACTAGGATCACGCCGTCTAGGACGCTTAGATCTAGATTTCTTGGGACGAATCCATCGCCTATGCCCTCGATCCTATGAGATCCCCACCTACCCTCGGCCAGTAGGGGTGCTTCGGTCGGCTCACCCGCATAGATCTTGATCCTCTTTCTCTTCTTCTTCAGGTATCTCCCAACCCCGCTCACGGTTCCACCCGTCCCCTGAGTCGCCACGAAGGCATCTATCCTCCCCTTCGTCTGCTTCCAGATCTCAGGCGCGGTCGTCTTGTAGTGGGCTGCGATGTTGTCTGGATTCTCGTATTGATTTGGGAACCAATATTTTCCAGGATTCTCCCTTATTATCTCCTTGGCCTTCTCCATGCTTAGATCGACATCACTCTCCCCTCCGGGGGTGAAGATTATGTTTCCTCCAAGCGCTCTAATGAGCTTCTTCCGCTCCTCGCTCATTCCATCGGGCATGACTATCGTGACCCTATAGCCTAGGAGGGTTCCTATGAAGGTGCATGAGATCCCAGCGTTCCCGGTTGAGACCTCTATTATCTCCATCCCAGGCTTTAGGTCTCCTCGCTTGATGGCGTTTAGGATCATCTCACGATAGGTCCTATCCTTTAGGCTTCCGGTTGGGTTATAGAACTCGAGCTTTCCCCAGATATTCGCCTTCACTCCCTCCTCCTTAGGGATCTCGTTGAGCTTCACCATGGGCGTGTTCCCGATCGTGTCTAGGATTGATTTGACCGCTGGAGGCACGGATATTCTCGCCAACCTCTCACCCTCTAACCCAAGACCGTGATCTCCATCCAGCAAATAAGCCTTATCCAGATTTCACCTATATGACTTCTGTTTAAATCTTCGAGCAGAATATCGATTGGGCTTCTTAGGCTCGGCCTGTCTCGGATCTCCGGCCAACAACACCCTATTATACTCTTTTATCCGCTGCTTCACCGCTTCACTCTTAGAGGCCAAGGCTCTCGCTATAGCGAATGAGACCGCGTCGGCGATAGCTACGATCCCGCCTCCCTTGACCTTTACGTCGAAGTCGTGGCTCTTCCAGAACTTCTCGTTGAAGTAGAGTGGGGTTAGGATCTTCGCCCTAACAAGCTCGTTTCCAAAGTATTCGAGGGGCTGATTATTGATGAATATCCTTCCAGTCCCAGGCCTAATCACGAGCCTAGCCACGGCGGTCTTCCTCTTCCCAACGAATGGGCCTAAGACCTTCGTCAACTCAGCCACCTACTCCGATCAATTCACAACCTAGCCATATTTTATACCTTCAAGATTCTTAAGAGATTGCTTCCTTAAGTAAGGTCTTCAGCTCTTAGCTCCATATCTTCCGCCTGAGATGAGGTTGCTGAGCTCGGCTATCGTCATATACCTTATGAGCTTTCCAGACCTGCTCCTCGCCTCCGTTAACGCCGCCTCGGGGAAGCTTAGCTTCTCGACATTCTCATACTCCTTTGGAACTCCAGCGTAGACCTTGAGCCTCCTTAGAGCCTCCCTACCCTTAGGCTTCTTCCTAGGAAGCATCCTCGCGATCGTGTACCAGACTAGTCTATCGGGTTTTCTCGGATACCAGACATTTATCTTCTTATGGGATGAGAACTGCCTCCTCGCCAAAAGCCTCTGATACCTTTCTAGGATCGCCTTCTTCTTCCCAGTTATTATCGCCTTCTCGGCGTTCACCACGATCACATTCATCCCCAGGAGGAGCATCTTAGCTATCCTAGACGCCATCCTCCCAAGCCTCTGATTAGATGCATCCACGACGACCGTTCTCTTCGTCTCCACTACGCTCATCTCTAGAACCTCCGCATGGCCTGACTATATAAGCCTAGCTCCAAATATCTCAACGATTATACTCAACAACAATTCTCTTACAGCTCTGAGACTATTCCCGGGATCCTTGGGAATGGTTGGACTTCGGCCACATGCCTCACCCCGCAGACATATGCTATGAATCTCTCGACCCCGAGCCCTGCTCCGGCTGAGGGCTTGAGTAATCCGCGTTTAGCGAGGTTTAGGATGAACTCATAGTTCTCTCTCCTCAATCCATCTCTCTCGATCTTTCTAAGCATCTTCTCATACTCGTATTCCCTCTCTCCTCCCGAGATCACCTCGCCATAGCCCTCAGGTAGGATTAGGTCGAAGTTCCTCCACTCCCCAGCCTCCTCATCCTCATAGTCATAGAATTCTCTCGGGATATCCGTGACCCATGCCGGATTCCTTAGATCTCTTGAAAGCTTTAGCTCCCAGTCAGCACCATATCTTTCCTCAACTTCCCTCCTCTTAAAGACCTTGAAGGGAGTCTCTGGGACCTCGATCCCATCTCTTCCGAGGAGTTTAAGCTCGTCTCTAAGCCTCTCCTTAACAGCCCTAATCGACTTTGCTATGAGATCTTCATAGATCTTGAATATGTCCTCCATCCTCGCATAGGCGACCTCGACCTCAAGCTGGGTGAACTCGTAGAGGTGTCTTCCGGTTAGGGCCCTATCCCTACGTTCGATCCTTATGTTAGGCGAGTAGATAAAGAATCTCTCAGGCCCTAGGGAGACTAAGACCCTCTTATGGAGGATCATGCTCTGCATCGCCTTCACCCTAACCCCATAGACCTCGAGCTCAAGCCTCTTCTCTATGCTCGCACCTGGATCGGGCCAGAGCGGGTCGGTGGCCCTCGAAAGCATCACGGGTAGGATCCAGTAGAATCCCTTTTCAAGTAGATCGCTTGTCATCGTCTTTAGGATCTCGGTCTTAACCCTGAAAATCGCGCATTTCCTCTCATCTCTAAGCCCCTCGATGGAAGCGATCCTCTCAAGCTCCATGAAGCCCGTAAGCCTCGCCCTCATCAGCCTCTAGGATCTCCATGTAAGGCATGTATTTGTCTTTTTTATCAGATTTTGAGCATATTGACGGTAAAATCGCGATACTCGTATCGCTTTTTCGTCAAATTGACGACTTCAGCGACGATAATCTCGCTCCAATCTTTCTGAGGCACATTTTATTAACGACGGATTTATCTGAATACCTATGTCTGGAAGGAGTGAATGGGCTTCTCCAGGAGCTCTGGGGCTCGCTGGATTCGGGTTGACGACCGTTCTCCTAAACCTCCATAATGCTGGGCTGGTCAAGGTGCCTTTGATCACCTTTTGCTATGGATTCTTCTATGGTGGATTGGCTCAAGTGATCGCTGGGATAATCGATGGGAGGCGTGGAGACATCTTCGGCTTAACCGCCTTCACCTCCTATGGCCTCTTCTGGATAGGCTTGTCGCTGGCGACCCTCCTAGACTGGCTCAAGATTGTGACCCTAACCCCGGTGGAGGCCGGATATGCGATGTTGATGTGGGGGATCTTCACCGCCTACCTGACACCCGGATCCTTTAAGATAACTAGATTCGCCCTGCCGACGGTCTTCATCTCATTAACGATCCTATTCTTCCTCCTCTCAGCGGCCTTCTTCACGATCGCTGCAGGCGGATCGATTCTACTACTCAGGATCGCTGGAGTTGAGGGGATATTCTGTGGGCTGAGCGCGATGTATACGTCGGCTGGGATAGTCTTGAATACTCATCTCGGCAGAGAGGTTCTCCCACTCTAGCCTATCAGCTTGACGCCGCTACCGTTTGGATACCTCTCGGCGAACTCCTCGGTCGTTAGGATGGTTCCACCCGCCTTCAAAATTTTTTCATAGGCTTTCTTCGAGAAGCCGAAGGCTCCTATGGTTATCGGGTGATCTAGCTCTCCTGAGCCCAAGACCTTTCCGACGACATAGACCACGTCTCCGCTTTTCGTGAGCCTATTGAGCTTGTAGAGGTTTACGACCCTCCTGCTCCTCCTAGATCTCTTGGCCTCCTCGATTATCCTCTTCCAGAATCTGGTCTTCGCCGCCGGCCTCGGGATCGCCTTGAGTATGCTTAGCTTGAGCCCCGGCCTAACCGTCTTCCTCCTACTCACCATCTCGATTCTCCTATGGTTTTGCTTGGGTTAATCATAAAGATTAATCCGCCTTCAACTCTCCTAGGAGCTTGCTAAACTTCTCCTCGAACTCTGAGGTCTTCTTCTCCAAGGCTTTCGCGGCCTCGATTAGGATGCGCTTCGGCGGCAGAAACCCTATAGACTCGACATATAGTATCCTCTTATTCGGGTCTCCATCCTTCGACTCATAGAGAGATGAGATCGCAGCCTGCCACTTCGCATTCTTCCTCCCCCTCCCAACCCTGACATATAGCTCCATCTCTATCCGCTGGCCTGGCGCTAGCTTCACTATCGGGATCTTAGGGCTCACGGGCTTCACGGTGGTGGTTGGATCTTCTGGGATCATGTCCCCGGAGTAGACGGTTATAGGCTCATCCTTCGCCTCAGCCCTCAAGATATATCTCACAGCGCACTTATCGCATCCAAGCTTACTCCCGCAATCGCATTCCTCGGGTGGAACATATCTATCTATGTCGGACTTGAATGGTATTAGGGAGATTCTATGGGCTAGGACGTCGTTCGGCATGGCCGAGGTATTCTCTATCAATAGGATCTCCTCGACCGCCATAGTTGGAACCTCGTTTATCGTGAACCTCCTTATCGCGTTCGCTATCGAGAGTGGGACTCCCTCAAGCTCAACCCTAACGCTCTTCTCATCTGCTTCGAGAAGCTTAACCGAGATCATTCAGCCGAGACTTAACGCTTGAAGCCATCTTAAAAGGATTTACGACTTCGAGAACGAGCCCCTGAAGTTAAATCCTTATCAGCCGGATCGATTCTACATGGTCTTGATGATGTTGAGGGTTGGTAGATCGATGATTGAGCTCGTGAAGGGAGATATAACGGAGCTCGAGGTGGACGCCATAGTCAACGCCGCGAACTCTAGGCTTAAGATGGGTGGAGGAGTTGCTGGAGCCATTCTGAGGAAGGGCGGCTGGAGCATCCAAGAAGAATGTGATAAGATTGGATATTGTCCGGTTGGTGGGGCTGTGATAACCGGTGCGGGGAAATTGAAGGCTAGATATGTTATCCACGCAGTCGGCCCTAGGATGGGCGAGGGAGATGAGGATAGGAAGCTTAGAGACGCGACCCTAAACTCCCTCAAGCTCGCGGAGAAGCATGGGGTCAAGAGCATAGCGTTCCCAGCCATCTCCACAGGCATCTTCGGATTCCCAAAGGATAGGTGTGCGAAGATAATGTTGAGAACCACAGTCGATTACTTGAAGGCTGGGAGCAATATCGAGAGGGTGATCTTCTGCCTATACGACGATAAAACATATCAAATATTCGCTGAAGAGCTTAACAGGATCAAAGATGAGGTTTAGGCGATGTATGGGGGTGCTCCGAGCTCTTCATCATATCTCCTCTCAAGCTCTCTAACGAGTCTCTGAAGCTCTAGGTTCTTCTCAACCGCCTCATCAACCTCTCGCTCAAACTCCATCGCCCTCCTCTCAAGATCCCCTAGATCTAGCTTTATGTCGAGCATCGTCGATAGCTTCCTCAAGACGTGGAGGGCTGTCTTAGGATTCGGGATCGTGACGCAGCTTGGGCTATGGCCCCAGATTCCTATCGCCTCTATCCCACGCCTCAAGGCCATGGTCATAATATGGCTGTGGATGCTCGCAGGCCCATAATACTCTATGGGCTTCAGCCCATATGCCTCCACCTCCCGCCTTAGATTCTCCATGTTCACGACAACCTTAACCCTCGGCCTCCTCGTATGCGGGATCAGGTCTAGGACTCCACCTATCAGATAGATCCTCCTTATCATGCATTCATCGCAGATGGATAAGATCTGCTCCGTGTATTCCTCCCAATTCATGTTCGGCTCAGATCCCATCAAGATTAGGAATGCCTTCTCATGGTCTCCGCTGGTCCATAGATATAGGTCGTTTGAAGGAAGTCTGAAGTCTCTTAACACCCCCTTACTAACGGCCACCAAGGGTCTGGTCGAGGTCAGGTCATAACATCCGGAGGTCTTCAGATCCCCGATCCTCTCAGCCTTCAAGGAGCTCACCAGATACTTTATCGAGAGCGATGATACTTTCCCGGCATCGGGCCAACCTGAGAACCCCATTATCATAAGCCTAGTCTTGAATCCCTTGACGCGATCCAATCTTCTCAAAAGCTCCTCATCCATGAGCCCGTCCACACGATCAAGTTCCATCAAGGTTGATATGAAGTTTTCCAGCAAGGTTTAAGCAGTGAGATCGAGATCGTTTAGATGGATGATGTGGGTGTAGTGTCTGAGCCGTGATGAGGGCTGCAGTATCTGATGAATCTTACATAATTCACCTATAGATCCTTAAGATCTCTCCATCGACCTCCACCAAGTCTCCATCTCTTATCATCGATACGTCTATCTTATCGATGGTTGGGATCTCGGCGATTATCGCCCCGACAGCAATTATCGGCTCGCATCTAAGGTTCACGATAGCTTTCGGAGCGATCCCCCTCCTCTTCAATCTTAGGATGATATATGATCCGACCGTAGATCCCTTACCATAAGGAAATACAAGTATCTTTCCAGCGATCGATCTTCCCTCAAGCTCGTGGCCCTTCTCGATTATCCTCCCGGTCTCTGGATCTACTCCGCCGTAGAAGCTTATGGGCTGATTCGATACTAATGCTTCACCCCTCGCCCACCCTCTCCATATCGCCCTACCCTTCAACGTTATCATTTCACGGCCAGCTCCACCAGACTCTCAATAGGCATGAACCTTATCTTTAAGCCGTTTAGGTTTCTTGAGAACCACGCGCCTTTAGCCGAGTTCGTGGCTATAGACCTCACCCCAAGCTCTCTTATCGGCGCGACTATCGGACACGTATCGCATACAACCTTGACCCCAAGCCTCTCCAACTTCTCGACCACTCCAAGCCTCTCCCCCAAATCCCTCGTGGCCCTTGACGTGAATATCCAAGTCTTCTTCTTAACGGCTCTATCCTCGAGCAATTCTAGAAATATTATCAGCTCTCTTATGGATGAGTGGGGGCAGCCGATGAAGATTAAATCTGGATCGACATCATGGTCGTTCAGCTCCTCATAGACTTCTTTAATCTCATCTGCTTCCACCTCATATCTCTCGGATGCCCTCATGTTCGGATTCAGCTTTGCTTCAGGAGTTATTCCCTCGATGTGGAAGAGAGGTATTCCGCCTGAGCATGCGAGGGCTGCTCCTAAAAGCCTTAATTCTTCATCTGAGATGAGTTTCACTCCCCTGAATAATGGTATCTTGTCTCCAGCCAATCTCCCGACCAAGAATCCGAGCGCCGCATACCCATAACCGCTTAAAGGTTTTGGGATCTTCACCTCGATCCCTGGAACCCTATTCTCGTCCAGGTGTAGTCCATAGAGTGGGGTTCTACCAGCTATTGCTGCGGCCAAGGCGCTCGGCCCACCCTCCCTATTCGTCCTCGCGCCGAGAACGGAGTTCGCGTAGATTATCGCGGAACTCTCACTCCAAGCTATATGATCCCCGAACCTCGGCCTATTTCCGGCTAGGTATGGCGTGCAGGTTAGAGTTTGCTTTATTCCAAGCTTTAGATATGCTTTGATCACCCTAAGCTGCTTCTCGGCGAATTCTTCAGGGAATCCTAGCTCTCTCCACCTCTCTAAGTCTATCCCACATGGGTTTAGGGTTGTTGGGACCCTGACCCTCCCATCCTCGGCAAGCTCCTCTATGAACTCTAATCCCTCCTCTCCTAAGCTCTTGTAGGATACCCCTGAGATCTGAGCGCTCTTAATCTCTACCATCCCCTCGGCTTCATAGATCTCTCCTAGAGCCACGAGGATCTCCATCGACTTCTGCACGGCATATCCATATTCTCCCTCCAGCATCCTCTCCTCTTCTCTAGTCAGATACATCTCTCCACCTCGTTACTTGATGTAGTCTTCAAGCCTAAGCTCATCCTCACCAGGTATCCTCGCCCTCATAAACTTCCCCCTATCTCTATCGAGAGGTATCGTGGCATCCACTCCAGCCTTACAAGTTCTCCTCGTAACCTGATCTGCCGATGGATCTAGCGATGAACCGAGTTCGCCGGGTTTTAGGATGAGGTCTTTGTCGAGCTGGGTTCTCGTCGCTAAAGCCCACTCAACCTCACTTGGATTCGAGATGTCTATATCCTCGTCCACGACTACCACGTGCTTTAGGCTTCTATGCGCCTTGAAGGCTGCCTCGATAGCCCTCTTCCCATCACCTTCCTCCCTCTTCCTGATCCTTATCGCGCAGTGTAGCCAATTACATCCACCATTTGTCAGCCTCACATCTAGAACGTTACAGACCTTCGAGACCTCCTTGAAGATCGCGGCCTCCCTCGGAGTTCCCATCAAGAATCTATGTTCGGAGCCTGCTGGTAGGATTTGCTGGAAGATTGGGTCTCTCCTCATGGTTATACAATTTATCTCTATGACCCTCTGCTTCCTAACTATGTCGTAGGTTCCGGTGACGTCTATGAATGGCCCCTCATCCGCCCACTCATCCGTCACCCTACCCTCTAAGACCACCTCGCAGTCGGCTGGGACGAGTAGATTGTTCGTTACTGTCCAGGTGTATTTCATGGGCTTTAGGGTGTTGGCTATGTCTAGCTCACTCACTCCAAGCTTCCATGAGACCGCCGAGGCGAGCATGAACGCTGGATGATTACCGATAGTTATCGCCACATCCCTATTCCCTCTCTCGATATACTTGTTTAGATGTCTTGGGAGGATTCTGGCGACTAGCCTATTCCTCCCGATCAGCATCAACCTATGATAGCTTGCGTTAAACCCGTATTCAGGATCATATGCTATGACTATCCCCGCGGTTAGGTATGGTCCGCCATCCCTCTCGCCGAAGACTAGGAATGGAAGCCTCCTCAGATCTGGGTCATGTATGATTATCTCTTGGCATGGAGCATCCTTCACGATCTCGCCCTTACTTGGATTCTCGATTGCGTGGATCAGTTTATCGAGCAGTTCTTCCTCGCCGATATTCAAGCTCTTCGCGACGAGCCCCCTATCAGCCGCCATATTCGCAGCCAACCTAAATTCTTCATGGCCATCGATGTTCGTGAAGATCACCGGTCTTGGGTCGAGCTTCTTGATGAGGGCTGGTATTTCGAATCTCGTCGAGACCCTCCTATCGATCTTCGCTAGCATTCCTAGCATGTCAAGCTTGGAGAGAAAATCTCTAAGCCCCGCCATCCCGAAACATATTCGATCAGCTTAGATTTAATTCCATAACTTTGGCCAACATCCTCGATAGACCTCTTACACCAGAGATCTCGCAATCTCCCTAAGGTTACTATTTGAGCATGAACCTGAGGATGGCTCCGTTAAATATATCTGATCATGTTTTTCACCTATATCGTGGAGGCGGTTCTCCAACCTTAAAGCCGAGTCTCAAGTAAAGCTATGAGGGGGTGAGGGTGAAGTGGAGATCTTAAAGGTTCCTGTGAAGCCTAGGCTTCCGAGCTATGCTAGGAGATGGATTCTTCTAGACGTGTTGGGGTGCGTGGTCGGGGTTCTCGGAGGATTGGGGGCCGTCCTCTTCAGGCTCATGATCTCCGTAAACCGCATGCTCTTCTTCGACACGATCCTCCCTCACATCTCACTCAATTTCGGCGAGACTAACCTCGGAATGATCCTATTACCAGCCCTAGGAGGCCTGATAATAGGGCCTATAATCACGAGGCTCGCCCCAGAGACTAAGGGCCATGGAGTTCCCGAGGTTATGGAGGCCGCAATCCTTAGGGGTGGTAGGATTAGGAAGCGGGTCGCGTTCCTTAAGGTGATAGTCTCCTCGATAACCATAGGCTCTGGGGGGAGTGCTGGAAGAGAGGGGCCTATAGCTCAGATAGGGGCAACGCTTGGATCGATCATGGGCCAATTGTTTAAGCTCGATGCGCGGAGCATGAGGCTTCTAGTCGTCTGCGGGTTGGCGGCAGGCATAGCCGGAACCTTCAACGCTCCTCTCGGCGGAGCCCTCTTTGGGCTTGAGATCCTGTATAGGGGTATCGGATTATTCAACGCTATGCCCGTAATCCTCTCCTCGGTCATAGGAGCGACCGTCGCCTCCGCATTTTTAGGGCGTAAACCAGCCTTCAACCCTGAGGGGTTAACCACGTGGACGCCTCAAGAACTCCCGCTCTATCTCCTCCTCGGAGTAGTGTTTGGAATACTCTCGATCCTTTGGGTTAAGGTCTTCTACGCCGTCGAGAACTTCTTCGAGAAGCTCAATATATCTCCTCAGCTGAAACCGGCCATAGGTGGATTGATCGTGGGGTTGATAGGCGTATTCTACGCTGGTTATGGGATCATGGGAGTTGGATATGAGGGAATAAATCTGGTGTTGGCTGGAAAGCTCACCTTAACCCTCCTCATACTCCTAGGATTCTTGAAGATCTTAGCAACATCTTTCACGATAGGATCTGGAGGTAGCGGCGGGATCTTCGCCCCAAGCCTTTACATAGGGTCGATGTTTGGGGGAGCGCTGGGGATTCTATTCCACACAATGTTTCCGTCGATAGTCACCCAGCCCGCAACCTATGCCTTGGCCGGGATGGCCGCTCTATTCGCTGGAGCCGCTCAAGCACCTATAAACGTCATAATAATGATACCTGAGATGTCCGGAACGTTCACCCTCATTCCGCCGATAATGGCGTCATCGACCATGAGCTTCTTCATAGCTTGGCTAGCTCTCAGGGGATCCTCGATCTATACGATAAAGCTTGAGAGGAGGGGGATTAGGCTTAGGA
>Ga0190285_1000295_pt1 | contig 11713 bp, 10 predicted proteins | sample 48691823_MG_FD_163429 | JGI IMG/M metagenome (GOLD analysis project Ga0190285, IMG submission 163429) | Hydrothermal vent microbial mat bacterial communities from Southern Trench, Guaymas Basin, Mexico - 4869-18-2-3_MG | ecosystem: Environmental > Aquatic > Marine > Hydrothermal vents >...
AATATGTCTGAACGCATGGTCATCACAAGAGTTACTAATAATATTTGTATTACTTAAATAAATGTACGTATTCGTTCGCATTATCATTCCCGATCTGCAACCTTTTCTTCCGTCTCTTCTTCTTCCATTAATTCCGCATATCGTTCCACGAATTTAGCGCTGGGTTGTTGTGTCTGATAAACCCATTTCGTGCTCTTAGGTCTCGCTTTTACTGCCTCTTCTGTCCTCGTGTGTTCTAAAGTTTGGGCTCCTTGGCTTTTTTTCGATAACACCGTAACCTCTGAGAGTAGTCGCATAACCGCTGCGGTAACGTTTTCGTCCTCTTCCACGTCTCTCTCGACTGTTATGGTCTTATCCTCCATAGGAAATGATACTTTTACTTTTGTTGTCATGAGTGTGTTAAAAAAGAAAGAGCCATTGTTTCATTTCTTTGTAAACAATTTCCTTATCTCTGCACCAACGGTTTCAACCTGATGTCTGCCTATCTCTTCTCTACTCGCTTTTAAGAACGGAATGCCTTTTTTGTACTCTTCTATCCACTCCTCTGCGAATTCGCCGTTCTCCACTCTTTTCAACGTTTCTCTCATCTTCTCCTTTACTTCGGGTCCGATTATCTTATGCCCTACTGACCACATGCCGTACTCTGCGGTATTGGATATAACTTCCGCCATCCTCTTTATTCCTCCCTGCCATACCAAATCAACAATGAGCTTCATCTCGTGCACACACTCGAAATACGCCATCTCCGGTGGATAGCCCGCTTCTACCAGTACTTCAAACCCATTCTTCATTAATTCCACCAGACCGCCGCATAGCACACACTGCTCACCAAATAAATCCTCATACGTCTCCTGTTCAAACGTGCATTCTAAGATACCCGCTTTTGTCCAGTGCATTGCCTTTGTCATTGCCAGCGCCAGTTCACGTGCATTACCCGAAGAGTTCTGTTTCACAGCAACGAGACCAGGTACGCCAAAACCTTCTAAGTACGATTTTCGCTCCTCGGTTCCCGGCGCCTTTGGTGCTACCATAATCACATCCACACCCTCTGGCGGAACGATCCTTTTGAAGCAGATATTAAAGCCATGTGAGAAGCTTAATGCCTTACCCTTCCCCATATATCGCTCAATCTGCTCTTTATACACATCTGGCTGAACCTCATCAGGAAGCAGGACATGAACGATATCAGCCTTTTCCGCCGCTTTCTCTATTGGCAATACGACAAAACCGTCCGCTTTTGCCTCTCTCCAGCTCTTACCTCCTTCTCTTACACCCACAACTACATCTATCCCTGAATCTTTCAAGCAGCTTGCCTGCGCATTTCCTTGTGCTCCATACCCTATTACTGCTATTGTCTTGTCTTTTAGAATGCTATCATCTATATCTTCATCATGTAGTATTTCCATGCTATCCTCATCCTTCCCCTATGTTTGTTTATGTAAACCTAATTTTAAATATATATAAAGCTTGCTTTTCCATTCTAAAAGTTAGCAATATCTGTTACACCCACCCTGCGGTCTTGTCCGCGTAGCCGGTGCATTCAATATACGTAAATGCTTTTTATTTGCCATGAACAATTTAAAAGCAAGATGACCGGAATAAGCAGGGATGTTTACACTGCAAAAGACCCAAAAACTATTTTAAACTCTGTATTCCACTACCACTCTTTTCGCTCAAAGCAGAAAGAGATAATAGACAGTGTTTTAGCTGGAAGGAACACTTTAGCCATTTTACCCACGGGCGCGGGCAAATCGCTATGCTTCCAAATACCTGCATTTGCTTTTGACGGCTTAACCATAGTTGTAAGCCCGTTAATAGCATTAATGAAAGACCAGGTGGACAACTTGCGTAAGAAAGGAGTTCGTGAAGTTGTGTATATCAATTCCATGCAAAAGAGAAGCACAAAAGAGCGCATATATAAGTTATTGCGAGATGCGAAGTTGAAGATGTTGTACGTCGCACCTGAGACATTCGTGGATAACAAATTGATGAGTATTTTAAAGACATGCAATATCAGTTTAATCGCGATTGACGAAGTGCATTGCATCTCTATTTGGGGTCATAACTTCAGACCAGATTATTTACGGCTGCGAAGGGTGATAAAGACATTGAACACACCACCCGTACTCGGATTAACCGCAACAGCAACGGAAACAGTAGAAGAGGACATGCAAAAACAACTGGGCATCCAGTGCAATGTCTTTAAAGACAGTTTCGACCGAAAGAATCTGCTATTTTCCGTAATACCTGTGGAAACAGTCAGTAAAAAGGAAGAACTGCTGAAGACGCTGTTAGAACGGTTCCCTGGCTCTGCCATCGTTTATGTCAATTTCACGAGAACCGCAGAAGTAGTGGCGAATTATTTAGTCAAAGCAGGCTTTAGCGCATCGCATTATCACGGTCAGATAGCGGATAAAGAAGAGAGAAGGAGAATTCAGAATGATTTTATAAGTGGGCGAACAAGAATCGTAGTTGCTACTAATGCCTTTGGCATGGGCATTGATAAAGAAGACATAAGGGCAATAATTCATTACAATATACCGAAATCGCTTGAAAACTATTATCAGGAGGTGGGACGTGCGGGACGAGATGGAAAGCAGGCGAATTGCATATTACTTTATTCACAAGCGGACGAATTTAAGCTGCGTAAGTTGATTCAGCACAGTACGCCATCGAATGTACAAATCAAAGCGGTACTTGATTTGTTGATGCGTAATGATGGTGAATTGATTTACGTAAATGTCAAGAGAGTAGCAAACGATTTGAAGCTGGACGAAGTGCCCATCAGGCTACTTTTGCATCATCTTGAGCGTATGGGTGCGCTAAAAACGTACTTCCGGGTCTTCCTGCGTGCAGTAGTAAATGTGCTAAATGACGATCTTAAATCGCTGAAATATCCGCGGGAGGCAGAAATGATATACAATAATGCGTATTTCAAGTCCTCTTTGAACAGGTGGATGGATCTGGATAAGTTGAGCAAATCTGTCCAGATTTCCGTTCCACGGATAAATAACGTATTGCGCGAGTTGAAAACCGCGGGGAGAATAGAACTTGTGGAATGGGATTTCTGCACGCCGGTCAGGGTCTATGCGAGCATAAAGGATGTTGATATGGGTGTGTTACTAGAAATCTTCTGGCGATTAGAAGAGAGCGGCATGAGAAAGATAAACAAGGTAGTGGAATATGTAGATAGCACCGAATGCAAAAGGAAGTTTATATTGAATTATTTTGGTGAAGAGCATAATGGGAACTACAATGCGTGCAGCGTTTGTAATCCGTCTTTGATCGAGTTGTCAGACCAAAACGTCAGCTCGGCGGAAAGCGCTATAAATTTGCCGTTGCCTCCGAGAAAGGTGATTAGCGAAAATATGCGCGTGCTTGATGAGTTGAAGAGGTGGCGTAAGAACATTGCTTCTGAAAATAACATCCCTGCATATTACATCTTTCATGATAGTACGTTAATTGAGATATCGAATCAATTACCGAAGACAAATCATGAATTGCGAAATATAAAAGGAATTGGAGCGGGGAAGATGGAATCGTATGGAAAGGAGATACTGCAAATCATACATAAGTCGTGCGGGAAAAAGCAGTGATGGCTTCGCAACTGTAATTCATGATGCTGATTTATTAAATACGCGCTAGCTAACTTAGTTTTGGATGATCTCACGAAGCGGGAAACAGTCTATGAACTCCATATCGTCGTTGCCCTCTTCGTTATGTGCTATGATCTCCCTATCTGTGTTGGGTACATCCTCTCTCCTCTGATTAGCGGTATCCGTAGTAACGGAAACTACCTTGTATCGCCTGCCCGCTCTGCTCCCTTTTCGCGTTAAAATACCGTCAGAATACATGTCGGCAAGGTATGTGGACATCGTGCTGAGCTTTACATTATCATCATAAGCGCCTTCGTATATTCGCCTCAACTCTGAAGTAGTGAACCAGTCTGTTGGTGCCCTTTCATCATAGCGCAAGAAAAACGCCAATCTCTCCTTTATCGTAAGGTCTTCATTTTTAATATCGTAAGATTCAGCAGCCGAAGGCGAAGGGATCTGGTCTTCCAGGAACTTTACTATGTCCTTAATCGTCTTATATCTAAACGTTTCGTTCACCGACTCACCTTCACGCTCCATTGAAGTCCTCATTCCTTCTTCGTCCTGAATTTCCACTCGCACTCGCACCCGCTATCCGCCCCTTCTCCCTTTCACTTATTCACTGAATAGATGAAACATAGTTTGAGGTTATATATAAAGGATTATGTAAACGCAAGAGAAATCTCGCCCATTTCCTGTGGAGCGAAGAGATGAATACGTGAATACCGTTAATCATATAAACCATAAGAAAAAAAAGCATCCGTTTCAGAAAGAAAGCTTTAACAAAGAAATATTATGCTTTCTATACAATTAAGTAACGGAGAATATAGCGAAATTGACAGCGAAAAGAGATTACTACGATATTTTGGGTGTGGACAAGGGAGTATCACAGCAGGATATAAAGCGTGCTTATCGTAGATTGGCGAAGAAGTATCATCCTGATAGGAGTAAAGGGGATCCAAAAGAGGCGGAGGAGAAGTTTAAAGAAATTTCTGAGGCTTATGAAGCTTTATCCGACCCACAGAAGAGGGCGAATTATGATCGTTTTGGTCATGCTGGCGTTGATTTTGGTCCGGGTGGATTCGACTGGTCAAACTTTACGCGATTTAACGATGTCGAGGACATATTCCGGGATATATTCGGTGGTACTTTCGGAGCGGGGAGAAGCGGCGGCAGGGGCATGGGCAGCAGCAGTATCTTCGATGAGTTCTTCGGCGGTGGGCGGAGATATGAAAGCTCAGGGGGAAGATATAGAGCTGAGAGGGGAAGCGATCTCATATATGACCTTGAGATAGACCTTGCGGATGCTGCGCGGGGAACAGAGAAAGAGTTAAAGATTACTAAAACTGAGAACTGTCCTGATTGTAAAGGCACGGGCGCCTTGAGTGGTGGTTTACGAACTTGTCCCTCGTGCGGTGGTACCGGGCAGGTAAAAAGAGTACAAAGACAGGGCTTTGCTCAATTCATCTCCGTCTCTACCTGCCCCCAATGTGGAGGGCGGGGGGAAATAGTAGAGAAACCTTGTAATGCGTGCAATGGAACGGGCAAAAAAAAAGTGAATAAGCGAATATCAGTGAAACTACCCGCAGGTGTGGATACCGGAAACCGATTACGGATTGCAGGAGAGGGAGAAGCGGGAGAAAGAGGAGGACCTCCCGGTGATTTATATGTGATAGTTCATGTAAGAGAACACGAGTTCTTTAAGAGAGAAGGAAGCGACCTAATTTGTGAAGTCCCTGTTCGCTTTGCACAACTTGCTTTAGGTGACGAACTACAAGTAATGACGATAGAGGGTAGCAAAGTGAAGCTGAAGATGCCTGGGGGAACGCAATCGGGCACGACATTCCGATTGAAAAATAAAGGCATACCTGATTTGAGTGGGCATGGAAGGGGCAACATGCTGGTTAAAGTGAAGGTAAGAACGCCGAAGAAGCTGAGTAAAAGGCAAGAGGAACTGCTCACTGAATTTGATGCAGAAGAGCAGAAGCAGAACGAAGGTAAAAGCCATGATAAAAGCTCATTCTGGTGGAAAAGAAATAAATAAATAAATAGATTAGAACTAATTCAACTACACATAGAACTATGCAAGGGGAAGGACATGGAAGGGCAGATAAGAACACCGATACTCTCTGTACTGGGTCACATAGATCATGGCAAGACCACGTTACTTGATAACATCCGCGGTACGGCAATAGCATCGAAGGAAGTAGGGCGAGTTACGCAGCATATAGGTGCAACAGAGATACCAATAGAGGTGATAAAGGATATCTGTGCGCCGTTAAAGGATGACTGGTCGGAGATAAAAGTACCGGGCTTGCTTTTTATTGATACGCCAGGGCATCACGCCTTTGCCTCTTTGAGGAAGCGAGGAAGCGCATTGGCTGATGTCGCCGTTCTGGTGGTGGATGTGATAGAAGGATTTCAAGCCCAGACATACGAATCTTTAAGCATTTTAAAAGTGTTAAAGACGCCTTTTGTCCTTGTATTGAATAAAATAGATCGGATAAAAGGGTGGCAGTCGCGAAAAAAACCGTTTGTTATTAATTACAAAGCCCAGCCGGAATTTGCACGTAATGAACTGGATACAAGGATATATGAACTGGTGGGGGACCTGTACGACAAAGGTTTCTCGGCTGACCGCTATGACCGGATAGAAGACTTCGCAAGGACTGTGAGCATCGTACCTGTGTGTGCGCAGACAGGAGAAGGCATAGCGGATTTACTCCTTGTTTTGATAGGGCTATCGCAGAAATACTTTGAGAAATGCTTGCAGCTCCATTTAGAAGAGGCAGGAGTGGGTACGATATTAGAAAGGAAGGAGGAAAAAGGTCTTGGAACTACCATAGACGTGATATTATACGATGGTAAACTCAGCCAGGGCGATACGATCGTAATCGGCAGCATGACGGAAGAGCCGATAGTTAGAAAGATAAAAGTGCTGTTAAAACCGAGAGCATTGCAGGAACTAAGATTAGAGCGCAGATTTGCACGTGTAAAAACCGTGTGTGCCTCGACAGGCGTGAAAATCGTAGCTACGGATATAGACAATGCACTCTCCGGTTCACGTGTGCAGGTGGTTGAACGCGAATCGGATATTGAGCACGTGATAGAAGAGATGAAGGCCGAGATAGCCGATATGAAGCTGGATACGTGTTTAGAGGGATTAATCATAAAGGCAGATACCATGGGCTCGCTGGAGGCTCTCGCTCTGGAATTGAAGAGTGAAAAGATAGAGGCGATAAAGAAAGCGGAAGTGGGGAATATCACAAAAAGGGATGTAATAGATGCCGCTACGGGTAAAGACCCCTATTTATCAACTATTCTGGGCTTTAACGTTGATATACTCCCGGATGCGAAAGAAGCAGCTATGCAAAGCAAAATACCCATCTTTGTAAGCGAAGTGATCTATCGTCTGATAGAAGCTTATGAAAATTGGGTAGACGAGGAAAAGGAACGGGAGAGACGCGAGAAGAGTGAACGGCTTGTCATGCCGGGAATGATAAAGATACTGCCGGGTTGTATATTCAGGCAGAGCAAACCCGCTATCTTTGGTGTCGAAGTGCTGTGTGGCAAAATAAAGACGGGAGTGGAACTGCTAAAAGCAGATGGTGCGAACATTGGTACTATAAACGAGATACAGGATAGTGGGGAGAATATAAGTAGGGCAGAGGAAGGGATGCAGGTGGCTATTTCTATGAGGAAACCGACTGTAGGACGGCAGATAAGAGAGAACGAGGTATTGTATGTTAATATCCCGGAGGAAGAGAAGGAACTACTGGGTGGTTTGTTATCGCCGGATGATGCGGCGCTGCTGGAGAAAGTGTCGGAGATAAAGAGAAGAAGAAGGAACGTATAAACATGTATAACCTATACCTAATGTATAAAATAGAAGAAGATGATGGAGGGCTAAAATGCAAGTAGTGATAAGCGATCCAAAGGCAGGAAAGGCGTATAAAGTGGAAGGAAAGGACACGGAAGTGAGTGCGTTGTTCGTTGGTAAGCAGATAGGGGACATTGTGGACGGCGATATTATTGGGTTGAGCGGCTATGCGTTGGAAATAACCGGCGGCTCGGATAAGGAGGGCGTAGCGATGCGAAAAGACGTCTCGGGCGTGAGAAAGAGGAGAATATTAATCGCTTCTCCACCCGGTTACCGCCCAAAAGAGGAGGGTAAAAGGCGAAGGAAGACCGTTCGCGGTAACGAAATGTCAACAGAGATATCGCAGATAAACGTGAAGATTACGGACTATGGACTTCAACCGATAGAGAAGTTATTTATGCAGGGGGAAGAGCAGGAACCTTCTTCTGAGCACAAGTAATAATAGGGTTAAAATAAATGGTTATTTTTACACTTCACGATTACCGATAATCATAGAACCCTTTTCCTGATTTTCGCCCGGTCCAGCCCGCTTCTACCATCTGTGTCATACGAACAGCGGGTTTAAATCTATCCCAGCCCGTCTCATTGTAGATCGTATTGAGTACCGCTACCACAATGTCTATCCCTATCAGGTCTAAAAGCTGGAAAGGACCTTGAGGCCAGTTAAACGATAGTTTCAATATCTTATCTATATCCTCTACAGTCGCAAGCCCTCCTTCAAGCATCTCCACCGCCTCATTCAATACGAGACACATCATCCGGCTCGTGACAAATCCGGGATAATCATTCACGACGACTGTCTCCTTACCCAGCGACTTTAAGAACTCTTGCGCTTCCTTTGCCGTATCTTCAGACGTTAACAACGATTTTATCACTTCCACACCCGGCATTAGCGGTACGGGATTCATGAAGTGCATCCCAATTACCTTTTCAGGTCGCTCTGTCACCGCGCCTAAAGTAGTAATAGGAAATGTTGACGTGTTGCTTCCCAGAATAGTATGCTCGGGACATATCCTATCCAATTCTTTGAATACGTCTTGTTTCACTTCCATGTCCTCGTACACCGCTTCTATAACAATATCTGCGTCCTTAGCACCCTCCTCCAGGCTCGTGGTTGCATTTGCACTTACAGCATCCAGAATCCTATCGGCATCCTCTTGCGTTATTCGCCCTTTCTTTACAAGTCTATAAATGTCCTTTTTTAATATTACAAGTCCACGCTCTAAAGATTCTTTACTCCTGTTCACCACTGCGGTATCATAACCAGCCTGGACGCATACCTGTGCTATTCCTGTCCCCATCACTCCCATTCCCACAACACAAACTTTCTTTTCGTTCATGGCATTTCATTTATCCTTCGCATAAATATGTCATTCTTGCCCCACAATCTTAAAAACCGGGCACACGTGCTCACCACTGACGAATTTATCACCATTATAAGTGGATATACCGTCCAGTGTCACAGTTTTACCTATTATTCCCTGTGTGGCACTTTCCACGTCAATATCGAGTCTTCCGATAATGCAGGGGCCTTCCTTTATCTCCACCAGGCAGGGTATATACGGGACATCATCCTCAAAACCCTCGGATGCCACACGGATAATAGTAAAAGTCCTCAATTCACCTTCACCGCTTAACTCTACCTTTTCCAGGTGTCTACCACTGCACCATTGGCAGACGGGCATTGGATGACAGGTTATGCCACCGCAAGATGCACATTTCAGTCCTAACAACTTCCCTGCCTTCAAACCTGCTTCATAATCCGCATAGGTCAATGCTATATACTCATTAGACAGCTCTTTCTCTATCTCTTCCTGCTCTTTTCCTACCATTTCTTTTTTCATCACCTTTTTATTAGCCAATAGCGAATAGGCATCACCTACTATGCTTTAAACTCTTTATTAAAGCGTTCAGCATCTTATTTATTTCTTGCGCTTTTTTTCTCCTTTTCCCTATCTCTTTGTCCTTCCGAGTATAATGTGACACAGCGTTCCGAAGTCACCACCAAGTGTATCGGTCATTCCATACTCAGGAACCGGATCAATTTGATTACCTTTCGCAGCTTCACCCCGCATCTGTTTTACTATCCAGTAGACCTGAGATGCACCAGTTGCCCCTATCGGGTGACCTTTGCCAATCAGCCCGCCGGACATATTCGTGGGTAGTTTCCCTCCTATGTCAGTCTCGCCCTGTGCGGTAGCATCCGCCGCTTCGCCCCAACCAAAGAAGCCCATGCACTCAAGCGCTATCAATTCGGCAATGGTAAAGCAATCATGAAGCTCTAATATATCAATATCCCGGGGCTCAAGCCCTGCATGTTTAAAAGCAACCTTCGCAGACTGTATCCTCGAAACAGGCTTGGTCAAGTCCCCCATCTTTGATAATGAACTACCTGAACTCTGTCCTGTACCCAACACGTAAACCGGGTCATCCATATATTTACCCGCATCCTCAGCAGGGCAGAGCACAAGAGCAGCCGCACCATCGGAAAACGGACAGCAATCCATGAGCGTCAGTGGGTCAGCTATCATTCTCGCATTTACTACATCCTCCACCTTCAGGTCGCCCATCTTCTTATAGAACTGAGCCCGTGGATTTAGAGCTCCATGCTTGTGATTCTTTACTGATACTTGCGCCATCTTTTCTCGTAACGTATCCAGTGGTATGTCATACTCTTTGGAATACCGCCGGGCTGCCATTGCGAAAACACCTGGGAATGTGAGTCCCGCGGGTCCCTCAGTCGGTGCATGACAGCTCATTGCGAATGTCCTCGTTGCAAACGCAGTGCCCATGGTCAACGCCTTTTCCACTCCACCTGCTAATACTATGTCGTATTCACCGGAACTTACCCACATTACCGCGTCTCGTATCGCAATAGATGCGGACGCACAAGCACCTTCATACCGTGTCGCTGGTATATGTCCCAGGTTGAGTTCAGCCGCCGAGAATGCTGCGGGCATTACCTGTCCTTCTTCAAAGCCCGGCAGTGCGGCGCCTTGAAATAGTGCTTCTATGTCCTGTCCTATCACTCCCGCATCATCCATCGCTTGCAGTGACGCTTCTGAGAATAATTCAAGTGATGTCTTTGATGCTCTTCCAAACTTTGTATGTCCCACACCTATTATCGCTACATCCCTCATTCTTTTATCCTGCCCCCTTCTCCTTCTTCTATTCAATAAATATTGCAATAATAAAAATAAAAGGTGCCGTAGTTTTTTAACATTCTCTAATCTGCACTCTCCACCGGAAATACACCCGAAAGGCATATCAGTGGTTGAAAACATTGGTAATTACAACATATAAATGGCAGGTAGATACAGAAGGGGTACTTTATGTCACGATGCTTTTGTTAATTGCTGTCCCGGTGGATGAGAATGCTGCGTAAAAATAAGCCAGAAAAAGGATGATGAGCTCTACACCACAGAAGAAAGCACGGATATTGATTGTAGAAGATGAAGCCGTCGTAGCCGAAGACCTGGAAATGACAATTACCAATATTGGATACGAAGTGGTGGGGCGTGCTGGTAGCGCAAAGGATGCAGTAAAAAAGACACTTGAGCTTAAACCTGATCTGGTATTGATGGACATTATCTTGAGTGGTAGGGGGAACGGGATAGACGCTTCTTATGAAATAAAAGAGAGGACGGATATTCCCATTATATTTCTGACTGCATATTCTGATGTTGAGCAGATAGACAGAGCCAAAACTACTGAGCCGTATGCTTATCTTGTTAAACCGTTCCAGGAACGGCAGCTTCTCGCATCTATCGAGATGGCTCTTTACAAAAGCCGAACAGAGAAGGAATTAATAGATAGCGAGGAGAGATTACGATTAGTTGCGGAAAATATGCCGGTTATGTTAGCCGCATTTGATGATAAAGGGAATATCATAGTATGGAACTCGGAATGCGAAGAAGTAACAGGTTTTAAGTCCACTGAACTTATTGGTAATCCAGAAGCCGCCAAATTGCTTTACCCTGATGAATATCACAAGGACTACATTGCTTCAATGCTAAAGAAGCACGGCAGTGACTTCCGAAATATGGAATGGGACATTACATGCAAAGACGGTAGTGTTAAGACGATATTATGGTCGAATATATCAAAAAAATATCCTATACCCGGCTGGTATTCCTGGGAAATCGGAATTGACATCACCGATCGCAAGCGTGCGGAAGAGAAATTGAAACGCCTGACTATTTCATTACAGGAACATGTAGAAAAGCTTGAAGAATCGAAG
>Ga0190285_1000300_pt1 | contig 11594 bp, 8 predicted proteins | sample 48691823_MG_FD_163429 | JGI IMG/M metagenome (GOLD analysis project Ga0190285, IMG submission 163429) | Hydrothermal vent microbial mat bacterial communities from Southern Trench, Guaymas Basin, Mexico - 4869-18-2-3_MG | ecosystem: Environmental > Aquatic > Marine > Hydrothermal vents > Microbial...
GGATGAATCCATCCGCGCGTCCCGCATAGTGGCCGAGACATTCAGCAGCACCGCCTCGGAGAAGGTTCGCAGAACCAGTGTGCGCATTGCCTCATTGATCGGCGCGGCGCACTTGTTGCGTTCTGCGGAACCGGACCGATTGCACGAATACCTTAAGCCGTGGATTTCCACCGACCGCCTCTATTCACTTCAAGTCCACTATCGTGACGGTTCATCACCCGTAATCGTAAAGGATGAGGCATTGGCCGAAGAGCCCTTGCCACTTCCCCGTGCCAGTTTTCTCAGGATCGCCTTCAACGGAAAGATGACCTCAACGATCATGAAATTATCCAGTGGAGCGGATCTGGCTCGGGGAATAGCCCCGATCAGGGAAGGAGGAATAGACAAGCCGAGCGCGGTTCTCGTAGTGGACTACTACATTCCCAGGTCTCTCACGCGCAGATTGTTGCCCATATCCGAGGCCTTCGAAGATTACCAGGAAGCGAAGAGGATGAAGCGGCCGGTGAAGACCATCTACATCATGATACTCCTCGTTATCGCGCTGCTGGTTATTTTGATCGGCTTCTGGTTCGGCATGAGCATGGCTCGGGACATCACAGACCCTATACAGAAACTCGGTCAGGGCACCGATCAAATCGCCGGTGGTGACCTGGACGTGTACATCGAGCCCGAAGCGGATGATGAACTTGGGGTGCTGGTGCGATCCTTCAACAAAATGACCGGGGATCTCCGCAAGGGCCGCGATGAGCTTATGAAGGTCAACCTGGACCTTGAAAGCCGGCGCAAGTACATGGAGACGGTTCTCAAGAACGTTGCCGCGGGGGTGTTGGCCCTCGATTCCGACGGCGCCATCACCACGGTCAACAGGTCCGCGATTAACCTTCTTGGCATGAATGATCAAGATCTGTTCGGCCGCCCCCTTTTGGACGCGCTTCCCGAGGTTTCGGCCACCGCGGTGGAAGAGATCCTCCACGACCTGTCGCTCGCGGGCCACGAAGCGATAACTCGCCAGATTACGCTCTCCTTTCCCGATAAGTCCGTGTCTCTCATATGTTTCGCCAACAGCCTCAAGGACGAGGAAGGAGGAGATCTGGGAGCGGTACTCGTATTTGAGGACATGACCCACCTGGTCAGGGCCCAGCGAATGGCGGCATGGAGAGAAGTGGCGAGACGAATAGCCCACGAAATCAAGAATCCCCTGACTCCGATCCAGCTTAACGCGCAACGGGTCCGCAGGAAATACCTGGAAACACTGGGTGACGAAGCCGAGGTGCTGGATCAATGCACTCGAACAATTATTGACCAGGTCGAGCAACTCAAGAACATGGTGAATGAATTTTCCAACTTCGCTCGCATGCCCGCGGCCGATCCAGTCCCCAACGACCTCAATGCTCTCATGGGTGAAATAGTGAGCTTGTATTCCCAGGGTAGCGAGAAGATCACTTTTTCATTTGAGCGGGATGCTTCCGTTCCAATCTTCGACCTTGACGCGGAACAGATGAAAAGGGCCATAATTAATCTACTCGACAACGCCACGGCCGCTGTTGGTGAGTCCGGCAAAGTCTCGATCAAAACCTCCTACAATCCTGAACTTTCCATCGCGACCATAGAGGTTTCGGACGACGGAGCGGGCGTGGACCCTGTTGACTCGGACCGACTCTTCGAACCATATTTCTCCAAGAAGCCCGGTGGCACAGGACTAGGACTCACAATTGTCAGCACGATCGTCTCAGATCACAACGGTTTCATCAGGGTGAAGGACAACCGCGGCAAGGGCGCGATATTCATCATAGAACTGCCCGTGGGAAGGGCAGCACACCCGAATTCCGGGAGAACCTGACCCCAAGATCGGGGCGCCGCCCGTACAATCCAAGGGATTCAGCCCCGCGCCTCGGCACATAGGGGATCATCCATGACAACAGCATCTGAACCACGATCGGACCTGATAACTGCAGCGCGTATCATCAAGTCCGGCGGCCTGGTCATAGTCGGCACTGAAACTTTCTACGCGCTTGCCGCTGATCCCTTTCAGGAACAGGCGCTGCGGAAGATATTTGCAATCAAGGGCAGACAGGACCAAAAACCGCTCCCGCTGATCGCCTCAGACAGGGCCCACGTGAATGAGATATCACTGGACCCGGGTCCATGGGTTTCCGAAATGATGGATCGCTTTTGGCCCGGCAGCTTCACCATTCTTCTCGAACCGGCTTTCCCCGTTTCTCCCCTCTTGACTGGCCCCGGGGGTAAAATCGGCGTTCGAGTCCCTACGGATTGCCCTGCACGGGAATTGGCCGCTGCTGCCGGCGGCTTGATCACCGCGACCAGCGCCAATCCAGCCGGTGACCCGGCTTCCGACCGGATCCGGATGATAGCCCCACAGCTACTGGACCAGGTGGATCTGGTCATGGACAGCGGTTCAACACCCGGGGGCATGCCCTCTACAGTGGTGGAACCCCTGGATCGAGGTGTTCGCATTGTTCGAGAAGGCATAGTCTCTCGCTCGCAACTGCTTGATTTCCTTGACGACTGATCGGATCGTGGAACCGGTGTGCGGCGAGCCGCTCAGCGCTCTTGACACACCGGTGTGAACGTATTAACCTTGGCTGGCTGGTGGGGGATCGTCTAGAGGCAGGACGCCGGGTTCTGGCCCCGGTAACCAAGGTTCGAATCCTTGTCCCCCAGCCAATAACCTACTGATATTATCAAAATTGCCCCCCCAAGAAGTGGTGCGCCAGTGGTGTGCAAGCGCCTCAATGCTACGCTCAGAGTCGCTTTGAAACCCGTTTGTCTTGTCTCTTATGATGTAATGGTTCACCACATCATGAAACGGGGGCTAGAACCTCGACCAGTTTTCAGGGATAATCAGGATTGACAGGACTTCCTGAATGGCATTGAAGCGCTGCTTCCCGAGACTCAAACTGCTTATTGTGCATGGGCGCCTATTCCGAATCATCCGCATCTTCTATTCACGACGGGTAAGATCGCACTATTAAATCCTGATTCTTAGTTTCTTAAGGGCGTCCCGCTTGTTACTGTGGTTGACCTTTCCTTTCTTATCTTCTCTGTGCCTCTGTGGTTCATCTTTCTTCTCTTCTCTTCTCTTCTCCGTGCCTGTGTGGTTGGTCCCTCCGGCTATTCCTCCATGCACTTTGCTATGTGCCTCATCATCTGGCGGCACACTCCAAGGTAGATTTCGGGATCCATGAAGTAGTCGGGATTCTTGGCAAAGAAATCGCCTGATATCTCTTTTGCGGCCGCGCCCAGGTCCCTTGTTCGACCATAGACTTCTTCCATTCTGGACCGTTCCGACGCTGCCATTTCAATGGCGCGGGCTATGAAGACTTTGGCCTCTTCTCCGTACACATATCCGAAGTGGTCTGCGCAGACGTATTCCACATCCAGCGGGGCCAATTTGTCCAAGCTATGCTGATATTTGGTGAAGTTCGAATTCGCGGAGATGATTATCGTGTCTTTGAGAGGAATACCACCGGCGTCCGAGGCAAAAAGAGCTTTGATCTTGGGCGCATAAGCTGAAATGGAACAGGAGGAATGTCCCGGAGTTTCAAAGATTTGCAGATCCGGATTTCCAAGGCCGATGATTTGCCCTTCGGAAACGTTCTCTCCTGATGCGCCTTGGGGCCAGTCCAGATCATATCCTGAGCATTCCTCCGCCATCCCCATGCGCTCCGTGGCCATACGATTGAACGCGTTGATGGTGTCGATGCTCTGTTGCTTTCCCAAAATTTTCCAGGCTCGTTCGGACCCCAGAACCCTTATGCCGGGATGCCGCCGCCGAAAGTATGGAATTGTGCCGATATGGTCAAAATGCGAGTGAAGGATCAGTATGGTCTTTATCCGGTCTTCGTCGAGGCCGAATTCCTCCATCTGCCGCATCACCGTAGGCACGATGTAGGCCAATCCTCCGCTGATCATGATCGACTGGTCGCTTCCCTCCAGCACATACAGGCCCGATTCCAATGTTCCCAGGTACCACAGGCCGTCACAGACTTTTCCGGGATTTTGAGATCTCATGGAACAAATGCACTCCGTCTATAGCAGACCTTTTGCTACCTGAATAGCTTCTCCTGCGTCATCAGCGTACCCGTCAGCGCCGGACCGGCGGGCGAAATCCGCATCCACACACGCGCCGCCCACCATGATCTTGCAGTCAAGACCAGCGGTTGGCTCTTTGAGGAAAGCGACCGCGTCAGCCAAGTCGTTGAGCACCGTGGTAAGAAGGGCGCATATGCCCACCAATTGCGGGGTTTCCCGGCGAATAGCCTCCAGGAAAGCCTCTTTGGACACATCAACCCCGATATCGACCACCTCAAACCCGGCGCCCCTGAACATTATTCCCACCAGGTTCTTGCCGATATCGTGGAGGTCGCCCCTGATTGTCCCGAGCAAGATCTTGCCTTGGGTCTTTTTGGATCGGCCCACAATCAGAGGTTCCAGAATCTCCATTCCGAACTTCATGGCACGGGCCGCAACCATCATTTCCGGTAGAAAGATCTCATTGCGGGAAAACCTCCGCCCCACCTCTTCCATAGCCGAGTTCATGGCTGAGATTATGTCATCCGCGGACACCCCGTCCGATATCGCTTTGTGGACCAGGTCTTTCGTTTCCGGGCCTTTGCCGGAGAGAACGCTTTCCCGTATTTGATCTATTGTGCTCATTGTTTTGGCTCCGTCACACCGATGTGCTCGTGTTCTTTTCCATAGAAACGTCTCTAAGCCGAAGGGACGTATCCCGCGTGCCGGGGCTGCCCAACCATCCAAGAGGGCGCAGCATGCGGCGCCCCTACGCCCGGGGCTCGCAACTTTGCCGGGATTTCCCCTCTCGTTCCCAGGCTCTGCCTCGCTTCTCCACGTTACCTTTAAGTCCCTGCGCCGACCCCGGTATTTGTATCGCCCAGCCACTAGTTCTTTGTTTCATCCCAAATTGAGCGATTCAAGCTGATGTCATTGCGAAGAGCGAAGTGACGAAGCAATCTCCAACCTTTGGCTCTTCCACCCGATGAGATTGCCTCGCTGCGCTCGCAATGACAGATACTTCAGGTACTTGCTTGTTGGATGAACCAAGAGCCGCGCAGATTAGGTTTCACAAATACCCTCACCCCAGCCCTCTCCCGAAGGGAGAGGGAGTAAAGCGGATTTGCCGGATTCACCAATGAAACGGTACTTGCGAAACGACATACTAGTACCCACCGATTTCTCGAGCGTACCGGTACATCTCTTTGACTGCGACCGCATCGCAACCCGCGTGTATGGAATTGCTGTCCGACAAGATATACCGCCCGCCCGCCTTGGCTTGAGACATGCAGCGCTGAACCTCCAGCCTCACAGGGCCCGGGTCGGGCCCGCTCAGCGCTTCTCCGGAATCCACATTTCCCACGAGCACGAGCCGATCCCCGTAGTCCCTTTTTACCTCCGCGAGATCCACTCCGGCCCTGGGTTCAAGGGAATGTACTCCCGCCAGCCCTGACATGACTGCCGCGTTCAGAAGCGGACTGATATACCCGTCAGAGTGCCAAATGACCGGGATTCCGGCCCGCTCGACTATGTGCCGATAACAGGGTACCATGAGTTCCTCGAAATCAGCCGGAGATATGTAGGTCCGCCCTTTGAAGGCCACGTCATCGCCCATCAAGATCAGATCCGCTCCAAGTTCGGCCCCGCGTGCGGCAATTTCAGCGAACCAGTTGGTTCGCTCCCACAATAGCTTTTCGATGAAAGCACGGTCATCCATGTATTTGTAGAAGAATTCCTCGAACCCGATACTTTCAAGAGTGAGGCCGAACGGGCCGGTGTGACTTGCAAGGCCAAAGGCTTTGTCCGGTCTCTTGCGGAGAGCGGCTACAGTCTTTCCCGGGTTCATTCGTCGGTCGAGCATAAGGTCAGGCACGTACCGCTCAATGTCTTCTTCGGTTTTCACCACTCCACCGGCATATGACCCGCGCTTCCAGGTGCGCCCGAACTCATCGACTCCGTCCCAGCCTGCGTACGTGCCGCCGCTGGTCTGCTGGTCTTCGGCTATCTCCTGACTGAGACTCGCGTTCAAGGGTATTCCCTGGCACCAGTTCTGGCAGTACATCGGATAAACATCCAGACCCAGTTCATCGTATGTCCCGGAATGGCTGCCCCCTCCAATCTGTGTGATAATCTTCGGGTCGATCCCAAAAGTGAGCGTGGGCACACGATCCGGGATTTCTCCCCCCAGTGTTGCGATGACCCGTTCCTTGGATGTCATTTCCGTCATGTCCGTTCCTCCGATTCGCGCGGATTATAACACTTCTCGAACATTCTCGCGGACTGGCGGGCCAGCGCATGCAGAATATGGGAATCCAGCACAACAAGTCAACAACATCTTAAACTCGCCGCCTTCATTACTCCTCGATGTTGCGTGACAGGACAATACGGAAGAATGCTCAGGTTAACCGACTTCATGTTTTGACTAAGTACGCCCTTTCCTATACAAGTTACCGTAATTGCGAAAGCGCGTACAAAGGAAAAGGGATTGAGCAGAGACGAGAAGCAAGCGCAAGGCACCTGGAATGCCGCGCTGGAAGAGCAGACCACGTACTGGAAGGCATTCGTGTCCGACCTTGTTTTGGGAACTCTGAGACGAATGCTGGTGACACCCTTGGTGACGGGCGCCGCGTTTGTTGTTGTTGCTTACCTCATATTCAAATTCAGTATCATGCCTCAAGAGACCTTCGCTCCCCTGAAGTGGATGGCCGCAGTACACGTCTTTCTTGTGTACGGTGTTGTGGGCATAGCTTGCGGGCTAGTTTTCGGCGCTACTTCCACAGTGCTGAGAAAGATCGAAGAGCTTGAGAAAGGTGTGCACCTGATTGTGGATTCCGTGGTAGGGGCTGTTTCCGCCAAGCTTTCCGGTGCATCCAGGGGCGTTTCCGTGGATGAGTTTAATTCCGTCCTGGACGGTCAGATCCGTGAATTCTCAAAGGCATCCCGGTCTCAATTCCGTATCTTTTCCTTGAGCAGATTCTTTTCAAACCTCTTTGTGAGAAACACCCTTCGTATCATACGCGCAGCGTTCCGGAGAGATTTCCTGGACTCCTCCAAAGCGAGAAAACCGGACATTTCAGCCCCGAGCGTTCAATCCTTTACCAGGAACAAGCTTCTCGGCATCGTAGCCTTGAGATCCAAGGTCAGGTTTGAGCTACTGCAATACGCTGTATATGTGGTTATCGCGATTTTCTTATTGGTCCTGCCGGTCTTGATGTTTCTCTTCCAGCACACAGGCTCTTGGTAAGGGTCAGCCCGCCATTGATGGTTACCTTCCGGACGGGAAATATGATGAACGGCCCCAGAACGTGTGGTAATATGGGACGATCCACGCGTAGGTTTGTGAAACGTGAACAGTCGCTATCCTGGGATCCGGCGCCTGGTACGCTTCTGGAGGACCTGTCATGAAACCGGCCAAGCCTTCCACCAAGATCAAACTGAATGTCGCTGCTTTTGTAGGGGATTTCGCGCGCGGCGCGTCCGAAGCCGAACTCCTGGAGAAGCATAGACTGAAGCACCGGCATCTGAACCGTCTTGTGGGAGTCTTGAAGCAAAAAGGGCGGATCACTTCCAAAGAGGAGGCCCTCAGGAAGCAAAACCTCAGGATTCGTTTTGGGGATGAGAAAGGCCCTCCCAAACATACCGGACCCGGAGGCGTGCCGGTCGATCCGGACACAGGTCTGACCCTGCACTGCCCCTCCTGTGGGGGCACAGTGAGACGCTCCGCTGAAACCTGTGAATACTGCGGATCGTATCTTGACTTTTCCCTCAAGGGAAAGACAATCCATTGCCCTCACTGCTATGCCCGAACTCCTGCTGAGAGTAGATTCTGCATACGTTGCGGTCGCCCGGTGAACCCGAGCATCGGTGACGGGGTGCTCCGGGAAGATAGGCTCTGTCCCCGCTGTTCAGTCGCCATGAGAGGGCAGACCATCGGCGAGTATTCATTGCTCGGATGCACAGAGTGCAGCGGTTTCTTCCTCCGACACGATACATTCGAGATGATGCAGGACAGGATGGATCGGGTAATCGTTCCAACGGATGGGAAGACCAGGGACGGCTCGACCCCGGAATCAAAAGTAGTGTACGTCAGATGCCCGGTCTGCCGAAGAATGATGAATAGAAGAAACTTTGCCGTTATTTCCGGCGTGATAGTAGACCTTTGCAGAGATCACGGCATCTGGTTCGACTCCGATGAGCTTGAAACGATCATGGATTTCATTGCGCGTGGAGGGCTCGAAGCAGCAAAGGAAAAGAAGATTGAGAGACTCAAAGCTGAAGACCGTCTAAGGCAAATAAGGAACATCGAGGCGGTAGGCCCACGTCAAAGCCAGGTCGGCGTTTCCGCGGATTTCTCAGCAACCGAGTTGGATTTTGATCTCTTTGATCTGGTCCGAGGAATTGTGTCTCTGTTCAAAGAATAACATCGACCGACGGAAGACCGGGGGCTCTTTCTTGCAAGAAACCGCCCCCAGACCCCCGCAAAGAACTCCCAATGTTATTGTATGCAACATTGTTGCGTGTGGTGGGTACCGGCGAAAGTGCTGCGCGACTTCCGCCTTGGTCGTGGACCACATCTCGTTGCTATCCAAAGAAGCAGAATGCTGCAAGCAGCATTCTGCTCATCGATTCAGGCCTATCGGACTCTATGTACGATTATCCCAAATGCTTTTGACATGAATGGCACTCGCTATCTTTCTATGGCTGGAACACAGCCATAGAAAGATAGCGGGTGTGCCTGATTAAAAATTCCTATAAAAGTCCTCCTTGTTCGCGGAGGCGCCGGTCCCAGGTAGGGGAGGCAGAGCCTGGGAACGAAAGGAAAAGACTTTTATGCTTCGTTGTCGCTCTCGTGCGATGGGAGTTGGCATCCGCGATGTACTCGTGCTTAGAGGAAACGGCCCCATCCCTCAATATGCCCATATCCTCAAATACAGTCTTCCTCATCACCTCACTCGAAGCGCCAACCGTCGGCGGACCGCAACGCACCTCCAATGAAGCTCCCACTCTCACCGGCGTAAATTGGGAGTTTTTTGGGAGGGGTCTGGGGCATACGCGCTAACTTAAGCCGACGGAGCGCACTCAGCCAGGAGTAGGTCCATTTGGAGTTGGCGTATCCTCGGACGTTCCCGTAGATCATTTGCCCAGCCTTTCCAATCTCTGAGTCGTGAGAGGAGCGAGTTGATCGGGTTCACCGCCTGGAGGAGAAAATGCAGCAGCAGGCGTGTTTCCCGCCAGAGTGATCTTATGCTGCGTTTCTTCGGCTTCGATTGGGAATCCCCAGGGGGAAAAACGCTCTGCGGTAACCTTCAGAGCTTCGATCAGGAAAGCAACGAGAAGTTTTGTATGTAACCACGCCTTGGCGCTTTCCGGATCGGTCTTATGCAGACTCCCGATCCCCAGGATCGATTTGAGACGCTTAAAAACCAACTCTACCTGCCAACGGGCTCTATAGAGGTTGAGCACCGTCTCTGCGGGAATGCTCCGATCAAGCGTAGTGAACACCATCGTGTATGCGGCCGCTTCCAATGTCTCAGGCTTGGTTTTCCTTCCTTTTTTCCTGTTCTCTCGGAGTATCCTCTTTTGAGCCTTCTTCGTGGCTTCTTTAGTCTTTCTCACCGCACAAATACGCCCGAATATCTCAAAGTCCCCATATTTGATCACAACCTCTTTATCCCAGACAGCATGATGTTGTATTCCTCTGAGGCAGCCAAGAACATCTATTCGTCCTCCCTGTTCGTCATGGAAGGGAATGCTGCGCAGGCCAACGCGCACCAGCACATCACCGCCGTGTGAGACGACGTGGTGGATCCCACGTCTGTGCGCAAGTCCTCGATCACCGAGAATGAGGTCTCCGGGCTCAATAGTGAACAGCTTCAAAGATTCCCCAGTCTCAGCACCCGTAACATGAACCTCATCACAAAGCATGGTCGGTAATTCCATCGAATAATGAACTCGCCACGTCGTTCCTTTAGCCCCAGGCCGCTGAATCGACGATCCGTCCATTATCCGCACTCGTGACACGCCGTCGGGCAGCTGCGTTTCTTCCGGTTTAAGCCATGTTCTCATGACTCCCTCAGCCATCCAACGCATCCAACCCGACGCCTTTCTAAGCCGTTTGAGTATCGCCACATCCGTCACGTTGGCAAGTCTGCCTTCTTTAGCCCTCACTGCAGTCTCTCGAAGTGAAGCCCCTTCAGCAACATGAATAAGCAGCGTGCGAAGCAAATCGCCGACATTGGAAAACCCTCGAAAGCGCTGGACAGCTCCAAGCTCTCTTGCTTTCTCTTTCCAGCCTTCGGGTAACAGACTCTCTATTACCTTCCAGTCTTCACTCATTACTGTGTCTTGTTTTTGCATAGCCGTCCCTCCCGGAAACGGCTTATACAACAAATCAAAACCAATCGCGAGCCTTAAGTTAGCGCCTATGGGGGTCTGGGGAGGCGTTTTTTGCAAAAAACGCCTCCCCAGTCTTCACTCTTCACTCTTACCTCTTCACTCTTACCTCTTTCATGCGCTGACAGGTGGCCGGTGGTCGGCCCAGGGGCGGGCCTCCTCCATCTGTGCTGCGAGCCTGAAGAGGGTCGCTTCGTCTCCGAATCGGCCCACGAAGTGCGCACCGATGGGTAGTCCGTCCTTGTTCCAGAAGAGCGGCACAGACATCGCGGGTTGGCCTGTGGCATTGAATATGGGCGTGTACGCGGCAAACTCAGCCACAGGTTCCCAGACCTTCATAGGGTCATCCTTGGGCGCGTCAAATGTGCCTATCGGTACGGGCGGCTCGGACAGGACCGGCGTTAGCAGGACATCATAATCCACGAAGAATTTGCCGATTTCACGCGAAAGCCTCTGGAGTGTCGTTACAGCCTGAAGGTACCTGGAAGCTGTGATTTGCCGACCTTGTTCGTACAGGGCAAACGTGAGGGGCTCGAACATGGTCGCTGTGGGGGTAAAGCCGCCTATGGCCGCAATGGCGTCAATTGTGGAAGCGCACCCGGCCGTCCATAGTACGATAAAGGAATCCTTTTGGGCTTCCGGCCCGCGGGTTGTTTGTGGGGCTGCTTCCTCAACAGCGTGTCCCAGGCTTTCGCACAGGGCCGCAGCGTCCTTTACCGCGTTTGCGCAGTCCTCGTGTGGCGTGCGTCCAAAGGCCTCTCCCGTGGAAAATGCTATGCGCAGTTGTCCGGGGTCTGCTCCCACTTCCTCCAGAAATGGGCGCCGTGGCGGAGGGGCCCAGTACGGATCACCGGTATCCGGTCCTGATGTGGCGTCCAAGAGGGCCGCGCTGTCCCTTACGGAACGCGTGACTGCGTGCTCGCAGACCATTCCCGACATGATGTCCCCGAAGTCCGGGCCCAAGGGGTTGCGCGCCCTTGTGGGCTTGAGGCCGAAGAGTCCACAACAGGAAGCCGGGATCCGGATTGATCCACCTCCGTCGTTGGCATGGGCCATCGGTACCATGCCCGAGGCCACGGCAGCCGCGGAGCCGCCGGAGGATCCCCCTGTGATCCTGTCCGTGTTCCAGGGATTTCTGGTCGGACCGAAGGCCATCGGCTCAGTGGTAG
>Ga0190285_1000303_pt1 | contig 11564 bp, 11 predicted proteins | sample 48691823_MG_FD_163429 | JGI IMG/M metagenome (GOLD analysis project Ga0190285, IMG submission 163429) | Hydrothermal vent microbial mat bacterial communities from Southern Trench, Guaymas Basin, Mexico - 4869-18-2-3_MG | ecosystem: Environmental > Aquatic > Marine > Hydrothermal vents >...
ATGTTAACCACAAAACTTTTAAATCATAGTTTTAAAGAGATATAAACAAAAAAAGTGAGGAATTCCTATGAAAAAACAACAGCTGGAATCATTTAAAAAGTCATTGTGGGTATTTCATATAAATACGGGATCGTGCAACGGTTGTGATATTGAGATAGTTGCTGCTCTTACGCCAAGATATGATATAGAAAGGTTTGGAATGATGCTCGTTGGTACGCCGAGACACGCAGATGTCTTATTGATTACAGGACCGGTAATAAAACAGATGGAAGATAAAGTAAAAAGAGTTTATGAGCAGATGCCAGAACCAAAAGCGGTAATTGCTGTAGGGAACTGCTGTTCAACAGGAGGAGTTTTCCATGAGTCTTACAATGTTGCGGGACCATTGGATAAATTAATTCCTGTGGATGTTTATGTTCCGGGATGTCCACCGAGACCTGAGGCTATAATATATGGAGTGGCTAAAGTATGGCTCAAATTAGAGAAAATGGAGGGTAAAAAATGAAAAAATTAACTTCTGAAGAAATAGTTCAATATTTCACTGATAAATTCAAAGAAAAGATAAAAGATGCAAGGATCGAAAAGAGATTTGCAGGATCTAAGAAAAAAGAATTTTTTAACATATGGTTAAAAATTGATAAGAGTATTTTTAAAGAAGCAGTTAAGCATCTTTGTACGATACAGTTCCCTCATCTTGCAGTTATATCTGGAAATGATATAGGCGAGAATATCGAATTGGTTTATCATTTTTCATTGTATTATGGAGAGAGATTAGAAGAGGTATCAATCAATATCTCTGTGGAAATACCAAAATCCAATCTGAAAATAGAGAGCATCTGCGATATTACCCCCGGAGCGCTTATTACCGAGAGGGAGATCCAGGAGATGCTTGGAGTGAAAGTGGAAAACATTCCAGATAACAGGAGAATATTCTTACCAGAGGATTTTCCAAAAGATGTTTTTCCCTGGAGAAAGGACGAGAAAGGTCCTCAAAAATTAGTGAGGGATATGTATGAGTGAAAAGACGACATACACTTTACCAATTGGTCCGATACATCCAGCTCTTAAAGAACCTGTAGCTTTCGAGTTCGAGATCGAAGGAGAGAGAATTATAGGCGTTGACTTAAAAGTTGGACATGTTCACAGAGCGATAGAATGGATTGGGATGCACAGAAACCCTATCCAGATACTTTATCTTGCAGAAAGGATCTGTGGTATCTGTAATATCTGTCATCCCTTGGCATTTTGTAGAGCCGTTGAAAATATAGCTGATATCGAGGTTCCAGAAAGAGCAGAGTACATCAGGACTATAATAGCTGAGCTGGAAAGAATTCACTCCCATATCTTGTGGGCTGGAGTGGCAGCACATGAAATTGGTTTTGACACAGTTCTTCATCTGAGCTGGGCAATGAGAGAAAAGGTTTTGGATCTTATAGAATATCTGACAGGTAACAGAATAACAAAGGCTATATTCACGGTCGGAGGAGTTAGGAGGGATATAACAAAAGATCAGTATCCAAAAATCGAAGAAGCTTTAAATTATTATAAAGAAAACTTTGATGCATTGAAAAGTGTTTTTTTGGACGATAAAAGTATACAGATGAGAACAAAGAAATGTGGGATCCTTACAAAAGAAGATGCATTAAAATTGTGTGCCGTAGGACCGACTACAAGAGCAAGCGGAGTGAAAAAAGACGTAAGAGTGGATCAGGCTTACTGCGCTTATGGAGATCTTGATATAAAACCAATGACACCTGATATTGTTACTGGAGAGATCAATGGAGACGTGTATGATAGAATCATTGTGAGACTGCTTGAGGTAGCACAATCTGTTGATCTTATTGAACAGTGTTTGGACAAATTACCATCAGGAGATATCATGGCTGAACCAAAGATTCCAAAGTTACTTGCCATGCTAAAAAAAGCTGAAGGAGATGGAATAGGAAGAGCCGAGGCTCCTCGTGGAGAGGTAATCCACTATGTAAAATTAGATGGAGAAAATGAGGCGCCGTATACTTGGAAGGTGAGAGCACCAACATACAATAATTTATTGGCATGGATACCCATGCTGATGGGTGAGCAGATAGCCGATATACCAATTGTAGCTGCATCAACAGATCCTTGCTTGTCATGTACCAATAGAGTTACAATTATTCAGAACAATAACAAGAAGATTCTGGACAGCGAAGAACTTCACCGTCTCAGTATCGAGAAAACAAGGAGGCTTGCGATATGATAATGTCAAGATTGATAAAACAATTATTTAAAAATCCATTTACAAATAAGTTTCCAGCTAAATATACGCCTTCATCTATGACCGATTTTTTAAAAGATGTAGAAAAAGGTAAGGTAAAAATGATCCCGCCGATAGAGATACCCTCAAATTTTAGAGGTGCTGTTGCATATGATAGAGATAAATGTATAGGCTGCCAATTATGTGTTAGGGTATGTCCTTCTCATGCCATAGAGTTCATTCCCGAAAAGAAGAAAATAAAGATTTACTTAGCGAGATGCACTTTCTGTTCTCAATGTACGGATATCTGTCCCGTTAAAGCACTTTCAATGAGCAACAATTGGTTATTAGCAGATACGGATAAGTACTCAAAGAATTTAATCGTCGAATGATATGAAGATCATTTTCAAAGGCATCGTTCAGGGAGTAGGGTTCAGACCTACTATCTACAGGGTAGCAAAAGAAATGGGATTAAATGGTTATGTACTGAACAAAGGTTCAGAGGTAGAAGTGGTAATTGACGGAGATCCTAATGAGTTCGTGAAAAAATTGAAGGAAAATCTGCCTATCACAGCAAGGATCACCGAAGTAACTATAAAAGAAGACAACAGGCATTTTGAAAGTTTTCGCATATTAAAAAGCAAAAGTGGTGAACGTTACTCGCCAATTCCTGTGGATGGTGGAATATGTGATGATTGTCTGCATGAACTTTTTGATCCGAATAATAGACGATACCTCTACCCCTTCACAAACTGTACTGTATGCGGGGCAAGATTTAGCTTGATCCAAGATCTTCCATATGATAGAGAAAGAACATCTATGAGAGAGTTTAAACTCTGTGAGGACTGTACCTCAGAATATACAGATCCTATGGATAAAAGGTATCATGCTCAAACAATATCCTGTCCTAAATGCGGTCCTTCATATAGATTATATAACAAAGAACAAAAAGAGATCGATGATCCTATCAAACGCTTTGCTGAGTATATTGATAAAGGAGCGATAGGTGTTATAAAATCCTGGGGGGGCATGCATCTCTGCTGCAAGCTTGACAAAATAGAGAAATTTAGAGAGTGGTACAAAAGGCCACAGAAACCCTTTGCAGTTATGGTGAAGGATATTGCAGCAGCTGAAAAATATGTATATATCACAGAAGAAGAAAGAGAATTACTACTTTCCAACAGAAAACCTATTGTATTAGCACATAAAAAGAACTGCGAACATATATCTCCTGGTATATCAACTATTGGTATCTATCTCCCCTATACAGGTTTACATCATCTTTTGTTTTCATATATGGATACAGATGCATTGATCATGACATCTGCAAATATTCCCGGCGAGCCTATGCTGATAGATAATAAAGATGTATTTTCCTTGGAGGCGGATATCTACCTACTGCATAATAGATTAATACCCAATAGAATTGACGACTCTGTTATAAAAATATGGAAAGGAAAGAGGTTTTTCCTGAGAAAATCGAGGGGATACGTACCGGATCCTATTAAAATAGATTATAAAAAATCGATACTCAGTGTAGGTGCTGAAGAGAATGTCTGTGGTGCTGTCTCGAATAACGGAACGCTTTATGCAACTCAGTACATAGGAAATACAAGATACTATCCAACTCTCGAGTTTTTAGAAAGAAGTTTGAGGCACATGATGAAACTTACAGGAGTAAAAACTCTGGACGGTATAGGAATGGATCTGCATCCTTTATATAATACAAGAAAAATTGCAGAAAAATTTGCTGAGGAGCATCATGCACGAATTACAGAGATACAGCATCACTGGGCGCATGCTGTCTCTTTACTTCTGGATAATAAACTGAAAGAAGGAGCTGTGATAACGATAGACGGATCGGGATATGGAACAGATAATACTATATGGGGAGGCGAGGTTCTATATGCTACTTACGATAATTTTGAAAGATTGGGACATTTAGAGTATATACCTCTCATAGGTGGGGATAAGGCTATAAAGGATCCGAGAAGGCTTGTGTTTGCAATTTTTAAAAAACTCGGCAAAGAAAAGTATTTCCATGATAGCAAAGCCGATATTTTATCCAAATTAATTAAAAAATCGCCAAAGACGAGTAGTCTGGGAAGAATACTGGATGCGTTATCGTGTTATTTAGGTATCTGTACAGAACAAACGTATGAAGGAGAGCCAGCAATAAAATTAGAGAAGTATTTAGAAAATGGGAATCCAGAATATAAATTTGATACAGAGGTAAAAAATGGAGTGATAAACACAATAGAGATCTTTGAACAGATAGAGGAGCATGTAAAACCATCTTTATCTGAAAAAGAGAAGGCAGATTTAGCTTACTCTGCTGTAAAAGTCATAATGGATAAACTGACAGAAATTGCCATGGATAATGCAGTGGGTAAAAAAGTGGGCATTACAGGTGGAGTCTCCTACAATATACCAATAGTAGAGATGGTGGAAAGAAGATTGAAGAAAGAGGAATTTGAACTCATAACTCATAATAACATACCAAATGGTGATGGCGGTATCGCCGTAGGACAGAATGTGATTGTGGGGGAGTTGGTTGGTTAGGGGGTGATGAGATCGCTCTCTATATGAAGGAGGTAAATATCCATTTGCAATGTAAAAATTACTAAGAGGAAAGTGGTAGATCTGTGCTGAGAAAGAGATGAAGTGCTAAAGTTTGTTATCATAAATTGAGAGTAAATTTAAATAATATTTACTCGTTGGCTCAAAAAGATACTTCAAGTTCTCTTCGGAAAATACTTCTTTTAATTTTTCTTTCGGATTGAACCCAAAATCACCAATTACATGATTTTTAATAATTTCATGTTGCTTTTTGAAAAGTAGTTTCTGAGTTTCTAAGAATTCTTTCTTCTTCTTTTCTTTTTTATATCTCTCAATCTTTTTGTAAATTTCCTTAAATTCTTCTGATGAGGCAACTTCTGGCAAATCATCAAATTTTTTTATAGCAATAAGTCCATATTCTTTTAATATAGAAAGAGATATGTCTCTTTCACGTTCTGCTATGGGTTTTACTTTTCTCAGGAAATTTAATTGATTATCACTTAGTTTTGAAGCTCTCATACAAGGAAAATCAAAGTATTGGTTATATTCCAATAAAACATCACCGCCTGTCTCTCTTTTATTCTTTATTATTTCATAGGGAAATAGAGAACATAAAATAGGTCTTGAATCATATACAGTGCACCCTCTATTCCAAAATCTACAAGGGAATATCAAAGACATTTGATAGGTGTATAAACTATGGATATTTTCTGAAATAGAAAGAATTTTATAAAATCTAGTAAAGGGGGTAAACTCAATATATCGATCAATAAAATCATTTGGGTTCATGTTTGTAAAGCTAGCGATTCTTACTATATCACCCAAAGTTAACTCAATAGGCGTAAGAGGATCTTCACAACATGAGTTGCAACTTTTTCCTATACATTTGAATTCTTTTTCTCTGTGTATCATAGTATTATATAAATTTAAGTAGTATATATAACTTATTTTTTGTTAAAGCTCTAATCTACTATCCTCACTTCTTCTCTTTCACCACCACATCGTTCAAACCAATGAACGATAGTTTTTTTATATTGAATGATTTATGATCAGAGATCGCACTATTCCTTCTTTCCATACCTATACTCTATATTACAACTTCCTTCCGCACTTACCATACATGGTCCTATTGGATGTGACGGTATACACGCTTTCCCGAACAGAGGGCATTCTTCAGATGTAATTATCCCGCGAAGTACCTCGCCACACCGACACCCTTCTGGTTCTGAGAACTCCTTTTCATTTATATCTTGAAGCTCATCTTCAAATATCTTCTCTGCGTCATGATCTTCAAATTTCTTTTTCAGTTTCATTGCAGAGTTGGGAATAACTGGAAATCCTCGCCATGCCATATCTTCTATTTTGAATACTTCATTAATTGCAGAAAGTGCTTTGGGATTTCCCTCTTTTTTTACAACTCTTGTGTACTCGTTTTCTACTATTGCTTCCCCTTTTTCTATCTGTTTTACCAGCATCCATACACCCATCAAAAGATCGATAGGCTCAAAACCTGCCACTACCTGAGGCACTTTGTAGTTTTTAGAGATAAACTCATAAGGTTTTAAACCAATAATCGTGGAGACGTGCCCGGGCTCTATAAAACCATCTATTTTCAGCTCCCCCATATCCAATATAGCCTTTAAAGCTGGAGGGATCAATCTGTGGCATGAAAGAATAGAAAAGTTGGGAGGAGGATCTTTTAGCATAACGGACGCAGTTGTAGGAGCTGTTGTTTCAAAACCGATGGCCATAAAAACGACATCTCTGTTTTTATTTTCCTTCGCTACCTTTATGGCATCTTCTATGCTGTAAACTGTTCTTATATCATGCCCTTCCCCTTTTAGATCCCTCAAAGATTCTTTTTCTCCCGGAACATTGATCATATCCCCGAAACTTGTTATGATCTTATTTTTTCGAGCTAAAAGCATTATCTTCTCGATCTCTTTGGCTGTGGTAACGCAGACAGGGCATCCTGGTCCCTGTCTTATATCTATGCCGCATTCCTTAAACAAAACATCCAATCCATTTTTTACAAGAGTATCCTGATGCGTACCGCAAACATGCATAAATCTGAGATTTAGATTCTTCTTTTTTATGTCATTGACTATCTTTTTCGCCAGATCTTTATCTTTTAGGTGGAACATATTATCCTTCCATCATTTCTCTAAAAATATCGATAGTAGTCATCGCTTCTTTTTCATCTATACTCTGGATCGCAAAACCTGCGTGAATAAGAACATAATCTCCAATCTTGGCGTCTATCAAAGATATGTTAACTTTACGACTGGTGCCATCCCCATAATCAACGATAGCATGATCTTTATCCTCAATCTCTATTACCTTTGCTGGAACAGAAAGACACATAAACTTTTTAATCGAGTGTATAATATAAAAAACTATCTAACAAATAGTGTAGGTGTTATCATGAAACCAGCAAAAAGAACAATGGATATAGAATACGCCATAAGAGATGTTGTTCTTCCTGCAAGAGAGTTGGAAAAAAAAGGAATTGAAATTATAAAGCTCAATATAGGAGACCCTGACAAATTTGATTTTGATACGCCGGAGCACATGAAAAAAGCTGTGATAGATGAGATGAAAAACTTTAATGGCTATGGAGATTCTGAAGGGCTCCTTGAGTTGAGAGAAGCTATAGTTCAGAGGGAGAAAAAGAAAAATAATCTCGATATAAGCGTTAACGATATTGTTGTAACTACTGGAGTTACTGAATCTATTCAAATGCTTTTCGGAGCATTGCTGGATCCAGGAGACGAGATTTTAGTCCCAGGTCCAACGTATCCCCCATATATTGCATTAGCGAAGTTTTTTGGTGCTGTGCCTGTCCCATACAGAACGATAGAAGAGGAAAACTGGGCTCCGGATTTGGATGACATGAGGAAAAAGATAAATGAAAAAACAAAGGCTGTAGCTGTTATAAATCCTAATAATCCAACAGGTGCACTGTATGACAAAAAAACGTTAAAAGAAATAGGAAATATTGCAGCTGAGAATGATATTATATTTATCTCTGACGAGATATATGATATGATAACATATGAGGGAAAACATTTCTCTCCTTCATTTATGGAGGATGTTCCATTGATAATACTCAACGGTATATCCAAGGTTTATCTTTCTCCAGGATGGAGGGTAGGATGGACTATATTTCGAGATTATAACGAAAAACTTAACGAGATTAAAGAGGGATACTTAAAACAGGCAAGGGTAAGGATATGTTCCAATATTCTTACACAGAAAGGTGCAGTTGCTGCGTTAAATGGTCCGCAGGATCATATAAAAGATATGATAGCGAAACTACGAGAGAGAAGAGATTATATCTACAAGAGACTCAATGACATAAACGGAGTATCCACACAAAAGCCCGGTGGAGCTTTCTATATATTCCCGAAGATAGATGGAGATGATAAAAAGTTTGTTCTCGATGTTTTAAACAAGGTGCACGTGCTTTTTGTCCACGGCTCAGGTTTTTGTCCTGTTTACGGAAAGGGGCACTTCAGATCTGTGTTTTTACCTCCTATAGAGACAATAGAGAGAGCTATGGACGCCTTGGAAAAATATATGAAGAAATGAGAGATATAATTAAATACTAAATAGAAAAGTTTTTAAATGATAAATGATATAGTATAACTGAGGAGGCTAGGGACAAAAAGCTCTTCTGTTCACCACCTCCCACACCCCCACTCCCTAGTCTCCTCACCTTTAACTCATTTTTGACAACTTTTCTCAGCTGTATAGTTAATAGTATATAACTCTATATTAAATTTTTCCCAGGCTAAAAGATCAACAATGGAGCTAAAATTAAAAATTAGTAGTTAATTATAAAAAAAGAATAGATTTAGTAGTGTTTAGCAAAATAAACAGATTTTTCAGTATTTTTACCACATACTACGCATTTTCCCTCTTCAAAATTCTCGAAAGGAATGCATGAAGATGTGGCACCCGTATCCTCCTTGATCTTTTCTTCACACTCTACAGAGCAGCAAAAACTCAATTTCGCCATTTTTTTCTCCTCTATGGCTTTTTTCAGGTCTTCGTATGAATCCACCTCTACAATATTCTCTTCAAGGAGTTTTTTAGCCTTTTCATACAGATTTTTCTGGATGGAATTCAGAGTATTCTCTATCTCCTCAGAGAGTTTTTCAAATTTTACTGCTTTCTTTTTTCCTGTATCTCTTCTTACAAGAATAACTTGATCTTTCTGGATATCTTTTGGGCCTATTTCTAATCTTATAGGCACGCCCTTTAGTTCCCAATGATTAAACTTGTATCCCGCTGTATACCCTTCTCTATCGTCCAGAGTAACTGAATATTTTTTCTTTATGGTGTTTTTTATCTCATTAGCTTTTTCCAAGACAATTTTCTTATCCTTTTCAAAGATTATAGGTACTATAACTACCTTTATCGGCGCTACCTTCGGAGGGAGAACAAGTCCCTTGTCATCTCCATGTGTCATTACCAAAGCAGCAATGCTTCGGGTAGTTAATCCCCAGGAAGTCTGCCATACGTATTTTTTTTTCTCGTCTTTGTCTATATACGTTATATCAAAGACCTTTGCAAAATTTTGACCAAGATTGTGGGATGTGCCCCCCTGTATCGCCCTGCCGTCCGGCATCAGAGCCTCTACAGTTGTGGTATACAGTGCTCCCGCAAACTTCTCTTTTTCAGTTTTGTACCCTGGTATCACAGGAATAGCCAGCAAATCCTCATAAACTTCTCTATACACATCTAACATCTTTAAAACTTCTTCATCTGCTTCTTCTTTTGTTCTATGACAAGTATGCCCTTCCTGCCACAAAAATTCTCTAGTTCTCATGAAGAGTTTTGTCATCTTCGTCTCCCATCTCACAATATTTGCCCATTGATTTATGAGGAGAGGGAGATCTCTGTAACTCCTTATCCACTGCGAATACATGTAGTTTATTATTGTCTCAGAAGTTGGTCTTATCGCCAGTTTTTCATTCAATTTTGTGTTTCCCCCATGCGTTACCCATGCTACTTCAGGAGAAAATCCCTCCACATGTTCTGCCTCTTTTTTAAAGAAGGTCTCAGGTATAAAAAGCGGAAAATATGCGTTTTCATGTCCTGTTTCTTTTATTCTCCTGTCTAAAAATCCCTGAATATTCTCCCAGATCGCATAGCCATACGGTCTTATAACCATACATCCCTTTACAGGAGAGAAGTCCGCTAGTTCTGCTTTTAAAATCACTTGATTGTACCATTCTGAAAAGTTTTCAGATTTTTTTATTGTAATTCCTTCATCCTCTGCCATAAATTACCCTCCTAGAAATTTTTTCTGTAATATAATTAAAATTAAGAGAAATTCTTAAAGAACAGTTTTCAACATGGAAATGAATCACTTCTTTCAGTCATAGATTTACGTTTTTTAAGAAACTTTAAAAATGTTTCGGTTGCACTGCGAACCCGCAGACAAAAGGATGTAGGCTTTGCCTACATATATGTGGAAGACTCAGCTTCGCTGAAGTCACTACCCGTAAGAACTCTTTTACTCTGCCCAAACACAGCCTTTTAAGATACCATTCACACTTTGGTATTTGGAACTCCAGGGTGCTTTGTGGGGCAAGATTATTAAGATGTTCAGGTTAGGATTTGATAGATGACGATCTCAACGGAAAGGCAAGAGATGAGAAAATGATTGATCCAATTTACTTCAAAGTTCTCCACAAGATATATACTCAATTGAACAACAGCACTGTGAATTGGGTAGTCACAGGGAGCCTCGGTTTTGCATTGCAGGGTGTACCTATTGAAGTTCATGACATTGACATTCAAACTGATAGGGCGGGAATCTATAAGATCGAGCAACTTTTTTCTGAATTCGTGATCAAAAAGGTCAGCTTTTCTTCTGCAGAGAGAATTCGTTCTCATTTTGGTGTACTAATGATCGATGGAATTAAAGTTGATATTATGGGCGATATCCAGAAGAAGATTGAGGATGGAACGTGGGAGACCTCTGTTGATTTGAAGCAACAGAAGAGGTTTGGGGATGTTGAGGGAATGCATGTACCTGTTTTGTCTTTAGAATACGAGTATCATGCATATCTGAAGTTGGGAAGAACTGAGACAGCAGAGAAACTGAGGAAGTGGCTGGAAGGACAAACATAATTTTACATCTCACTAATTTTTCTATTAATCTCCCTTACTTTTTCCACAGCATCCACAGCCGTTTCTCCAAGAACATAGGTACACGGCTCTATTCCAAAAGCTCCCGGGTCTACAATGCAGTCTTCTCCTTCATACCTCTCTTCTATCAATTTTTTTAGTTTTTCTTCACCCGTTTTCCTCTTTATATAAAAAATGCTGAAAAGACTTTCCAACGCTTCTTTGAACTTCTTATCATACCTTAAATTCAAAACAGCTCTTTTTTTTGGGTATTTTTTCATGAGATTGAAAAGAATTCCTGACATATGTTTGGAGGCTCCGAACTCAGGATCAGAAACTCTTTTAAGTTTCCCTTTAATCTCGATCATTCTCCCTGGCAATGCTGCGATCTCTAAATAGCTTTTAGGATTCTTTACAGACATGGCAATATTGATCCTCACTTCGGGAGTAAGTGATCCGAGACTCATCTCTTCTAAAAGCTCTGTAGCCTTTTCTATGTTTTTTATTACTTCATTTCTTTCACAGAAATCTTTTGTGTAGAGATTTAAACAGACATTACAATTGGGTATACCATGGAGTTCGCAGAGTTCTTTATCTTTCCGTAACTCAAAACATGTTGTACACAAAAATT
>Ga0190285_1000304_pt1 | contig 11560 bp, 11 predicted proteins | sample 48691823_MG_FD_163429 | JGI IMG/M metagenome (GOLD analysis project Ga0190285, IMG submission 163429) | Hydrothermal vent microbial mat bacterial communities from Southern Trench, Guaymas Basin, Mexico - 4869-18-2-3_MG | ecosystem: Environmental > Aquatic > Marine > Hydrothermal vents >...
ATATAACTTTAAAGAATAGAAGGTAACGCAAAATGAAAAAAATAATAGCGATAGGAATAGCAGCAACATTAATTATATTATTTTCGGTTGTATGCGTTAGTGCTACATGGTACGATACAGACTTTTCTTACAGAAAACAGATAATAGTATCCCACGCAAACGCTTCTGGTGATACTTTAACTAACTATCCCGCTTTCATTAACGTCAGTAAAGAACCTGAGATGCAGTCCGACTTTGACGATATTCGCTTTGTTGACAATTCGGGCAATCTGATGGCTTTTGAATTGGAGAACTACACTACTTCTTATGCTTTGTATTGGGTAAATATAACTTCACTGCCCAATTCAGGACAAACTTTCTGGATGTATTATGGCAATGATGCTGCAACTTCACAGGAGAATCCCGAAGGTGTTTGGAATAGTTCAGTTAAAATGGTGCATCACTTCCAAGATTTTGAGGATTCCACTTCAAACAATAACGATGGTACTAATCACGGCTCTACATATAATGAGTCAGGGCAGATAGATGGTGCACGTGATTTTGACGGCACAGATGATTATGTGGATTGCGGGAATGATGAGAGTTTGGATATTACTGATGCGATTACGATTGAGGCGTGGGTGAACCCTAAAAGTTATCCAGGGAATATGAATTTTATAATTGGTAAGGGAGCACAATGGGGATACACCAGTAAGACTATAATGGACATATGCCGATATTATGGTCAAGGTATAAGGTTTCAATTGGGAAATGGGACAGACACTAACTGTATATATGTTAACCAATTTCCTCTCTCAGAATGGACGCATTTTGCCGCAACAAGTGATGGTTCAACCATGAGATTTTATGTAAATGGTATTGAGAAGTCATCTGACAGTTTTGATGGTGTTGATATAACAGGAGGACGTATAATTTTGGGTGAATATCCTCAAGAAGTTGGTTACTCAAATAATAATTTCAACGGCACCATCGACGAAGTCCGCATCTACAACAGGGCTTTGAGTGCGGACTGGACTAAGCAGAACTACGAAATGGTGGTGAACCAAAGTACGTGGGTTAGTTGGGGTAGTGCTGAAGAAAGCTGGGTGAATACACCAATGAATTTAGATAACACACACGGTAATTTCTGGGTAAATTGGATATGGGAAGCAAACAACACAGGTGATGCGTTACATACCGATAGTTTTAATATAAGTTACTGGGTAAATGAAAATCATTACTGGGATAACAGCACAAACACATCACGAAATGAAACTGTTGGGGCGCATGGTTGGTTAAACATATCAGTTTATGCGTATAACACTTCAACAGGTAAATTAAGTGATGCCGTTAGTGATAGTTATCACTTCTCAAATAACGTCCCTGTTATCACCAACACTTCCGACTGGCAGGGTGACGAAGGCGAACTCGTATATTTGGATTTTAATTACACAGACGCAGACGGTGATACATGCACCTTCTCAACTAATGCAACCAAAGGCTCTTTTAATACTGCAACGGGTGTGTTTGAATGGTACACGGGAATGGGAGATGAAGGCACGTACTACTGGAATTTTACGGTGAATGATAGTTGGGGTGGTAGTGATTCCTACATAGCTACCATAACTGTGGGTAACTTAGGGTGTCCGAACATAACAGCATGGTACAACAACTACACGTGTGATAATTCAACCAATTTCACTATTGCATACACAGACAACCGTAGTGTATTTTTTAATGTAACAGCAAATCAAACAATAGATTACTGGGTATGGTATGTAGATGGTACACTTTACCAAAACAGTTCTTCAAACAACATTACAAAAACATGGGATGAGGGGGGCAACAAAACTGTAAGCGTTTACGGTGTCAATGCCAACGGGCAAACAAACACACTTATCTGGAATATTGAAATAGAATATACTGTTCACGAATACGCAAAGCTTATATACCATCAGAATCTATTACTAATAGAGGCAGAAAAAATGTTAGCGCAAATGTGGATGTTCTTAGTATTGCTTTTGATAGATTTCGGTATGATACTGTTTTTCTTTGCTAATACACGCAACAGAATATATGGTAATGTCGCTGTTGGATTGCTTTCTGTATTTCTTACATTCATATTAGCACACCGCGCATTACTATACCCGGTTGAAATGCCCGATTTATCGTTGTTTTTAAATGGTATTGCACTCATGATGATGGTCTTCACTATCTTAGTTATTATCGAAATAGTTATAGAGAAAATGGGAAAAGCGGTGTCTTGAAAAAGTTTATAAAGGATGCATGACAATGATTAGAGAAAGGGAAAAAGAAAGATGAAATACTGGGCAGCACTTCTAAGTCTTGTAATGCTTACCGTAGTGGTGATATTCATTACAATGTTCGGTGTATCCTCGCTTTCAGTGTTGGATAGTGGGACGAACATGACGGGTAGCGCGTACCAAGCGCAGTGGAATACAACTACTAACACAGCGATTACATCCATTTCAATTATGCAACTGCTCCCGTACTTACTCGTAGTTGCAGCGATACTCTTAAGTATCTCGTTTTTCGTTGTTTTCGCGTTCAAAAGAGGGAGGGGATTTTGAAGTTTCCCTTTTTTGTTTCATTCTGAGGGCAACGTCTCAGAACCGTTATTTCGCTTATATACCTCGTTAATGGTGATGTCCAAAACATCGCCCTCTTCTATCCCCCTTCGTATCGCAGTTGCTTCGGGGATTGTTATGCGTCTTCCCGATATAACTTTCACTTCTACCATAATTCTACGTTCTAATACATCATACTACATTCATAGTATATAAACCTTTCGCCTTTATATAGAATGAGTTTTTTACATTGAAACATGAACAAATTAGGAGGTGAGAAATACCAAAATGCTTGACAAAATCAAGACGTTTATAAAGAGCAAGTTTGACGAGTTCAACAAAGACAAGCGTGGGGTCGCAGCGATATGGGCACTCGTAACTGCATCCATCGCCGTAGCAGCACTGGTAATTATATTTGCAATTATCCCAATGATAGGCTACCAGGTGGATACTGCCGTGCCGATACCCGGTAGTTCACAGTGGAATGCAACCACAAACCCAGATATGGTGACAGGCGTATCGTTGTGGGGTAGTGTCGGACCGCTCATAAAATTGGTCGCAATCGTGTCCTTCTTAGGTCTCGTAATCGCGTCGGTAATAATGCTTGCGGGGCGTAGAGAAGGTGGTGAAGGCGGCTTATAGATAATTGCTAAAGAAATGTTGTGCCTTTTTTATTTTTTAGGCACAACTTATTTTTGTTTTGGTCATAGGTGTAAAAAAATGGAAGCAGGCGAAGTAGATGTCCCTTATATTAACGAAGCATTCGGTTTTTTTGACCGAACAGGCAAACCGAGCGAAGTCAAAGCGGAGAATATCAAATTCATAAATGACGCTCGACTTTCATTAGCATACAAAAGATGTTTGATACATAAGGTTAATATCATTTTTGATAAGGTGGTTCAGTACAGCAACCAGAAAAACATTCTCATCCCACAGATAGAAATTGAGAAGATGTTGTTAGAGTGCCTCCCCGCTGCTACTTCGCGTGATGTTAAACAACCCGACCGCGTGAGCATTGAACAGAGCATTATATTTGACGCTAAGATGGTACTTACACGAACTTTCGGTGAAGACAGGGAACGTAAAATGCAACGTTATCCTGGCTATATCGAACAACACGCTACAAACGTTCAGGCGACACCGGAGGAGATGGAGGAAATAGGGCAGCCCATACAAACGAAAAAGAAAGGGCTGTTTAGGTGGTGATTTAAAAACGTGAAGGCGTATAATATTGCACTGGCACTATTCGTTCTGAATGCGGTAATTAGCGGAGTAAACGGTATGGGTATTTTCGATACGCATGTATTTGAAACACCGAAACCGATGAACGAATCAGAAATTGCCGAAGTTGTCAGCGATGCCGAGTCGTTACATAGCTATGAACTTTTGGTATTCGCTCCGAAGGTTTTACTCGAAATGTTCAGTTTGTTCTTCACTGCGATTGTAGGTGCTATCACAATTATCCCGATGTTAGCGGAATATGGCATTCCTACATCAATAATCGCAATGATTCAGGGACCGATATGGATTGTGTACGCGTGGGGCGCAGTACAGTTTCTAACCGGGAGGAGCGGTAAAAGTATAGAATAGAAAAGCTTTTTATACTAAAAAGTTAAAAAAGAACAGAAGAAAAAATGAAAAGCAAAATATTGAAAATGGGGATTTTGGCAATATTATTCATTACACTATTTATGTTACCACCAGCAATGGCGCAGTCGCCGGTAAATGACACATTTACCGTGAACTTTACTTTAGAACCCGAACAACCTTCATATCCAGCGATTTCTGATTTGACCAATTCAACACCCGGTTACGATTCAGTTGTAATATCATGGACTACAAATCAGACAAACTCAAACAACCGTGTGAAGTACAGTGTCTATTCAAATCTCTCGTCTGCGAATTGGAGTAGTTGGGATAATGGGACAAACACCGTAAGCATAGAATTAACGGGATTATCACAAAACACACAATACTATTATCAAGCGTGGTCATATAACCATTTGGATAGCAATTACAACACTTCTGAACCTTCTACATATCCATACAAAAACTTTACAACACTAAAAGTAGCACACGGTCAAGCATTAGCAGATGCAATCAATACTAACGATACGGCGGGCGTTCACGCTTCGTATGCGAACAATGTAGTAACGATAACCGCAGATACAACGGGTGAAGCGGGGAACGACATAACGACCACAGAAACCATAGCAAATGCGTCATTTGCATCAGGGACGCTCATCGGCGGCGGTACATCAAGTAGTCCGTGGTCGGAATATCAGCACTATGGATTGAATTTATGGACAGCAATCGGCGGCTTAATCGTTCTGGTTGCTATTGTAATCGTGTTAGGATTAGTCATAACAGGGGTAATAAATATAGGCGGTGGTGGTGAAGTAGAATCAAACATACCAGTGCTTGTTGGTGCGGGAATAGCGATTATGGCGTTAGTCGTGGTTATTACTATCATTCCGTTCATGGGGTATTCAGTCGAAAACATAATGCCATTAACGCAAGATACTGCTGCTTCAGGCACACTAACATTCACAGGTGACGCAGTAGACGGTGAAACGGTAACCATCTCAAACGGTGCGCAAACGGATGTGTATGAGTTCGATACGGATGGAAGTGTAACAGGAGGAAACATAAAGGTGGGTATATCATAACCGCAAAAAGCAAAAGGTTTTTATATTTAAAAACATATAGGAGGAAACAGAAAAAATGAAAATAAGGGAAAAAAGGGGAAGGGATAAAAACCAGGTAAAAAAAGCGATGGTTGGTGGACTGATAGCAGTATTTGTAATGAGTTTGGTGGTGGGGTTGTTGCCTTATGATTTGGTACAACCCGTAAGTGCAGCAAGCAGCAAAAAAGCACCAATACTCATCAACAACACCGCAGGCGGTGCATTATCGTATTATCAGGTGAATATCAACATCACCTACGATGCAGATATGAACAATGATTTCTCGGATTTGCGAGTTAAAAATGAAACAGCGGGTACGTTTGTGCCGTATTGGATAGAGGATAAAGTTAATGGTAGCTGGTGCAAGATATGGTTCAATGCATCCCATATACCAGCGAATTCATGGTGTAATGATACTTACTACCTTCTTTATGGTAATGCTTCTGCCAGTTCTGCGAGCGAGGGCGAGGCAGTTTTTGAGTTTTTTGATGATTTTAGTAATTATAAAGATATAGCATTAATAGACGAACCTACAAACCCAACGCGAGTAGCAGACGATCCATGGGAAGGTGACATACTATGTGAACAGAATGATTTCTATTATAATGGAGAATATATAAGTTGGTATCGTGCAGGACCGAGTGGAGACCGTTACAATGTGGGATATGAAACTTCAAGTGATGGAATTACATGGACTCCTTATTCTGGAAATCCGATATTAAATCAAACCGAGACAGATGGTCCTTTTTCTTTTCCATACGTAGTGCAATATGGCGATTGTTTTTATATGTTCGTAGCAAATGGCAATCCAGCAACAGACATATATTTGTATAATGTCACCAATCACACCGATCCACAAATCATGAATGGAGGAAATCCTGTCTATACTAATTCATCAACGTCAAGTGATTGGGATTATGGAATTTTCAATCCTAGTGTATCTATTGATGATACTGGAACATGGCACATGCTGCTTGAAGGACAATCAAGCGATGAAATATTCAGAATGGGGTATACTTACTCCAATCTAACAGAATTGAATTGGTCAGCGCACAGATCAACTAACTATGTAATTGATACTGCTGGTAACCCCTATCTTACTTATGTACCAGAAAGAAATGCGTTATTGGCAATTCATGGAGACATAAGTGGTTCTTACTGGAAGATTGTAACGAGTTATGCTTATCTTAGTGACGATCTCACGCAATCTTCCAGTTGGCATAGAGGACAGGGGTTTGAAATAGCAGAATCGGGTGTACATATAGCAGACCCGAATTTAGTAGAGAATTTTAATTCTACATATCCAATGATGATTTCTTATAACTATGCACAAAAAGATACATATCAGGCATATTTGAATGAAAATAAGTTACAATTCTTTGATATAATCAGTAGTGAATCAAAATGGACAGGTGACACAGGTTATGTTTCAGTCACCGGCGGGATTTTAACACTTGATGGTGATGGATCGTGGCGAAAAATATTCTCTAAGAATAGTTATACTCCCAATATGGCTTTACGGTGTCGGGCAAATCATTCAGCAAATGATACGGCGTCGGGTCCAGGTGTAGGATTTGAAAAAACACCGTGTTGTAATGGGCGTTCAGTTATTTATGACACGGGTTTAACTACAAGGGATGATGCTGAAACTGACGAAAGAACAACAGGATTATGGAGCTTTGGCAATTGGTATATTTTCGATTTGTTACAAGTCAGTGGAACGTCCGTAAAGTTATACGTAGACGGAGTGCTCAAAACAACACACACCACCCATGTTGGGACTATTGCGGAGAATGTAAATATCGCTTCTTATCAGTCGAAAATAGATGTAGATTGGGTTCTCGTCCGCAAATACGCCGACCCAGAGCCAACAGCACTACTCGGTGCAGAGCAAACCGCAGAAGAAGGTGGCGGCGCATACGAAATAACCCTCCTCACCGGCTGGAACATCATCGGGTGGACTGACACGACACCAACTAACGCAGAAGCAATGGGTACTGACATAGGTAGCAATTGCACATACACCGCTACATATTTCCCCGCTAATGATACATTTATGACGCATATAATGGGTTATACATCTAACAATCATGCTGTTGAACACGGTTGGGGATATTATGTGTACGTAACGGATGAGATGATATGGAACAGAACGGCATGAACGCGATATATAAATAAAATAGGAGGTAAAAAAAGTGAAAACAAAAAATAGCAAAATAGTAGCATTAATTGGAGTAGCAGCGCTGATGGGTATTGGAGCAATAATAGTGACTTCCGCACTAACAACACCTTATTCATTGGGTGGACATATCTATGATAAGGCAAGCAATCCAATTGTAGGTGCAAACATAACCTTTACCAATCAAAGGACAAGTGAGGTGATATACTGGGATAGTACATCAGGCGGTGAGTATTCAGCAGATGCAGCTAACTTTCCGAGTGGCTACGAAAATGGTGACAACATAACCTACCATGTAATATACGATGGTGCTGGTGGATATACAAATGATACCTACCTTAATGATACATGGGCATTAATAGATACTTCAAATGGTGGTACATTACTGGATATAACTCTTGACCAAGCACCGACAGTACCGACATCACCAACTAACTTAGGCATGAACTTAGTTGACCACACACCCACGATAACATGGACTAAAGGTACAGATGCAGATTCGGGTGATACCGTAACAACCTATGTGTATGTAGGAACGGGTGCATCGCCAACCACTGTTGAGACGAGTACAACAAGTGAAACAGCAAATTTGGGTAGTACAGTAACGCTAACGGATGGAGTGACCTATTACTACAGGTTACGGAGCTATGACGGTGAGCGGTGGAGTGATTATACCGCAGATGACCAATTTAGAATGAACTCAGTACCAACGACAAGCAGTGTGGATGTTCAGGGTGCTCAGGAAATACAGCACATAACAGACCACACACCCGATATAACATGGAACTACGGTGATTCTGAAGGTGATACACAAACCAAATACAATGCAACCGTTTGGACGGGAACGGGCGGAACAGGCACATTGATGGGCAACAGCGGCGACGTAACGAGTGCGGGAACAACATGGACTTATTCTGGTAGCACATTGGTTGACGGATCAACCTATTATGCACGTGTAAGAACCTATGATGGCTACGAATGGAGTGCATGGAGTGAGATACAATTCAGGATGAACAGTAAACCAACCGTAAGCAGTGTAGAAATATCACCAGGAACAGCATACACCAATACAGACTTGACAGGTAGCGGTACTTACAGTGATACTGAAGGCGATACAGAAAGCGGAACAACATATAAATGGTTCAAAAATGGTTCATTAATAAGCGGAGCAACAACTACTTCATTAGCAAGCAGTAACTTCAAAAGAGGTGATGAAATAATCTTCCAGTACACACCAAATGATGGGTACGAAGCAGGAACACCTGTAAACTCCAGTGTGAAAACTATATCGAACAGTTTACCAACAACACCGACAACTTTAGATTTGACATCAAGCATATATGTGGGAAGTACTTTAACAGCAACTGGTAGTGGTTCGACAGATGCGGACACGGTTGATGGGGATACACTAACATACTACTATGAATTCAAAGATAATGCAACAGAATTGCAAGCGTATTCGACTAATTATACCTATGTTATACCAGAAAGTGAAGCACATGCAACAATAACAGTGAACTGTAAGGTGTATGACGGAGTAACATATTCATCTGTAAAATCAGGAAATAAAGTTGTGAGCGATACTAAACCAACCACGCCATCAGGAAGTAGTATTGGAGGAACAACTTCGTATGTTGGTGACACATTAACTGTTACAGGTGCAGGTTCGACCGATGCAGATGGCGATACAGTAACATACCAATATGAGTTCAGACGTGGCGGTGTTTCGGGTACTGTTGTTCAGGCATTGAACGATACAAACACATATACAATAACAACAGCGGATGCACATGATACAATATATGTTTTGGTGTACGGAAGAGCATACGGTGTAAACAGTGACAATTACGAAGCAGAAAGTAGAGTGGTTACAAACTCAGTGCCAGTATTAGCAAGTATAGGAGCCAAAACTGTAGATGATAAGGTAGAAGTGAGCGTAGATGCAGATGCAACCGATGGTGATGATGATGCACGAACATACAGTTGTAACAGAACTGACTTATTCAGTGATTTCAGTACGTCAACGGGAGTGGGACATTTCACACCGTTCTATAACCAATCAGGCGTTTACTATGTAGACTTCGGTGTAAGTGACGGCTACGGCGGGACAGATAACGAAACGATAACAGTAACAGTAAACGATGTGACCTTTGACACAACTGGACTATCCACTTCAGCATATAACATATTGGCATACGTAGGAAAGGAAAACCAGGCAGATAGCAGTGCAGAGCAATTTGGTGATGATATAGAAAATGTAGACTACGTAGTGAAATACAATGGAACGTTCACAACACACATAATGGGTTATACATCTTATAACTTCACAGTAAAACATGGACTCGGATACTATGTGTATATCAAATCATGCGGCTCAACGACATATACAAGAAGTGTGATAGACGATGCACCATACACAACAACCCTAACAGGAAACGATTGGAATCTAATAGGATGGACAAATACGACAGATACAAACGCAGAAGGATTAGGCAGTGATATAGGCAGTAACTGCAAATATACAGCAACGCTAAACGCTGACGGAACTACATTTACAACACATATAGTAGGATTCACCAGTAACAACTTTGACGTAACCAAAGGTAAAGGATACTATGCGTTTGTAGATGCTACAACAGAGTGGGAAAGAGAAACATAGAAAAAAAATAAAAGTTGGAAGGGCAAAAGGGGTTCTCCCCCCCTTTTTTATTTTTTAAAATGGGAAAAAACATGAAAAAAGAAAAAAAGATAGAAATTGGAATTGTAACGTTTATAGTAGTATTCAGTGCCATATCTATGATTGTAACAACCGTAGGAACAGATATACCAACTCCTTATGCTTTAGGTGGACACATAACGGATACCAATGGAAACCCGATAATAGGTGCGGAAATAACAATTACTAACGTAAGAACAGGGGATAGTTTAAAACTCAAAAGCATAGTGAATGGAGAATATCAGGAAAATGCTGGAAACTTTCTTCCTAATAGGTATCAAGATGGAGATACTCTGAGATACCATGTAAAATTTGGAGACATCAAAAAGGTAGTTTATGCAAAAATAGATGAAAGTCATGGTGGTACATTATTGGACATACAGCTTGATACAAAAAGTAACAGTGTCACTGAACCCGCTAACACTTCTGGGTTCTGTTTTCCTGTACTTTTATTAGCATTACTTTTAACATTTCTTTATATACAAAGAAAACAAATAAATAAGTAAATAGGAGAAAAAAATGAAGAAAATAATAGGGATAGGAATAGCATTGGCAGCAGTGTTGCTTGCAGGTATTATAGTGACTTCTGCATTAACAACGCCTTACGCATTAGGAGGTCATACATACGATGAGAGTGGCACACCCTTAGTAGGTACAAACATAACATTCACTAACCAGAGAACAGGAGAAAAAATTTATATAGATAGTACAACTAATGGCGAATACACACAAGACGCAGCTAACTTTCTGAGTGGTTACGAAAACGGCGATATAATAGAGTATTATAGTGTATATGGCAGCCTAACAAATACAACCACAGCACCGATAGACACGGAAGCGGGCGGTGGAACAATATTAGATATTTATCTTAGTGGAGCATCAGCAGGCAATGCATCCGTAACAGTAACAGACGGTTCGATAACTTTCGGTAATTTACAGTTAAGCAGCATGAAAAACACCGTGGATATGAGTGATACACAATCAATAGATACCACTGGAGCAGACGGTGCGCAGAAGATAGAAATAAAACTGAATAGTAGCGCCGTAACGGGAACAAACAACGGTACAGTATTGACATTTGTAACAGGCAGTCCCGGACTTAATGAACTATTGTGTCAGTTCAAAGGTGGCGATGTGAGTAGTTACACGGCATTAACCGATGCGTACCAGACATTCGATGATTCGATGGCAAAAGACACAGATGCAGACTTAGACATACAACTAACCACACCGAGTTCTGTAAGTAGCGATGACTATTACGATGACTATCAGTTTGAAATCATTGTAAAAGCAACCTTATTGTGAGAAGTTTGCCCTTTCTTTCCCTTTCCCTTTTTTCGTATAAGGGGAAAGGGAAAGCATTTTTTTGTAATGCAAATTTACAAAGGCAAGTTTATATATAGTTAAAATA
>Ga0190285_1000308_pt1 | contig 11554 bp, 9 predicted proteins | sample 48691823_MG_FD_163429 | JGI IMG/M metagenome (GOLD analysis project Ga0190285, IMG submission 163429) | Hydrothermal vent microbial mat bacterial communities from Southern Trench, Guaymas Basin, Mexico - 4869-18-2-3_MG | ecosystem: Environmental > Aquatic > Marine > Hydrothermal vents > Microbial...
CAGCGCGCGAGGAAGTACCGGGCAGGAGAGGCTATCCGGGCTACATGTACACCGACCTGTCAACGATTTATGAGCGTGCAGGGAGAATACACGGGCGTAAAGGCACGATTACGCAAATCCCGATCTTGAGTATGCCTGATGACGACATAACGCATCCCATACCGGACCTGACGGGTTATATTACCGAGGGGCAGTTTGTTCTCTCGCGAGATATGCACCGAAGGGGGATATACCCTCCAGTAGATGTACTGCCCTCGCTGTCACGGCTGATGGACGAAGGGATAGGGCCAGGAAGGACACGAGAGGACCATGCGGGAGTATCAAGCCAGCTTTATTCGGGTTATGCAGAGGGTAGAGACATGCGCGACTTAGTTGCGGTTGTCGGTGAGGAAGCGCTTACGGACAGAGACAGGAAATACTTAGAGTTCGCAGATGAGTTTGAGAAACAGTTTGTTACACAGAGTAGAAACGACGACAGGAGTATAGAAGAGACACTGGATCTCGGCTGGGAGTTACTGGCAACACTGCCAGAAGGAGAGCTCAAACGTATAGACGAGCACATAATAAAGAAGTATCATCCGAAATACAGGGAAGCGAAATGAGAGATGGATGAGATGTAACCACTCAGCCTACACAGATATGGTCTACCACATTCGTTCACCGGGAAATAATGATAACCCTGCCATCTGTGTTAATCTGCGTTAATCAGTATCTTTTTAAGATACAGACACAGATTTACACTGATTTATTGGCGAATAAAAAATTACTATGCCAGAAGCGATAAGGCAATTTCTCGATACATATTATCTCCATCCCATAATCTACGACACAGGCTACAACCCGGTAAACACACTAACATGGGCTTTACTACTGGGCTTAAGCATTTTCACAGTACTGAAATCGCTAAAAAAGCTTGGTGTGGAGATAGACGATAAGTTTATCGCTGCTGTCGTGCCGTACATACTCGCAGGAGCAAGCATGCGAGTGATAGAAGATGCGGAATTATTACAACCTCCGCTAAAGTACATGCTGATTACACCATTAATCTATTTCCTTATATTCTTCTGCGCTGTGTTTATACTCTTTATATCTCTATGGGCAAGCAGAACAAATTATAAACTCCTTTTTGGTGGTGCAGGTGTGATATGGTTCTTTACAAACATGGCAATCTTACTGTGGACGGAAGAGCTAATTGCACCCTGGGTTATCACTGCCGTCACGGGTATCGCGTGCGTAATAACAGTCGTGATATACGCAATAGCCGTGGAATCAGGCGTTAATTTCCTGACTGATAAGCTAAACGTATCGGTTTTAGCGGTGCAGCTACTCGATGCCACTTCCACTTACATAGGTATTGACCTGCTGGGTTACAGTGGGAAACATGTGATAGAGAATTTTATAGTGGAGTACACAGGTTCCGCAGTGGGAATGTATCTTCTCAAGCTCGGGATAGTTATACCGGTGCTGTATCTTTTGGATACGCAGTTTCAGGGAGAAGATAAGGAACTCAAGAATATCGTTTTGTTGGTGTTCCTCACTATTGGCCTTGCCCCTGCGGTTAGGAATACGCTCAGAATGGTTTTTGGCATCTGAGCTTAGCATACATACATCTTCATAGAGAACATGCCAACTAAAATCTCCTCTCTTTGATTCAACGAGAGAGAAAAAAAACCACCGAGACCACAGAGGACACAGAGGGAAAATACCCGGTGCTCTATGAAGGGAAACTTTCACGTACCGTTCTGAGACGAGGAGGGGCGAGCAATCGCTCCATCCTTAGTCCGCTATTTTCCGGAATGACTATGTTATATCCTCAGATAGTATCTTATGCTATCGCCCCTTTCCCTTACCTTCCCCTACCTTCCCCTCAATGTTTTTGAATCTAAATGCTCGATAGGAAATGCACCCTATTTAAGTACTGCTTCAACACAGGTGAAATACACCTGTTTTCAACATATTGTTTTATATACTCAAAATTACCACCTGTATCACAGGAGGTAAAATAAAAAGAAACATGAAAGCAAAAGTAAGAGAAAGGAAAGTGATAGTAGGGATAGCAATGGCGGCGATAATGGTCGCTTCTATATTCGCTATGGTCGCGCCTACCAGTATGGCAGGCACGAATGGGGTGTTTTCTCCTGACGAAGAACCGTCGTCCTCTGTAAGGATATACGGTGACGTACAACCACAGGGGAATGCACCAGAGCAATATGAGCATTGGAAAGAGCCATTTGACCCGACAGTGATACCAAAGGATTCGATTACGTACAATCCAGCGATTATCGAAGAGAGCCGAGAAGATGGGGAGCCATATTATGGTATAATAATAGGTGTAGACGGCAGCAGTGAGAATGCACGTGAGAAGATATTCGCGCGGTCATGGTACGAGCCCTGTGGCAGATACAATGGACCGAGAAAGAATGACACACACCCCACGATAAACATGGAGTTCACTTACATGCTGATGAACACTGAGTATCTACCAATAGATGGCACGGCACCAAAGACACAATTTCTGGTACCAACGTGCGAGATTGATTCCCAGGCTGGACTCGGTGCATGGTCGAAAGGAACGGTGGACAAGAACTTAACCAGGCTTGCAAGCATTAGCGGCGTAGTACCAGTACCGTACGGTAAAACAGTGCGGGGAAGAATCAGCCTCGAGAAGAAATTACAACTGGATGAAGGAGATAAAGTGCAGTTCTTCGACCACACAGTGGAACTCACAAATATCAAGAGTGACGGAGAGTTCGTTATAAAAGTAGCGTATGCCGGGAATGCACAGGACGATTCAGAAAAGGGCTGGATCAATTTAGATGATGGTCAAAGAATCTACTTCGACCGACATAACAACGAATACGGCACTGCGAACCATGATCCGGCTGCGGGTAATATAAGAACATGGTATGTAGAACGGGACGGTAATTTCATCATTGTCGGTAAGGAGTTACACTGGGGTGATGTGTTCTACGTGGATGCGGTAAGATACGGGGTAACAGCAGTTGAAGTGCTCGATATAACCGGTGATACTAACGCGGATTCGTTCAAGTACCTGACGCTGAGGACGAAGCTGCCAAAAGGTGTGGGTTCTGTCCGTGACGAGAGTGTTGTATCGTCTCAGTTTATTGATTGTATAGAGCCAGCAGAGATAATACCGATGCTTCCGCCGTTTAACATGAACCATGACATGGTTGACGACATAAACATACCGTTATGGACAGGTGCAGCAGAAGAAAGAGACTGGACGAGGCAGGATTATGCAGGTACCAAACTTGATACAGACAGTGATGGAGACTGGATAGCATACGATGTTAATGAGCGAGTAATAGATAACGTGGACCCATTAGAGGTTACATACATTGCAGAGAAAGTAGAAGAGCGATATTCAACTGATTTGCTTGAGAAGCTGCGAGAAGACTGGAAAGGTAATATACCAAAAGATTTGTACCTTGTGGTAGACTCTTCACAAAACTTAGCTATGCACGGATTCTTTGATTTGCAGATAGAAGGATTAGCTTCGGCAATATACGCAATACCACAGGATGGCACTGTCTCTGTTTGCGTAATTCAGTTTTCGGACACAGCCAGGGTAGAAGTACCACTTACCCCAATAACACCTGACACGGTCAACGAGATTGCAAAGCAGATACGAGATATAAAAGCAATAGACCGCGGCACCGACATGGGTGCAGCATTCGACAAAGTAGCGGAGCTCATAGAAGAGAATCCTGATTCCAGTGATAGCCAGCAAATAATTGATATATCCAGTGATGGAAGAATACCAACGGGAGATGCCGATGCAACATTGGCAGCGAAAGACGCTCTAGTAGCTATTGATCCAGACAATATAGTAATAAACGTTTTCGGGCTGGGAAAGTATTTGGACAACCCGATTGATGAAGAATTTTTAAAGAGTCTGGTACATCCGGAGCCATGGAATGCGCCACCAGAACCAGGTTTCTATACCTATGCAAACGTTTCGGAGGACATCGTGGATATAACAGCGGAGAAGATACGGCTGGAAACGCCGGGACTAATAACAGAGTCATGGACGAAATTCGATATTCAGTCACTACCAGATCAGTACACCGAGTTCGTGCTGCCACCACTACCAGATTATTATAATATATCTGGCGTTGACTGGCCGGTCGAACTCAATGGCGACTACATGATCACGACTTCGTTGATTGCACCACAAGCAACAGGTGACTTGAATGACCACAAGAGAGGAGGAGATTCAGACGAGCAGAGAGTCGCGTTCTCATACGACCCGAAGGACGGCGAAGACGGCAACGACATCTATGTGTACTATGATGACGAGCTAAAAGAAGGCACAGTGAAGATATACGGTAATGGCAGTGACAGCACGTTTGGTGTTACTAATGATTGCAACATAGAGCAGTACGAGGACTGGGAAGAGCCATTCAATCCAACAGCGATAAGGAAGGATTCCATCACCTTTGATACCGCGATACTTAGATACAGTACAGAGTATCCAATGAATGCTCAGAACGAAAACGTGGACCTGAAGGAGTACTTGAGGGCGTGGTATGTGCCCGAGTACAAGTTCTATGGCTGGCATGAGATGATCGGGTTAGCACCAGCAATAGTTATCGAGACCACATATATGCTCATTGATTCGCAGGACAAGAAACCATGGCATGCAGATGCAGGCAGTTGGTTCCCGTTCCCAATCGTATCAGACACGACAAATGAGCAGATAGGGCTTGACTCGTTTGATAACGAAGGTGTCGAGTCTGTAAGGGAAAACCTTGTAAGACTCGCAAGTCTATCTTGTAACGTAGCTGACATAAGTGATGGGCTACCGAAAACAACAAAAGGAACAATAAGGATAGAGAAGACGTACATCATGGAGGAAGACGATGTCGTGCAGTTCCTTGACCACAGGTTGGAGTTCAACGGCTATGGTATATCTGATGATAACCCCATAGTGACCATATCGTACTGTGGAAACCCAGAGGAGTATTCAGAGGAAGGAGAACTTACCGAACTAACCAGCGCTCTAACGTTCTTTGATAGACACAATGGCCCATCCGGCGGCACATCAAGTCACCCGGACGTGACATGGTATGCCAGGTACGATGGACGGTTGGAAGGAGAGACAGCGAAGGCACTGATCACAGTGGGTAAGGAATTACAGAGAGGCGACATCTTCTACGTGGACGGAGTGCGATACGAGATACCGGCAATAGAGGTTCTGGACAACGATGGAAACACACAAAATGGATGTGAGAAGTTCAAGTATATAACCTTGAGAACGCCATTCCCGAAATATCTTGACGGAGATGTGTATCTGAGACAGCATTATCTACCATGTGCGGACTCGCAATGGATCGAGAAGGTAAAAACTTGCTATCCGTTACTGGCACTACCGGTGCTACCACCGCTGAACATGGAACACGAACTCGTGGACGATACCGATGTGGTGCTGTGGCAGCCATTGAAACTATTAGACAAGTGGCCTTACGGAGACATAGAGACAGGAAAAGCAGGCAGAGAGTACTTCCCATGTGGAGAACGCTACCTGACGATGCAGTATCCGCCGGCAGCATGGCTGAAATACTTCCGTGCCGTGCCGATAGACACAGACGGAGATATGCGTAATCCAAGAATACCATCAGACTGGCAGTTATGGGACGACTATGGAGGTCCGTTCTATCCGGGAGACGTAACAGTAGCAGTGCCAAACGGCTGGCAGTGCTGCAAATGCGGAATACCAATGCCGCTACCCGGCACATTCACGGTCTTTGACCGCGAGCACTGGATTGCAAACGACGTGGATGAGCGAATCATAGGGCCTGTGGATCCGTTGGAGTTCTGCTGGAAGCAGGAAGACATAGAGCCGAGATATTCAACGAACCTGCTGGAAGTACTGGACGAGACATTGCATGATAGTGCACCAGCGGATGAGGACTGGACGAAGTACGACATACAGACGATACCAGACGAGTACACCAGGTTCCTGTTGCCAGTGATACCCTCGTTGAACCCAGAGGTCTACGTGGGTGGCGAGTATCAGCTCTATTTCGAGCCTGATATACGGTTTGATCAGTCAAGCAAGGCATATCCGGGCTGTTACCTGATAACGACTTCGTTCTTCGCACCGAACGCGAAAGGCGACCTGAACCGCGATCAGTCATACCCAGCGAGAGATAGGTTCGCATTTACGTACAATCCAGAGGATGGCACAGGCATATACATGAACAAGGCGCCAGTAATACCGACGAAGCCAGAAGGAGACAGTTGCACAGTTCATCTCGGTGTGGGACAGAACTACGTATCACTATCTGTACAGCCAGAGGACAGAGACGCGAAATCCATCTTCGGTCGTGACGTGGAAGTCTGGAGCTACAATGCAACAACGGGCTGGCGCCCAGCAAAAGACGGAATCGTGGTTGGAAAGGGATACTACATCTACAACCCGTGGTCACCGAAGACAATTACAGTATACGGAACCGGCGTATCGCTGACATGGCAAGAGATTTACTACAATTCAGACAAGGGCTGGAACCTGATAGGACCAGGCAACGAGAGCATTGACGTACCGCCAGAGGCACTGATTCTGAAATACAGACGGGGATTCCCGTATCCGTACGACTTCATGTCTATGATACCTGGGCAACCAGGAGCGGAACTCGAACCCGGACAGGCATACTGGACATACAAGGTAGCATAAACAAGCAAAATTTAGGATAAGGCTAAAACCTTATCCTCTTTATTTATTTATTTTTTTTTATTATAAAAGAGTTAAGTCTTTATTTTTGTAAATTGTAAAAGATAACAGGAGGTATTATAGAAAATGGCAATGAAGACATGGGCGATTTTAGCCGTAGTATTACTGGCACTTCCTGCTCTGGTTGGTGCTCAGGAAACGGGAGAGGGCAGGGAAAGCGACTGGGTGACAATCAGCGCGAATCCTGTTGAAATACCTGCCGATGGGGATTCCATATCAGAGATAACTGTGGTGGTCTCACGCTCAGAAGAGTGTGAGGATATAGTGGAGATGCCTGTGATTATGCATACAACTCTTGGCTGGCTTACCGAGGCAGCAAATGAGAGCAATACGGGCACAACTATAACCATATCAACAGATGAAAATGGCACGGTAACCGCACAATTATCTGGAAATGAGACAGGAACTGCAGCTATTTTACTAAACTGTGGTGATAGGGGTTGGAACAAAACAGAAGTGACGCTTCTGGAACCGGAAGAAGAAGTAGCGAGTTCAGATAATGGAGGAGTAGAGAGCGAAAGTAGCGAAGTAGAGACATCACCAAATAATGCAACAGCAGCGGTAAATGAGACGTTTGTACCCGTGGAGAGTCCAGAGGTTACACCTGAGGCAACACCTGAAGCAACACCTGAAGCAACACCTGAAGCAACGCCGGCAGCAAGTCCAGAAGAAGCGACACCAAAGCCATCAACACCGGGATTTGAAGCCGTGTTCGCTATCATGGGTCTACTCACAGTCGCGTATTTAGTGCAGCAGAGAAGGAAGTAGCAGGAGCAAACAAACTTTTTTCCCCTTTTTTATCTATTATAACGTATAATTTTTTCTTTCTTTTGTTGAATAAAGGGGTTAACGGCATTGCTGCTTTCTTCTGTGTTAATCTGCGTCTGTCAATAATTTATTTTTTCTTGTTATGCAACTAGCAGGCACTAAAACCCACTGAGTAGCCAGGTCACAGAGTTCATAACCCATAGTATTAACACATGCAATCTCCACAGGAAATGTACCCGAAAAGAATATAATATGTGAATATAATCTGTAATTATCATAGAGCAATAACATATAAAAAAGGAGGATGAAATGAAGAGAAGAGGGATATTATTAGCGGTGGTTTTAGTGATTGCTACTATTGCCTTAGCGGGCGTAAGCACAGCAGCGGAAGAAGTGGATTTGTTCTTATTAATGGATGGGTCTAATAGCATTAGCCCTGAGGACTATACCATGCAGTTGGAAGGATATGCCAGTGCCATATCAAACTCATCGGTAGTTCCCCAGAATGGTAACATCTCGCTTTGTGTAATCATGTTCGGCTATTTCCCGCCTTTTAGGGGTCCTAATCCATTTTCAGGCCCTTATTACGCTAATATTGAAGTTCCACTCACCAGGATCACGAATCAGACCGTTGCCAACTCCATCGCTGACACGATACTGGCTATTCCACAGCCCAAAGACCATACCCCAATGGCAGAGGCGTTCATATTAGCGAATGAAACCTTAACGGATTACGTCGCAAGAGGGATTACCAGTTCGAATGTCCGCCAGATAATAGATATATCATCAGATGGGCGGCCAAACTGGATACGCGACGGACTCTATGAGGTACCTCAGGCAGCCGTAGATGCAACCTATAAAGCGAGGGATGATGCGATATTTAAAGGCTGTTTTGACGAGGTGAACGTACTCGGTGTTGACATCAAGGAAGAAGACCAAACTCGTGCGATGCCTTATAACCATGCTGAGCCATATAACAGGGATTTCTTGGTCAGGTTGAATTATTCACTTGAACCAACCAATCATTCAGGATTTTACATGGAAGCTCCAACGTGGAAAGAGTTCCCGGAATCAATACGAGAGAAGATACGAAGGGAATTAGTGCCATCGCTCAGCATCTCTAAGGAAGTCAGTAAAAGGGTATGCAACCGCAGCGACGTGCTAAGCTATACAATAACTTATAGGAACGATGATAACGTAGACCTTACAGAAGTCGTCTTAACCGATAAGATACCCGCAGGGACTTCTTTGGTTCCTGACAGCATATCGAATGGCGGGGTAGAGGGAGACAGCGAGATTACCTGGGACATAGGCAACTTGCCCATAGGTGATTCGGGAACGCAATCGTTTAATGTCACTGTTCACGGCTATCTTCTAAATGGAACGATACTAACGAATACAGCCACGATAGACAGTAATGAGACAGAGCCGAAGAACGCTTCTGCTGTTACGACTGTTATAGTGCAGAAAACGTTTAAGCTGTCTGCATACAAGGTGGTGGATAAGAGCTTTGCTTCACCAAATGATACGCTCAGTTACACGGTGCAGTATAGCAATAGCGGAACAGGGACGCTTACGGACGCTGTGATAACAGATACGATACCTGCGAACACCACTTACGTATTGCAGAGCATGTGCTTAAATGACGATACACTAACCGATGCGGCGGATAGTGACAATGGCACCTATTATCCAGTGAATGACACGCTGATATGGGACATAGGCACGCTGGCACCAGGCGATAAAGGAGCTGCAAGTTTTAAAGTCACAATAAATGCCTTTGTGCCTGGTGGAACGATAATACGCAACACCGCTATCTTGACTACTAATGAGACCGAGCCAATAAACAAATCGGCAATAACAAAGGTCAGACAGCCGTCAGAAGTGCCATTACTTCTGCCAGTGGGTATTGCGATTTTGGCTGGACTGCTGAGCCTGGTTGCTCTGATAGGTATGAAAGGAAGACGTAGATAAAACTGTCTTCTTTTTAGTTTTTGCCTCATAGATAACTTTTATGACATGACAGCGCGAACAAGGGTAAAAGGGAAAAGACAAGAGTGCGAAAGTAGCATTTTGACCACGGTGCGCGAAAAAGTAGAAGAGAACAGGGAAGCGATAAAGTACGTGGCTCTGTTCTTAGGTCTTTGTTTCGCATTTTATATGGTCTATTATTCCATAACCGTTAGTGGATCGGGGATAATGCTACACGTGAAGAGCGTAATCACGTTGATCTTAAGCGCTATTTTCTCTTTGATTGGGATGGACGTGGTGACGAGAGGAGCGGTGTTATCAATCAATGGTTACTCAATAGAGATAATAGATGAATGCACCGCAATTTTCTCCTGTATCGTTTATTGCTCCTGTGTATTGGCATATCCGGCAACGCGAAAGCAGAAAAGTCTGGGTATCTTAGTCGGCGTGCCGTGCCTGTATGCGATAAACATCGTTCGCATTTTTATATTGACTCTTGTTGGTATGCACAATCCTAATATGTTCGAGTTTATGCACGTGTATCTGTGGCAGGCTTCTTTTATCATATTTGTGGTCGTATTATTTCTGTTATGGCTGAAGGTAGGGGTGACGGATGTCGAAGGGGGATAAGAGAAAAAGTGCAAAAGAAAGGAAAGTGGACGATAAATGCGATATTTTAAGTTTGACTAAAAAGCAAATACTGGTCTTCTTGATCGCTTTCTTAACTGTCGCCGCGGCGCTATTAGCTGTTTGGTATTACCTCGGAGAGTTCTACCAGAGTGCTATTTTCTTCTGTGCGAGACCCATTCTACTCGCGATGGGCTGCCCGGCACCACTTATAGACATCAGTTTTTCTCATGTCGCGCAGGAGAGTGGCTACCTTATAAATTTCAATTTGGTGCCGTTAGTAGCGTTAGCGATAGCAACGCCTGATTTAGCGCTGAGGCGGCGACTGGAGATGCTTGCAATAGGTATGCCAATTCTATTCCTTCTGCACGTTCTCGATCTCGTGGCACATTATCCTATGGATGTCTATGGCTCCATGCTTGCGCAGATGGTCGTGTATTCAATAGGGGTAAGCGGAGTAGCGGTGCCATTTATTGTATGGTTTGCAATAGCTGTCTCGTTCCGCAGTGCGAAAAGGACATAATTAGATTGAAGAGGTGGAATCAGGAGATCACAGTTTTATGTATCTCTTTTTTATCGCATCTATTAGCCCATGAGCATAGTTTATACAGCCAAAGGCAGTGAAGTAATCGCCTTTATCAAGATAATATTTCGCATCCACAAAATAAGCAGTGGCAAGCTCTACCACCTCTTCCGCATTGTCATTGCGTGATTGCGCGCTCAGTTCTGTTATGCTCTTCTCAAAAAGAGCAATGTCCTTTTTTATCCTTTCCTGTTCGCTCATTCATTCCGCAGCGTAAATAATCTTATATCTTCTATTTTTAGTTTTGCAATGTGGAATTTCTTTCTCTTTTATTACCTGCTATAAACGTTCTCTATTTTTTATCTTTCTTACATCCTCAGGAATCATGAGTATCACATTCATTACTGCAAACTCAACGTATCTCGTCTCCTCCTGCGAACCGCACTCTGCTTCACCAATATAATCATCAGGGAACTGTTTTAATTCGCTTACGTCAATTTCACGCAAAATAGCCTCTACGCCTATATCCACTCCTTTCTTCTTCGCTTGCTTTGGAACGCTTCCGGCTTTCTCAAGCCGCGACTTAACAAAATCAATCACTGCGCGGTAAACTTCTAACTGCTCTTCTCCGGTTAATCATAATATTTCGCTCATCAGTATTTCACCGAGTTCTCTTCGGTCTGGTTTTACTTTGGCTATGGGAACTTCTTCTGGTGTGTTTGCTTCTATTTCTTTAAATACAGAGTCAATTGGACGTTGAGATAATTTATTTAGGCCCGTTCGCCTCGTTATTTCAGGGAATTCAGGTCTCATGGATTTTAATTCTTGCAATTGTGTATTTCATGTTGTGTCATTTGGCCAGTACTCCTTAAGGAGGAAGGGCAGCTTTATGCTCCTCCATAATTTTTAGG
>Ga0190285_1000309_pt1 | contig 11550 bp, 11 predicted proteins | sample 48691823_MG_FD_163429 | JGI IMG/M metagenome (GOLD analysis project Ga0190285, IMG submission 163429) | Hydrothermal vent microbial mat bacterial communities from Southern Trench, Guaymas Basin, Mexico - 4869-18-2-3_MG | ecosystem: Environmental > Aquatic > Marine > Hydrothermal vents >...
GGCGTCAGAGGGATAATCTTGGAGGGAACTGGGCTCGGGCATGTGAGCACGAGGATCATCCCAACGATCAAGAGGTTACATGATGATGGAATATTCTTCGGGATGACGTCACAATGCATCTTTGGGAGGGTGAATATGAGGGTCTACGATACAGGTAGAGATCTATTGAAGGCTGGGGTGATAGCGCTGGACGACATGCTCCCCGAAACCGCATACGTCAAGCTTAGCTGGTGCCTAGCCAGGGCGAAGAGCTCGGAGGAGGTCGAGGAACTCATGCTCAAACCAATCGCCGGAGAAGTTGGTGGGAGAAGCATGCCCAGCATGGAGGTGAGGTTTAGACAATGAAGATAGATTATCGGGAGATTGGGTTGAGAGTTGGGCTCGAGATCCATAGACAGCTCGATACAAAGCATAAGCTGTTCTGCGAATGCCCGACGGAGCTCATAGAGGGTGGGAGGGAGATAAGGTTCGTCAGATGGCTTAGGGAGGCTCAAAGCGAACTCGGAGAAGTCGATCCAGCGGCAATCTTCGAGGCCAGGAAGCGGAGGAAGATAGTCTATCACGCCGACAGCCTAAACACCTGTCTCGTAGAGATGGATGAGGAGCCACCTCATGACTTGAATCGTGAGGCGGTTGAGGTGGGCTTAACCGCGGCGTTGTTGATGAATGCGAGACCCGTTGACGAGATCCACGTCATGAGGAAGATAGTGATAGATGGATCGAATACGACAGGTTTTCAGAGGACTTGCGTGATCGCCTTAGGTGGGGAGATAGTCGTCGACGGTAAGAAGATACCGATCCAAACCATAACGATCGAGGAGGACGCTGCGAGGATAATCGAAAGAAAACCGCATGAAATCCATTATGATTTGAGGAGGCTTGGGATACCGCTGATCGAGGTCTCGACAGCTCCGGTTATAAACTCCCCAAAAGAAGCCTATAGGGTTGCCTACGCCATTGGGAGGCTCTTGAGGGCTACGGGGAAGGTTAAGCGCGGGATAGGAACCGTTAGACAGGATCTGAACATCTCGATAAAGGGTGGGGCGTTGATCGAGATCAAGGGGGTTCAAGAATTGGATCTGCTTCCGAAGGTGGTCGAGCTTGAGGTCATACGGCAACTCCACCTCCTAAAGATCAGAGACGAGCTAAAGAAGAGAGGCGTCACAGAACAGATGATCTTAGAGGAGCCGATAAAGGATGTCACCGAGATCTTCAAGGAAACGAGGTCGAAAATTTTGAGGAGGAAGATCAAGTCGGGTGGAAGGGTTCTAGCATTAAGGCTGAGAAGGTTTGGAGGGTTGTTGGGATTGGAGGCGGCTCCGGGGATAAGGCTTGGAGCGGAGTTCGCTGGGAGGGCTAGAGCTTGGTCTGAAGTTGAGGGAATATTCCACACAGATGAGCTACCCGGATATGGGATAAGCGAGGATGAGGTAAGAAGATTGAAGGAGTTCATGGAGGCAGGTGAACTCGACGCAGTGGTATTGGTCGCGGATGAGAGATCTAGGGCTGAAGACGCCCTCCAACAGGTCAAGGAGCGGGCAATCGAGGCTTTAAGGGGGGTTCCCTCCGAGACTAGGGCGGCTAGACCGGATGGGACGACCATCTACCTCAGGCCAAGGCCTGGAGCGGCTAGAATGTATCCAGAAACCGATATACCGCCATATCCGATAAGCGGGGAGTATCTGGAGGAGCTTAAGCGGAGGCTTCCACCAACCCTAGATGAGGTGGCGGAGAATCTTTCGAGGAGATATGGGCTGAGCAAGCAGATAGCGAATGAGCTGATCGACTTGGAGAAGGTCGAATTATTTGAGCGAATAGTCTCAGAGACCGGCGTTAAGCCGAGGATAGCAGCCTCGATCCTAGCTGAGCATCTGAAGAGCTTGAAGCGGGAAGGATTCAAGGTCGAGCTCGTAAGAGATTCAGACCTCTTTGAGATCTCAAGGCTTATCGCGAAGGGGGAGATTGCGAAGGAGGCGGCGCCCGAGATAATCAAATGGTTATCCGAGAATCCGGAGAAGAGTGTAAGGGATGCCTTAGACGCATTAAACCTCAAGCCGGTGGATATGGGTGAGGTTGAGAGGAAGATCGATGAACTCGTCGAGAGATATGGGGCCATGGTTAAGGAGAATCCTAGGAAGGCTTCCTCCATAATAATGGGGGAGCTCATGAAAGTCTATAGGGGGAGGGTTGACGGCGGAAAATTATACCAGATGGTTAAGGAGAGGATCCATGGCCAAAGAGGTGGAGATCGAGGAGCGGATTGATGTGCCCTTCTAGTGCTTTTATACCCTTTTGATAGTGGGTGAATAACTACTTTCAGAGCGCTCTAAAACCCTTATAACTAGATATTCACAAATGGGCACGGATGACATACAGGGTGAGGATCTCGATCGGAGGGTTGGAGATAGAGATCGAGGGAGATAAGGAATTCATAGAGGAAAAGTTCTCGGATCTATCCTGGCTCGATAAGGTCTTGGAGAAGGTCAAGCCTCATGAATCGATCAAGGAAGGCGAGCTCATCGGCGAAAAGCTGAGCTTCACAGAATATGTTGATGAGCTTGAGCCGGAGACCCATCCGCAGAGATTCTTGACCATAGCCTACTACCTCCATAAACATGAGGGGAGAGACATGACCTATGATGATGTTAAGGATTATTATCAAAGAGTTCGATGGCCCACACCCAAAAATCTAAGCGACGTTATGTCCGATCTGATAAAGGATGGATTTATGGAGGAGGCTGGAAAGCTGAATGGGAAGAAGGCCTTCAGAATCCTCAGGAAGGGGATAAAATACGTCGAGAACAAGTTTAGGGGTGAGGAGAGGTGAGTGATGGAGAGCTGAAAGCAGTTCTAAGGCATGGGGAGACCGAGGTCGAGTTCAGCGGAGACTATGAAGATGTCTGGAGGAGCATAAACAAGTATCTATCTGAGATCTACCCATCAATCGAGGCCGTCAAAAGACTCACCGGAGCGATAGACGTAGATCTGTTAATGAAGAAGCTTGAAGGACTGGTCGAGATAAGGGAGGGGATGATAAGCGTCTTAGAGGATACTGGTGCGAAGCGTAAGATCCTCCTCTGCCTCGCCGGAGCATACGTTGGGAAGATTCTAGGGCTCTTGGAGAGAGATAGGCTGACCCCGAAGGAGATAGCATCCTACACAGGATTGAACGAGAAGGTTACTAGGGCTAGGCTGAGCGAGCTTAGGAGGGCTGGACTAGTGGTCAGATATGGAGAAGGATTATATGGGTTCACGAAGGCATCTATTAAAGAGCTATTCGGTGAGGAGCTATGACCGATGAAGAACTTAGGATACATATCAAGTATGGGGATCTGGAAGCCGAGTTTTCGGGAAGCCCAGAGGCGGTCTATCATCAAGCCGTGGCATTCCTAGAGCGAGCGATCCCAGAATACTCACTCGCCAAGAAGATCCAATACAGTGTGGAGCTCAAGGATATGCTGGAGAGGTTGAAAGACTATTTGGCGTATAACCAGGAGACGGGCATATTCTTCCTAAGAGATTTGAGCGAGCTCCCATTCCAAGACGCCATCTACTTCATAGCCCTCAAAAACTATCTCGAGTATAAGCTTGGTAGGAGGGAGAAGCCGAACACGAATATCTCAGACTTCTCTGAGTATCTGCCGAGGATCAAGAGGAAGACCCTCTCGAATAGAGTCGCTGAACTCTCTCAAGGTGTCATGCTTAAGAGGCTTGATAGAGGAGATTATGCGATAACTATTCAGGGAATAAAGTATATCTTAGATAATTATGGCCAGAAGCGTGTGGAGGAGCAAGTTTCCGATTAATCTCCTCCCTCCCTCTTAGATCTAAAGTAGACGTAGCGTCTCGGCGTCCCCTCTCTCGATAAAGATCTCTCCCTAACCAGATCTAAGAGACTGTGCGACACGGCCGTTGAGTTATAGTTATATCCCCTCCTCGCAAGCTCTTGAACCACCTCGGAGAGAGATCTAGGAGTATCGAACCATCCCTCCTCCATCAAACCCCTCAAGAGCTCAGAACAGGTTGGCTGCCTCCTCCTAGCCCTCTCCCCACGCTGAACTTGGCCAAGCCCCTCAGCCGAGATCTGTGGAAGAACGGCTTTAATGGCTGAGACGACCTGTTTAACGGCTTCCTCAAGCCTCTCAGGCGGAGCCTCGACCCTAACCGTCGCCGGGCCTATCTGCACCTCCACCTTGATCTTTTCTTGATCTCTCATTTTTCATCATGCTCAATTTGAGCAACATTTATAAGCACACAATGACCTATAATCCAATGGGAGGAGGGGCGATGACCCAATACCAGCAACCCCAATTAAATGGTCTTGAAAGCCTCTTTAAAGCTTTCCTGGAGAGGAGCGGTAGAAGCCTGAGTTCGATCGAGGGGGCTAAGCTTGGGGTCGAGACCTCTGAGATTTTTGTTCAAGATGATTGGCCCTTCCAGCTAGTTGAGAGGCTTTTGAGAAAGGGGGTTAAGCCCATCGAGATCTCGGTTGAAGACGCCGTCTCTAGGAGGGTTGTGGCCATAGACACTTCCTCGATCAGGGTCGCGGTCGGCTCTAAGGGGGTCGTGATAGCGGTCAGGGGGGCTCTAGTCGTCCGAGAGTGGCCGAGGATTTGGGCGGAGATAGTAGGTCCATTCATGGTATATGTGGACTACGATGGGGTTGGAGAACTCCTATCATCCATGCTCGGCGGAGAGATTAAACTAGACTATTGGGGAGACTATCAACTCTATAGCTCCATTCAAAAGGTCTTAGCCGGGATCCTGGAGAAGAGGCTACAAGAATACGCTATTAGGAGATTTAAGGACACGATCCTGCTCTTCGACGGCTCCCTCTCAGCCGGGCCATTGGATAATCCAACCTGGCTTGTGTCGAGGATAATCGATGAAGCTAGGCCGAGGGGAAACGATATACTCGCCTTCTCCAAGACCAGCGTCCTCAGGGTTTGGGGAGAGCTCTTAACTTCGCTTAAGCTCGACGTGGAGCCCCCATACCTCGTGGAGATGACTTGGGCGATCAGAGAGTTGGAGATGAGGGTCAAGATCTTGGGGGAGACATACTTGGCGAGACTCTCGGCTGGAGGTGAGGGCTTCAGGGTTGATGCGGCGACCGGGAAAGATGTCGGAGAAGTTCTCGGAAGCCTCTTGAAAAGCGACTCGCTGATCTACGGCTACCCAGAGACCTTGATCCTAGCCCACGACCTCTGCACCTTCAATAAGATGGATCTAATAGCCATGCAATCAGTCCTGAGGAGGAGGGGGGTCAAGCTCTTTAAGCCGACCTCGATTAGATGGCTCTTATTCAGGCCAATAGATGGAGGCGAGCAAGCTTGAAGATCCTATCGAAGAATGGAGATAAGATAGAGTTTCTAGCGGCTCCAGGCGAGGATGGACTTAGGAGAGGAGATTATGTGATAGTGTTGGATGAGGGTAGGAGGCTTCTCGTCCAGATCTTAGACGTAAACTATGCGGAGCTTCCCGGAATCCTAGAAGATACTTTGAGGGAGCTTGCCTCCGAGCCCCTCTCACTCAAGATTTTCGACCCATATGATGTTGGATCCATCCTAACCGAGCTTAAGGATTCTAGACTTATAGTTGGAAAGGTTAGGGGTGTGATCGAGGACGGTTCTCTCAGAAACGATCTATTATGGCTTCCATCCAGACTCGGGTCGAGGATAGAGCGAGCGTCACCCGAGCTTCTCATGGAGTTCTCATCATCCGCTGGAAGGAGGCCGATAATAATAGGTGAGTCGATGGATGGAGTTATCTCGATAAACGCCGAGGACTTGGATGGTAGATTGACGATAATCACCGGGAAGAAGGAGACCGGTAAATCGCATCTAGCGAAGATCCTGATAACATCCTTGGCCGAATATGGGGCGAAGGTGATAGCCCTAGACATCAATGGAGAATATATCGGCCTCTCGATGAGAGTCGATGGAGCCTTAAGCGATGTCGCCGACAAGCACATAGTCCTAACCCCGGGAGAGAATTTCAGGGTCTCGGTGGAGGATGCGGGCTTGACGACCATCTTAGACATCTTGAGATATATCCTAAACACCCCGGCGACGAGTTTGAGAGAGTTCATTAGAGTATGGGGGCTTGTTAAGAGGATTAATGGGAGGGTTACCCTAAGAGGGCTGATAGACGCTGTGGGGAGAGCCCAACTACATGAATCGGTTAGAGACGCCTTGACGAATAGGCTTCTAAGCTTGGAGGCGACGAGATTCTTCGATGATGAAAATCCCATTAAACTCGACTTAACGATAAACTCGGTTAAGGAAGGTGGGATATTCGTGATAAACCTCTCCAAGATCTCTTCACATGGTAGGAGGATCGTGGTCGAGTATCTCTTAAGCAAGCTCTCAACCCTACTGAGAGACGGCCTAATAGATCCACTATTCCTCTTGGCGGAGGAGGCGCACCTATATCTAAGAGAGACTTATTGGGATGACCTGATAACTAGGATGAGGCATATCGGAATATTCCCGATACTCGTGACGAATCAACCCGACACCATTCCAGAGACGATCTACAGGCAGGCAGATAACATATTCCTATTCAACTTCACAAATGAATCCGATCTAAACTATATCTCGAAGACCGCGAGAATAGACTCCGACACCGTGAAGCTTATAGCCAAAGCCCTCCCACCCCACCACTGTCTAATGATCGGGAAGATGGTGAACGATCTACCGATAGTCGTGAAGGTCAGGGAGATGCCGTTGAAGATGCTGGGAGAGACCAGGCTCGTCTTCGGATTGAGAAGCTGACCATAAAGCCTTGGAAAAATTGCTTGCTTATCCACCGCTATCCTCAAGATATTGGCCAGAGCTGTGGATTACAAAGCCGTGGACTGAGAAAATTATGAAGAGGAAGCCGTCAAAGAACGAGTTGGGCAAAGAGTTCACGTCAATCTTCTGATCGAGCGAGTGTGGGCAATATGATGATATGTGCGGGGTATTTCGCATGAATTCTCATAAGATTTAAGACCAGCCCATATTTAGAAAGGAATAAAATATCCCGTCTCGGGTCATCGATCAAGAGATGATTAATCGAGGTGGTTTCGATGAATCGCTGTTCGACGAGAAGGCTAGGGAGAGGCTTAAACTAAAACTTGAGCATTCGCTCAACCAGTTAAGCGCCCAAATAATGAAGCTTAGATCAAAGTATGGTGAGATGGTGGCGAGGAGCAAAGAATACTTTGAGGAAGTGGTTCAAGCATTGATGAACGGAGATGAGGGCAGGGCTTCGATCTACGCCGAGGAGATAGCGGAGATAAGGAGGTTGGCTGGAATAGTCGTTAAAACCCAGCTAGTCCTAGAACAAGTCAAGCTCAGACTCGAAACAATCCTCGAGATAAGCGACGTTCTAGGACTCCTGATCCCATTGATCTCTTTAGTGGCCGAGGTTGAGGACGAGGTGAAAGGCGTCGCTCCAGAGGCCGCTGAAAGCCTCCAAGAGCTGGCTTCATGTATAGAGGACTTCACGTCAATCTCTGGAACTGGAGAGGAGGCGATTCAGGTCCCGAGAGAGCTGGATGACGAGGCGTTGAAGATCTTGGAGGAGGCTCAGAAGAAGGCCGCTGAAAGGGTTAAGGAAGCATTCCCAGATGTTCCAAAGCTTAGTGAAGAGGAGAAGCTCGTCTACTCCTATATCTCAGCCAACGATGAGGAACTCGATCTCAGGAAATGCGCTAAAGAACTTGGATTAAACGAGGATAGGGTTAGAGATGTTTTGAAGAGGCTTGAGCAGAAGGGCTTAATCCAGCTCGTTGGATGAGAGGGTTAAGATGTCCCATATTTAGAAGCCCATTTAAGCATCTTCTCCATAGATTCTAGGTCGACGCTCGGCTTCCTCCTCCTAATGACCTCCATGAAGTCCTCCATCCTAATCTTCCTAGGCCTTCCCTCACCCCCACTACCATCCTCGAAGAACTCGCTCACAACCTTCATCTGAACCTCCATACAGATATTGTAGATGTCAGCCCCAGAGTATCCATTCGTTATCCTAGCAAGCTCTCCGAACTCGACATTCCCATCTAGATCGAGTTTCCTAGCATAGTGCTCGAACATCTTTAACCTCGCCTCATAATCCGGTAAACCTATGAATATCCTCTTCTGAAATCTCCTGATGAATGGCTCATCTAGAAGCCATGGCTTATTCGTGGCGGCGAGGACATAGATCCTAGCATTTTTCCCCTTATCGAGTAATCCATCCATCTCCTTTATCAGCTGGTTCCTCGCCCTCGCCTCTCCACCGACCTCATTCAACCTCACAGCCGTGAGGGAATCTATCTCGTCCATGAAGATTATGACCGCCTTCCCCCGAGACTCATACTCTCTAGCGGACTTGAAGATGTTCGAGATATTCTTCTCAGACTCTCCAAGCCACTTAGACATGATCACCGACGCGTCGACGTGCATGAAGACTGCGTCGATCTCGTTCGCGACCGCAGCCGCCAACATCGTCTTCCCGCATCCAGGCGGCCCGAATAGGAGGATTCCACGAGGCCATCCTAGGGGGAATAGGTCGGGCCTCTTCATCGGGTAGATTATGCTCTCCCTTATCGCCTTCTTCGCGTGATCCAATCCAATTATGTCTTCCCAAGTTATTGGAGGAGGGTTCTCGACGATTAAATCCTCTGCGAAGCCGGATTCTTTAGCTTGTTTGCTGAGCCCTCGAAATCCCTCATAGACCGATTCGGCTAAGTCTTTTATCCTCCTCTCATACTGTTGCTTCTTCTCTAGATAGATCTGCTTCATCATCGAGTCGTCGGTGAGCTCTATTAGCCTCGACAGGAGCCTGATCGCCTCCCTATATCTTTGAGCCGCCTCCTTCTTCATCCCAACCCTATCGAGTCTAACGGCTGCCCTCGCATGTTCGGCGGCCAATCTTTCAAGCTCCTTCATAGCTCAAGTTAGAGGGCGTGAACAGCTCTTTAAATCTCTAAACGTGATCAGAACTCGATAAAATACCATGAGATATTTTATGGTATGTTTCTAGTAATCCTAATCTTTTACGGATCTTCCTTGGCCGTGTAGAAGACCGTGCAGGTGAGGGTTCTCGCAACCCCATCCATCGTCCTAATCCTCTCGATCACGAGCTCGCCTATCTCCTTCATCGAGGAGCCTCTAACCTTGACTAAGATATCCCACTCACCTGAGATTAGGTGGACTTCTTCAACGTCTGGGAGCATGGAGATCTGATGGGCGAGCATCTTCTGGGAGATCTGAGGCCCAGGCATGAAGGATACTAGGATGAAGGCGGTCGCCCCTTTCCCAAGCTTCGATTTATCAACCTTTATCGTAAACCTCTTGATCACCCCTAATCTCTTAAGCCTGCTAATCCTCTCTTGAACGGTCGTCCTAGGTAGGCCAAGCTCCTCCGCGATCTCCCTAACACTCCTAGAGGAATCGAGTTCTAAGGCTTTGAGAATCTTTAGATCTTTTTCATCAAGCCCTCTACTCCCCCGCATCTAGGTTAAATGAGTTTATCCATTAACTTAAGCCTCATCCTTCATCGTCAATTGACGTAAAGAAATTCGTTAAACATTTAAAGATCCCACGGCTAAGATCTCCCTTGAAAAATGGTCAAGCTGAATGGCGTGGCGATCCAAGGCTATGGAGGCTATGTCCCAAGATACAGGATTAAAGCTGAGGAGATCGGGAGGCTTTGGGGCAGGGAGAAGCAGGAGCTCCCAATAGAGGAGAAGGCGATCGCAGGCTTAGATGAAGACTCGGTCACCATGGCGGTCGAGGCCGCGAGGATCGCCATTAGAAGGGCTGGAATAGACCCTAAGAGGATTGGGGCGATCCATGTTGGAAGCGAGTCCAAGCCTTATGCCGTGAAGCCCACCGGAACCATCGTGGCCGAGGCCATCGGAGCAGGTCAAAACATCCTAGCAGCAGATCTAGAGTTCGCATGTAAGGCTGGAACCGAGGCGATCCAACTGATAACTGGACTAGTTGAGAGTGGAAGGATAGAGTATGGCCTAGCGATAGGGGCGGATACAGCTCAAGGAAGGCCTGGAGACGCGTTAGAATATACGGCTGCGAGCGGCGCGGCGGCTCTATTGATCGGGAGGTTGACGGATGATGCCGTGGCCTCGATCGAGGCTTGGAACTCCTATGTGACCGATACGCCTGACTTCTGGAGGAGGGAGGGCGAGAATTATCCAAGCCATGCCGCGAGGTTCACGGGCCAACCAGCCTACTTCAAGCATATCCTAGGATCGATCAACGAGCTCCTAAACGGCGATGGATACTCGATCAAGGACATAGACCACTTCGTCTTCCACCAGCCCAACGTGAAGTTCCCATTAGCCGTTGCGAAGGCCTTGAGGCTTGAGAGGGAGAAGGTCTCCGCAGGCCTCATCTCAGGATTCTTGGGAAACCCGTATAGCGCCACGAGCCTTCTAGGCTTGGTCAAGGTCTTGGACGAGGCTAGACCCGGGGACCTCATCCTCCTAGCATCCTTTGGCTCTGGGGCTGGAAGCGACGCATACATTCTCAGGGTTTTGGATGGGATTGTGGAGAAGAGGGAGAGAGCGCCTAAGCTCAAGGACTTTATCGAGAGGAAGATCTACATCGATTACGCGAGCTATGCTAGATTTAGAGGGAAGCTTAGATTGAGGTGAGGGTGGTTGGGGAAAGTCTATGTCGCCGGAGTAGGCTTAACGAAGATTGGGGAGCATTGGGATAAGGGATTGGAGCAGCTGATGGTAGAAGCCGCCCTAAAAGCCTTGGATGACTCTGGGCTAAGTAGGGTGAACTCGATCTACGTCGGAAACATGGCTGGAGAATTTCTACAGGAGCAAGCCCACCTAGGCGCGATAATCGCGGAGGATCTCGGAATGGTTGGAACCCCAGCATATAGGGTTGAGGCGGCGAACGCGTCTGGAGCGGCCGCAATCCATGCTGGAGCCCTTGAGATCGCCTCTGGAAGGGCTGACGCTGTCTTAGTGATCGGCGGCGAGAAGCTCTCAGATGGCTTAATCGAGGAGGTTTCATCGGCTCTCTTGATGGGTGAGAGACAGGAGTATGAGGGCTTCATGGGCGCAGACTTCTACTCGATCAACGCGCTACTCTACAAGCTATACATGAGGCGCTATGGGGTTAAGGATGACTTGATCGCCGTCTTCCCCATGCTAAGCCATAAGCACGCAAAAGGAGTAGCACATGCACAATATCCATTCGAGGTTAGCTTAGAGAAGATACTTTCCTCACCATACATCTCCGAGCCCCTTAGGAGGTTTGAGGTGAGTGGGGTTGGGGATGGGGCGGCGGCGATAGTATTGATCGGCGAAGAACTCAAGTCTAAGATCAAGACGCCTAAGACGGAGCTCTACATCTCCTCCGCCACCGACTTCATGACCCCATTCGAGCGAGAGGATCCGCTGAGATTCCAATCTCTAGGCGTTGCCGTGAATAAGGTCTTGGATGAGGCGAAGGTTGATCGAGGAGACGTGGACCTGATAGAGGTTCATGACGCAACCTCGATAATGGCGGCGATCTCCCTAGAGTCAAGCGGGTTCGCCGAGCCTGGAGA
>Ga0190285_1000314_pt1 | contig 11474 bp, 9 predicted proteins | sample 48691823_MG_FD_163429 | JGI IMG/M metagenome (GOLD analysis project Ga0190285, IMG submission 163429) | Hydrothermal vent microbial mat bacterial communities from Southern Trench, Guaymas Basin, Mexico - 4869-18-2-3_MG | ecosystem: Environmental > Aquatic > Marine > Hydrothermal vents > Microbial...
CATATATATAAAATTACTTAAAAATTTTGTAACCGTTCAGGGTTCAAAGGTTCAAAGGTTCAGAGGTATAAGCGCTAAGTTATTTTTGCACCGGATGGACTAATGAACATCGAACGTCCAACATCGAATGTTGAATGGGGAAAGATGAAGAAACAGACCTGCCTGCAGCAGGCAGGCTTATGACCTGGAAGAAAGGCTGCTCAAATATACAGAAATAGCCGTTGAATGTTCGGTATTGGATATTCGTTTTTCATTCGATGTTGGACATTCGATGTTGGACATTCAATGTTCATCTTTAGAACTTAGATTCTAAAATACCCCGCAATTTACCGCATGCAACAGGGCATTTCGGATCTCCTCCTGCAGATCAGGGATGCTGATTTTCTGCCCATTTTTGTCCTGCACGTAAAAGGCATCCACTACCTGATCGACCTTGGTGTCTATCTTGGCCCTGGAAATATTTAAGCCAAAATCTGCTAAGGTATGGGTAACGTGGTAGAGAAGTCCGATCCTGTCCTCTGCATAGACCTCCACGATTGTATATAAGTCTGATGTCTTATTATCCAGGACAACCTGGGCCCTGGGTTTGAGGTATTTCTGCCAGTCATCTGATCTTATCGGCCTGTATTTTCCTGCCAGTCGATAGGCCAGTCCCAACCGGTCATCCAGGGCCAGGTTCAGATTTCTCTTAAGGGCTTCCCAGTCCTGTTCATCGTAGTCCTTGTTGACCGAGGATTTCACATCCAATACATCTATTGCTGTTCCATCCCCTAAGGTAAAAATCTGAGCGGTAAGCACGTTGAGATTGTGAAGGGCCAGAATTCCAAATATTCTGGCAAGGAGCCCGGTTCGGTCCTTGGCCATCACGAGCAGGGACCAGTAAGTTCTCCTGTCCTCAGTCAATACCAGGGAAGGTTGGTCTGACAGTTGAGCCTTCAGTTGGATATGCCTTTCAATCGCCTCAGGAGTGAAGCCCAGAATATAGTCATCGGGCATTATAGCAAGGCTCTCTTTCCCTTTTTCCCCGAGCCTGGAGGCTATCTGGTGCTTCATCCAATCTAGGGCCTGGATCCTTTGGTAATCGTAGATCTTTGATCCTTCAAGGAAAAGTCTGATTTTCAAGTATAGATCATGCACCAGCGCCGCTTTCCAATCATTCCAGACATTTGGGCCGGTTGCCTTCGAGTCCGCTATAGAGAGGAGATAGAGCATATTTAGCCGTTCAAGGTCCTGTATTTTCCCGGCACATTTCAATATGAGGGTTTCATCTTCCAAATCCCGTCTCATGGCAATGTCCACCAGATAGAGGTGGTTTTGCACAAGGAAGGAGAGGCAGGCGCATTCCTCTGAGGAAAGCCCCATCCTTTTCCCGATATTCTGGACTATTCCGGCCCCGAGTTCAGCGTGGCGTCCACCGCGGCCCTTTCCTATATCGTGTAATAGGGCAGCGAGATAGAGTATCCGGGGTGATTCCAGGGCCATAAAAATCCAGGGCTCTTCCCATTTCAGGCCATGGAGTTCGGCAACAGTTTGGAGTAAGTGCCTATCCACTGTGTGGATATGGTAGACATCGTGTTGGACAAGGGATTTGATCACGGAAAACTCCGGGATGTAGGTGGCAAGAAGGCCTGTATCCAGCATAGCCTCCAGGACATCCAAAGGCCTTTTTGCATCTTGAAGCGCTTGTATAAAGGCCTTGGCCATATGTTTTGAGGTTTTCAACTTTTCCTCTACAAGGTCTAAGTTAGCGCTTACAAGCCGCCTTGTACTATAATGTATAGGCAGTCCGGTTCCGGCTGCATGGGCAAAGAGCCGCATTAATAAATAGGGACGTTCTTCAAGTAGTGATGGTTCCGTGAGTTTTATGCGGCAATCAATGACCTCTATGCCGGGCTCGAGAATTTCGTTTTCTTTGCTGCATGTGGAAAGGTTCGAGACCTCTTCAACACTTTCAAAAAACAGGTCCGATGTGACAGCTATGGTCTGTAAGTTGCCGTAAACCTCCCTCATGAAGTGTTCCACACCAAGCATATTGTTACTATCCTGATGGCCAAGGAAACCGGATATTTCTTCTTGATATTCGAAAAAGAGCCTGTCATTTTTGCGGGAGTTGATATAGTGGAGCCTGTTTCTTATCCGGAGCAGAGAATCCCATGAATTTTCCAGTGCAAGCCTTTCCTCCTTGGTAATGAGCCCTGCCTCTTCAATGGATTTGGTATCTTCCAGTCCAAAAAGGGCCTTAGAAGTCCACAAAATTGAATTGATGTCCCTCAAACCCCCCCTGCTTTCTTTAATGTTGGGCTCAAGGAGATAGGCATTGGCCCCGAATCGCCTATGCCTTTTCTTTCTGTGAGCAATCATGTCTTCCACAAAGGTTTTTTTTCTGTCCTTTAGAAATCTATGAATGAACTCGTGCTTTAGCCGGGAAAAGAGGGAATTGTCTCCATGGATGAACCTGGCATCTAATAGCGCTACCTGAAAGAAGAAGTCTTCTATGGCGTCAGCTAGGCAGGCCTCAATAGTCCTCACACCGTGGCCCACTTCCAAACCGGCATCCCACAGGGGGTAAAATACGGATTCAGCAACAGCGGGAACCTGGTCTTCTACCTCTGGCTCATAAAGCAACATCACGTCAATGTCAGAAAATGGAAAAAGCTCTGCTCTTCCGTATCCCCCCAGAGCTATCAAGGCCATTTTTTCCTTGGCCTCTGGGCAGGCAGAAAAGGCCTCTGATAAAAAGGCATCTACAATCCTGGTATGCTCAATGAGAAGTTCCCGTCCCCTGAGCCCTCGCTCCCATAGGGTTCGCAGGGCCTCGCGGCCGAAACGTAACCCATCTGATTTCGATGAATGATCTAACATTGGCAAGATTCAGCCCTGTCTATTTATCATGTTTCAGCATAAAATCACGCTGAATGCAAAGGACATCTGCAGGCTGGTCCAACAAGGTCATGTGCGCGCTATTCTCGATTATATGCATTTCCGCGTTGGTTGCGAGTGAATGGTGCCACGCAGTAAAATCAGGTGTACACAGGTCAAGACGCCCGGCAGTGAAAAGAACCGGCATTTTCAGATCCTTGAGATACAAAGATACATCCACATCCTTTAAATTCCCCGGCACATTCAGCTCTGATTTACTGTTGACCATAACCTCATGCACTTGATGATTCCTGCGATTAATAAGCCTATTCATAGGTTCGGGAAACGGCCAGGCATGGATTACATATCGCTTTACAAATTCCATGATTGCTTCCTCGTATTCCTTGCCGCAACCAATGCCATTGAGTTCGCAATTATCAATGATCCTTGCCGTATCGCCTGAAAGGCTGGCCTTAAGCACAGGTGCGACTTCCTGGATATAACGGGGAAAACTCAAGATAGGGCTATGCAGAGCAAGAGTCATGATTCCTTCGGGATATTTATGTGCGAATCCTGTTGCCAGTGTTGTTCCCCAGGAATGGCCAAGCAGATGGTATTTTTTAATACCCAGACCATCACGGACTGTCTTTACTTCTTCGAAATAGCGTTTTGCTGACCACAGTGAAGGGTCAGTGGGCCGGTCGGAATTGCCGCACCCGAGCTGATCATAGAAAATTACCGTGCGCTCATTGGAGAGCGCTTGTAAGGGTACCAGGTTGTGATGGTTTCCGCCCGGGCCGCCATGCAAAACCAGGAGCGGCAGTTTATCAACTTTATCTATTTTGCCAAACCATAGCCTATAAGTGTTGTCCTTGTATGTATATGAAATAAAGCCTTCTTTACTGTATGATGGTTCTTCAAACCACTCTTTTTGAAATGCTATCATTTCCATTGCCTTGTCGTGTATTTTTGTTACCCTTTTACAATGACAGCACCATGACTAGTATAGCGTTTCATTGAAAGGTTGTCATTGCGAGCGTTAGCGAAGCAATCTCGTGGTGTAGTTTGTGAGCCTTGTTGAGATTGCTTCGTCGCTTCACTCCTCGCAATGACAGCGTAAAGGTTTTCATGAAACGCAATACTAGGAGAGAGCCCTTTAATTTTCCTGGATTTCAGATTTTCCATTTTTCCAGTTTTTTCTCATAAAAAGAGATTTGATCATTCAGGTCCTTTAATCCCCAGGCATAGACATAAGTGAAACGAGCATCGTGACCAACTTGAGAAAGAAACCTGAATCTAAGGGTGCTGAAATAGCAGAAGAAATATAAATCACGACATACAGGATAACCTTTTGAAATACTTCTTTGGGCCAATTCTAAAAAGAAGACTTCTTCACGGTCGTTAAACTCCGTTAAGAACTGCTCCTTCTGCCAATGAGTGATGGCTTCGGGTTTAGGTTTGGAGGACAAGGCCTGTCCTTCGTCCTTTTTTATTAACGCCTGATCCTCTTTCTTCTTTTTTCGCCGGGACCAAAATCTCATTATTTTAAAAAATTGATTATACCGCAAAAAGCTATTTTGCTCAAAAAAGAAAGTCAAAAGAGTGATCGCTTTCACGCTGGCTATGTAGTCGGAGCATTAAATTGGCAATTCTCCCAATCCTATATTAGTCTGCGCATGTCTGCGGTTAACATAAATGATTCAGTATAATGTACCCAAAATCACGACCGCTATCTTTATGGAAAACGATCATGAGGCACTATCCCGATTTATCCGGGTTAAGGATTAAAAGGATTGGATTGTCTTTGAATGAATGTACGCACAGGTCTTGAGACCTTACTGGAAAATCCGCCATCATGGGTCAGGGGAAGAAGGCTGGGGCTCCTCTGTAACCAGGCCTCGGTTGACCCATGCTTAAGACACTCCAAGGACTTGATATTCTCCATGTTGCCAGGCCATCTGAAGTGTCTTTTTAGCCCTCAGCACGGCCTTTATGCCGAAAAACAGGACAACATGAAGGAGTCTCCAGATGATTTAGCCCCGGCCCTTAATATCCCCATCTTCAGTCTTTATGGAAAAGACAGAGAGCCTTCTCCCAGGCAATTGTCCGGCATAGATTTTCTTATCGTAGATCTTCAGGATATAGGCTGCCGCGTATATACATTCATCTGGACTCTCTACCTGGCCATGAAGGCCTGCGCCAAAGCAGGTGTAGGCGTAGCAGTGCTGGATCGCCCCAATCCTCTGGGAGGTGAATCGATAGAGGGCAATCTTCTGGCCCAGGACTGCCAATCCTTTGTGGGGCTTGCCCCCCTTCCAATGCGCCATGGCATGACTATTGGAGAAATAGCCAGATTTTTCATGGAAGAGCAGGACCTGGACCTTGAATTTCATGTTGTGAAGATGCAGGGCTGGAGCCGGGAGATGGATTTTGCCGAAACAGGTCTCCCCTGGATATGGCCTTCTCCAAATATGCCTACCCTTGATACAGCCAGGGTATATCCGGGACAGGTCGTCTGGGAAGGCACAAATGTCTCAGAGGGAAGAGGTACTACCCGGCCTTTTGAGATATTCGGCGCCCCTTTTCTTGACCCTGACGTCCTGAGAAAAGAGGCAAAAAGATGGAAATTGCCAGGTTTTGTCCTGAGAGAACAGTCTTTCGAACCTACTTTCCACAAGTGGTCTGGAAAACGGTGTAAAGGCTTTCAGATACATGTAATACATAGACTTGAATACCAGCCATATATTACGACCCTTGCCATTTTAGCCGCAGTCAAAAAGATGCATCCAAGGGACTTCGCCTGGAAAGACCCTCCTTATGAATACGAGTTCGAGCGCCTTCCAGCAGATCTGATTATAGGAGACAAAAGAGTGAGGGAGGCCGTGAATGCCGGAACAGACCCAATGGATATCCAGTCTATCTGGGCCAGGGACTTAAAAGACTTCGAGAAAGCCCGGCCGGCATGGCTGCTATATCCATAATGCCAACTTATCTGTCCGACGGGGCGAACCCCTCTGGCCTATAACCTGGATTAATGTGGTATACTGCAGGCAAGCTACGGTAATTCTCATCGAAATCCAGTCCGTAGCCTACCAGAAACCCACGCGGGATATCGAACCCAACATAATCCACTTCTATGGGTACCTCTCTCCGCTCCTTCTTGTCGATCAGACAACAAATCCTGACTGAAGCCGGATTGTGTAGCTTGAGCACATCTTTCAGGTATTTGAGTGTGTAACCTGTATCTACCAAGTCCTCTACTACCAGGACGTCCCTGTCCTTAATGTCGAGCTCTATGTCCTTGGTAAAGCTTATCTGGCCCGATGGCTCAGTCTGAGAGCCATAGCTGGCCAGGCGTACAAAGTCGATCTGCAGGGGATTCTTGATGTGCCGGATAAGATCTGCCATAAAAATAAAGGCGCCCTTAAGAATGCCGATGAGCACCACGGGACGTCCATGGTAATCCTTGGAGATTCGCTCCCCTAACTCATGTACCCGTGCCTTAATGGTTTCAGATGACAAGATTTCTCGAAGTTGATCTTTATTATCCAAGATTAATCTCCTCTCTCAGCAATTTTCTTGACAGCCTGCTTTTATAAATTAACTTACATTCGAGTTGTTTGCCAGTACCGGTTTAAAGAGTATGGAGGTCAAATTCCTTATGCCAATTTATGAATATACATGCAAGAAGTGTAACAAGATTTTCGAAACTCTTGTACTTTCATCAGATGCTATCAAGGGAATTCAGTGTCCTGAGTGCGGATCAGAGGAAGTGCAGAAGATGCTGTCGAGCTTTACCCGTGGCTCAGCAGGTCCAGGACCTGGCGGTCTCAGTAGCGAATCGAGTTGCGGCTCTACACGATTTCAGTGAGCTTGACATTTCCAGCCGTGGGCTGGTCAAAAGGAGATAAGACATTTTATGCTACAGATAGAAGATCTTTGGGTAGAAGTCCAGGGTCGCGAGATCCTCAAGGGGATCAACCTACAGATAGGAACAGGCGAGACACACTGCCTGTTTGGTAAAAACGGTTCGGGGAAAACGACGTTGCTGGTGACATTGATGGGTTTTTCCGGTTACAAGGTCAAGCATGGTCGCATACTCTTCAAGGGAGAGGATATCACGCACCTGCCAATTAACGAAAGGGCCAAGTTTGGCCTTGGGCTGTCCTTTCAGCGCCCGCCTACCCTGAGAGGGGTAAAGCTTAAGAACTTGTTGGCCTTATATGACAAGAAATCCAATGCCGTGAGCCAGTTGGCTGTTGCCTATAATTTTGAGCACTTTCTGGGAAGGCAAGTGAACCTTGGCTTTTCCGGTGGTGAGATAAAGAAATCAGAACTGCTCCAGCTTTTGGCCCAAAGTCCTGATCTGGCACTCCTTGATGAGCCGGAATCCGGTGTGGATTTAGAAAACCTGGATGTGATATGTGAGATGATCCGCAAGCTATTACAAAAAGAGGTTCGCAAAAACCGTCAGAAGTCTGGTCTGATAATTACCCACACCGGACTTATACTCAATTACGTGAATGCCGACAGGGGACATGTCATGCTGAACGGGCAGATATACTGCCATGGGAACCCCCGGGATATATTTGAGAGAATCAAAAATTATGGCTATGAAGAATGCGCCAAATGCCGTCTATTCGAACAAGGCTTTAAGATATGAGTTATCCAGAAAGCTATTACGATATAAAGGACCTCAGCGATGAGGACCTGCTGGAGACCTTCACGCCCGCTTCTGAGATAGAGGGACCAAAAGATATAGGGGAGTTTGAAGAAGAAGAGCTTGAAAGACTCAAACAGACCGGAATCGATCTCACAACTCCGGATAGGACAGGGACCTTTATTCAGACAAACTCTAGTGTCCTGAAGTGTGATTGTGAGGCACAGGGCATAGAGCTACTTCCCATCACAGAGGCGCTTAAAATTAATAACGGCCTCAAGGACTACTGGTGGAAACTTATATCAACAGGGAAAGATCCTTTTACCAGGGAAGCTGACCAGGAGCTCGATAACGGTTATTTCATTCGGGCCCTTCCTGGTGAAAAGGTTATTTATCCGCTTCAGACCTGCCTTTACATCAGGAATGAAAACGTAGCCCAGCGCATTCACAACATAGTTATAGCAGAAGAGGGTTCTGAGCTACATATCATTACAGGATGTTCCACCCATCCCCATCTGATCTCAGGACTGCACATAGGGGTATCTGAATTCTATGTCAAGAAGGGGGCAAAGCTCATCTTTACCATGATCCATAACTGGGGTGAGAATGTCTACGTGAGGCCCCGTACGGGTATCAGGGTGGAGGAGGACGGCGTCTTTCTCTCCAACTACATCGCCCTCAAGGGAGCCAAGTCTGTCCAGAATTTTCCGACAGCCACACTTAGCGGCCCAAATGCCCTGGCCCGCTTTAACTCGGTAATTGTGGCCCCTGAGGGCTCAGATATAGATACTGGTGCCAGAGTCATACTTGAGGCCCCTGGAAGCAGGTCCGAGATAATATCCAGGACCATATCTTTCGGAGGCCGGGTAGTGGCCAGAGGACACCTTGTCGGCCTTGCCACTGATATAAAGGCACACCTTGAATGCCAGGGCCTGATATTGGCAGAACATGGCGTGATTCACGCCATACCTGAGCTGGAGGCCCATGTGGCGGATGTGGATATGTCCCACGAAGCAGCCGTAGGCCGAATCGCCCAGGAGGAGATCGAATACCTTATGGCCCGTGGTCTCAGTGAAGAAGAGGCTACATCCACCATAGTCCGGGGATTCCTGGACGTCAGAATCAACGGTCTGCCTGCGGAGCTGAACAAAGAACTACAGGAAGTCGTGGAAGAGTGCCATAAGGGAATGTAATAATTTGGTGATTGGGGAATAGATGAAAATAGGTCTGGCACAGTACGATCCTACAATAGGGGCCTTTAAGCACAATGTAGCCCAAATGATCCGTCTTGCCGGAAAGGCCAGGGGAAAAGGGTGTGAATTGGTTATATTCCCTGAGCTTGCAGTATGTGGTTATCCACCACGGGACCTGCTTGAACGTGAAGAGTTTATACAGGACAACCTGCGGGCCATGGATTGGCTGATGTCCGAGGTGAAAGGGATTGCCGTCCTGTGTGGTTATGTTTCACCAAATACCAAAAGGGCCGGGAAACCCATACATAATACGGCCATCCTGTTTGAAGAGGGAAAGGTCCAGGCTAAGGTGCACAAGCGGCTCCTTCCCAGCTACGACATCTTTGATGAAGCCAGGTACTTTGAGCCAGGGACCGAGAGCATGCCGATTTCCTTCAAAGGACTATCTCTTGGCATTACGATATGTGAGGATATCTGGAACGATAGCGACATCTTCCCTGAACATAACTATCCTGTGAACCCTGTGGCTGAGCTGGCAGAAAAAGGGACTGATGTCTTCATCACAATAAATTCGTCTCCATTTGACATAGAAAAAGTCGCCTTTCGCCAGCATATCTTGAGATACCTTGCCACCAAATACCGCAGGCCCTTCTTTTATATCAATGCAGTCGGAGGGCAGGACTGTCTGATATTTGACGGTAGCAGTATAGCCATTGATCATGCCGGGAAGATCATGGCCCAGGCAAAGGATTTTACAGAGGATCTGGTCACATGCGATACAGATACCCTGCAAGGTGAAAAGCATATGATCTCTGACTCGAAGGAAGAGGCTGTGATTAAGGCCTTGGAGCTGGGCCTGAAAGATTATACAACCAGGTGCGGTTTCAGCAAGGTCGTGCTGGGTCTGAGCGGTGGGATAGACTCTTCCGTAACCGCCTCTGTTGCTGCACAGGCCATTGGTCCTGAAAATGTGCTGGGAGTGATAATGCCCTCTCCTTATACATCAAAAGCAAGTATTGAGGATGCAGAGGCCCTGGCCCGAAATCTGGAAATTCAGACCATTACGATTCCCATATCAGACATTTTTGATTCATATCTTAAGACCTTTGAGCCGGTTTTTTCCGGAAAAGACCGGGATGTTACTGAAGAAAACATACAGGCCAGGATCAGAGGCAACCTGCTCATGGCCATATCCAACAAGTTCGGCCACCTGGTACTCTCTACGGGTAACAAATCGGAGCTTGCAGTTGGGTACTGCACACTCTATGGGGATTTGTGCGGGGGTTTTGCTCTTATCTCTGATTTGCCTAAGACCATGGTCTATAAGGTGGCCGGATATCTCAATTCAGAGGGAGAAATAATTCCCAAACAGGTGCTGACAAAGGTCCCTTCGGCAGAGCTAAGGCCCGGACAGAAGGACCAGGACGATCTTCCACCTTATGAGATCCTGGATTTAATACTCGAAAAGTATCTGGAACAGGACACCCCGCCTGACCGGATAATTGCAGAGGGATTTAACCAGGAGACGGTATTCAGGATCGTACAGATGGTCGACCGCAGCGAGTACAAACGTCATCAGGCCCCTATAGGCCCGAGGGTCACTAGCAGGGCCTTTGGGTATGGTCGCAGGTATCCGGTTTGCCATGGATATGGGAGACAATCAGGTTAGAAATTAGAAATTTGGAAAAAGGAATTTATATATCAGCAATTCGGCCTGTTACCTCAGTGGAAGGGCTTTTTTGTGTCAGTTCCAAGCGAATGCTTGAGACAAGAAATGGAGAACCCTATCTGGCCATTACCCTCACTGACCGGACTGGTGAGATTGAGGGCCGGGTCTGGGAAGGGGCTAAACAGCTCGACACTGTCTTTAGTAAAGGAGATTACATCCGGATAAGGGGAGAGGCCCAGAAGTTCAGAGAAGCCACGCAGTTAAAAATAACTCATCTGGAATCAATAGGGGATGATGAAGTGGATCCGGTACTCTTTCTCCCTGTTACTCAGGCTGACACTGATGAGCTCTGGTCAGAGTTCAAGCAGTACATCAGGGGAATCAAATCTGATGTCTTAGTCTCTTTGTTAAGTGGAATTTTCAAGGACCGGAAGATCAGCGAGGCCTTCAAACTGGCACCTGCGGGAAAGAGGATGCACCATGCCTATATTGGTGGACTGCTGGAGCATAGCGTCTCGGTGACAAGGCTGGCAGATTCTGTCTGCAGGCTTTATCCCTATCTTGATCGGGACCTGCTGGTGTCAGCCGCCTTGATTCACGACATTGGAAAAATAGACGAATTTACCTTTTCCCGCCCTCCGATAGACTATTCAGACAGGGGCAGACTCCTTGGCCATGTTGTTTTGGGTATCTCTATTATTGACAGTTTTGTCGCAAGACTCGGCATAAAGGACTCCTCTCAGCAGATAGTCACCCTGAAACACCTCGTACTCAGCCATCACGGCCAGAGAGAGTTTGGCGCGCCCGTAGTCCCCATGATGGAAGAGGCCATAGCACTAAATTATATAGATGATTTAGATGCCAAGTTGAACTATCTTGGAGGCCTGAAAAAAGATATTCCCGGGCAAACTTATGGTTGGACTGAGTACCAGAGGCTTTTTGAACGTCATTTTTACCTTCCAAGTCCGGAGAAAGTGGTAGAGGACAAAGCCGGAAAAGAGGCAACAGACTTGTCACGGCTTAAAACGGAAGATATAGAAATAGAAGACCGGCCAGGGAGCCAGCCCAACCTGTGGCCAAAGAAAAAAACAGT
>Ga0190285_1000316_pt1 | contig 11464 bp, 12 predicted proteins | sample 48691823_MG_FD_163429 | JGI IMG/M metagenome (GOLD analysis project Ga0190285, IMG submission 163429) | Hydrothermal vent microbial mat bacterial communities from Southern Trench, Guaymas Basin, Mexico - 4869-18-2-3_MG | ecosystem: Environmental > Aquatic > Marine > Hydrothermal vents >...
ACCCTCCAAGTCCATGCGCAGCGTGCGCGCTCTTGGAGTACCCTGTCCGAGGCGAAGCCCCGGACCAGTAAACAACGGAAAAGACTTTCATATTTCGTTGTCGCTTTCTTGCGATGATAGTTGGTATGACTTCTTTCCCGACCCATATGGAATTGTTCACATCCCGATTTCACGCGTTACACTAACCTTGGCGCCCAAGAAAGCCACAATGAAGCACAAAAGTCCCGTCCATTGGTGCGGGTAGTCCGTGGCTTAGGCTCCCACAGCGGTACAAGAGAAGGAAGACACGGCAATGAGGGTTGAACCGGCTGCAAACTCGCGTTCCTTGAAATCTCTGTTTCTCGATCCTCGTTCCGTGGCCTTCATTGGAGTGCCTCGCAACAGCGGTCCAGGTTCCCTTAATCCGGTCGATCATCTGAGGAATTGGGGTTACGAGGGTGACATACATCTGATCCACCCCCATGTAAGTGAGATCGCGGGCCTTCCGGTTGTGAAGAATATCGCTTCAGTCAATGGGAACGTGGATCTGGCGGTGATATCCACCCCTCGGGAGACAGTCCCTGAGATGATCAAAGAATGTGGTCTGAAGGGAATCCGGGCGGTAGTTGTCACAAATCAGGGGTTTGCCGAGGCGGACGCCAGAGGCAGTGAGCTTCAGCGAGCCATGCTGGATGAAGCAAGACAAGGAGGAGTGCGCATACTGGGACCCAATACCCTGGGAGTGTCCAACGCATTCGATCGCTTCACTTCGTCCTTCATGCCCCTGGATCGGGAAGAATTGCCCATTGGGTTGATCTGCCAGTCAGGGGTTTTCTTTGTAGGCGCTTCCCACCTTGTCGGCGGAATGGGTCTCGGAGTTGACATTGGAAACGCGTGCGATCTTGATCTGGCTGATGCCCTGGAATGGCTCGGCACAGATCCGCGCATGCGAGTGCTCGCTGTCCACGCTGAAGGCATTACCAGGGGAAGACGATTTCTGGAAATTGCGAAGCAAGTGTGTACCCGGATACCGGTGGTATTGCTGAAGACCGGTCGGTCTCCTGAAGGCGCCAGAGCTGCGGCCAGCCATAGCGGTTCCATGGTCGGCGAGGATGCCGTCGTGGGCGCCGTGGCGGCCAAGTCAGGTATGATCCGAGTCACAGAGACCCAGGAAATGTGTGATCTTGTCCGAGGTTTCGTCCGCCTCCCCCCCATGTCGGGTCCCCGGGTGGCGATCGTGACCTTGACAGGGGCCGGCGGAATTCTTCTGTTGGACTCCATAAGTGCGTGGGGACTGGAAGCGGCTCGACTCTCGAGCACGACCCTGGAGCGGGTTCAGTCGTTGGCCCCTTCCTGGATGCCCCTGAGCAACCCGATGGATATCTGGCCCGCACTGATGAAACACGGGATGCGGAAGGTCTACGGGATGGCTTTGGAAGACGTGCTCCGTGATCCTAATGTGGATGGGGTCCTGTGTGTTGCCCTGGGATTACCGCGCTCCGAGCAGGCGCATTTGGGCGCTGTCGAGGTGATTCAGGAAGCCTCCAAACATACGGAAAAACCGGTCGTAGTCTGGTTCTACGGCTCCCGGATTGAAGAAGCACGGGCCCAGCTGGAATCGGACGGATCTGCCACGGCCGTTCACAGCCTGGAGCAGGGTGTACGTCTGTTGGCCCGGATGGCCCAATATGAGCGCTGGAAGAGCACTAGAAGCGGCTGCAAAACCTAGAAGAGTTTGAAGAGTATGCCGGGGAGGGCCTTTTTGCAAAAACTGCTCCGCGCAGGGCGATATGGCCACATTGAAGTCTGGTTCCTTTAGCTCGAAGCGCGGATACATTGTGCCGGCTCATTGCCTGCTTTCTTGCCGTTGGGTAAGGCGGCTGACACGACAATGCCGTGGCAGGCTTTGGCCCGGAGCAGCCCAATCCACCCGGGTACCGCATATGATGAAGTCTTTTGGAAGGGGTCCGGGGGAACCTTTTCTACCGAGAAAAGGTTCCCCCGGTTTACTCTTCAGCATCCCGCTACTCATCTACCAGTTTTTCAAACTTCTCCCGACTCATGAGGACGTAGGTACCGGTGGCCTTTGTGCAGACATCACCCGCGCTGTTCTTGATTTCCGCCGCGAGGTTGATCTTTGCCCCATCTCTGGAATCAACACGACAGCGGACCTCGATTTCTTGCTCCACGAATAGGGGCTTCAGGAACCGGATCTCGATGTTGCTGGTCACCCCTATTTCGTTGGTCCGGTGTAGAGCGGTCCAGCCCATGATCTCGTCAAAGAGGCCGCTCTGTATGCCGCCGTGCAATACCTTTCCGAGTCCCTTGAAAACCCGAGTCGGGGTCCATCGGCAAACCAACTCCTTTGGCTCGGTTTCGGTCTCGTAGAAGGTCAGCTTCAGTCCGATCGGATTATTTGGACCACAGAAAAAACATTCTCCCGCGCCATAAACACTGGCCAACTGTCTCATGGGATAGGTTCCTCCAATAGATCATTGTGGTTCGCGATGAACTGCTATATCCGCGCCCATCCGCGTAATCCGCGGTTAAGATTAAGTGACCGCGGATTACGCGGATGGGCGCGGATGGGCGCGGATAGAAGAGATAACAATGGTAACCGTTCACCGCGAGCCCCCGGTTTAGGTAACAGTTCAGCGGGACGCAGTTCATATTTCTTTCGGATCTTCGCTCTCTAGCTCCAGTCCGGTTGGCGCCGAGTTCAAGCATAGGAAAAGCCTCAATGAAAACTCTCTAATGAAGCAACCATGTTTGGCGGCCGCTACCAGCTTTTCATGAAGCTCCCAAGCCCCTCGGCCCGTGAAATGGGAGTTTTTGGGAGGGGGTCCCGGGGGAGGCGTTTTTGCACAAACGCCTCCCCCGGTGAACTCTTACCTCACCTTTACCCTCTGTCTGCTCATCTCCACAGGATTCACGCCTGCTGCGAGCGCGGGTTCCGCGGTCTTTGTTTTGTTGTCGATTGTCTGTTGACGCGCGCCGGCCTGTTTGTACCCGAACCCGTTTGCGACAGCGATCACGCCGGGTCTGATTCCGGGAGCCACCAGAGCTTTGCACAAGAGTTTGGTTTTTCCGTCCAGGGTTTCGATGACCACTTGATCATGCTGATGGATATTGAGTTTCCGGGCATCCTTGTTGTTAATTATTACTCTGTTTTCCGGCATTACCTCCAGGAGCCATTTGTTTAGGCCGGATGGAGGTGTTCTGTGGAAGGGAAGAGTGTACGTGATGATCTCCAAGGAATCAGGGTGCGCGGGTGATTCAGCATAGTTCGGAATAACGGCCGGGGGTTTGTACTGGTTGGCTGAAGATCGGACCTCTTGTGCCTGATTTGTCTTGTTCCTGGGGGCGAAGATTCCCCCACGTTCCAAAACCCTTGTCAGGTCCTGCTTCGATCCTGAGACAGGGAATCCCGCGGATTTCATTGCTTCGAGCAGCGCGGAGAAGGCTTCCTGGCACCGGCTCCAAGCGGACTCGAAATCTTTGGACGCAGCGGCTTGGGATCCGGTCAGTTCGAGTTTCGCGCCCATCTCAGTCAGTATGTGCTCCATGAGCTTGGCCTGTGGAATAATGGGAAAATAGCGCTTTGTCTTGGGGTCAACGCTTCCCACCACAGGGGCGCGGACGCCGATACCGGGCTCTGTAACAGATGGCGGGGATGCGCATATGTCCCATCGTTCCAGGTACGTGGTGTCAGGGAGGATATAGTCGGCCAGGGCTGATGTTTCTGTTATCGCGTGGTCGATTGCAATGAACAGCGGGACCTTTTGTCTGTTGTTGAAAAAGGCTTCGGCTTTGTCGGGCGCCTGGTACACAGGATCGGCCCGCCACTGGATCAGGGCCTTGACCGCGGGACCGTATTCAACAGGTTCATCGTTGTGCTCCGAGCCGTTCAGGAGCTTCTTCTCAGCCTCTTTGAGGAAGTCATCCCGTTGGTCCGTCAATCCTCCGGTACCCGGGGATGATCCCACCATCAGGTTTAATGTCAGCACAGCCTTGGCTGTTTCCAGGCCGTTTGGTTGGGCTGTCACGCCCTTGCCGGGGATCGCGGCCGCGGCGGGCCCGGCTTCGGCCATGTGTTGAGCCACCCTGTTGATGTTTTCCGAACTGATTCCGCACGCGTTCGCGTAGTCTTGCAGGGTTCTGCTCTCCACGATCTGTTTCAGACCCTCGGCCGGGAACTTCGCGGCATCCGCGAAATTGTCGGCGAGGGCTCGCATGATCCCAAGAGCCAGATCCATATCCTTTCCAGGTATTATGGGCAGCCACTGATCAGCTTTTGAAGCGGAAGTGGAAAGCCTGGGGTCCACGACGGTCCATTGGAAGCCCGAAGATCGGACCCGAGCGTCCGCGATGTCCCGGGCCAGAGAAACCAGTGGAGCGCCCGAGTCGAGCGGAGCATCCCCGAAACTCAGCACAAATCTCGCTAGTCGGTAATCCGCGGTAACAGGGCCTGTGCCCGGACCGAATACGGCTTCTGCCGCCTCAGGGGCGATCCGGTTCAGCATGACCTCTCGATCTCGAAACAATCTTGCCCCGGGAAAGCTCGAGATGAAACCCTTCAGAAACATCTCCGCTCCCCAGTCTATCCGACCGGCCAGGAATCCGAGTCCTTCGCGGGAGGCCTTTATCTCCCCCAGGCCTTCAACTTTGCCTTCCCCGAACAGATTGCCGCCCTGTACGATTTCTCTTAGAGCTTGCTCCCAGGAGAGCGCTTTCCATTTGGACGAACCTCTCGGACCCACTCTCTTCAAGGGCCTTGCGACTCTGAACGGGTTGTAGAGCGTCTGTACGCCGCTTCCGCCCACAGCGCAGACCGAGCCCCCGTGCAGTGCAGCCTCGTCAAGACGCGTATCAAAGGGCAAAGCCGCGGCCGTGGAGATGGGATTGTACGGACTGCCGTCTATCTTCACCAGGACGCCGCCCGCTATTCGGCAGCGGATGCCGCAATTTCCCGGGCACAGACCGCAGACCGTGTAGATGTTCTCGATCCCCTGAAGGGTTTCAACCGGGTCTACACCAGGCGCTCCTTCTATGTATCTGGGAACAGGACCGGCTTGATCGAACAGATTGCATCCCGCGAACAGAGACGCGCCTCCCATGAGGCCGGCCATTCGCAGGAATTCTCGTCGGGTCACGTGGGTCATGTGATTCTCATACCGCTTTGCCATCTCAACTCAACGGCACGTCGAAGCCGATGAAGACAACTGAATACCTCATCAAAAAGACCCCGCCGATTATCAGCAGGGAGGCCAAACAGATCCAGGCCTTGCTCTTTCTTGTGATCGGAAACAGCAGAATAGCCAACGGCACGAGCATGCCGCAGACCAGCTCGCCCCACACGTAGAGCGTCTCGTGAAGGGCCAGCATCACCGATGCGTAACCGTCCGCGGTGGAAACCAGTAAGGTCAACCAGAAGCACCCGTTCCAGAAGAGGTCGGCCACGAGTATGCCGATCATCATCAGTCGCATACTGTTGAAGAGGCCCGGATCAAGTTTCTCTTTCCTGTACCGATCCATTACAAGCGCGACCACAAAGAGCAGCGCTATTCCGGAAAGAAGGGCTGATGTTAGAAAGAACCCGGGCATAAGAGCGGAATGCCACCATGCTCGCGCTCTTACCAGGGCAAAGGCAAACCCGGTGTACGCATGCACGAAAACGGCAAGCGGAACAGTGATCATCCCAAGGATTCGCGTTATACGAGCGTTCTTCACCAGGATGAAATAGATGTAGATCAGATTCGTGATCGGATAGAGCGTGAGTAGCCACGAGCCGAAAGAGAGCGCGGACGTGCGATTGAAATATTCCGGCGCCAGCGTATGCCAGAACCGCAACGGCTGATGCAGGTCCAGGATGAGGCACGCGGGCGCGACGAGCAACAACAGGAATGAGATAATAGCAGCGGGCAGCGCCATAGGCTTAAACTGCTTGATCCCGAACACGGTGGAGAGCGTGGAAAGAATAAACGAGCCCGCGGACAGGCCGGTAAAATAAAAGTACAGCGGGATATAGACTTGCCACGGTACAGCATGGGGCACGTTGTAAAGGACTGCTGCTTCCATTTACTCCTTGTCCCCTTCTTCCCAGTACGAGGCGTCAGGACTGGGAATGCTGTCGCTGTAATTGTGGATCTGCTCTTCAAACGAATCCGAGTACGTTATGCGACCCTTAAGGGACTGATCCGCCCCAATGTAGAACACCTTGGGTCTGGTCCCCAGTTCCGGTTTGATAACGGTGGTTCCATTTGACGCGAGCATCTTTGAGATTTCCGATTTGGGGTCGTCCAGGTCTCCGAACACGATCGCTCGTGAAACACAGGCTTCTGCACAAGCGGGCTGAAGCCCCTTGTCGATGCGAGCCACGCAAAAGTCGCACTTGTCGGCCGTGTGGCGTATGGGATTGAAAAATCGGGCGTCGTAAGGGCACGCGGCTATGCACATGCCGCATCCGATGCACTTCCCATAGTACATCACCACAACGCCGTCCTCTTCCCGCCTGACCGTTGCCTGAACCGGACAAACCTGAACGCAAGGAGGCACGTCGCACTGATTGCAGACACGGCGCAAAAAGAAATTGCCCGCGTCCGGGAAATTCCCTTTCTGAATACCCTTTACCCACGAACGCCAGTACCCTAGCGGCACATTGTTCTCGCTCTTGCACGCGATGGTGCAACTGTGGCATCCGATGCACCGACGCTGGTCGATCAGCATTCCCCAGCGTTTGGGTTTCTCGTTCGGAGGTTTGGCGTTATCGTTCATCAGTTGTTCGATGCTCTCTTTCATCGTGCCCGGCTATGTTCAGCACGAGGCTCCAACTAGTCAAGACGAGGTCCCCTCTCCCTCCGGGAGATAGACAGGGCACCAGTTCACTTGCCGTCCGTCCGGCAAGCCCGGTTGATCCAAGTCACCGTCGCTTGTGGCATCCGAGGCAGTCGAACCTGCCAAAGGATTCCTTGCCGTCATGGCATTGGCCCGTAGCGCAGGTTCGGCATGCCCTTGGAACTGCGTATGTCGCCATTGGCGCGTCCGGAGCGTCTCCGGCAACCGGGATGTAAAGCGTGGAGACTTCTTTTCCAATGCGCGCCTTCCTGGCGGGTGAATCCTCTAATGTCCTTATTACATAAGTCCCGTACGCCTGTGCCGCGAACAGCTTGTCGTGACACACTTTGCACGACTTATATTTCCCGCTCTTGAACCACATATGAGTGTAGTGTCTGAACTCCACCGGCCCTGGTGAACCTTTGGCCTCATAGGCAATGTTTCCGCCTCCGAAGATTCCGTACAGGCCCAGCACCGCGGTGAAAGTAGCGCCCGCGACCACGATCACAAGAACGATTCCCCATGCCAGGGCCTGAGTCCGCCAGTAGGCCGACTGATCCCTCAGATTGAGGAGGTAGTCCCATATTCGGTTGTAAATGCTCTGTTGCCCGGTGTCGCGCATCACTTCAAAGCCTTAGCGTAGAGTCCCCACGTACGTGGTGGTCCACTGCCTCTTCTTGACCTCTTCGGTTCCGTAATAAGGGAGGACCATCGGCGACACCCGATCGGTGTCGATGCCCGCGTCCTCAAGTTCCTTGTGGTATTTCCTTACGTGCTCCACGCTGAGTTTTCCGATGTCGTCGCGTTCCGCGGCGAATTTACCCGCGGTCTCTCCTGCCAGCCGTCCGAACACGGTGATGTCCAGCAAAGAGTTGCCCATGAGGCGGTTGGCCCCGTGAACGCCGCCTCCTACCTCTCCGGCCACGTAGAATCCGGGAACCGAGGTTGAGCCGTCCGATTTGTACTCCAGGCCTCCGTTCTGGTAGTGGAGCGTTGGATAGATCAGCATGGGAACCTTGGCGATGTCTATACCGTACCGCCCAAAGAGGATGTGCTTGCCGGGAAATTCCTTTTCCACGGTCCCTTCACCCTCGAGCAGTTCGATCATGGGGGAGTCGAGCCAGATCCCGAACTTTCCCGCCTGCCCCGGTACCGGGACTCCCTTGCCGACCTTTGTGCATTCCCGGATAATGCCGGCTGATTCGATATCTCGCGGTTCCCGTTCAAATACGAACTGTTCCCCGTCGATGTTCACAAGGTTGGCGCCCGCTCCTCTCACTTTCTCGGTGATCAGCAACCCCTCAGCCTGTTCGGGAAAAACCGCGCCGGTGGGGTGATACTGGGTAGCGTGCAGAAACTTCACTCCGACTCCGAGGCGATACCCCATCACCAGCCCGTCACCGGTGGCCCCGTAGTGGTTGGTGGTCATGAAGCCGCGGATGTGCAGCCGCCCGGAACCGCCTGTGGCCATGATCACGGCCTTGGCCTTCACAAGAAAGTACTCCTCGGTTTCCAGATTGTAGAGCACCGCGCCGGAGCATGCCCCGGAACCGTCCACCAGCAGTTCAACAGCTGGTGAGAACTCGAGCACGCGGATCTGATCGATCCGATTTCGAGCTTCATCCCGCAGTGTTCTCATGATCTCAGCGCCGGTGATATCAGCCGCGTAGTGCATCCTTTTGCGAGAGGTCCCCGCTCCGTGCAACGTGAAAAGCTTGCCGTCGGGCAATTTGTTGAACATGCAACCGAGCTTTTCGAGCCATGAGATCGCTTTGGGCGCTTCAATGACCATGGTCTTTACCAACTCACGGTCGTTCTCGAAATGCCCACCCCCGAGCACGTCCAGGTAATGGTAGTACGGAGAATCCTTCCAACCTTTTGTGGCGGCCTGCATTCCGCCTTCCGCCATCATGGTGTTGGCGTCTCCGTGACGGAGCTTTGTGGCTATGATCACATTCGCTCCCTGTTCCAGAGCGAGAAGCGCGGCCGCGGTGCCTGCGCCTCCTCCTCCGATGACCAACACATCAGTCTCGTAGTGAACCTCATCCAAATCAATGTTGTCGGGATCGACCCGGCTGCGGGCCTCGAACTGGTCGGCAATCTCTTGGGCCAGGGCATATCCCTTACTCGGACCCACTTTCAGATCTCGTAGAGCGCCCTCGCGGTAATCCGGATGGTATTTTTCGAGCCTTACCTTGCGTTCGTCCAGAGAAAGCGCAGGGAACTCCTCGCCCGCCTTCTTCCGGGCCACTCGTTCCAAGCGGGTCGCTTCAACTCTTTTGATCAGTTCAATGAGCTCCGGCGTATATCCCATAATTCCCTCCGCTAATTCTCTCCGATGCAAAGCGTGCTGTTCCAGGTTACCCTTCGGGCCCAAAGGCGCCAACTTAAGAAGTTCATGGGTCTTCTCTTGCTCGTCACCCCGGCGAAGGCCGGGGTCCAGTCAAACAATCGTCCAGTACAGATCTTGCCACTTCGGATTCGCGCTTTCGATAAGTCTCAGTTTCCAGGCTCGTTTCCATTCTTTCAGCCTCTTCTCCCGCAAAATGGCAGATTCCATGCTCTCGTGCGGTTCGTACCAAACCAACACATGAACGCTGTAGCGTTCGGTAAATCCTTTCACGACATTGTTCTTGTGTTCCCATATCCTCTTAACGAGATCTGAAGTCACGCCGGTATACAAGGTACCATTTCTCTTGCTTGCGAGAATGTATACAGCGGGCTGTTTGTTCATTGGTTTTCCATTCGCCGTCTGGATTCCGGCCTTCGCCGGAATGACGTACGAGGAACGGCACTCGCTCCAAATCTGCTCCTATGCCCTTCCGGCCCGAAAGTGGCAGGGCGTTCCGTGGAACCGCTGTCCGGCGTCACAGAAACTCCCGTTCGTCCGGCTCCCACTGTTCATCGGCTGTGTGCGGCTCCATTTGTCGTTCAACGTACAGCTTTTTCAAAGTTTCCTCATCCGATGCCACCAGGGAGTTCAACATGTCTTCGTACCGGCCCGAATTGATTCTCTCCACCATCTCTTTGAGATGCTCGGCTTGTGGCCTGATATATCTGCCTGTCAGGCGACGACACAGGCTCGCGATATGGTACTGGCTCAACTCCGCCGGGCAGCGGGACGTGCAAATGCCGCACATAACGCATGAGAGCGACATTTCCGCGACCCTTTCAATGTCTCCTCTCAGAGCCGCGGAGATGTATTCCATTACCTCTATGTCCATTGGGCACGACTTGGTACACGTGTTGCACCCCATGCACTTGGCCAATTCCGGATAGTGCTTCAGCAGTGTTTCGACGTTGGGTTCCAACTCCTCAAGGTCATATACCGTACGATTCGCCGGGAAAAACGGAACCATTGCAAGGTACATGTTGGGCTGGACCACGGTCTGGCATGCAAGCCCCACGTAGATCCTGGGGCTGTCCGGCATCCGGTAGATCGTGCCGCATGCGCCGCAGATACCGCCTCGGCAACCGCATCCCCGAATGAGCTGGTATCCCGCGAACTCGAATGCCTTCTGTATGGTGAGAGTGCTCGGGACATCATACCTCTTGCCCATGATAAATAAGGGAATCAGGTCGGTTCGCTCAGATACTTCGGCCGCGTTGCCGGTCTCCTGTGCTATGTCTTGTTCAGTGGGCGCCATCATGTCCATCCTTTCGTGGGAACGCCGATCAACTGCGGTTCATCCTCTTGGTCAATACGCGATAAACACGCCCAGCACAATGCCGATTATCATGGCCGTGATCGCCATGAAGTAGTTGTCCAGCGAAGTGATCCCGGGCGCGGGCTCGATGGTCTCGGGAACCACCTCGTCCACTATATAGTCCTTGTAACCGGTGTCCACCTGTGGACAGGCCAGCACACATGCGTAGCATTGTTCGCAATCTTCGCCCACACAGGCCTCCAGTGCAAAGGAAGTGCGCTGCTCGGTCTTGTCGAACCGCCCCGGTTCTCTGCGAAGCACCGGGCAGGAGTCGGTGCAATTCCCGCACGCCATGCAACCCTTGTCTCCGATGATATCAGAATCTGGATCTTTTACATCGAGACGATGATAGGGCTCGATTCCCCGGGAGAGGAGGCGGAACCTTGCCACCGGAGGCTCTCTGACATCCAGGATTATGTCCGCTACCTCACGGATGATTTTGTCTTTGGAATCCTCTCTGATGGAAGGCATCATCAACACTCCTGGTCAACCACCCGCAGCCGCGTTGCGCGACGCGGTTGTGAGACTGTTGGACTCTCTTCTGTGTTTCTCAAAGTCTTTCCTGCTCATGAGCGGGTGGCATTTTACGCAATTGTCAAAATTGTTTCCCCGCGTGCAGTCGGCCCGGAATATCACCGTTTTGTAGTGGATCTTTCCGTTGTGACAGCGTTGACAGGACTCCTTTGTCGGGAAAGCCACCATCCATCGAGGATTGGTGGAGAGCTTCCCCCACGCGTCCCGCGTCGCTCGATCGAATTGATCCGGGGTCATGGCAAGCGGCCGTCCGCTGCGATAAGCATGGGATGAATAAACGTGACACGCGTCGCAGGCCAGATGATTTACCTCGGCATAATTCACGGTCTTATCGGGCGGGCCCGCGGTCTCGCCTTTGTACCGCTCATGGCACCTGGCGCAGGTCTTGTCACGAGTGAGCACATGTTTGT
>Ga0190285_1000317_pt1 | contig 11447 bp, 14 predicted proteins | sample 48691823_MG_FD_163429 | JGI IMG/M metagenome (GOLD analysis project Ga0190285, IMG submission 163429) | Hydrothermal vent microbial mat bacterial communities from Southern Trench, Guaymas Basin, Mexico - 4869-18-2-3_MG | ecosystem: Environmental > Aquatic > Marine > Hydrothermal vents >...
ATCATATCTTGTCCTTGTTGGATAAAATAGTCTGCCCCATTGTCTGCCCAATCAGTTGCATCAACTACCAAGTCATATCGGCCAGAAATCTCACAAAACTTTTGTCTTATTGATACAAGGTTCATAGGTTTCCCCTATGTAAATTTAATTTACAAAGAGGAAGGCCTCGTAAGACCTTCCCCTATTAGGTTTATACTAAGGCGTTCCATTATCCTGGCCAAAGCCATTCAAATAAGCACATTTTTGAGGATGGTGAAATTCAAGACCACACTCAGTCAAATAATCCTCATCCGTTCCATCAATCCTTCCCCGGCCAGTGTTCTGTTTATCAGGATCAGCAAAGAAGGTAGTATCCGTGATATAACGATACTTAAGATCCTTAGGCTCAAGGATAACCATTGAGTTCCGGTTAGTAGTTTCGTAAGAAAACAACGGATGCCGTTTCATATAGATACTTCCAAACGGTGTCACCCACTCCATAACCTTGATACCATAAGCCGCAGTTCGCGGTGTGAACTCATAATTGCCATACTCCTTAACAAGCTTGTTGATCTGCAGCACAACTCCAGACCCTACAAACGCCAGCCTTTCCATCCCACCATAGCGAAAGACTTCCTCAAGCTGAGTATCAAGCCACTCCTCACCATCAGCAAGCCAAGTGGTGTCAGTCCAATCTGTCTGCGTCGCAAAATCAGAAACAACTCCACCGTTTCCAACAATAGCTGGAATCAAACCCCAAGTAGTTCGCTCCGGTTTTCCGTTTGCTCCCGTGTTCTCAGATCTAATCCCCCACAAGAAAGCCTTCTCCATTTCAATGGAGTGGAGTTCAAGAGCTTCACGTTTAGCCTTCTTATACGCATCCCCGGTTCGAAGACGAGTTAGTTTAGCTGTTCTCGTGATGCTAAGAGGAGTTCGAAAGATCTGAGTATAGTTGTAATATTTAACCGGATCATAGGCAATTGCATCTGGCATCGCAGATCCCTCAGGATTGATGTTGCCGATTACCATGATGTAGTCAGCATCAGCCAGATAATACCCAGCCCCAGAATTGTCGTCAGCCTCAAGAAGGTTTACGGTTATAACAGAGTTAGCTCCATTCTTGGTTACACCAACTACCTTAGCGTTTACATCCAAGGAATAGTCACTGGTGTACCTAAGCAAAGCCTGGTGTCCAACCCTAAAATGCTCAGCTGTTGCTTCTGCAACCTTCACGTAAAGCGTATCCCCTGCCACTCCGCCAGAAACATAAGCAGAAGATAAAAGAGCGTCTGTGTAAATGTTAGTGATCGTCCCAGCTTGAGTAGGTAGACCCTGTGTCCACCATTTGTACTCAGGATCATCTACTTTCTCCTCACTAAGCTTAGAAAGCAAAGCCGTAAGCGGAGCATCACCGTTAGGGTATAGAAACAATATACCCTCTCTATAATTTTTAGGACGCATATCAGAATCCGTCCAGTCGCCTGTTCCCCTCATTCCGAGGAAAGGATAATCAGTCATTTTAAGTTCCTCCTATTAGTTAAATCTAAGCAGCATTTACAGCGATACCAGAAGTAGCTGCTGTAGGCACAGGAGCACAGATATAAACTCCAGCATTGTCAGTGCTCTGAGCAAAATTCGTACAGCCTACTACAATAGTATTAGCATCAAAAACAAAAAAGTGTTCTGTATTAGCTGGAACATGTATGGCATCTGTCATTACTACACCACTCGCTTGAAGACTCCAGTTTATAAAAGCACAACCTCTGAACATAGAATAACGCTGTGCATCACCTGTGCCAACACAGTGTATAAAATGTCTATCAGCATCGCTTGTCCAAGCAATAAAATTACAGTCCACAAAGTTATTATCCATATGGTCTGTAGTTCCAACGATATTATCAATGAGCATGTTATGTCGTGCTACAGTAGACATAATCGTAGCAGCACCAAACTCACACTCAATCCAGCTAGTTCCATCACCTTGAGCCACAACATCTGCAGCACCAGTCTCATCCAGATCATTGATCTTGATAAACGAGCATCTATAATATGCTGTGTATTCACCAGCTTCAATATGTGCATAGAGACTTTCAGCTCTTGTGCACTGTGATTCAAACTTTATGTTTGAGAAAGTGTTTCTAATCCCAGTTACAGCGATAGGTGCTAAAGAAGCAGCTACAGGTGTATCATTAGCAGCAAAAACAACACGAGCACCATGTCCAGGGCCAACACGACCAGGACCATCACATCCAACAACATGGATACGGTTTTTGGCCCATGTAATCATATCAGTCTCAACTACAGCTGAATCACCGTCGATATAAATAACATCGTTATTGTTTGAAGTGACAGCAGTATATGCAGCAGAAAGTGTTTTAAACGCTTTATTACGTTTTCTACCACTATTTGTATCTGCCCCATTTCGATAGTCAACATAATAGACATTGCCAAATGGAAGTCCTACAATCGGAGCTCCACCCATAGCAGTTAGTCTACCTGCTATATCAATATTAGAACCATCTGCTACAATTCCTGCCTTCCTTAAAATTCCTCTCCAACTCATAATAATACCTCCTACTATTGTCCAGAGACAATACTCGCTATGTAAACAAAATTTACATAGGCGACTAGGGTTACTAGGTTATAGACTTCCAAACAGGTGCCCATTCCCGCCCGGTGCAATAAAGTAGAACAACATCTTCCACCGTATCTAAATCACCATCAGAAATTTCTGACGCACCTTCTTTATCAAAAACACTAACATCATTTGACACGTCGATAGCTGCGATGCAGTAAAATCCACCAGCAGCCTCTCCTTTTGATGGGAGCGTGATAACAACTGCATTATCAGCAGCACTGGCCCAAATGATGTGATCAGTAGCCTTCATAGAATAAGCAGCATCTGTCACCACTTTTATTCCACTAGTTAGGCTAAGATTCTGCTCACCATGAATCCTCGTTATTGTTTCTTGCATTTTAAACCTCCTATTTATGAAATAAGATCATCGATTTCTTTCTGTTGACTCGTCCTTTTATCACCAACCGGTCGATTTTTGGAAGAACGAGTCTTCTTCCTCAAAGCCGGTCTCCTTTTTCCATTTTTAGCCTTTGTTTTAGCAGGCTTTCTCAATCCAAACATCGTTCTGGTTTTTTCTGCAGCCTTCTCAAACACGGTTTCCAAACTCGCTTTTGGATCCTCTGCCATAACTTCCCGAGTCATCAAGCCAACTGTTTTCCTCACAACTTTCAAATCCTCGTTATCATCAAAGAACTCGTCTATAGCATCTTTAAGCTTAGCTTGTCTCATTATCTGATTAACAACAATAGGGGAGATAGATCCAAGAATCCTTTTTTCAACGTCCTCAGATGCTTTAGCGTAAACCCGAGAAAGAACATCGTTGAACATTTTAGGAGTAGACACTACATCATCTAAATCCTCATCTTCCTTTAAGAACTCCAAAATGGAAGGAGCTTTGGTTTCTCCCTTTTCCTCAGAAGCTTGAGCAGGAGCAGAAGGCGGAGGCGGCTGTAGACTAGACAATTCTTCTATCCTCTTCATAAGAAGCTCGTTTTGAGTCTTTAAAGAAGGCTCTTCCTCGTCTTCCTCATCTTCTTCCTTATTACCTCCAGAATCTTCATCTTCTTTCTTCTCACCAATTTCTTCTTTCTTATCCTTTCCTTCTTCTCCTTTATCCTCAGATTCCTCGTCCTCGCCCTTGTCCTCATCTTCGTGTTCCGATTTTTCATCTTTCTCGTCCTTGTCTTCGTCCTCATCTTCCTCTTCTAACTCATCAAGATCCTTATCCTCCTTCTTTTCATCCTGCTCATCTCCATCCCCATCCTCATCCCTAGTCTCTCCAAAGAATTCTTCTATCAACTCATCTACACCTTCCTCGGTTCTTTTCTGTTCTTCACTCATCATCTAAACCCTCCTTATTATCTTCTTTATCTTTAATATTTTCCTCAATAGCCTCTAGCATTATCTCAGGCATAAACAAGACAGCCCTTAAGGCCTGAGCTCTGCCTTGAAATCTTAACAACTCCCTAGTATTTTTGACAGTCTCCATATTCATATGGATGTCTTCTAACATACTTGTTATTTCTCCCTTAATATCTATCCACGCAACACTATCTATTAAATCCCTAATATTATGAGGATTAGACATATAATCATCCATTATTCAACTCCTTCCATGGCGGGAACCATGTTTCCCCTTTGAGCTTCATTTGCTATATTTTCATCAGACTCCGTCCTAATTCTCACAAACTGGTCCACATTCTTAGCTCCACTATTCCTCGCAATGTGTTTGAAGATTCTAACCGTGTCAAACCTTTCAGCCAGCTCCGGATTATCAGCCAGCACCTCAAACATCTTTATCCAAATACCAGAAAAGTTTCCACCTGGAATAGATCCATCTCGAACCTTAAAGTCATAGTCAACAAGAAGGTCATAAGGAGAAACCTTAATTCTTCCTTTGTTCTCAAGCATCTGGTCCAACCCATACTCTTTTATCAACACTTCTTGCCACTGACCGGCTATCTTGATATAGGAATCTTCCTCCATCAGTTGTTGAGTATGAGAAGCAAAAAAGTAGCCTATGTCCTGCATAGCCTGGATTCCGACAATTCTAGCAATCCTTTCTAGCCTAGAAAACGCTCCTTGCTTCGTGCCTTGGAACTCACCCTCAGTAAGTCTCTCAGGCCCGCCTTGTCTCAGCGCACCCATAGCGGCATCATCAGCTCCACCTATCTTCTGCATCCATTGAACAATCCACTGGGAGTCTTGGATATGTTGACGTGTTACGTCGTTTACATTTAGCTGCATTACAGCATCTTTCACACCTCTACCCCATGCAGGCCTTCTCATCCGAACAAGCTTACCCGGACCAGGATTTTTTAAATCCTTAGAATTAACAAGATATGGATCATAAATAAACATGTCGTTTATAGCCTTGCGAACATTCGCTACATGCATATTGAACATCCAGTCAAGTGTTCCTTGCAAACCAAAGAGGCTTTCAAGACGAGATATCGGCGTGGTAGAATATCCATCAAAATCTGGGGCGCATATAGCTATTGGAAACATATCATGGTCGAGTCCGATTGGCTGAGCCCGGATGATTATATCATCTGCAGCAAGCGAAAAGAACCACTTTTCTGGATATTCACCCGTCCCCAACTTCCACTCCTTTGGAATCAGCTTGATGTACATGTTTATGACGTCGACAGAATTGGTTACTATGTTATCTCTTTTAAGACTTCCAGATTGTCCACTTAAAGTATATTGACTAGACCTGCCTTGGATTTTCCTACCTCGATCCGATTTTTCCTCTCCAAAGATAGAAGTATTCTTGTTATGCACACTTTTCAAATATTGTACGTTGAAAAGATCTTCGTCGTGTTCCTCCTCAGACAAAAGATCGATATAGTTGGTTCTATCCAACCAGCCAAAATACTCACCTGTTTGTACTTCGTGGATAGGAACATTTGGGTCTGGCAAGATGAGGTAAGGATCTATATTTGTGAGCTTATTTCCCTCAAAAAGCAGAGCCTCCTCCACAACCCTCTCAAAACCAGAATTTTTAAACATCCCGGTTATGCTACTTATAAACCCGGTTTCTTTTTTAACCGTCTTATAACCATATCTACGATTCCATGTAGGAGCTACAACTCCTAAGCCATAAGCAAATCCATCCCTAAACATAGTATGCAAAGCCAGTGGAACCTTAGACTTATAACAATGAAGATCAATCACCTTTTCCATTAAAATAGATCCAATAACATCCTCTGGTGAAACACCCTCATATCGAAAAACAGGATCACGAAAAAACGCAGCAACCATATAGCCGAGAAGGGTTTCAAGAATTGCGCTAGAATAAGGAAAGACAATAGAAACGGGCTTTCTTGAATCTTTAGCCTTAACAATCTTCTCCTTATCATCCAAGTCGATGTAGGTGGTTAGGGTTCTATCTATCTCATTCCAGGAATCAAATCGAGTAGACATAACCCCAGATGCAACGAGAGCCCTCTGGTGAATTTCGTCTTTTAGTTTCTTGTGTAAGTCACTACCAGGTCTTAGATCCAAGCCCTCAGGATAATCGTAGTCATAGTGATCTGTAGGCTTTCCTATTCCTGCAGTAGCGTTAATTCTTTCTCCATGTACCATATAAGGCATTAGATATAACTCCTTTGTTGCCAGATACCACCAACATCCATTATTTCAAGAGGGTCATCATCATCGTCTAGAAGCTCCTCATATTCAAGTTCTTCATCCTCATCATCCATGCCTTCTGGATCAAAGTAATAAGCATATTCGTCCATTACCTTGGTTATATAAGCCTCTGCATCCATACAATCCCAGTATTTGGATCTAGGAAATCCGAGAAGTTGAGACTCCAACCTCTGACAACAAACCCTGTTATGATAGATATATCCAAGTTTGTATAAAGGAGCGAGGGTTGCAATCCTTTCTTCCTTCTTTCCAACAGCCTTTAGTTCAAGATAGATTGGAAAGATACTCCTTACCCTCATCTCATTTTCGATAGGCTGGGAGATAAAGGCGTGGAGGGAAGTTACCTCAACAGCCAAGATCATAGACTTGAAGGTTAGGACTTGTTGAAACATCTGGTCATAAAGTTCGTCTGGATAAACTTTATCTGCAAACGACTCCCGAACAAAAATCTTATGATCTTTTCTACTAACCCCAAATGTCAACACGGCGCTTTCAGCACTTTGAAGCTTGACAGTTTTAGCCGGGTCACAAATAGTTACGTTTAGAAGACTTTTGGCCGGAATCAACTCCGTCTTATCCTTCTCATAAACCTTCAAATCCCTTCCAGCTTCTTCGTAGTATTTAAAATACTCTGGCTTGAAAACGGCATCTTCAGTTGATATTGGAAGATTTCTAAACTCTCTATAAAAGACATCAAGAACCCCATGGTTCTTGTGATAGTTATATTCAGCTAAGATATCTTCCCTCGTCATGAAGTTAGGAGCAGTTGGTTTTAGCTCATCATCACAAGCTTCTAGTCTTATGCTCTCCCACCCAGGCGCGTTCAAAAGCTCCTCCAACAACGAATCTTCGTGTTTTAAGGTGTCAATGTAGACTATCTGCCAATCCTTAGAAACTCGGCTAGTTGTCTTCATCAAATCTGCATGAAACCATTCTTTGTTCTTCTTTCTCAAATCATCGTTAGCTATGGATTCAGGATTTTCCAAATCATCGATTATGATAGTGTCTGGTCGAGCATTGTGGAATAGAATACCACGAACTTGCTGGCCAGACCCTCTTGGATAAACCAGCGTGTCTTGTGTTACCCAAGCTTTTTTAGAAAAGCTCTCATCCAGCCCAATTGCGTTACGAGCTTTTATAGCAGGAAACAAGGCCTTTATTATTCTATTTGAAAGCAACTCGTGTTTTAGGTTTTCCGTTTGTTGACAAGCAGCATCAAAGCTCATAGAGACGTGCATAAGAAGTCTTGAGTCTTGGAACAAAATTCTTTTGGCTGCATAAGCCAGACCCACGATGCTAGTTTTACCAAAGCCTCGAGGAGCAGCTATCGCAATCCTTGGCGCACCAGAGTCTATAAGATCAAATATTTCGTCATGGAGGGGAGAGAAGTCTACAAAAAAACGCTCCTTGAAGAACACCTCCGCAAAAAGCCTCGTAGACTTGTAACATTCTACAAGAAGTTCTTGTATATCCTTCTCGTTTTTTAAGCTAATTATTTCCACCCACTAACACCTTTGTCAATTTTATTTACATAGGGTTTATCAAGCCATTTCTCCTTATAACATTTCCAACACAAGCTAACTCCATCCTTATCAATCCTTAAATAAGTTGTTTCACAACCACACCCTTCACACTTCATCTTATTGTTTGGTTTGGGAAAAGTGTTTTGGTTTCTTATCGAAACTAGCCTCCTGGAAACAAGGAGTGATAGATAGCCTTAGCCGTTTCATAGATAGTTATAAGCCCAGCCCCAACTCCTCCTCCTATCCCAGCTATTCTTTTTCCTTCTATCTTCTTAGTCGTCTCAAGTTTCGCAAACCTATCATCAAATCCTTTCCTAGTATCAGAACACATCTTATCATGTCTATCTGCCTCAATTTGTTGTGTGAGGTTTATTTGGTACAAGACATCTAACTTCTTATCCACACTCATCTTGGAGAACTTGTCCAAAGTTATTCTAGCTTCCAGCTTTAACCCTTCCACTATTTTACTCCTTTTCGATAGAATGGAGTTATCTGCATTATACCAGCAGATTGAGCAGCATAAGAAATAAACCTAAATCCGAAGATAGCTTTGGAACCTTCTAGAACCAAAAACGGATCGCCAGTAGCAGCCCAGGGTGCCAGTCTATGTCCAACTCCGGTTGGAGCCGGATCCGCTCCCCACGCAAAAGCAATTGGATTGGTTTCAACCGTTATCAAGACCTTGTCCACATTCTTATTATCACCACTCTTCATAACCATCCCAGTCACATCCGTCAAACGTTGGACACTGTCCGTGGAAGTATGCTTAACCGTTATTCCAGGCGTCCCAAGTTTACTAAGATCCATTTTCTCCTCCTTTTGGTTTGGTTTGGTTCTGCGAACCAAGCTAAGCCAAACCAAGCTAAGGGTTTTGGCTTTTTGGCTTTTGGTTCTACGAACCAGAGCTCTCCACTTCTGCTTCTGCTCCTGTTTCTATAACAACAGCATCTACTATATCTCCAGAGTTTTTGGCCTTCTCTTTAATACTTTGAATTTCTTCTTTCGTCAAAGTATAGTGGATACTTTCTACTTGCTTTCTTTGTGGCGCAGCATATCCGGCCCGATCCATCATACTTTCAGCTGTTTTGGCCCGAAGTGGGAGGTTAGCCCCAGCCCCTTCATTGTCCCCTCTGATTATATCCTTGAGAAGGCTTAAGGCATCCGGCGCAGAGTCCCTAATTTCCTTGGAAAGATCTATCGTATCTGCATCCCGAGCCCCTTTCATAATAGCAAGTTTGTCTTGAACGACAGGGGAGTTTCTAACATTCGAGACCATTTGGGGAGAAACTCCAAGTTGCTTAGCAACATTCACTCCTTTATATCCCAACAGAAGTAGCCTAGCAATCTCATGATGAACCTCCCACATCTCATTAACAGTCCAATGTCGATTATTGATCGTTTCTGGATTTTTCCTCAAATCCGGTCCCCTCCCAGGACTATAATATTTCTCCTGTGTAGTAGCCACTAAAGCCTCATTATATCTTCTTTTATAATCTCGTTTAGATAAAGAAGATCTCCTATTCTAAGATCCCTATCCTCCGAGCCTATCCTAATAGACCTGGTACCATCTCCTCCTAATCCAACAAACATAAAATCTTTATAATTATCATCTCTGAGTATGTTAGAAACTTCTCCCAGAAACTCTTCACGGGAATAATTTCTAACAAAATTTCTATGATGACTCATTATAGTTACGGACAAGATTCTCCTCCCAGTTTAAAAGTTTGGTTTGGGCTTGAGCCCTCCTCCTCCTCCTCCTCCTCCTGCTGCTGCTGCTGCTGCTGCTGCTGACTTGAATTCGGGTTTGGATTTGGTTTTGACCCTTGGTTTTGGTTTTGGTTTGTGCCAAACCCAGAGCCAATTCTAATAATCCTTATCAAAAACCCTCATTAATTTCTTATAAGGCTTAGGTGCATTCTTCTTAGCCTTTTCTCCCGCATAGTTCCTTATTTTTTTACCTAACGAACGCTTATATGGCCTTGGCAGACCAAGAGCCTCAGCGTTTTTATTCTGCTGCTCCTTTCTCCTCCTAACACTCCCAAGCACCCCTTCCGGATTTATTTTAATTTTCGGCATTTCTTTTTCTCCTCCTAACAACCAGATTTTTATAAACTAGTGTTTGGTCTTAGGCCTGAGTCCAAGCCTGTCGGCTTCGGTCTTAGACCTGGACCTGAGCTTTTGGCTTCGGTCTTTGTCAAGACCAGGGCCACCTTCTAAACCTATTATACCAAAAGACTTCCAACTTGTCAATCAAAACCATTGTGTTTTTGGTCAAAGGGCCAAGGGACAATCCGGGTTGGGACAACCCACAATAATGTGGGTTTAATATTTGTTGTGTGTTGTGTAGAGGTATCAAGTTTTAGGATCTCAGGAATACTTCCCCCATCGGGTTTTTATACTAGCACCAAACCCTAATCTTAGCCCGTTATTATCGATCTTAGACCATAGATGATAACAACCGGGTTGACAACATTCTAGAATGTGATATAATGATTTCAACATTTGGATTTGTTCGTTTGTTCGTTTGTTCATTGAAAACTAGAATCGGAGCATGGTATGGGGACGCCGGCCGGACCTAGATGAGAACGGTGGGGCCTGGGCAACCATACGAAGACCGTACCAACATGCATATCGTGTTTATTAATCCGGTCTAGGGAATTAATAAACGGAGGTATTTTATGAAAATATGTAATGTTATAGAAATCTATGACGGCGGTGAATTTGTCACTATTGTAACAACATCTGGTACGGTAATCCATCTGCCAGCAAGAACAGAACACTCAATAACTATACTAGACGTCGAGGATCCATCAGGCGATTATGTTATAAACGTGCTAGTGAACCTGTATAAATAACAAATACCTAGGCCGGATTAATGAACACGATATAACTAGGATGGCTAAATAGTGGCTTGTCTTGGGCTATGCCCGAAAGGAACCACTATGAAAATAACACATAATATTAGTGTGGCAGGTGGCCTTACCTTGCCAGAGGATTTTAAAATCAGAATAGACGTCACGTTTGTTTACGATGGATGTCCATTTGAGGAGTTGGTGAAAAGGCTTACCAGTGGGCAATCGGATAGGGTTAGGGTCCAGACTATGCTTAGGAAGAAAACTCCAGCAGAGCTAACCCGGTTAGGATTGGAAGGGTTTACGATCCGGTGGGATCAGATAGGAGTTGCCACGGTCATAGCAGATCCTATTGACATCCTTATGGCAATGAGTTTGGAGAAGTTTATTAATACCGTTGTTAAAGACTTGGGCATCACCGAGGATGAAGCCCTTGAGATATATGCCCGGAAGCATAAAATGGGATTGGATGAAGTTATTGAGGAATTCACAGAAATAAAAAACGACGATTAGTCGTAATATTGACAAGCCACTGTTTAGCTATCCTAGTTTGGTTGTCTTGACCAGGTTGTTTAATTCCACCTTTGGAAATTTAATTTACATAGGTGTTTGGAAATAGGTGTTTGGAATAGAATCTAGGCCAAAGGTTAAACAAACCCTTTGTAAACCCAAATTTGGAATTTTGTAACCTTGTAACCCGTGTAACCTTGTAACCATGTTAGCCTTGTTAGCTTTGTTAGCCTTGTTAGCTACCCCGTCCCCCCCCCCAAATTGGATCGAGCTGGATGTTAGCTAGTTAGCTAGTTAGGTGTTAGGTGTTAAAAGTCTCTCTTTTAAAAATAGAGAGAGAATATATATAAC
>Ga0190285_1000318_pt1 | contig 11440 bp, 10 predicted proteins | sample 48691823_MG_FD_163429 | JGI IMG/M metagenome (GOLD analysis project Ga0190285, IMG submission 163429) | Hydrothermal vent microbial mat bacterial communities from Southern Trench, Guaymas Basin, Mexico - 4869-18-2-3_MG | ecosystem: Environmental > Aquatic > Marine > Hydrothermal vents >...
TCTATATGGTGGCAAGGACCAACATCCTTTATACTCTGGCTCCAACTGCATTACTGGTTTTGGTATTGATGTCCGCAGCCACTGCCTTTATTGCTGCAACGATTGGTATCCTGCAGAACGATATCAAGAGGGTACTTGCATATTCTACTGTAAGCCAGTTGGGATATATGTTCATAGGTGTGAGTGTGGCTGCATTCGGGGCAGGCATATTTCATCTCATGACCCATGCCTTTTTCAAGGCCTGCCTGTTCCTTTGCTCCGGTTCAGTCATTCATGCCATGGGCGGGGATCAGGATATGAGGAGTATGGGAGGCCTTTGGAAGAAGGTGCCTATCACGTATGTCACTATGCTCTTTGCCACCATAGCGATTGCAGGTGTCCCTCCTTTTGCAGGGTTCTTCAGCAAGGACGAGATACTGTGGAAGGCCTTCACGTTCCCGTATTATCCTGTTGTAGGTAAGATAGTCTGGTTTATCGGCGTTCTCGCTGCGGGAATAACGGCATTTTATATGTTCAGGCTCATTTTCATGACCTTCCACGGTAAGTTCCGCGGTACTGAAGAACAGGCCCATCACTTACATGAATCGCCATTTAGTATGACAGGTCCCCTCATGATCCTTGCTTTTGGCTCATTGTTCGGGGGCTGGTTGGGAATACCGCATATAATCGGGGGCTACTTTGGTCATGTCCCTAACGTGATTGAGAACTTCTTTGAACCGGTATTTGAACACTCACATGGAATAATCGCTGCCTACGCAGGTGTGCAACACTATACCAGCACTGTAGAGTGGGTCCTTATGGGCGGTTCTGTGGCTATTGCCCTTTGCGGTATTTCCCTGGCCTATCATATCTATATTCGTCGTGCTGACATACTTCCTGATAGACTTGGCGAGACCTATTCCATGTATCACAAGCTTGTTTATAACAAATACTTTGTTGATGAAATATACTACCATGTAGTTGTTCTTCCGTTTTATTATCTCTCAATATTTTTCTGGAAGTTCGTGGATGCGTTCTGGATTGATGACGTAGGAGTAAATGGACAGGCATGGTGGGTGCAAAGGGGATCAGGTGCGTTAAGGTTGGTCCATAATGGTTATGCGCAGACCTATGGGGCATTTATGCTCCTTGGACTTGTTGTAATGGTCTGGTTTTTTATTCTATAAAATTGAAGGATTTTAATTTATAGAACAGGGCCTGGAAAGAGCAGTTTATGGAGTGCAACAAAACAAAAGGATCGAAGGATAGATTATGGATGCTCCCATATTAACCTATATAATCTTCTTACCTCTGTTGGGAGTGCTGGCTATTCTATTTATCCCACAGCGGAGTGAATCAGGGAAGAATGCCATACGCTGGGTATCAATGGTAATATCGACATTGGTGTTTATTGTTTCGCTGAGATTGTACTTTAATTTCGATCCAGATGTGGCAGGGTTCCAGTTCATAGAGAAATACACATGGATCCCCAGCTATGGCATCACCTATTTTATGGGTCTGGATGGTCTTGCATTCTGGCTTGTACTTTTGACCACCTTTCTTACTCCGATTACGATCCTTTCAACCTGGACGGCCATTACAAAAAGGGTGAAGGAATTCCAGGTATCAATGCTGGTCCTTGAGACAGCAATGCTAGGGACCTTTGTATCTCTGGACCTCTTTCTCTTCTATGTGTTCTGGGAACTCATGCTCATTCCCATGTGGCTAATCATAGGTGTATGGGGCGGGGAAAGAAGGATCTATGCTGCAATCAAGTTTTTTCTGTTTACTGCAGTCGGATCGTTCCTTATGTTGGTGTGTATCATCGGTCTTGTATACTTCCACCACCAGGAGACCGGTGAGCTGACCTTCAATCTGCTTTCTCTCTATAATACAAATCTGGCAAGGATGTATGAAATTCTATTCTTTGCCGCCTTTGCCCTGGCATTTGCGATCAAGGTCCCGATGTTCCCATTCCATACATGGTTGCCGGATGCCCACGTTGAGGCGCCGACTGCCGGGTCAGTAATCCTTGCAGGCATTCTCCTGAAGATGGGTACGTATGGGTTTTTCCGGTTTGCAATGCCCCTTTTTCCTGATGGGTCGGCTTTCTTTGCCCCGCTTATTATAGTCCTTGCGATTATAGGCATTATTTATGGGGCAATGGTGGCCATGGTTCAGCCGGATATCAAGAAACTGGTAGCGTATTCTTCCGTATCTCACCTTGGTTACTGCATGGTCGGACTTTATGTCTTGAACCGTCATGGTGTGGAAGGGTCTATCCTCCAAATGATCAACCACGGTATTTCAACTGGTGCCCTGTTCCTCTTGGTAGGTGTAGTCTATGAAAGACGTCATACCCGCTTGATTGCGGAATACGGAGGAATTTGCAGGCCGATGCCTGTTTATGCCTCTATCTTTTTCCTTATAACCCTGTCAAGTGTAGGATTTCCTACTACTAACGGGTTTATCGGTGAGTTTCTTATACTGTTAGGGGTCTTTGAAGTGAACAAGGCTGCTGCAGTGTTGGCAGCTACTGGTGTGATACTCGGGGCAATTTATATGTTTTGGATGTATCAGAGGGTCTTTTACGGTAGGATATCAAACCCCAAGAACGAAAAACTTAAGGACTTGAATCTCAGGGAATTGGCCTATCTCCTCCCTCTGGTTGCAATGGTGTTCTGGATAGGCCTGTTTCCCAATTTTTTCCTGAGCAAGATGCATAGTTCCGTGGATCACTTTATCAGTCAGGTCAAGATCTCTGCACCTGCGTCCCCGGTTGCGGTTGTAGAGCATCATGCCTCAGTTGATAAAACGCCTTTATATGTGAGTGCGGCTAAGGAGTAATGAATATGAGCGACCTCGGATTTTCCTTTAGCCTGAGTCAGCTATGGCAGGTAGCTGGGGGACAGATAATCCTCATTATTGCCGGTCTTGTGCTTATTTTTGTTGATCTTTGGCTGTCAACAAATAAAAAGCAAGATCATGTAGTGACAATGGGTTGGCTTACGGCTCTGAGTTTTTTGGTCGCTTTGTGGTACATGATTGGCCAGGAGTGGACACTAAACGAAATAGTGTTGATCGGGGTCTTCTCTACAGAGAAGTTTGGCATATTCGTGTCGGCCGTAATCTTGATGGCAGGCATGTTCGCAAGCCTCATGAGTATAGGCTATATGAGGAACAATCAACTGATTAGATCAGAATATTTTATCCTCCTTTTGTTTGCCGTTTATGGCGCCATAGCCATGGTCCAGTCAGTTGATCTGCTTATGATGTTTATCGCTCTTGAGGTAATGTCCCTGTCGGTATATGTCCTGGCTGCGTTCCTAAAGAACGACAGGAGGTCTCAAGAAGGGGCGTTTAAGTATTTCCTTCTTGGGAGTTTTGGGTCTGCGTTTTTCCTCTTTGGGGTTGCGCTGATCTATGGAATGACCGGTACTGTGAATATCACAAAGATCGCTCAGGTGCTGTCCACTGGTTCTTTTCTCGAGCACCCGGGCGTACTTATTGCCATGGCCATGCTGATGTCAGGGCTGTTCTTCAAAATGGCCCTTGTACCTTTCCATATGTGGACCCCGGATGTCTATGAGGGTAGCCCGGCAATTATAACAGGGTTCATGGCTACGGCGGTGAAGGCAGGGGCCTTTGGGATATTTATCAAGCTCTTGAGTGTTGGTTTTACTCCGATTCTTGCATACAGCGGGCAACCTGAGTTCCAATCCACCGTCAACCTGGCAGCCATGGCAGTCTATTGGAAACCCTTGTTGTGGTGGCTGGCCCTTATTACCATGTTTGTGGGCAATCTGGTTGCAGTATCCCAACAGAATGTGAAGCGCATGCTGGCCTATTCCTCCATTGCTCATGCAGGATACATGGTTTTAGGAATCCTTGCAGCAAATAATGAAGGCCGAATGGGTGTGCTTTTTTATCTGTTTGTTTACACGCTCATGAACTTTGGGGCCTTTGGTGTGCTCTATCTGTTGGATGGTCAGGAAGGAAAGGCCCAGACCCTGGAAGATTATCAGGGGTTGGGGTTCAAGTATCCTGCTCTCAGTTTCCTGATGTCCCTCTTCCTGGTTTCAATGGCGGGGCTTCCTCCCACTGCCGGTTTTATCGGTAAGTTCTACTTGTTCGCAGCAGCCATAAAAGAAGGATATCTGCTGCTTGCCGCACTGGGTATAATGACCTGTGTTATAGGTGCCTATTATTATCTGCGGGTGATATGGATGTTTTATATGATGGAGCCATCCAGAGAGGTCGTGGCTGGCAGAGTTGGCGTTATTTCAATGGCCGCATTGATTGCCGCTGCTCTGGGGATCATGTATTTTGGAATATTACCCGAAGGGCTGGCACAAGTGGCTAACGTTGCCCAGCAAAGCCTTGCCATGGTTTTTTAGTGGTTGGTACTGCCCCGCGGTACATTAGCACAAGAAAAAAGACCACCCGGTAATTGGTGTAGAATTTCGTCCTTTTTTTTCTAATTCTAAACCAGCGGCCTTTAAAAGTACTCCTTTCCATGTTCTTTCAGGATATATGGTCAGGTTTAATGTAGGGCCGGGAATTTTGTTACTATTTGCCTTATTCCAACTCTCTTGTACTTCTTTTGACAATTCCTGGATTTTCCCATTTTCGCCTATGTTCTGTATCGTTGTGTTTGAAATGGCATTAATAAGAGAAGTCAGGCCATCATTGATTTTGTCTGATTTTCCTGGTTTGATATTGGGATCAAGGGGCAAGACCAGGTTCAATAGATCTACAGGGGCCTCTCTGGGTTGTAAGGCTTCATAGGCCTCATCGACCAGATCTTTTACTGTAATACTTTCTCCGATTGGCCACGGTCCTTGATCTGAGTATTTTTGCCATAACAATGTCCAGGCCCTCAGCCGCTCCTTGGCCATGAGAAGGGGCTCTATAACAGGAGAGTAGTGAGGGACTTTTAGAGAACCCTGGGAGTCGGTGAGTTCCCCTGGATCTTTCAATATCGACTTGAATTTGTCTTCATGAATTGCCATCTTGTCAAGGTCTGTTTGTAATTCGTCATTGCGCCTGTCCAGATCCGATGAAAGCCGGAGAAATATCCGGGCATCCAGGAGTGGGTCAGGGACTTCGGTACCCTTTAATGTATTGAGAATTCCCTGTAGAGATTCTTCCTCGCCTTCGACAGCACGTATTAATGTAGAGGCTGGAATTTTTTCTCCCAAGCCCATCTCTTCTGCCCAGGATTTCCAATTGGTGATAAGGTCATTGAACCAGCCGAGCCTGTCTCCCAGAGGGGCCGGTGCAGTAGCCTCAACTTCCATGGAGCAGCTACTTGATGGGGGTGGTAGATTAATATCGTCCTCTGTAGGTATTAACAGGGTCAGTTTGGAGAATACTTGGTAAAGCCGCAGCATTGTATTCCGGCGGAGATAGCTTGCCGGATATAACAGTCCATGTAAGATATTCATGTTATAGTCCTTTATGAATGGTGAAATGGATGTAACAATTCTTTTCCCCTTGGCTGATTGTCTTTAAGCCATATGCTTCATAGATCGTATGTTAATAGGAAATTTAGTATATTATGGTATGTTATTGCAAGCTCGAAAAAATTGTATAAGAAACACTGAGGAGGGATAAGCCGTGTCAGGTTCTCGAAAAATGCGAATAGATATGCCTTGCGGGGTTTTCTATAATCTGTTCAATATGATACTGGATCTTAACGGGACAATTACAGTTGATGGCAGCTTTGTTGACGGTGTCGTGGAGAGACTAAAGGAAATATCAGAAATAATGGATGCTTATGTACTGACGGCAGATACAGGTCAAACTCTTGACCAGTTGACTGATCAGTTGGTGGAGGAGTGTGGCATAAAGATCCATCAACTGGAATCCGGTAGAGGCGATTTACAGAAACTTGCTTTTCTGGAAAAACTTGGTCGCGATGAAACCGTGGCTATAGGTAATGGATGTAATGACGCCCTGATGTTGAGAGAGGCCAAGTTGGGTCTGTGCGTGATTGGTAAAGAAGGGGCCTCGAGTAATGCCTTGATGGCGAGTAATGCCGTTTTCCTCAACATCTGTGATGCACTGGATATTTTCCTTAAACCCAAACGAATGATAGCTACCTTGCGCAAGTAATTTTTAACTTCCATCTTCAAAAGACTCAATCCTGTTTACCAGGCGTAGCAAGACTTCAACTTCCTTCTGCAGCAGAGTTTTGCCCTTTTCAAGAGAAGCCTTCGAAGGATCGCCCCATACGCCTCCCGGCCAGAACCTCTTTTTATCTCTAGCCAGTATAGGTGTGGGAAAGGAAGGATACTCTTCAGGGCTTGTGCCATCTATGTGCGCTGGTCTCAGGTAGAGCATTAATGAAGTCTCCACCTCACCGGCATGCGAGTCATTTCCTGTTTCCACAATTCCTTCGGGAATTTCAGTTATCAGATCAAGGATAGACAATACTGCTACCCGGCTTTTTTCAAGGTTGGACAGTATCGCTTCGCCTGCATCAGTAAGGGCAGCCATGTGAGTGCCACCGGCGTGACCGGAAAGGAGCACAAAATTTCTCAGCCCTTGATTATAGAGTGATGTGACAAGTTCTACAGTAATCCTTTTCAAGGTATCTCCCGATATTGTGATTGTTCCGGCATGTTGACTTGTGCTTCTGCAGAGCCCGTACCACACTGGTGGCGCAACGAAAAGAGGACGATGCTTACTGGTTTCCTTGGACAGTTCATACGCATGGATCGTATCGGTCCCTAGTGGTAGATGCTGTCCGTGTTCCTCGACGACCCCAAAGGGTACTATAATAGTGTGGGTTTTAGTTAGCCCTTCTATAAACGCCGGCATGGTAAGTTCTTCTAGAATCATAGTGAAAATCTACTTATTGCGCCGGGATCTGTCAATTCGTTTTGGTGGTCAAAGGGGATAGAAGGGGGATAAATTTATTTTAAAATGCTTGCCACTGATCAATAGATTGGGCTAAAATATTTATGGTCTGTATTAGTAAAATATTTCATATGGGGGATTCTCATGGGCATAGTTGTAAGCATACGGGATAAAAAACGTTCTGGTCGCGGGCATGTCCATAGGCTCGAAAAGATAAAGGAAGAGTTGTCAGAGTATTATGGCATCGATCTGGACTATCTCATGGCTTCGGAGCCTGTCTCCAACCTCACTGTCGATCAGTTTGACGAATTGACTGAACGTATTCTTGCTGCGGTTGACGATTTTTGTGAAGAAAATTCAAAAGTTACCGTTCACGATGTGCTCTATATTCTTGAAAATGTAAAGGATATTGTCAGAGAAAACTCCGCTGAAGAAGATGACTGATGGCTTCGTACGATATTGTGAAAGGGGGCTTTTGTATGGCAAGAGTGGCTGTAGGAGGTTCTCGTAGTATAGAATCCTATGAATTGGTCCAAGGGGTATTGAAGTATTTGCTGGTTGATGGAGACGTTGTGCTTTCCGGAAATGCCCCTGGAGCTGATCGTCTAGGCGAGCGCTATGCAGGGGAAGCGGGACTTGAATGGAAGATTATTCCTTCAGAGTGGGAGAAACACGGGCTAAAGGCCACTATGATGAGAAATGAGGTACTGCTCCGGTCAGCAGATTTTGTGATAAATTTTTGGGATGGACAGTCTGAAGGATCAAGGCATATGCTGGAGATATCTAAACGGGCTAAAAAGCTTTTAGCTGAAGTCCGACCGGATGGTTATATAAAGCTCTTCCTTAATCCTAGACGATTGGTGTAATAATTATGTATACAGGCGAATACCGTGACACCCAATGACGAATCGATCATAACAGAGTGGTACCGGAAGATTGAGAGCGAAATCCGCATCGGTCTTATACAGACAGAAGACCATCGCAGCAAGCAAATTCAGGCATTTTGCGAGGACTTCAGCCGTCTGGCTCCAGGCGTCCGGATCGAAAAAGAAGATAATGACGGCGAACAGGCACCGGAAATCAGTATCGGGGAAAATATAAGCTATCAGGCCATACCTCAAGGAAGAGAGCTGGCCCCGTTTCTGGATGCACTGAGCGGCCGGGATACGCTCGCCGGAAAACTGGCTTCACAGGTTCGGGATGCCCTTAATCAGCTCAAGGTCCCTGCAATGCTGAAGGTCTATATTGCTCCCCAATGTCCCTTTTGTCCCCAGGTAGTGACCCTGCTGCTGACTCTTGCCGCCTCGAAAAGTCTGATTTATATCACTGTTATCGATGGGGTACTGTTTTCTGAAAAGGCCGAAAATGACCACGTCCGGTCAGTGCCTACGGTTATACTGGACGATCAGTTCCGTTGGACAGGAGCGATTCAACCCGAAGAACTCGTCCATATGATGCTTACCCGGGACCCTTCCCAGCTCGGTACCAATTCGCTCAGAAAGATTATCGAGCAAGGTGATGCCGCGGGTTTGGCTCAGATGATGATGGAAAGCGGAAAAATTTATCCAGCGTTTCTGGATCTGCTGACCCATGCAAAATGGCAAATTCGCCTGGGTGCAATGGTGACATTTGAATTCTTTGCCGAAGAGAGTAAAGAAATGGCCTCGCAGGTTACTGCGCCTTTATGGGACCGGTTTTCCCGGGTAGATGATAAGGTCAAAGGCGATATCCTCTATATTTTGGGTGAATCAAAGGATCCGAGTGTGATCCCGAAACTCAAAAGTGTTAGCAAAGGTCATTATTCTGGCGAAGTTCGGGAAGCCGCCGCTGAGGCACTCGAAAAATTCTCATAGAAATGAAAATTGATAACTTCAGCATTGCTACCTTCAATACGAATTCTATAAGGTCACGTCTTCACATAATGATTCCCTGGCTCGAGAAAAATGCGGTTGATGTGCTTTGTATACAAGAAACAAAGGTGAAGGATGAGAATTTTCCAAAGGAACCATTTAATAAAATTGACTATAATGTGATCTACAGGGGTCAGAAGTCTTACAATGGTGTTGCGATCGCCAGCAGACACGAGATGAAAGACATGGCTGTCGGTTTTGATGACCCTGAAAACAGCCTGGAGGATGAAGCCAGGCTCATCCGTTGTATTGTAAAGGATATTCCTGTTGTAAATGCGTATGTTCCCCAGGGTAGGGCCTTAGACCACACGTATTTTCAGATCAAGCTCAGGTGGTTTGGAAGGTTAAGGGGCCTCTTTGAAAGGAATTATTCCCCGGACGAACCATTACTCTGGTGTGGAGATCTCAATGTTGCCCCTGAGTCAAGAGACGTTTATGCCCCGGATCGCCTTGCAGATCATGTCTGTTTCCACGAAGATGCTCGCAAAGCGTTGGAGAAAGTCAAGTCATGGGGATTTATAGATGTATTTCGGAAGTTTAATCCAGGTCCGGACCAGTATACATTTTACGACTACAGGATACCCAATGCAGTAAAAAGGCGTTTGGGTTGGCGCATTGATCACATACTTGCTACGTCTACATTAGCTGAACGTGCTGAAAAGGCATATATAGATCTTGGCCCAAGGCTTTCTGAAAAGCCTTCGGACCATACTTTTCTGGTGGCAGAGTTCAGAGAGATTGTAACTATCTGAGATTAAAAACCCTTGAACCCTGAACCTATGAACGCTTACAAATTCTGATTAATCAAAGTCCATCTCAAAGCTGTAGATATCATCACTCAGCCTGCTTCTTACTCGCAAGTCACTGTTATTGAAAACTGACTGCATTCTTTTGTTGCTTCGCAGGACTTCAGCAGTGAATCCGGTGATACCATGTTGTTTGGCAATAGTGGTAAGGTATTTGAACAGAAACTTGCCTATGCCGCGATCTTGCCACACATCGCGGACCACAAATGCGACTTCTGCGCGGTTAGTTCGCGGATCCAGGTAATATCTACCTACTGCAATGATATCTTCCCCATGGGCCTCAGGCAGGACGCCTATGATGGCCACTTCTTTTCTATGGTCGATGTACACGAAATCCTTGATCTGCTTATAAGGGAAGCGCTGTACGTGTGTCATAAAACGAGAGTACAGGGCATCCTGAGAGAGGGTGTACAGCAGGTCCTTCATCTTCGGCTCATCAGTAGGGTGTATTGGTCTGAAGTTGATTTTCGTTCCATCATCTAAAAGCAATGATGTTTTTGCCTCATGTGGGGCTACAATAAAGCTCTCTCCCACATCGGCAAGCTCTTTCCGGAGGTATTTGGCCTCAATGGCTTCCTTCAGGAGCGTTTCAAGGAAACGCGGGTGGGCAATGCTGATCAGTGCCAGGGCCCGCTCCCGGACACTTTTGCCGTGAAGGTAGGCCACGCCATACTCTGTTACCACGTAGTGTACGTCTCCACGAGTGGTCACTACACCGGCACCTGGGCTCAGCTTCGCAACGATCCGTGAAGTGGTTCCGTCTGTTGTGGTGGATGGCAGGGCTATAATCGCCTTGCCTCCGTAAGATCTGGCTGCGCCACTGTTTAGATCTACATGGCCGCCGATACCTGAGTAGAATTTGGTGCCAATGGAATCCGCACAGACTTGGCCCGTAAGGTCTATCTCTAATGCCGTGTTGATAGCCACCATCTTGTGTTGTTTGGCAATAATAGAGGGATCATTGACATACTCGGTTGGTTGAAAAGAAAACAGAGGATTGTTGTGGATGTAGTCATAAAGCCTGCGGGTCCCAAAACAAAAACTGGCAACAATTCTACCCCTGTCAAAGGCCTTTTTTGCACCGGTTACAGCACCGGATTCTATCAGATCTATGATGTTGTCTGTAAACATCTCCGTGTGTATACCAAGATCTTGTTTCTCTTTTAGGAAATCAACCACTGTGTTAGGGATGCGTCCGACCGAGAACCCAACAGTGGAACCATCTTCCACTAGGGCCGCGATGCGTTCTCCGATTTTGCATATCACTTCCGTGCTTTCAGGTAGGGTCGCTTCAAAAATAGGTGTATCTGCAGGGACCAGGATGTCCAGGTCATAGATATCAATAAAACTGTCACCCAGGGTCCTGGGCATCTGAGGGTTGACCTGGGCAATGACGAGAGAGGCGTTTTCCGCCGCACTCCTCACAATATCTACAGAGATTCCGAGGCTGACCCTTCCGCGCTCATCCGGAGGTGTAACCTGTATTAGGGCAGCATCCAGCGGTAATTGACCTGAACTGAAAAGCCGGGGAATATCTGAAAGAGAGATAGGTGTATATTTGCCGAGCCCTTCCTGAATAAGCCCCCTGACGTTTTCCGCAACAAAAAAGCTGTTTATTAAGAAGCAATCGGCAAGTTCTTTGTGGGCATATGGGGCCTCACCCAGAGTGAGGAGTTGGATAATCTCCATGTCTGCCAGTTTAGAGGCACGGTCGGTCAAGGCTTTAACCAGCTCTTTTGGTTCTCCGCATCCTGTCCCAATAAATACCTGCTGACCGGGCCGCAGGCGCGAGACCGCCTGCCCGGATGTGGAAATCATGTCTTTGTATTTCTCGTGCCAGTTTGGGTCATATGGTGTCTGATCTGGTTTGCTCATTATTCA
>Ga0190285_1000327_pt1 | contig 11278 bp, 12 predicted proteins | sample 48691823_MG_FD_163429 | JGI IMG/M metagenome (GOLD analysis project Ga0190285, IMG submission 163429) | Hydrothermal vent microbial mat bacterial communities from Southern Trench, Guaymas Basin, Mexico - 4869-18-2-3_MG | ecosystem: Environmental > Aquatic > Marine > Hydrothermal vents >...
TGTAGCAAAGCCTTTTATCCATTGTTATACGAGTTGGTCGCTTATAATATTCAATTTTTCTTCACATTGATATTCTTTAAAGCCTCTTTTGCCTCTTTTCGGACCCCCTCATCTTTGTCCTTCAGAGCCACAGTGAGAGGTTCTATTGCCCTCGCATCTTTTATCTGTCCAAGAGAGACTGCCGCGTTATATCGAATATCTCCATTTTTATCCTTCAATGTCTTAATCAGAAGCTCCACTACTCCTTTATCCCCTATTATTCCAAGAGATCCCGCTGCTACGGCACGGACTTTTCCATTTACTTTTTTATCTTTTAGAGCACAAATTAAAGGTTCCATAGCTCTGACATCCTTCATCTTTCCAAGAGCCCAACCAGCTAGGACTTGTACTTCTATATCTTCATCTCCATACTCCAGTATTTGAATCAAGGGCTCTACTGCCTTCGTATCTTCTATCGCGACAAGAGCTCTTACTACTCGGCGTCGAACGTACTGAACTTCGTCATTTAGTGCATCAATCAACGGATCTACTGCTGGCTTTACTTCTCTCACATTCCCATACCCTGCAAGAGCCCATGCTGCTCCGTCTCGAACAGGCCACCATTCGTCCTTTAGCGCATGAATTAGAGGTTTTATTGCTCTTTTATCCAGAATCTCTCCAAGAGCTTTTACTGCACCACTTCGGACGTGGTGGTTTTCATCCTTCAGCGCCTGAATTAAAGGTTCTACTGCCTTGGTATCATTTATCTCTGCAAAAGCTTCTGCTGCTTCCGCTCGGACATCGTCGTCTTTATACTTCAAGGCCTTTATCAAGCCCTCAACATCTCTCTTTTCTTTTAACTTCTCTGTATTTGGCTTTCTGTCAAATATCCCCATTTTCACACCTCCTAATCTTCTAAGTCACTATACCCCGTACTTAAGTACGAGGCCTGTACCTAAGCACGAGTGCCGATGACCTAAACTATACTTTTATCACAGGTACATAAAAGCTTTTCGCTTTTTTTTCCTATTTTTGATGCTTTCCTCCAAAAAGTTTGTTATAAAGCGTAATGTACCAGATTTTGTGCGCTTTCTCCTTCTCCTCATCTATCACAACTACGGGTACAGTATCCGCTTTCTCATAACTATACCGCTCCCTACTCCCTTCTTCCCGTATGACATCCGTTTTCTCTAACCACTTCTGCCCTGAAATATACTTCTCTACCACTTCCCATCCATGTCCTACCGACCCGTGATAACAGGAAGGCGCCCACAGATGGCCCGGGCACCATTCTCTAAGATGTGGAAATCTATCCCGCAACAGCTTGCTACTCCCCCCCCCCTTTATTCGCTTCGCTATCCAGCTTACCGAATACTTCGGGGGATATTTTATAAAAAGATGAACATGATCCACGTTCACTGCCATGCCTATAACCTCGATGTCCAGCTCTTTACAGTTCTCCCGGATAATTTCCTCTGTTGCTTCCGCAACTTCTCCCTCCAGTACCTTCCCGCGATACTTCGGCGAAAACACTAAATGGTCTGTTAGTAGCAAAACCGTATGCCTGTCATGCCTGAGTTCATGCCTTGTTACCCTTTCCCTCTTCTCCTCCAGTTCACCAATATCACTTCACGGTAACAATTAAAAAGGTCAAATCAGTATAAACGCCTTTCTGCTGCCTTTCCGGTCGAAAATATTTGATATGGCATCTCCATTTGTAAAATAAAGCGAAAAAAAAAACTCGATGAAGTTGCGAAAACAAGCTCACACAAAAGAAATAGGGCAAAATTTTTATCAAAAATCCGCGACAAACATCAAAATCGAAAAGCAATATTCTTGTCCCGGCAAAGTTTTCAAACGGGGCAAGCACAAAAGAGTTTGAAATATCTACTATGATGAATCTTCATATCTCACCTACGCATCATCCCTTTCCACCTTACATAATGTCCGGTTAATGGAGTTTAGGTAGATCATTAGCATATAAAACACGTAATGTCAGGTTATGAAATTAGCACATAGTACCTCTCCTTCTCCCTGCATCTCAAAACGTCCAATAGGCGCCAACACGGTCTCTGGCGGCGTTAAATGCGTCTCTACGCATGTATTCGTTTTTAGCGTTACATGACCATCCACACACGTAACCAAACAAGCTCCTGTAAAACCTTTTACTCGCTTGCCATGAACCTTAAAAACCCTCAATTCCATTTGCTCACCTGTTAAAAGCTTATATTCCTCAAAACACGCTTCCTTATGCAAAAGCTCATGATCTGTCTTCGCATCTTTGCTCTTTTCTAACCTCAATACCTCCATAGCATCCTTCAGATGGAGTTCCCTACCTCTACCATAATCGTATATCCTGAATGTTCTTTCTGAAGCCGTACTTACCTCATATACCCTTGTTCCCGCACCTAATGCGTGGATAGTGCCAGCGGGAATGTGATATGTATCGTCAACATGTGCATCAAATGCACTCAAGTGTGACATAAAATCCTCGCTTTTTACCGCTTCTTCAAATTCATCGACACTCATAGACTCTTTAAAGCCGAGATATATCTTCGCTCCCTTTGTCGCTTCAAGGACATGCCATGCTTCCTCCTTGCCAAAGGCATCGCCAAGTCGCCTCGCGTACGCATCGTCCGGATGCACCTGCACTGAAAGATTCTCATCCGCCTTTATTATCTTCACAATAAGCGGGAACTTTGCCTGATTCTCATCACCCAGAATCTTTTCCGGAAATAAAGCAGTCAGGTCATCAAGCGTGATTTCCTGGTTCGTATCTGTATCTATCACGCAGTAATTCCTTGGTGACGCGCACCATAACTCGTACCCCCAGGGTTTCTTCTCCATGAATGGCTTGATCCTTATGGGTCCTTCAATATGCAACTCAGTAAGCCGCTCAAATCGCGCCCTTGTTGTCTTTATCTCGTTACCAGAAACGTCTTTCATCATTCCCGCCACTTCGCTCAGCGAATATTCGTTTCCTGGAAGTCGCGAGTGCCACCATTTATCTTTCGCACCCTGCTCCTCGCCAATCCGCATCTTAAGCCTTATCTTACCCTTGTCCGGGTGAAACACGTCTATGAGGACGCAATCTTCAACTTCTATTGTTGCGTTATCAACCACATTGTAAACAACGCAGTTTTTTGCCTGTATTCTGTTCAGTCTGGAGTTTATCACACATGCCTGCACAAGCTGTGCTGATTTCGCACTTGACTTCGAGACTACACTATCCTGTACCGACCCAGCATCAAATTCAGCATCCACATACACCGAATCCTGAACTTCACAACCTTTAGTAACCGAAGAAGAGACTTCAACCCCTAAAAAGTTGCGCAATCTCCTGCCTACTTCGTCCTCTGCTAAAATCTTCATCATGCTCGCGTAGTAACTCGCGTTCGTACCGAAATCACGCCATAACGCTTTAACGCTTAAAGGAAAGCTTTTTATCAGTTTGTGTGGCTCTGTGCGTAGCACCGCAGTTTTTATCATATCTGCGTGCTCTTTGTGCCACTGGTCGGCTACTGAGTCAACGGAAATCCACGATTGCCATAACTCATCTGAATTGAACTTACCTTCTCGTTTCTGCAGGTTAATATTAAACGCCTCAAGCATGCGTTCTGCTACGGTACCGCTCATTGCGAACATGCCCATGTTTATCATCACCTGGCTACCGGCATGTTTCCGCCTCTTCTTCTTCGCTTCTTCGTAGTTCCGTGTATCGTCGAAATCGAGAAGCTCACAGCCTCCTTCGTCCGTACATTGCACTATCTGGATGCCGTATTTACTCGCTACTTCCCGCGTGAGTTCTGCCTTCAAGCCAAAGAGCATGACGTGCGTGCTTTGTGCACATTTGCTTATCTCATCGGGGCTATCTGCAAACAGCAGGAGCTGGTCGCCCCATGTGACCAGAATGCGGTATGGTATGGCAAATGCCTGAAATTGCTTTATCACTCCTTCCAGTAGCGAGATATTGAGGATCTCTATGTATGCTTTGTTCTTACAGGTCCTTGTAAGCAGGTTTCTGGTGCCTACACCCGCGGTATGCACGATAAGAACGCTTTTGCCTCGTTTCACTTCTTCCACTATGTTTTTGCCTATCGCCGCACTTGCATTCTCTATTGCGAACAAAGTACCAAGCCCGTTACCCGCGGCACCAGTCCATGCATGCTCAGAAACGGGTACAAAAATCGAGTTGAGAAGCACATCGTCCCGTAGCGAAGTATGTTCCAGGCTCTTCACTTCTGAATCTTCGGTGACCACAACCACAACGTAATCGAACATTTTTTGCACTTATTTATATTATAGTAAGAACCAGTACTTAAATTTAGCGTTTAACGTCAAAGAAATGAGAATAAAAGCGAAAATAAAGCTAAGCGGGACAAATGCAAATTTGGTAGCGGCTGCTTTAATTTCGGATAATACGAAAGAAGTGAACACAGAGATAGGAGCAAAAAGCGCAGTAACGTATTTTGAAACTGATAAATTAGGAACGCTAATAGCGAGCGTAGATGATTATTTGATGAACGCAGAGGTGGCTCAGGAGATGCTATTGGCGATGAAAGAGAGATCAGAAGTAAAGGGAGGAGGATGATTAAGAGCAGATGGTGATGCAATTTCTACTGATAGCAAATATCAAATGCAGCGGCAGTTTATCGGGAATAAATTCAGGGGATATAGCGGATTTTGTAACCTACTGTAACACAAATTTGTTAAAGAAAGGAGCACCGTCTGGTGGCGGCGCGGTGATAGACCAGTGGAACGTGGCAGGGGAGAAGATAAAGTTGAAATTAGTCTCTGACCGGTACGTGCGAGTGCATGATGCGCTTCTTAGATTGAAGAACGAATTGACTAAACTTTTAGGTAAGCACCGAATAGGGCTAAGGGGCGTGGAAATAGAAGATTATCGGATTTTGATGGATTGGGATGAGGACTGGCAACTGAAGAAATTACCGTTTGTGAAGACACTGAAGCAGGAAAGAGGCACTTTGACGCTAGCTCTGGATGTGGATGAGTCCGCGTTGGCAAACCGGATTCCTGATAGAATAGTAAGATTACTGGAGGATAAGAAAGAAGCAGCGAAGTGGAAAGGCAAGAGTGAGCACTGGGAATTGCTCTTTGAGAGCGAAAAGAAGCCCTTCTATTTTGACAAGGACCCCACAGAAGAGATGGCAAACCGGTGTTGGATACGGCATGCCGCGGGACGCGGACAGTTTGTATACGGACCGCAGATAACGAAGATATTCAGAGCTTTTGAACGCATATTATTTGACGAGATATTCACGCCTCTGGGCTATGAGGAGATGATATTCCCCAAGTTCGTATCATGGGACGTGTGGAAGCGGTCGGGGCATGCAAAAGGGATTTATCCAGAGGCGTATTACGTATGCACGCCGAAGACGCGAGACCCTGACTACTGGGAAGAAGTGATAGATTATTATAAAGTCACGAATGAAGTACCGGTAGATATGATTATGAAGCGAATAGAGAACGTAGGCGGGATGTGCTATGCACAATGCCCACCCTCATGGGTATTCTTGCAAGGTAAGACCATGCCGGATGATATACTACCAGTAAAGGTCTTTGACCGGTCGGGAACATCACACCGGTATGAAAGTGGCGGGCTTCATGGTATAGAACGGCTTGACGAGTTTCATCGTGTTGAGATACTGTGGATGGGTAAGAAGGAGCAGGTGATAGAGCACTCGAAACAGTTGCGGGCGAAGTATCGCCATATATTCGATGAGATACTGGATATTGAATGGCGCGAGGCATGGGTGACTCCCTGGTTCATGGCGCAGGAGGGCAAAGCGGGTCTTGCCGAGTTGAGGGAGGTAGGAACCATAGATTACGAAGGGGTACTGCCATACAGCGCTAAAATGCTGGAGTTCCAGAATGTGAGTGTGAATGGCGATAAATATCCTAAAGGGTTCAGTGTGAAGCTGCAAAGCGGTGAGCAGTTGTGGTCAGGGTGCTCTGGCGTGGGGTTGCAAAGATGGGCTGCGGTATTCTTAGCGCAAAAAGGTTTGGACCCTGACAACTGGTCTGAAAAGTTCAGGTCAGCCGTGGGTGAGCTGCCAGAGGTGTTCAGGTTTTTGTGATTCGCTAATCAGATACCTTCCTTCCTTTTATAGAGTATTTACAGAATAGCCCCAATCAACCGCTTCGCCCACTTCAATTTCCTTCTCTTTCTCGCACTTACAGTCTCATCCTCGAAATCAAAACCTATGAGTTCTATTCCCTTTGCACCGAACTCCTGCACAAGAAACACACATCTGTCACCGTCTGTGAACCCACCGAAGTTGTAAACGTTATGAAGTGGCATGCTCTGCGTAGTGCATATCACATTTGCATTTAACGCCGGTAGTACCTTTATCAACTGCTCCATGTTGTCACCATGCGCATGCACAACAATTATCGAGCCAAGCCTGTTTGCATAGATTATATCTGCGATAAGCCCGTCTAAGTCGGTAACTACAATAGCGGGTATGATTCCATTGCGCAAAAGTACGGAAGTAGCCCCATCTGCTGCTACAACAACACGAGCGGAATTAAAAATGCCCTTCTCTGTTATGTCGCCCTCTAAACATGGTGCATTGCCGCATATTATTACATCATGCGCTTTTATAAGCCGTTTTAGCTCTGCCATTACGTCCTTATTAGTAGTAGTAGCTTTACGAGCCATTATATCAGCCGCAAGTCTCGCTGCTTCTTCGTCTTTTGCACCGCTAAATCCAAAATCCACCAATATCTGCTCGTATATTGGCTCCCAATCGCTATATTGCATGATATTATTACATAATAAGGAAGGAAGTATCAATGAAATTATTAGTATCCTCAGTAATGTAAAGAAGAAATTGTAAGGTAATCTTTATAGTAGAGCGAATGGGAGAAGAGGGGGAAGGAAGCGGAACAGAGCAGAAGTCGAAACGGAAAAAGGTGCATGTAATCTTCGGTTATGGCAGTATCGGCTCCGCAGTGGCGAAAGAGCTAAAAGGGCGAGGGCTTGACATTGTCATAGTGGATAGAGATGAAAAGAAAGTGGAATTGCTGAAGGAAGGAGATTTCATTGCCTTCGCAGGTGACATAAGTGATCCCGGTATGCTGGCTAAGATAAGAAAGGAGTGCGAACCGGAAGTGTTTTTTATCCTGAGCAGTGACGGCGAAGCGAACAAGAAAGCGGCGAGAAATGTCAAGGCGACGCTACCAACTGCTCAATTAGTAGTACGAGCCTTTGGTTCCAGTGATAAAGAAGCATTGAAAGAATTAGGTGTTGATGTGATTCTGGCTATCCCGGATATAACTGCGAGAGCTGCGATGGAATATCTGGAGCGTATGAAGTTCCGGTGGAAGGCAAAAGAACTGACATCGATAATAGAAGCGATAAATAAGCGTGAAGATGACAAAGGTAAGTTAGGAATAGTGGTTCACGACAGCCCGGACCCTGATGCAATAGCTTCTGCACTCGCATTGAAATACATAGCAAGGCACGTGGGCGTATCTGCGGATATATTGTACCGCGGCGTGATAGGACATCATGAGAATCGCGCGTTTGTTAACATCTTAGGGATAGAGATGCAAAGAATAGAGGCTAAGGATACTTTTGCAGATTATGATATGCTGGCACTGGTAGATTCTGCAATTCCTGGTGCAAACAACCTATTGCCCCCTGAAAGTAAGGTGGACATCATCATAGATCATCATGCGAGGAATAATAAAAATGGAAAGGTAAAAGCAGATTTTGTTGACATACAAATGGACAAGGGAGCGACATCAACGATAATGATGCAGTATCTGCAGGAATTGGATATACCTGCGGATAAAGTACTGTCAACTGCACTTTTACATGGAATAAGAACCGACACGAGAGGATTCAGGCGAGAGGCGCACGCATCAGATTTTTCCGCCGCTGCCTTTCTTTACGTGACTGCTGACAAAGACCTTTTAGAGCAGATAGAGGCACCACCAATGTCCACGGAGATGCTGAACGTAATAGGAGATGCGATACAGCACAAGAAGATAAAAGGGAGTTATTTAATAACAAACGTGGGAAACGTGAGGAATCGGGATACGATACCGCAGGCAGCGGATTATTTGCTTAATCTGGAAGGAATTACAACAGTTGTTGTGATAGGGCTATGTGAAGATAAGATATGCATCTCTGGTAGGAGTAAGGACATAAGGGTGGATATAGGGGATGCGTTTGCCACTGCGTTTGCTGATATCGGTTCTGCGGGTGGGCACGCCACGATGGCAGCGGCGCAGTTACCTTTGGGCGTCTTCAGCGGTGTAAAGGATAGAGATACGATTATGCAACTCGCAGAAGAGGTAGTATCAAGACGTTTCCTATCAGCAATAAAGGAGGCGGAAGAGGACTAATAGTGTCTGTCTGATAGTGTCAAATTTTTAGCATCTGTGCGTGTGGCACGCCGTCAACGAAAATCACGTTGGCTGCTTCGATAAACGAATTGTCCAGTGCGCATTTTATCGCTCTTTCTCCTACTAAATTCGCAATGTCCGCTTCTTTCAACGAGTCTACTACTTCTTCCTCTGTTACTGCTTCACCTTTGTAGAAAAATTCCGTTAGCTTGAGATTTAGCTCACCCTCGGTAAAGCTCTGCCCTAATAACTCTTCATCGCATACTGCTACCAGTACACTCAGCGCGCTACTGTGCTTCTTTATATATATCCTTCTTTTGCTGTACACAATGGCAGATAGGAGTTGATAAAAGAAAAGCTTTTCCAAAAATAACAGTAGGCTATAAAAATGGTAAAACCAAGAGTTCAGTTGCATAATCTACGCGTTTGCATACACGGAGGAGAGCAGGAAAGAGCGAATAGAAGAGAACTATTAGACTTCAGCACAAATTTAAACCCTTATGGACCACCGGATTTTGTCTTCGATGTGATAAAGGAAGCGATGAATGACTTGAGCAGGTACCCGGATAACGAATGCAGCGAGTTAAGAGCGAAATTATCGAAAAAATATGGATGTCGCGAAGAAGAAGTACTGGTAGGAGCGGGAGTTTCTGAGTTAATACCGCTTGTAACATACTCGTTTGCTAATAGACGTGTACTGATGCTGAAACATACTTATGGCGAATACGAAATAGCAGCAAAAGTTATTGGTGCTGAGGTCAGGCGTATAGAAATGCCGGAGCTGCGAATCAAGCCAGAGCTGATAGTAGCTGAGATGCAGCAAGGAGATGTGGTATTTATTTGCAATCCGAATAATCCAACGGGGCAATATCTGGGTAGAGAAGAGCTGATGCAGTTAATAGAAGAAGCGGAACGAGTAGATGCTTTACTGGTGATTGACGAAGCGTATGTGGATTTTGTACGCGACACATTCCCTTTGCACCGCTGCGTATCATCTACACAGAACTTACTCATTTTGCGGTCATTAACTAAATCGTTCGCGATAGCGGGGGTAAGAATAGGCTATGCCATCGGTGCGAAGGGCATTATAGAGACGATGCAGAAGCTAAAAGCACCCTGGAGTGTGAGCAGGTTCGCGGAGAAGATATGTATGTCGGTAATAGAACCCAAAGGCGATGCGTTTCTGTATGATACAACAAAGAAGATAGAAAGGAGTAAAGAGACAATAGAGGCGGAATTTACCTTCCATTCTGATGCAAACTTCTACATCCTCGACGTGACAGATGCGAGCAAGATGAAGAGGGCACTTTTGACACATGGGCTTGTGATAAGAGACTGCAGCTCCTTTGGGCTACCTGCTCATATAAGGTTCTCGGTGCAGAGAGATAGGGCTAACGATTTGTTGGTTCAGACTCTTTTAGAAGAGCTAAATGGATGAAGCGGTAGAAAAATGTTCAGAAAAATGTTGTATCCGACGGATTTCTCGGATTGCGCCACGAAGGCGCTGGAATATGTGAAGAAATTGCGTGAAGCGGGGGCTGAAGAGGTTGTGCTCGTGTATGTGATAGACGTACGAGAGATAGAGACAATGGCAATAGGTGCAGCGGAGCTCGGAATGACAACGGCGGAGTATGGGGATGAACTTCAAAAGAAGATGCGAGACGAAGCGGAGAAGAAATTAGAGGCAGTCAAGATGGAGCTAAAAAGTGTCGGGTTGAAAGTGAGTGTGAAAACACCTGAAGGAATTCCGTTCAAGAAGATACTCAGGATTGCAGAGGACGAAGACGTTTCACTCATCGTGCTCGGCTCGCATGGCAAGAGCAATATCAGGGAGATGCTGCTCGGCTCGGTCTCTGAGAAGGTGATTAGAGGTTCAAAACGACCTGTGCTGGTGATAAAAAGGGAGACTACGATTATGTGGTAAGGTAAAATGCTCGTTAAAAATCAATGAAAAGGGATAATATATGACCGCAATACCACCTTCTTATGACATATCATCAGAAACCTTGGAAGAAGTAAGGCGCATCGTGAAAGAAGATGTTGAAGACATAGCTTTTATTTTTAAAGTCTTATCCGACCCAATCAGGATAGGAATATTGAAGGCATTGAATACCGACAACCTCTGTGTGTGCGTTTTTGTTGAAGTTACGAATCAAAGGTATTCGTTTCTCTCTTACCATCTGAAACAACTAGAAGAGGCGAAATTAGTGGATTACAGGAAGAAAGGCAAGTTTTTTATGTATCACCTGACGGAGTTAGGAAAGAGGATATTGGATATTGTCATGGAGATAAAAAAATCGCTATAATTAACCAAAATGGCATGCTACCCAATGCCCCTTTTCAAGTTCAATCATCCCTGGCTCTTTTTTACTGCAAATTTCTGCAGCAAAAGGGCATCTCTGATAAAACACGCACCCCGATAGACACGGATAATCGCTCGCATTTTTCATATTCATATCTCCATCTAAGATTATAGCTCCTACCGATACTGGAGAGATCAATGTATTTGTGTATGGATGCCTTTCATAACCGAATATATCGTTTGTATTTCCGATTTCAACAATCTTCCCTCGATACATCACTGCTATCCTATCGCTCATGTGTCGCACAACTTCTAAATCATGCGATATGAACAGAAGTGTCAGGTGCAATTCCCTTTTTAAATCCTGTATTAAATTCAGTATCTGCGCCTGAACAGAGACGTCTAAAGAGGATGTGGGTTCATCAGCAACAATAAAGTCCGGATTTAATGCAAGAACCCTCGCAAGCACAACCCTTTGATTTTGTCCACCACTGAGCTGGTAAGGATAGCGATTTACATGTTCCAGATGAGAAATGCTTTATCAGGTCTTCAACTTCAATCATATAGCAAACACCTCACAAAATGCCCATTTTCTATTTCTACCAGTTTTGGATGCTTAGT
>Ga0190285_1000329_pt1 | contig 11245 bp, 9 predicted proteins | sample 48691823_MG_FD_163429 | JGI IMG/M metagenome (GOLD analysis project Ga0190285, IMG submission 163429) | Hydrothermal vent microbial mat bacterial communities from Southern Trench, Guaymas Basin, Mexico - 4869-18-2-3_MG | ecosystem: Environmental > Aquatic > Marine > Hydrothermal vents > Microbial...
TCTCGGCGCTGCTTGGCCGTATCCCCTCTGCAGTGGGTTACCAGCCCACACTGGCTACAGACCTTGGTGCATTGCAGGAGCGGATTACCTCTACGAGCAAGGGTTCCATTACCGCAGTTGAGTGTGTGTATGTGCCGGCTGACGACCTGACTGACCCGGCCCCTGCTACAACCTTTGCCCATCTCGACGGTACAGTGGTCCTCTCGCGGCAGATTACAGAGCTCGGTATCTATCCTGCTGTGGATCCATTGGACTCCACGTCCCGTATTCTCGACCCCTTGATCGTTGGTGAGGAACACCATCACGTTTCCAGAACGCTCCAGCAGACCCTGCAGAAGTACAAGGACCTTCAGGACATTATTGCAATCCTGGGTATGGACGAGCTCTCAGATGAGGACAAGCTCACAGTCCAGAGGGCACGGAGATGCCAGAGGTTCCTCTCCCAGCCATTCCACGTTGCCGAGACCTTTACCGGTATGCCGGGCAAGTACATCAAGGTCGAAGATACGGTCCGTGGGTTCGGGGAGATCCTGGAAGGTAAACACGATGATCTGCCTGAGGCGGCTTTCTATATGGTAGGCGGCATAGAAGAGGCCGTAGAGAAGGCAGCCAAGATGGCGTAAGGGAAAGGTAAATGGCAAACAAGATACTTTTAGAAGTAGTTACGCCTTCGAAGTTATTGGTGAGCGAAGAAGTTGAACTGGCTACTGCACCTGGTACGGATGGCGTGTTCGGTGCGATGGCAAATCACGCTCCTCTGTTGGCCACGCTTAGGATAGGTGAGATGCATTATCTCAATGAAGGAAATACGGTTAGCATAGCTTTAAGCGGCGGTTTCTGTGACGTGTCTAACAACCGGATGACCGTGCTGGCCGAGAGTGCTGAGATAAGCACAGAAATCGACATAGAAAGGGCCCTCAGGGCCAAGGAGAGGGCTGAGCGCAGATTGCAGGAGGCTGAGGCACGGAGGGGAGAAATTGACCTTGCACGTGCCCAGGCAGCCCTTACCAGGGCCCTTGCTAGACTCCATGTAGCGGGGTACCAGGCTTAGACCTCAATCTAGTGGAAATTAGATATAAAAAGGGCAAGCGAAAGCTTGCCCTTTTTATTTCCGGAGGATTTTTTCCATAATGGCAAATACCGTTTCAGAGGGCAATCGACCCTGGGCATCCATTATACTTGCAGCCGGCAAGGGGACCAGGATGAAATCAGAGATACCGAAGGTGATGCATCGCCTCCTTGGAAAGCCCCTTATAGGACATGTTCTTGGCCTGTTAAGGAATCTGGATATCGGTTTCAAGGTCGTAGTAACTGGTCATGGCAGCGACCTTATTAGAGATTATCTGACAGAGTATGATATTAATTTAGTAGTGCAGGAACAGCAGCTCGGCACGGGCCATGCGACATTGTGTGCAAAGGCTGCCTTGGGAGAGTTCCATGGCAATGTTTTGATCATTTGTGGTGATACGCCTTTACTGAAAGAAAGTACTCTTGCCTCTTTCATGGAAGATCATGGGGGTTCCGGAAGGATTCTCTCTTTACTGACTGCGAACCTGAAAGATCCAACCGGATACGGACGGGTGCTCAGGTCTGTGTCCGAAGAGGCTCAAATTCAAGGAATAGTTGAGGAGAAAGATGCCACAGAGTCTCAGAGACGGGTAACAGAGATAAATACAGGAATATATGCGGTTGATTCGGATTTTTTATTTCATGCCCTTGATGCTGTTGGCTGCGATAACGTCCAGGGGGAGTACTATCTGACCGATATAGTGAGTATAGCGGTGTCTGAGGGTGTCCCGGCATGTGCTGTCTGTGCTGCTGCTGAGGATGAGGCCTGGGGAGTCAATTCGAGAATGGACCTTGCCGGGGCCGAGACTATTTTGTTGGATAGGATAAGAAAAAGCTGGATGGAATTCGGAGTGAACTTTGAGCTTCATGAATCTGTCTATATCGGGCCGGACGTAACGCTGTCCCGGGACGTAACAATCAGTCCGCATGTGGTCCTCAAGGGCAAGACAACAGTAGGTAAGGGGGCAAAACTAGGTGCCTTCAGTTATCTTGAAGGGGTGCAAGTGCCTCCTGGCAGCATAATACCTCCTTTTAGTAAGTTAATTAGTGCCTGAACGAGAAGTGATACCTGCCTTTTCTCAGCAAAGCACAAATCTCGCTAGGTGTCGTATGGGGTTGACGTATGCATAACCAGTGGGTTTAATGTTTTGTAAGCGTTCACAGGGCACTGCATCTGCTTTGTTGTCGGGCACTTGAAGTACAGGAAGTACGTCTGCGTATCCTCCGCCTCGCATCTGCAGCACCCTGTAAACGCTTACAGTTCGGTGAGTTGCCGTAAAACTGTGGCGTTGTAATCCCGTGAACGGTTATAATGTTTCGAAATTTGGAGAGTGGTATGAGTGATCAGGAGCTTAGTCTATTAGAAAAAAAAATCGATAATATTCTAAGATATTGCGAACAACTGGGGTCTGAGCGGGATGATCTTCTCAGACAGACACAGGAACAGAATACACAGCTAAAGGAATTCGAAGATAAATTGGCCCGGTTTGAAGAAGAGAGAGAAAATGTTCGCCTTCGGATTTCAGGAATTTTAGGTAAAATCGACCAGATAGATGCGTTTTCAAAGGAATTTGAGGATACTGGTACAGCACCACAAACTGTGGCACCTGTGGGCGTTTAGACAAATTGGAAATGACACAAATAAAATTACATTTTTTTGGCCAGGTGTTTGAACTGAAAGCCAATGATCCGGAGGTTGATGTCAAAGAAGTCGTAGAATACGTTCAAGCGAAGGTTAGAGAACAGGAGACTGCTAATAAGGGCCTGGCCCCTCATAAGATGGTAGCTTTAGCTATGCTTAACGTAGGTAAAGACTATATATTGGCCAGGCATCAATTGAGGGAACTAAAAGAGATGGTCGTTAGTAAGACCAGTCGATTGGTTGCCAAAATTGATTCCGCAATGGATTAAATTGGCAGATCATGGTATTATATTAAAACTTGAAATTGGAAATTGGAAAAAACACAAAGAAAGATGGCATAGATGCGTTACCTAATTTCCAATTTCAAGTTTCGAATTTATTTGTTTCCCCTGCTGTGTTGGTGATTGGCAGAGTTTGTTGAGCCAACTCTCTTTATAAGGGGGTCTCCTCTCCGCACAGGGATGGAAGGAGAGAAATCTCTTTCCCGAATGGTGGATGAGACGCCCACCTGGTTAGCCAGGTTCAATAGATTTTGTCGACACGGCATAAGCGGGGGATTTATGGGCTATAACCCCGTTCGGGTTCATATATTAAAAATGGATATGGTAATAGGTTGCACGTCCATGTGATGTGTCTAGGGGAAATTGAGCAACGGCCACACCTGATTGCATGATTAAAGATACCATAGAATGTCCTTGGAAATTTGGCCGTTTTGCTATAATAGCTGGATTATTTTAAGGGTTTTTTATCTTTAGCGAACGAAATCCTTTTAAGCAAAAACTCGAAAAAGCGAAATTGATCGTCTTAATTCGGGGCTTAGGTAAAGGCTTTGGGCTGATTGAGAAGAGGAATGTTTTCTACCTAATGAGCCTTTCATAGTCACAGCACATTTTTGGGTCGATTCCGGCCCGGATTTCAACTGTCTGCCAAAATCCATATGTAACCGTCATCAGACGCTCTGCTGGGGAGTCGAGATGGGGTGTGGCTATCCTATATGGAAGGGAGGTGCCACCATCATGGAATTTTTAGTTTTGACCATCTTGGGCCTGTGTGTTGGCTTGGCTGCAGGTATATGGCTTACCAGACGCAGGACTGTTGACACACTTGATTCTATAAAAAAGGAAGTTGAGCGCTTAAAGAAAGATGCCCAGGCAGAGGCAGAGAGACTGCTTAAGGAAGCCAGGATCCAGGGACAGGAGGATACATTTCAATTAAAAAGAGAGGCCGAGAAAGAGATAAAGGAGTGGAAGGCTGAACTACACAGTCAAGAGAGACGTCTTCAGCAAAAAGAGCAGCAGGTAAATCGCAAATATGAGCTGGTTGACCATAAGGAAATTGAAGTCCTTGAGAAGGAAAAAGGATTGCAGCAGCTAGAGCATACGCTCCAGGAAAAGGGAAAAGAGATAAAGGACCTGGTAACCAAACAGAGGGGCCAGCTTGAAAAGATAGCAGGCATGTCCATTCAGGAGGCCAAGGACTATCTGCTCGAGACATTAGAGGCAGATGTCAGACAGGACGCGGCTAAACTGATTAAAAAGATAGAGACAGAGACCAAGGAGACTGCGGAGAAAAGGTCCAAAGAGATAATCTCACTGGCCATAGCCAGGTATGCAGGTGAATACATAGCTGAACGTACTGTTTCAGTAGTACATTTGCCTAATGAAGAGATGAAAGGCCGTATAATTGGCCGGGAGGGTAGAAATATCCGGGCTATAGAGGCAGCTACCGGTATAGATCTCATTATTGATGATACCCCTGAAGCCGTTCTGTTGTCCGGTTTCAATTCAGTGCGTAGAGAGGTGGCCAGGATTGCCCTTGAGAGGCTGGTTGCTGATGGCAGAATTCATCCAGCCCGCATTGAAGAGGTGGTAAGAAAGGTGGAAAAGGAAATAAATAATACCATCCGGGAGATGGGTGAACAGGCTGCTTTTGATATCGGGGCCTATGGGATTCATCCTGAACTCATAAAGCTCTTGGGCAGACTTCATTTCCGTACCAGCTATTCCCAGAATGTATTGCAGCATTCTATCGAGGTCGCTTTTCTTTGTGGCATAATGGCCTCTGAGTTGGGTGTCAACGTAAAGAAGGCAAAACGGGCCGGGCTGCTTCATGACATTGGGAAGGCTGTGGACCATGAAGTAGAAGGCCCGCATGCCATTATAGGTGCCGACCTGGCCAGGAAGTATGGTGAGTCTCAGGATATCGTACATGCCATTGCAGCACATCACGAAGATGTGAAACCAGATACAGTGATGGCGGTCCTTGTGCAGGCTGCGGATGCCCTTTCAGGGGCAAGGCCTGGGGCCCGGCGGGAGATGCTTGAGAGCTATGTAAGGCGCCTGGAAGATTTGGAGAGTATTGCCAAGTCGTTTGCAGGTGTCCAGAAGTCCTATGCCATCCAGGCAGGCCGTGAAATACGCATAGTTGTTCTCAGTGACAAGGTATCTGACGCAGAGATTCCGCTTTTATGCCGGGAGGTGGCTAAAAAGATAGAGAGTGAATTGAGTTATCCCGGTCAAATTAAGGTGACAGTGATACGGGAGACAAGGGCCGTGGAATATGCGAAATAGGTGAACATAACATGGAGCAGGATCTGAAAAGGGCCATGGAGCTTATTCATAGGGGTGCTGTAGAGGTTCTCGATGAGAATGAGCTGGAGGATAAGCTGAAAAGGGCCATTGAGACCGGTATACCCTTAAGGATCAAGGCTGGTTTTGATCCAACTGCCCCTGATCTGCACCTGGGACATACAGTACTCATACAGAAGATGAAGCACTTCCAGGATCTTGGCCACCGCGTGATGTTCCTCATAGGGGATTTTACCGGCTTGATAGGAGATCCATCCGGAAAGTCCGAGACAAGGCCTCCTCTCACTACCCAGCAGGTGCAGAAGAATGCCAGGACATATAAAGAACAGATCTTCAAGATACTGGACCCGGAAAAGACCGATGTTGTCCTTAACAGTGTATGGATGCACGAGATGAAGACCATAGATATGATACGCCTGTGTGCAAAGCATACTGTGGCCAGGATGCTTGAGAGGGATGATTTCAAGAAGCGCTTTCAGGCCCAGAAACCTATAGGAATACATGAATTTATCTATCCCTTGATTCAGGGCTATGACTCTGTAGCCATACAGGCAGATGTTGAGCTTGGGGGCACTGATCAGACCTTTAACCTGTTGGTGGGTAGACATATACAAAAAGAGTACGGACAGGAACCCCAGGTTGTATTAACCATGCCGCTTCTTGAAGGACTGGATGGTGTCCAGAAGATGAGCAAGTCTCTGGGCAATTATATTGGGATTACCGAATCGCCTCAGGATATATTTGGAAAGCTCATGTCCATTTCAGATGATTTGATGTTCAGGTACTTTGAATTGCTGAGTAGTCTTGAGCTGGAGGAGATAAAAGGGCTTAGGGATGGGATTGTAAGCGGTCGTCTTCACCCCAAGGATGTGAAGATACGGCTTGCACAGGAGCTTGTGGAAAGATTTCATGGCGCTCGGGCCGCAGAGGCTGCAAAAGCAGATTTTAAGGCCCAGTTCAGCAGGGGGGAGGTCCCTGATGATATTCCGGAGTTCAAGCTATCTCCAGACGAAAAGGCAATCTATCTCCCAAGAGTTCTTAAGGAGGCTGGTCTTGTGGAAAGTACCTCTGAGGCCAGACGACTTATCAAACAGGGTGCGGTCAGCATTGATGGCAACAGGGTGCAGTCTGAGGAAATTGAAGTCAAGGGGCCCAAAGCGGTCCTGAAGGTGGGTAAGAGGAGATTTTTACGGGTTATACGCAGGTAGTTTTCTGGGTGTTATTGAAAATTTCAATCCATTTTTTTCACCGCCTATACTGAAATTGTCTTTTTATCGAGACTATCTTGAACTAGTATTCTTTGTTCATCAAATTATAAGAGCGGTAGTCAATCTGGGGAAAGATGTTGTTCTGGCTCTCAATCATTGAAAGCCAGCCCTTATCTATCCTCTGGCCTTCAATTTCTCTCATGAGCCTGCCCAGTCGCAAGAGGTGTGTTTTTGTTCGTTGGGCCCCATACTCTGCCATGGCGCCCGAGTTTATCATAAAGGCCCAGTCGCTTGCCTGTGCCAGCAGCAACTCCCTTGCCGCTTGGTTAAGCGCTCTCAGTGTCAGGCCCTCGGCCCGGGGATGATTCGTCGCCAGCCTCTCCATAAACTGTGCCCCCTGATGCAGTTGGCGATAGATCCAGTCGTTTGTCCCATTGAGCCAGGTTTCGTGAAAGCCCCTGTATCCCCAACTGGAAGTGGAAGGTGTTGAAACCTGATTGACCGTGTATTCTTTCAGATATTCGGAAAGGGTTATGAGCCGGAACGTCTTTTGCTCTAAGTTGATCTTACGAATCAGGTAATTAAGCCAGACAGGTCCTTCAAACCACCAATGGCCGAAGAGCTCGGCATCGTAAGGTGCCACAATTATGGGCTTGCGATTCATGACCGAGGCCAGATATTCAATCTGTCTTTCCCTGTTAAACATGAAATTTTTTGCATGGGACTCGGCTTTTCTCTCTGCCCTTTTGGGAACGTAGACCTCTTTATGATCGTTCTTGCCAGTGATGCGGAAGTACTTGAATCCGGTGTCCACTCGAATGCCGTCTCGATGAATATAGGGCATGATATATTCAAGATCCAGATCGTAGGCGATATCACGATAGAATTCCCGGTAATCATAATCCCCTGGATAGCCTTCTATTGAACTCCAGACCTGCTTGGACGATTCAGGATCGCGCCCAAAGGCAGCTACTCCTGATGGGCAATAGATCGGTGCGTACACACCATATTTTGGTCTTGGTCCAGCGCGAGTGATACCATGAGTCTCTAAGATGGTATAGCGAATGCCTTCTTGGTTGAGAAGCTTGTCAACTCCGGGATAATAGCCACATTCTGGTAACCAGAAGCCCTTGGGATTTCGACCGAATACCTGTTGATAATTTTTGATTCCGATTCGGATCTGTGACCGAACGGCCGATGAATTGACAGAAAGCAGTGGAAGGTATCCGTGAGTGGCAGCGCTGGCGATGATCTCTACCTTTTCAAGCTCCTGCAAGCGTTTAAAAGCCTGAATCAGGTTCAGATCATAGCGGTTAAGGAATGCCCTGCGCACTTGCAGAAGGCGTTTATGATACATTAGAGCCAGTATGTTAAACTCGTGGTGGCATTTTGTTCGTTTGATTTCTTTCTTTCCCAGCTCTATCAGTCGTTCAAGTCTGTTCAGATAACGGGACTGCAAGAACGGATCGGCAAGCATCGAGGCAAGAGTGGGTGTGATTGACAAGGTCAATCGAAAATCAATCCCGTCTTCTACGAAACCGTTCAGTACTGAAAGGAGGGGGATGTAAGTATCGGTGATGGCTTCGAAGACCCAGTTTTCTTCCAGGGAATCCACATGTTCAGGGTGCCTCACAAAAGGTAGGTGCGCATGAAGGACTATGGCTAAATAACCCTTTTCCATTTTCAAACCGTGTTAGCAGAATCGTTCTTTTCCTGTGTCGACGAAATAAATTATGAGGATATGCCAAGGGTGAACGCTTTTTCGCTCATTTCCGTAAGATCAAAATCAACCTTTTTTTTATATTGGGCTTGAATACTTTGAGGAAAAAGTTCTTCAGGAACTTTGATTTTTGACAGGCCTTCTTCCGCATCTTCTGCAACAAACATATAGTGTTCGTCAGCTTCAGGGGCAGGCCGGGCACAAGGTGTCTTTGCAACACTTGACCGGGTTACTGGAAGGAAGAAACCATCTCTGGTCTTAAATCCTAAATCAACAAAATATGATTTATCCGCGCTCCAGAGATCTACGTACCAGTTTTTGGATTGAAGGTCGATATCCACGTCAAAAGAGCCATGGGCATTCGTGCCGTCAAAAATGATGTTAGTGACATCATAGAATCTCAAGATGGCCTGTGATTTTCCATAGTCATCACCTAGCCGTTGTTTCGCCTTGTCGACGTCGTTACTGGTAACATCCCAGTAGGCATGGATCAGGTAGGGCTCAACAGGAAGCAAAACGACCCGGCTTTCGCAGTATTCTTCGTACAAGTCACGAAAATCTATGGAATCCCTGGTGAGTCCATGGGCAGACTGAGAAATTTCAAGATCTGATTGTTCTGCTTTTTCCCGTTTTCCCGATTCCGGCTTACATGATTTCGATTTTTCGATATCTTGGTTTTCGGCAATTTTGCCTTCTATTGACTTTATCAATTCGCCCCCTTCTCCAGCCACTGTTCATCGTCCACTTCCGGTGCAAAACCACCCTAATGAATAAGGTCAGACAACCAAGATTACAAAAAATCCAGGAAAAACTCAACCACTATAGTTCAATCCACATTATGCATTGCTGAGTCTGCCGAAGCTTCAAGGTTGAAATCCCACCATATCGCAGCTAAAGCCCTTAAAGCCCAATTTAGTCACTTACGCTATGGCATGTTCTCTGAGTTCTTTGATTTTGTCCCTGAGTTCAGCAGCCTCCTCGAACCTCTGTTCCTTGGCAGCGGTCTTCATCTCCTGTTCGAGGATTCTGATCCTTTCTTCAATGTCCTGGATACCCGACAGCTCTGCATAGGGAGCTGTTGCCTCAGCTATCTGCCAATCCAACCGCTGCTCTTTCTCATAGATAGAAGACAGGGCATCTTTAACGGCCTTTTTTATGGTGACCGGAGTGATATTATGTAGCCGATTGTATTCTATCTGTATTCGGCGCCTGCGTTCGGTCTCCTCCATGGCCCGCTTCATGGAGCCGGTAATCCTGTCTGCATAGAGCAGCACTATGCCATTGGCATTTCTGCTGGCCCGCCCTGTTGTCTGAATAAGAGACCGTTCTGAACGAAGAAAACCCTCCTTGTCCGCATCCAGCACTGCCACCAGGGACACTTCCGGGATATCCAGGCCCTCTCTCAAGAGATTTATCCCGACCAGTACATCAAAGTCACCACGCCTCAGGCCCTGGATCAACCGGCTCCTCTCTATGGTTTTGATATCCGAATGAAGATATTCAACGCGGATACCAACTGAAGAGTAGTATTCCGTGAGGTCCTCTGCCATCCTCTTTGTCAGCGTGGTGACAAGGACACGCTCATCTCTCGCAACGGTTCTTTGTATCTCCTCCATGAGATCGTCTACCTGGGTGCCGGCAGGCCTTACCTCCATCCGCGGATCTGTGAGACCTGTCGGCCTTATGATCTGCTCCACCACGGCCCCTCCTGCCTTTTCAAGCTCATATGGCCCTGGAGTGGCAGAGATGCAAATGACCTGGCCCACGGCCTTTTCAAACTCGTCAAACCGTAATGGGCGGTTGTCCAGGGCTGAGGGGAGTCTGAAGCCGAACTCTACAAGTGTCTCTTTCCTGGAACGATCCCCGGCGTACATGCCCCTTATCTGGGGAATGCTTATGTGACTCTCGTCAATGAAGGTTATAAAATCCTTTGGGAAGTAGTCCAAAAGTGCGGGAGGTGGCTCTCCCGGGAGACGGCATGAGAGGTGTCTTGCGTAGTTCTCGATCCCGTGGCAGTAACCCAGTTCCTGAAGCATCTCTAGGTCCAGGTTGGTCCTCTGTTCCAGGCGCTGGGCCTCAACCAATCTATTCTGAGACTCAAAGAACAGGAGTCTTTCGTCCAGCTCTGCCTTGATGCTCAGAATAGCTTTGTCCAGTCTGCCTCCAGATGCCACATAGTGGCTTGATGGATATATGACGGTTTCTCTCAAAGAAGCAATGGTCTGCCCTTTGAGTGGGTCAATGATGCTTATGTTTTCGATTTCGTCTCCAAAGAGTTCAATCCTCAAGGCGTGTTTTTCCTCATGGGCAGGGAAAATCTCAACTATGTCTCCCCGGACCCTGAAGGTCCCCCGGTGGAAATCGATATCGTTTCGCTCATACAGCATAGCGACCAGCGAGGCCAGGATCTCTTCTCTGGGACGCCCATCGCCCACCCTTAAGTATAGCTGCATCTGCCGGTATTCTTCAGGAGAGCCCAGACCATAGATACATGATACGCTGGCCACAATTATCACATCCCTTCTGGTGAGCAGTGAGTGTGTGGCAGAATGGCGAAGCCGGTCAATAAAGTCATTAATGGAGGAATCCTTCTCAATGTAAGTGTCCGATTGAGGTATATAGGCCTCTGGCTGGTAGTAATCGTAATAGCTTACAAAATATTCGACTGCGTTTTCCGGGAAAAGGGTTTTGAATTCCCCGAAGAGCTGTGCAGCAAGGGTCTTGTTTGGTGCAATTACCAGGGCAGGCCGTTGCGCCTGAGTCATTATGTTGGCCATGGTAAATGTCTTGCCCGATCCGGTGACTCCAAGGAGTGTCTGAAGGCAAAGGCCCTTTTGAAGACCTTCGGCAAGGGTAACAATGGCCCTTGGCTGGTCTCCGCATGGGGAGAAGTCTGAGTGCATACGAAAAGGCAAATTCATTGTAGCGTCTGCTTGTGGTTTTGTTGCTTCACCATTAGAATTAAACTGCAAAAAAGTTCTATATTCAATAAACTCTATAAATAACGGCGTCCTTCACG